>Ga0075467_10004188_pt1 | contig 10781 bp, 7 predicted proteins | sample DEB08_DNA_9_FD_75067 | JGI IMG/M metagenome (GOLD analysis project Ga0075467, IMG submission 75067) | Aqueous microbial communities from the Delaware River and Bay under freshwater to marine salinity gradient to study organic matter... | ecosystem: Environmental > Aquatic > Marine > Coastal ...
ATCGCATTGGACCCGGAAATGGTACAAACCGTGCCCGAGTTCGAGGTGAATGAAACATCCAAGCCCGACGATGCGGAGGCGGTCAGCGGGACGGATTGGTTCAGAGTGGCTGCCGCGAGATTGGGGTTACTCGAGAAGGTGATGGTCTGGTTGGTTTTGGGAGGCGCCGCTTGGGGCAATTGCCTGTTGCCAGTGAAGCCGGACGGCGTTCCACTTTGGGAAACAAGGTTGAAGTTCGCGGCTAAGAAAATAGTCCCAAAATCCGACGCCGTTGTCGCCAAGGTCCCTGTGCAGGTTACAGGGGTCCCAAGACTGCCAGATGACTGTGGCGTGCAAGTGTACGCAATACGGACCGGAAAGAAGCCAGTGTCGGTCGCTGTGGCCGAACCCAGAGTGCTATTTCCATTGTTCACGGTCCACGTAATCGTCACCGGCTGACCCGGTGTGTAGCTGGAAGGGTTCGTAGAAAAGCCTGTGATGGTCTGCGCCGACGCGGCACCGACCCATGTGAGAGCCATGAGGGCAAGAAAGGCCGCCTTGACCCACCCGGCGGTGCTTTGCGCCAACAGACGTCCCAGAGTTTCAAAAGCCCGAATATTCATAATAGCGCCCCCGCAAAAAGATGTTGACGCGATTGTCCCGTGTCGCATCAGCCTAAAAAATGCCCTGAACAAAAATGGCGGCCCATAACGAGCCCCGCTTTCAGAAAATTAATTATGTCTTCTTCCTAGTAGGCGGGTTTCAGCCAAGTGTATACCGCTTGGTTGGCCAAACGCAGGAACCGCGCTCCCAAAACCTCAATCTGGCAAAAGTGCGTGCCAATAGATACACTTCGCGTGTCGCACACGGCTCGCTGAAAAGTTCCCCCGACAGCCAGTCGGGCGCGTTTGTTTGATCAACCACTGATAGCCGCCAGTGGCACAGCCGCACCGAAGGCGGCGATACCCGATGCAGGTTGTCCGCACCTGTCCTGCGACGGCCGTGGGCCATGCCCGTCGCAGGCGTCATGCAGGACATACTGACCGACCCGTCGCTGCAATCTTGGTCTGTGTTCATGCAGACGACCTCCAAGCTGATCGACCGCTGGGGTCCGCACGACGTGGGTGGACACCAACGGATTCAGCTTCAACCGAGGAATGATGCGGCAGGCGTTCTTCCAAAACCTGCGCTTGTCGCTTCATCATCCCCAACTGGGCGGCGGTGACCGACAGGCCTTGATGACGCGGCCGCAAGTCGTGAGCCGAGCAATATCCGGCGATCATTCGGCCATCGCCATCTTATAAGACGGAAAAGACTTGATCACCGGGTTAGATCACGCAATCCTGACGTCGGAGGGCAGGCCATACAGGGAATGTCGGTTCAAAATAGCCATTCGACCTCATAGGATGTAATAATTAGAGCATGATTAATGGTATCCAGCACATAGCGCCGCAAGAAGACCAGTCCCCGATACTTAAATTGAAGATTGACATCGACCGCGGCGTTCCTGACCAATATCTTGATATCAGCGGGTTTTGCATCCTCGACAAGTCATTTGGCGCGACGCCCAAGATTTGTCTGAGTTATGGCAATGAACGTGCCATCTTTTATTTCAATGACGCCCGCACTGAGCGTCAGGCAAAAAGGTTCGGGGACCGCAGCCTGAATGCTGGGACCTGCAGCTTTCAAGACATCCGCATCTTGGCTCAAAACCTACCTGCGGTAATAACGATTATATCCGAAGACAACACACAGCAGGCTACTGTCGCATCCTTTGTGTATGACGATATTGATCAAATATATGACATCCTTGTGCGCCAAGTGGAATCAAAGACGATCGATTTGGAAGGCCTTGAAGCCAAAATAAGGGCTTTGCCGAATGAGATGCAGACCTCAGAAGAGGGTGAGCTTTTATATGCCGTCTTGAATGTTATAAGGCACGGCTACGAGGGGACTGCTGAGGCGGATTTACTTGCAATTCGTCGTTTATATTGGCGACGACGCCGATATATGAAATACCCCAAATATCTTAAACTCCTGAACGAGGCTATTGCACCAAGAGAGTTCAGTAGCCATGGTGTTAATCTAAAGTTTGGCGATGCTGATATTTCTCCGAAATTTTGGAAAAACCTAAACATTTTCGTTGGCTTCTTAAGAAAAGAATTTGGGCCCAGCTTCTTGGTATCAGGATCTTTGCTTGGCTTGGTACGGGAGGGGGGGCTATTACCCCACGACGATGATCTGGACATTGCCATTTTGCTGCCTGCGACCAGCCCCGAAGAGGCTGCGGAGCAATGGGTAGAGGTCAAAAACAATCTTGCACGCCGCGGGATGTTGAATGAGCCGGTGATGGCCGAGTTGAATGCGCCATTCCTCAAGCCGGTTCGGGTAGACGGCATCGCCATCGATCTGTTTCCTGCGTGGGTCATAGATGGCAAGATGTATGTTTATCCCCATACCTATGGCGATTTGAAAAAATCTGACGTGTTTCCATTGAAGAAAGACAAACCAACCAAAGCGCTGATCCCCAGATATCCCGAAAAAATTCTTGAAATCAACTATGGCGCCGATTGGCGGATACCTGACACATCCGCCAAATTAGCGTGGGCACAATGGGATGAAAACCACAAAGATTTCCTGAAAGCGAAGGCATTTGAGAATTGGTAAAGCGAATTATTACATACGGAACATTTGATCTTTTCCACATTGGGCATGTCCGCCTGCTCAAGCGGCTCAGGGCACTGGGGGACGAACTCTATGTCGGCTGCGCCACGGATGCTTTCAATAAGATGAAAGATAAATCATCGATCATTCCGTTTGAAGAGCGCGTCGAGGTACTAAGCGCCTGCCGGTATGTGGACTATGTTTTTCCAGAAGAAAATTGGGAGCAAAAGCCATCTGACATCGAAGGATTTGGTGCGCATGTCTTTGGCATTGGTGACGATTGGGAGGGGAAGTTCGATTATCTCTCAAAACACTGTGAGGTGATCTATCTAAGCAGAACCGATGAAGTATCGACCACCCAACTGATCCAATATGTGCAGTGTATTCCAAAGCGCTAACCAGCAACGAGGTTGCAATGAATGTGCTGCCGCCCCCCGCCTGAGCTTGCCCGCCCCAATAGCTGTGCCGCGGAGGGAAGCGGAGTTTCGACCAACCGCTGATCGTGGTTCATGCTGGTATTGGCAACCGTGGACCAACTTGGCGCGGAACCTGATGTCGCAAGCGACGTGGAACCACTTCATCTTGACCATCGCCCCCCGAACCGATGCAACCCCACCAGCCGCCCGCCTGTTCTCGGCGGGTTCTTCAGATTGGCGTGCTGGCAACCGGACCGGCCCCGCGATCGCCGCCCTGACTGCCACGAAATATCCTCAGTTGTCTCGAATCGCGCCTGTGCATAAGCTTGACCCACCGGGCGATGCGAGGCCGCAGATCTTGGTCCTTGGCCTGTGTAGCAAAGTTGGATGATCTCGGATGACCTTTGCTACCCGGATTTCAAATTTCGTACCGGGTATCACGATATCGACTGATTTGGCTCAGGTCGCCCCTCGCGCCCACCCGTGGTTCTGGGCAAGCAAACGGGCGTTCGATATATTCTTTGCACTGTTTCTGCTGCCCGTGGCGATCATGCTGGGGCTTGCACTATTGGTGGCCAATCCGTTCGCCAATCAGGGGCCGCTTTTCTTCCGGCAGGTCCGAATGGGCAGGGACTGCAAGCCGTTCTGGACATTGAAATTTCGCACAATGCGCAAGTCGCTGATTCAACGCGGCCCCGACGATCCGATCGAGGTTGAGCGCATCACGGGGCTTGGTCAAACGTTGCGGCGCGCCCGCCTCGATGAATTGCCACAGATATGGAATGTGCTGAAGGGGGAGATGAGCATGATCGGCCCCCGTCCGGATTTCTTTCCCCACGCCAAGCATTACCTGCGGTCGATCCCGGAATATCGCGCCCGCCATATGGTGCGCCCCGGCATTAGCGGGCTGGCGCAGGTTGAACTTGGCTATGCGGAAGGGATCAGCGCAACCCGCAAAAAGGCGCTAGCGGATCTGCACTATATTCAACGTGCGGGGTTCCGGCTGGACCTGTGGATAACCTGGCGCACCATCATGACGGTACTTTTCTTTCGCGGCGCATGAACGAGGCGCGACATCACGCGGTCTGCAAAAACGCGATGTGTCCGTTTGGGTCAATCCGGGCCGCACTCAACATCCCGCCATAGACGGCGCCTGTGTCAATCGCGATGCGCCCGCCATCCACCCGTGGTGGATCTACCGGCGTGTGACCATGAACAACCCATTGGCCATCCCTGCGGATGACGTCCGCAAACTCAGGCACCCCCCACAGCAGATCTTGTGCAGATTGGGCCGACATCGGCGTTGCTGGTTGCGCCGCCGCATGAACGACCCACAAGTTTCCCGACCGCCAGCTCAGCGGTAGTGCGCGCAACCACGCCAGACGCTCCGCGCCCATGGCTTGCGCCAGTTCCGCCGCCGCGTCGATCAGGCGCTGCGCATCGCGCGCGTCCACGTCCAACCGCGTGCGCAACTTATAGCTGGCGATCGTCTGCAATCCGCCATGGCGCAACCAACGGCCACCCCGTTTTGCGGGGTCATCCAGAAAATCCAGCAACATCCGTTCATGATTGCCCATAAGGCAGGCCACGGTATCGGGATACAGACCGCACAAGCGATGAACATGGTCCACCACATCGGCGCTATCGTCGCCCCGATCAACCAGATCGCCCACGAACACCAGATGCGGCGGCGGCCCGGCACCGGGGTCAATCTCGGCATCGATCTTCTGCAACAGCCGCTCCAGACGGCCAGAACACCCATGAACGTCGCCAATGACATAAAGCCGCCGCTCGGGCGCAGGTTTTGGAAACCCGCCACGATGGGCTGTGTCTGACTGTGTCACGGTCGTTCCCTATTGGTTGCCTTGTCCGGTTCGCGTAACGCGTTGCCAGCCCACGCGTCTTGATGAAAGATCGGGGGCCACGGTGTCAATGATGCCGATCCAAGATGAGCGCGCCAAAGCGGCGATCACCACGGCCTCCGCAGGGCGCACTGCTTAGTGTTTTGCCGCATGCGCCGGGCGATCTGCGGGCCGGTAACGCCGTGATTTCGCCCCGATCATGGGCGCGCGTTAACACACTATTCCTTGGAGATCAGGAGGGTGGCTGTTACGCAAGACATGGCCGGTCGGTCATTCCAGATCGCGGGCTTTCCATCGGGCCGATGGACATCAAGGAAGTTGTGGGGGCACATGTCGCGTAAATCTCTATTCGGTTTGGCTGCCATGATCGCTCTTTCCGGCTGTGGTAGCGCCTATATTTCATCCACCGTCACACGCAGCGATGCAAACGTCCGCGTGGTCGATCTGTCGCCCGAAATCGTGCTCATCGCCAACAGCGCAGCCTACGCCCCCCGATCGCTGCCTTCGGCATTTTCCAACATCGCTGGTCCGGGTGGGCAGCCGCGTGGTGCTGGTGCGTTACCTGATCAGGTGTATCTGCCCGAAGATCGCCCGGCCGCACTTGAGGTGCGCCTGCCCCCCGACCCCGAACCGGGCCCCTACCGCATCGGCACCGGCGATGTGCTGTTGTTGGCGACCCCGCAGGGCGAGACGACGGCCGAAGAACTGGCAGGTGTGATTGCCGCGCAAAACCGCAGGCAGGGCTATACCGTGCAAGACGACGGCACCATCGCAATCCCTGATGTCGGACGCATCATGGTCGGCGGTCGCACATTGCAAGACGCCGAAGACGCCGTGTTCGAAGCCCTGATCGCGGCGCGGATCGACCCGAGCTTCAGCGTCGAGGTCGCTGAATTCAATTCGCAGCGTGTGTCGGTTGGCGGCGCAGTGGGCGAACCGGGCATTGTTCCCGTCACCCTCACCCCACTTTTCCTCGATCAGGTGATTGCCTCGGCTGGCGGGGTGGAGACGGGCGATGAATATGCGGTCGTGCGCATCTACCGCGATGGCATACTTTATCAGGTTCCGGTCTCCGAACTGTTCTCGGACCGTGGCCTGCAGCGCACCCGCCTGATCGATGGAGATAGCATCTTCGTCGACACCGAATTCAACCTTGATCGCGCCCAAGGCTATTTCGAAGAACAGATCCAGCGCGCCGATTTCACACGCCGTGCACGCGCCGATGCGCTGGACGAATTGCAGATCGAAATCGCCCTCCAACGCAATGCCCTTGCTGATATCCGCGACAATTTCCGCAGCAGTCTGGACCTTGGTGCCGTCGCCCAAGATCACGTCTATGTCGTTGGCGAGGTGTCGCAGCCCGGGCGGTTCCCCCTGCCATTCGGCAACACGGCATCGCTTGCGGATGCGCTACTCGAAAACGGCGGCGTGGCCCCCCAAACCGGCAACCCCTCCCATATCTACGTGTTGCGCGGTTCGCCCGACCCCCACGAATTCGGCGCGATAACGGCCTATCGTCTGAACGCCCGCAATGCCGCGAATTTCGTTTTGGCAACCCGCTTGGAACTGCGCCCGAACGACGTGATCTTCGTGGCCGAACAGCCCGTCACAAGGTGGAGCCGCGTGGTCAACCAAATCACGCCGGCGATCGTCAACCTTGGGATCGGGGCGGCCGGCGTATGACCCGATGATGATCCGCCCGCGAACGGCACAGGTATCCGCCATCCACAAGAACCGGGCAGATCTTTATGGCCGCGCGGTGAAGGAACAACATGAAGATCACGCCCATTCAGACCCCTGACGAGACAGATGATATCGACCTGCTGGGGCTGCTCGGAACGCTGTGGCGCGGGCGTTGGATCATCCTTCTTTGCGTGTTCGTTCTGGTCATGATCGGTGGCTACTACAGCTATCGGATCGCCACACCGATGTATCCCGCACAGGCGACCGTTGCGCTGAATTTGCAGCAACAACAGATCGTTACCGACATCGAAAGCGTGATTGCCGCAGGTGGCAGCGACACCACCGCGATCAATACCGAGGTCGAAGTCTTTCGGTCGCGCGGCCTGCTGGGGCGGCTGGTGGATAGGCTTGATCTGACCGGCGATCCTGAATTCAATGCCGCGTTGCGCGATCCGTCGTTGCGGACCCGTCTGATGCGCCGCCTGGGGCTTGCGCCGCCGTCACGCGAAGACGCCGACGGATTGGCCCGCAACCGGGCCATCGATGCCCTGCAAAGTCGGCTGGAGGTGACCAACATCCGTCAATCTCTGGCATTTACCCTGTCGATTCTGACCACCGACCCCGACAAATCCGCGTTGATCATCAACACCTTTGCGGAACTCTACGTCGAGGACCAGATTGTCACAAAGTTGGAGGCCGCCGCGCAAGCAACCGAATTCCTGTCACGGCGCACAAGCGAGCTTCAGCAAAGCCTCGAAACGCTGGAACAGGATCTGGCGCGCGCAACCGAACAATCCAATGTCGTCAGCCAAGAGGTCCTGCAGGCCCAGAACCTGCAATTGCGCGACCTGCGCGAACGGATCGTTGATCAGACCCGGCGCAATACGACCGCACAGTCCCTGCTGGACCGATTGAACGCTGCCACGGATCTGCCGCACCTTATTGCCGTCGCCGAAGCGTCGGACGATATCGTGCTGGAACGGATTGCCATGCAATACCGCACCGATCGCCTTGAGACGTTCGAGGCGCGCGCAGCCCTTGACGCAGCCATCGCTTCGCTTGCCGACGATGGCCTGCGCGAGGCGACACAGTTGGGCGCATTGGAGGCCTCGGCAGAAACGCTGACGGCGCAGGTTCAGGCGCAATCCGAAGACCTTATCGCTTTGCAACAACTGGCGCGAGAAGCGGAAGCCGCCCGCTTGCTTTACCAAAGCTTTCTGACACGCCTGCAGGAAACCAATGTCCAGCAAGGCCTTGAAGCCGCTGACAGCCGCATCCTGTCCGAGGCAGTGCCAAGGCCTGCGGCAACCCCGCGCCACAACATCAACCTCCCGCTGTCCGGTCTTCTGGGCCTGACCTTGGGTGCCGGCATCGTGCTGCTGCGCGAAACCTTGTTCACCGGTTTCCGATCCCCCGATGACCTGCGCCGACAGACCGACAGCACCGTTCTTGCAAGTATTCCCCTGTTCGGGACTGGTGTGCGACACGACATCGTTCGGCATTTGCGCGAAAATCCGAACTCGATTGCCTCCGAGGCGGTGCGCAACCTTCGCACCTCGATCCTCATGTCAGACATGGACAATCCGCCGCAGGTTATCCTCGTTACCTCGTCCGTCCCGGCAGAGGGTAAGACGACGATAGCAGTCGCGCTGGCCCGCAATCTGGCCGCGATGGAAGGCAAGCGCGCGCTACTGCTTGAGGCCGACATCAGGCGCAAGACCCTGCGCGCCTATGTCGATGCCGATGCCGATGCCACAACATCGCTTGGCGACCTGCTAATGGGCAAAACTGCGGCGAACGACGCCGTTCTGTGGAACGCGGAATTGGGCGTCGACGTGCTTGCCGGTTCCGACGTGCCGATGAATGCCGCCGACCTTTTCGCCTCCAACCGCTTTGCGGATATGATGGCAGCGCTGCGCGCACGCTACGACTTTATCGTGATCGATACGCCACCGGTCTTGGCCGTTCCCGACGCGCGCGTCTTGGCCCGGCATGCCGACGCGATCATCTATGCGGTGCACTGGTCCAGAACCACGCGCATGCAGGTTCACCAAGGGCTCGAGATGCTGAACAGTATCGGCATCACGGTCGCCGGCACAGTCCTCAGTCAGGTCGATACCCGAAAAATGAAAAGCTATGGCTATGGCGGGCAATACGGGTATGACGGGTATGCCTCCCAATACTACAGCGAAGGCTAGACAATCGACGATGGCAACGGCACGTTAACTGCAATAAGTTCTCGCGACGTCGGGCACAAAAAGAACCGAGCACACCATGCCCCCGAAGACCGCCAAGCCCTTCAATATTGTCGTTGTCGCCCAATCCGGGCGGCTCCAATACGAGGCTGTCTTGTTTGCGGCATCACTCCGAGCGAAAAGTCCGGACTTCAAGGGGCGTCTCTTCATCGCCGAACCGCAACCCGGCCCACGTTGGGCCCGCAGCCCGCGCATCAATGACCCCAGCGTTCAGGCCCTGCTTGTGTCTTTGGGGGCCGAGATCATTCCGTTCGAAACGCGCCACTTCGGGGACAGCTACCCCTATGGCAACAAGATCGAACTGTTGCAGGCCCTTCCCAAGGGTGAACCCTTCGTGTTCTTCGATAGCGACACGTTGATCCTTGATCAGATCACAACCGTGCCGTTCGACTTCGACAAACCCTCCGCGTCGCTGCGCCGGGAAGGCACGTGGCCCCAGATCGAGCTTTATGGGCCGGGCTACACCGCCACGTGGAAATCGCTTTACGACAAGTTCGGATTGCCATTCGACAATACCCTCGATCTCAGCCAGCCCGATGAATACTGGCAGCGCTACCTCTATTTCAACGCCGGTTTCTTTTATTACAAATGCCCCCATGAATTTGGCGAACGGTTTCTGGAATACGCGCTGTCCATCCGTGATGATCGCCCTTCCGAACTGGTATGCCAAACGCTTGATCCATGGCTGGATCAGATAGCCCTGCCCCTTGTCATTCATTCCTTCGGCGGTGGGCGTGATGTGTTGCCGCACGGCCTGCTGGATGGCACCGTCAGCTGCCATTACCGCGTGCTGCCACTGCTTTATGCACGCGAAGATCAACGCGTGATCGACGTGCTGGAAGACATCACAGCCCCCAACAAGATCAAGAAAGTGCTCAAGAACTACGACCCGATGAAGCGTATGATCTATCAGGGCAAAGGGCAAAAGGCGCGCGCGCTGTTCAATCAGGCCGATCTGCCCCGCCGAGAGCAGCAGATCAGGAATACCCTCAAACGCGAAAATCTCTGGCTCCGCTAAGGCTCACACCGCCAGCAATGAAAAAGGGCCGGAAAACGTCTGTTTTCCGACCCTCCAGCCCTGCATTTACTCAAGGGCTCAGCCAGCGGTGGCCGGCTCTTCCTTCTTGCGGTCAGAATAGATCATCAGGGGCTGCTTGTCGGATGTCACGGCCTCTTCGTTGACCACAACCTCCTCCACGTTCTCCTTCGACGGCAGTTCGAACATCGTATCCAGCAAGATATCTTCCATGATCGACCGCAACCCGCGCGCGCCTGTCTTGCGCGCGATGGCCCGCTTGGCAATTGCGCTCAACGCGTCGTCAGTGAACTTCAGCTTGGTATCTTCCAGCTCGAAAAGCCGCTGATATTGCTTGACCAGGGCGTTCTTGGGTTGGGTCAGGATGGTGACCAACGCATCTTCGTCCAGATCGGTCAGGGTGGCGATCACGGGCAGACGGCCCACGAATTCCGGGATCAGGCCGAATTTCAGCAGATCCTCGGGCTCCAACTCACCAAACATCTCACCCACGCCACGGGTATCGTTTTCCTTGACGTCAGCTCCAAAGCCGATGGCCGACCCCTTGCCGCGCTGTGCAATGATCTTTTCCAGCCCCGCGAACGCCCCGCCGCACACGAACAAGATGTTGGTCGTGTCCACCTGAAGAAATTCCTGCTGCGGGTGCTTGCGCCCGCCCTGCGGCGGCACCGATGCAACCGTGCCTTCCATGATCTTCAGCAGTGCCTGCTGCACACCCTCGCCCGATACATCGCGGGTGATCGAGGGGTTGTCGGACTTGCGGGTGATCTTGTCGACCTCGTCGATATAGACGATGCCGCGCTGCGCCCGGTCGACGTTGTATTCGCTGGCCTGCAACAGCTTGAGGATGATGTTCTCCACATCCTCACCAACATAGCCCGCTTCG
>Ga0075467_10004190_pt1 | contig 10777 bp, 9 predicted proteins | sample DEB08_DNA_9_FD_75067 | JGI IMG/M metagenome (GOLD analysis project Ga0075467, IMG submission 75067) | Aqueous microbial communities from the Delaware River and Bay under freshwater to marine salinity gradient to study organic matter... | ecosystem: Environmental > Aquatic > Marine > Coastal ...
GCAGTTTCGCCAGTGCATCCGAAAACGGGATCAGCATGCAAAACCCCAGCATCAACACGATGCCAAAAAGCGGTCGGTCAGCGGGGGCTTGCACTTTTCAGATACCTATCCACAGAAAACGGGACATTATCCCCGAATTCATTTCATAAACTCCGCCAAGATCGCGATTGTCACCAACCGCCCCGCACGACGCGCGCCGCAAATGCCGCAACCGCGCAGGGTGGAACGTGACAAGATCCCGGATCAGGGCCGTTGGGATGGGCCAGATATTTCCGGCCGTGATGATCGCCTGATCCTGGTGCAGGCGCGCCGACAGCCTCGTCTTGCGGGCAGCGGTGAGGGTGTTCATGGCACTTGGTTCCGCCCATTGGCAAGCGCCATGCCATGGCGGGCCTGATCAAGTAACACGTCAAGTTCTCGGTCCGGCAGGCCCAGATCGTGCAGATGCTGCACCACGTTGTGAAGATAGTCGAAACTCGTGCCCAGAAACCCGCTGCCGGTGACCAGATAGTCAACCTGTTGCGCGCGGGTCAGATCGCCTGCAATCAATTCCGTACCGTGATCGGCGATGAAGCCAAGGGCCGAAACGGTCTGCCCGTCGATCTGAACCGGGATGAATTGGGCCTGATAACAGGGCGCGATCATCTCGCGCTGCCACAAGATGCGCGTTTCGGTGTCAAGTTCGCCTGCGGCGATCCGAAAGGCCAGACCATGACAGCCATCCCCGGTATCGAGCGCGGCCATGAGGCCCGGGGCCGTCGCCGTGCCGCGCCCGCCATAGATATCGCGCAAGATCATGCGGCGCGCGTGGTGCGGGGCATATGCGCGGCGCACCTCGGCAAAGCGCAGCGCCGGATCCCACATCAGTGAGCCATATCCGAACACCCAAAGGTCCCCGTCGTGATCGGCAAGGGTGGCGGCGCGCATGCCCTCACGGGTGGCATCGTCATACCACCATCCCGTCGGCAGGCCCTTTTCGCGCAACATCGCCTCCAGATTGGTCAAGTTCAGCGTACGCAGCGCTGAGCCCTCTGCCGGGGCGATCTTGTCGGCCAGTTCGGGGTGGGCGGAAAAAGCATCTTGCGACATCGATGGTTCCTTCAGGATTTCGGTGCAAATAGCCCGGTCAGGGCCTGCTTGATCAAGGCCGTTACACTGGGCCGCCGTCCCTTGCCAAATGGAAGCGGGCGGCAAACCTCCATCGCGGCCACACCGACACGTGCGGTCAGCGCACCGTTTACCACGCCTTCGCCAAACCGGCGGGAAATCTTGGACAACACTGACCCCCCCGCCACCGAGCCGATCAGGTCATCGCCCACCGCAACGGCCCCGGTTGCCACAAGATGGGTCAGCACCGCGCGGGTCAAGCGCCACGCGCCGAGCGTGCCGGACCGGCCGCCGTAGATCTCTGCGATGCGGCGGATCATGCGCAGGTTCGATGTCAGCGCGGCCACGACATCGGCCATCGCGATTGGCACAAGGGCGGTGACGGTGGCCACCTGACGGGCGGCGGCTTCCACTTCGCGGGCGGCTGCGGCATCAAGGGGCGCCAGCAACTCCGCCTCGGTCAGACCGATCAGACCGGCGGCGTCGAAGACATCATCCCGCCGGGCCGCCAGCGCATCCCGCCCAAGGCGCAGTTCCGGCCGGTGCGCGTAAAGTGCGCCAAGACGCGTGGCAACGGCGCGGGCCTGACCCAAGTCGTCGCCCGCCAGGGCGCTTTCGGCCATCCGCCTCAAGTCATCCAGCCGGGCCAATCGCGAAAACGCGGCCAACTCGCGTGCGGCGATCAGCAGGCCGGCAAAGACGAGGGCCCCGATCAAGACGGTCGCTATCCAGCCCAGAACCGGATTGGCCGCAAGCAATCCGGTCACGAAATTCCATGCAGAGATCGACAGCGCAAGACCTGTCAGCGCCATCAATGATGCCCAGAAAAGCCGTCCAATCCGTGATGGTTTGCGCGCACCGATCCCGGCAAGCACCTGCATGGCCTGCCCTTGCGGCACCGGCATCCCGGTCTCGGGCACCGGTGGGGCCGCGCCCGGCCCGATCTCGGGTGGCTCATCCAGATCGATAACCACGGGGCGGCGTGCATCAGTCATGTCTGGTTCCCTGTGTCATCTTGGCTGGGAAACTCCGGGGGGCGCCGAAGGCGGGGGGCTGGCCCCCATGTATCCTTGCGATCATCGCAACCGATCCCCCAACAAGAACTCCGCCGCTGCGTCCAAGCGAATGTGTGGCGGTCCCTCACCGGGTCTCAGCGCGAGCCGTGCGGGGGCGAAACGCATCACGCTGTAGTCGGCGTTCAACCATGTGGCGGCCCCCTGTCTGGCTGGCGCGAGCAGCGCGCCGGGGTCGTCGGGCAGGTCGCCGGGATAAAGCGCGGCCTGCTTGCCGGTCTCAAGCAGCGTGCCGCGTACGACGTTCAGGTCCGCACCATCATGGGTGCGCGTTTCCTCCACCGTTGCGCGCAGTGCTGCAATGGCCATGGCCCTCGTCTCGGCCCCCGCGAAATCAGCGCGACGGCGGGCGTCTGTCACCAGCGCGTCCATGATGGCGGTCAATTTGCCGTGCTGCAGGTGATGCAGGTGGTCGGCCTTGGTCGCGGCGAACAGGATCTTGTCGATCCGCCGGCCCCTGATGGCCGACAGGATGCCATTGCGACCGGGGCGAAAGCTGCCAAGGATCGCGGCCATTGCCTGACGCAGGTCCTCGACGGCGCGGGGGCCCGCGTTGATCGCGCCAAGGGCATCGACCAGCACCACCTGCCGGTCCAGACGCGCAAAATGCGTGCGGAAGAAGGGTTTCACCACCTGTGCCTTGTAGGCCTCGAAGCGGCGCGCGAATTCACGTGCCATGGAACCGCGTGGCGATGCGCCGGGCGGTAACGGTGCAAAGGTCAGGGCGGGGCTGCCCTCCAATTCGCCGGGCAAGAGGAAACGGCCCGGTGTGCAATCGGAATAGCCTGCATCGCGTGCGGTCTTGAGGTAACCTGTCCAAGCGCGGGCCAGTGCGGCGGCTTGCATTTCATCCAGCCGCGCGGCGGGGTCGAGCATTGCAACTGTGCCGAGATACGCGGCGCCCTCGTCGCGGTCGGCGGCGCGGGTCAGCGCGGTTGCGGACCATGTCGCATAGTCTTGATCCAGCAGGCCAAGGTCTAGCAGCCATTCGCCGGGGTAATCCACGATATCCAGATGCACCGTGCGCGGCCCGGACAGCGCGCCCAGCAAGCCCGTTGGCTGCACACGCAACGACAAGCGCAGTTCCGACACCGCCCGCGTGCTGTCGGGCCAGTGGGGTGCCGGTCCGGTCAGGGCCGCAAGGTGCGTTTCGTAGTCAAAGCGCGGAACCGTATCATCGGGCTGGGGCTGCAGGAAGGCGGCGGTGATCCGGCCCGATTGCGCCGCTTGCAGGCCGGGCATGCGCCCCCTGTCAAGCAGGTTGGCCACCAGCGACGTGATGAACACGGTCTTGCCCGCGCGACTGAGGCCCGTGACACCAAGCCGGATAACGGGTTCAAAGAACGCCTCCGATATGCCCTGTGCGACGCCTTCTACGCCACGGCCGAGTGTGTCTGCGATTGTACCAATGACCACCTGTTGCCCGCCGTGCTTGCGTCTTCCCTTAACAGGATAGGCATTGCGCGGCGCGGTTTACAGGGCCGATTGCGCAAGCGGCCCCAATAGGCTAGCCCGCTGCCCATGCCGCGTTATGCCCTGAAACTTGAATATGATGGCGCGCCCTTCGTCGGGTGGCAACGTCAGCCTGACCAATCGTCAGTGCAGGGCGCGGTTGAAACGGCGCTTGCGCGGCTTGAGGAAGGCGTGCCCACGATCGCGGCTGCGGGCCGGACCGACGCAGGCGTGCATGCCACCGGGCAGGTGGTTCATTGCGACATGGCGAAGGATTGGACGCCATTCCGTTTGTCCGAAGCGTTGAACTGGCACCTGAAGCCCGCGCCCATTGCGGTTGTGGATTGTGCGGTCGTGCCCGATGACTGGCATGCCCGGTTTTCCGCACTGGAACGGCGATATACATATCGCATCGTCGCCCGCCGGGCGCCGTTGGTGCATGAAAGCGCTTTGGTGTGGCAGGTTCCCGTACACCTGAACATCGATCTGATGCGCCAAGGCGCGGCCCATCTGATCGGACGGCATGATTTCACCACCTTCCGCGCCACGATCTGTCAGGCGAAAAGCCCGGTCAAGACGCTGGATGCGATCGAGATCGAGGCAGTGCCGCTGCCGCACGGGACCGAGTATCGGTTCCACCTGCGGGCGCGGTCGTTCTTGCATAATCAGGTGCGCTCCATCGTGGGCACGTTGGAGCGCGTCGGGGCGGGTTCGTGGCGGCCCGAGGACGTGAAGACGGCGCTGCTGGCGAAAGATCGCGCGGCATGTGGCACCGTGGCGCCGCCGCAGGGGTTGTACCTGACCAGCGTCGGCTATCCTGACGAGGTTTTCAAGAATGTGCAGGGTCCTTTACGCACTGGACAGTCTGGCCCGTCCCGCTAGTGTCCGAGCTGTCCGATACTGACAGAAGGCGCGCGACTATGAGCAAATTTGGAACCAGCCAACCGGTCACCCGGCTTGAGGATGTACGTCTTTTGACGGGGCATGGGCGCTATGTTGATGACATCGTTCCGGACGGCGCGCTGTTTGGCTATGTGTTCCGCAGCACCATGGCGCATGGCACGATTACCGCGTTGGATGTGGACGACGCGCGGCAGGCCGATGGCATTCACGCGGTTTTCATCGCGGCCGATCTGGATGCTGCGGGCCTGATGAATTCCATGCGGTTTTCCACCATCAAGAACCGCGACGGGTCAACGTCCGCTTCGCCCGTGCGGCCGTTGCTTGCAAATGGTGTGGTGCGGTTTGTGGGCGAACCGGTGGCCTTCATCGTCGCCGATACGCTGGCGCAGGCCAAGGATGCCGCCGAACTGATTGGGTTCGATATCGATGAAAAGCCCGCCAAGCTGGACATCGCCCCGGGAGGAGAGCCGCTGTATGCCGCGTTGCCCGACAACGTCGGCTATGATTACGCCGTGGGCGATGAGGCGGCGGTGGAGGCGGCTTTGGCCAATGCCGCACATCGTATGCGGCTGGAGATCGGCGATAACCGGATCATCGTGAACAGCATCGAGCCGCGCGGATGCACCGCCGCGATGGAGGGCGACCGCCTGCACCTGACCGTCAACGGTCAAGGTGTCTGGGGCACCAAGAAGGACCTTGCGAAGTTCTTTGGCGTTGCCCCCGAGATGATCCGCGTGACCAACCCCGATGTGGGGGGCGGGTTCGGGATGAAGGCCATGGGCTACCCAGAACACTTCCTGACGGCCTTGGCCGCCAAGCGGACCGGTCGTCCCGTGCGCTGGATGGCAGAGCGGACGGAATCGATGCTGTCTGACAATGCAGGCCGCGATCTGGTTTGCGACACGGAGCTTGGTTTCGACGAAGATCTGCGGCTGGTGGCTTACAAGGTCGTGTCGCTGTCGAATCTGGGGGCCTACAGTTCGGGGTTCGGGCAGGGCATCCAGAGCAGCCTGTTCACAAAGGTTCTGCCCGGGGTCTATGATCTGCAGACCGTGTTCTTGCACAATCGGGGCATATACACGAACACCACGCAGGTGGATGCCTATCGCGGTGCCGGTCGGCCCGAAGCGATCTATAATCTGGAACGCGCGATGGACCATGCCGCACGTGTTCTGGGCGTTGATCCTTTGGAACTGCGCCGGCGCAACTTCATTCCCGTTGACAAGTTCCCGTACCGAAGCGCGACCGGCGAACTGTATGATGTGGGCAATTTCCATGCCGTTCTTGACCGCGCCATCGTTGAGGCGGATCTGGCGGGTTTTGCGGCCCGTCGCGCCTCGTCCGAGGCACAGGGCAAGCTGCGTGGTCTTGGCACGTGCTACTATATCGAGAGCATTTTGGGCGACCCGGATGAGACCGCCGCGATCGAGTTGACCGAGACCGGGGCCAAGGTGTTCGTCGGCACACAATCGAACGGACAGGGGCACGAGACAGTTTATGCGCAACTGTTGCATGACGATACGGGCCTGCCGCTTGAAAGCATTGAGATCGTGCAGGGTGACAGCGATCTGATCGCCACCGGCGGGGGCACCGGGGGGTCGCGGTCCGTCACCGTGCAGGGCATGGCGATGCGGGCGACCGCGAAGGAACTGATTGACCAATTGACGGTTTTCATGGCCGCACATATGGACAACGCGGATGTGAACTTTGACGCCGAGGAAGGCGTGTTTCGCGCGCCGGGGTCGAACGTGGTGGTGACATTGCTGGAGGCGGCGGGGGCCGCGCGTGCGGCAGGCCGCGCCGATCTGCTGCAGGCGACCAAGCGCACGGAACTTCCGGGCCGATCTTACCCCAACGGATGCCATGTCGCCGAGGTGGAGATTGACCGCGATACCGGAACCACGCAGGTGGTGCGTTATACGGTCGTGGATGATTTCGGCAATCTGATGAACCCCATGCTGGCGCAGGGGCAGGTGCATGGCGGCGTGGTCCAAGGCATTGGGCAGGCGATAACGGAACACGTGGTCTATGACGCGGATGGTCAGTTGTTGACGGCCACGTTCATGGATTACGGGATGCCGCGCGCCGACGACACGCCGTTCGTGGCCTTCCATTCGCAACCCGTGCCATCCACCGCCAACCCGCTGGGGATGAAGGGCTGTGGCGAGGCGGGGACCGTCGGGGCCTTGGCTGCCGTGTCGAACGGTGTGCAAGACGCCCTGTGGCCGCTTGGCATCCGGCAGGTCGACATGCCGTTCACGCCGTCGCGTGTCTGGGAGATGCTGCAGCAAGCGCAGGCCGTCGCCGCGGAGTAGGCCTTGGCGGTGAACGGTCACGTCCCGCGTGGCTTGACCCGCAATGTCGGATCGGCCTGCGTCGGATCCTCGGGCCATGGGTGGCGGGGATACCGCGCGCGCATGTCCTTGCGCACGTCTGCATAAGACCCGGCCCAAAAACCCGGCAGATCGGTCGTGACCTGCACCGTCCGTTGTGCGGGCGAAAGAAGCGTCATTTTCAGGGGCAAACGATCAGGGCCGATTTTGGGGTGCACGGTCGTGCCGAACACTTCTTGTAGACGAAGCTCGACGGCGGGGGTCTCGCTGGCATAGTCGATGGGTATGGTGCGCCCCATCGGCGTGGTCCAATGGGGCGGGGCGAGGCGGTCGATGGCCTGAAGCGTATCCCATCCAAGATGGGCCTTCAGCGCCTCGGTCGGGTCAAGGCGTTTGAGGTCCTCGGCGCTGCGCTTGCCGCCCAGATAGGGCAACGCCCATTGGTCAAGCGTTGTCAGAAGTTGATCATCCGAGAGGTCTGCCAGCCCCGAGAATATAGCGCGCGCCCGCAGGCGGTTAGCGGCGGGTGTCCAGTTCAGGATCTGTAGGCCAAGGTCGCGGATGCCATCCAGCAGGGCGGCGGCGATGGCGTCCGGCGAGGCGTCTTTCCAGATGCGGTCATCAAGGACAAGTGCGCCGAAGCGTTCCTGTGTCCGGGCCAGAACCTTGCGATCCCGCTTGGACCACGCGCAGGTATTTTCCCACCGGATCTGGTTGGCATAGAGGTCGCGCAACTCGCCCTCGGACAGGGCGGCGGCCTGACGGATACGGGCCTCTCTCGGGTTGCCGTCAAGGTCTGTGGCAACGATTAGGCGCTGTCCCGCCAGCGGGTCCCCATCGGGGAAAACGGCACCCTTGCCGCCCGACAGGATATAGCGAGGGGCCTCACCGGGGCGGCGCAAACCGATGCGATCGGGATACGCAAGGGCAGCCTGCGCCGCGAGACTGATGGAATGCCCGCGTTCATGACGCTTGAGGCGCTTTGCCTCGGTCCTGATGCGGGCGACAGTGCCACGATCTGCGTTCAGCGCCGCGGGATCATCCAACGCCCGCAGCCGCAGTGTCAGATCGGTTGATGCGCCCCGCAGCGGGTCACGGTCGGACAGCAGGGCGGCAAGACGGGCGGTGCCGGGTCCGCCGGTGGCCAGCATGTGCGCAAGGCGTGGATGCAGCGGCATGGCGGTCAGCGCGCGGCCATGTGGCGTAATCCGCCCGGTATCATCAAGCGCGCCAAGCGACATCAAAAGCGCCCGCGCCTCGGACAGCGCGCCCTCAGGCGGGGGGGTCAGGAAGGCAAGGCCCTCGGCGCTGCCCCAAAGAGCAAGATCAAGCGCAAGGGACGTCAGGTCGGCGGCCTCGATCTCGGCTGGGGGGAAGGCGGGCAACGCCCCTTCGGCCCCCTTGGTCCAGTTGCGAAAACAGGTTCCGGGTGCAACCCGGCCCGCGCGCCCCTGACGCTGATCCGCCTCGGCGCGGCTGACGGGTTCGGTCACCAGTCGGGTCATTCCCGAGCCGGGGTCGAAGCGCGCCCGCCGCGCGCGCCCGCCATCGACCACCACGCGAATATCCGCGATGGTCAGGGAGGTTTCTGCAATGGCCGTCGCCAACACCAGTTTCCGCCCCCTTTCAGCAGGGCGGATTGCGGCGCGCTGATCCTTGATCGGCATCGCGCCATAGAGGGTGTGAAGCTGCACGTCCGCAGGCAGGCGGGGACCAAGCAGCGCAGCCGTGCGGCGGATTTCGCCTTCGCCGGGCAAGAAGGCAAGAATGCCGCCATCTGTCGTCACCAAGGCCTGTTCCACGAGGTCGGCCATGACGGATTCGAGCCGTGCATCTTTGGACGCGGGCGTGGCGCGCCAGATCGTTTCGACCGGGAAGGCGCGGCCGTCGGACGAGATCAGCGGCGCATCATCAAGCATGGCTGCAACCGGGGCCGCGTCGAGAGTGGCGGACATGACCAGCAACAGCAGATCGGGGCGAAGCGCGCCACGCACCTCCCACGTCAGGGCAAGGCCAAGGTCGGCATTCAGGGATCGCTCGTGAAATTCGTCGAAGATCACCGCGCCGACGCCGGGAAGGTCGGGGTCGCTTTGCAACATGCGGGTCAGGATACCCTCGGTCACGACCTCGATCCGGGTGGCCTGTGAGACCGCGTTGTCGCCGCGAATCCTGTAGCCAACGGTCTGGCCCACGTCTTGGCCCAACATTTCTGCCATGCGTTCGGCCGCCGCTCGGGCGGCAAGGCGGCGGGGTTCCAGCATCACGATCTTGCCGGTGACCAGCCCGGCCTCCAGCATTGCCAGAGGCACGCGCGTGGTCTTGCCGGCCCCCGGTGGCGCCTGCAGCACCGCACGGCCCTGATCGCGCAAGGCGGCGATCAGCTGGGGCAGGATATCCTCGATCGGTAGGGTGACGGGGCTGGACGGCATGGCGCGCAACAGGCAGAAAAGCCACTGAAGGGTCAAGGACTTTCCAAAGACATGAACCGCCGCGCCATCCCGGATGATCTTGCAGAACGCATTCTTGCGGGCGAACGGCGTGCGCTGGCGCGGGCCGTGACGTTGGTGGAGAGCACGCGCCCCGAAGATCGTGCGCAGGCCACCGCGCTGCTGGAGAGGTTGCGCGGGCATCCTGAGAGCGGGGGGCGTCAAGCGCTGCGCATTGGGTTGTCGGGCACGCCGGGGGTGGGGAAGTCGACCTTCATCGAGGCGTTCGGGATGGCGTTGGTGGCGCAGGGGTTGAAGGTTGCGGTGCTTGCGGTGGACCCAAGTTCTACGCGGTCGGGTGGCTCGATCTTGGGTGACAAGACGCGGATGGAGCAGTTGAGCCGTGCGCCCGCGGCGTTCATCCGGCCATCCCCATCATTGAGCCATCTGGGCGGCGTGTCGCGCCGCACGCGCGAGGCCGTGGCCCTGTGCGAGGCTGCGGGGTTCGATGTGGTGCTGATTGAAACGGTGGGCGTTGGACAGTCGGAAACCATGGTTGCCGAAATGTGTGACCTGTTCGTGTTGTTGTTGGCCCCTGCGGGGGGCGACGAGTTGCAAGGCGTCAAGCGTGGCATCATGGAGATGGCGGATATCATCTTGGTCAACAAGGCCGATGGAGAGCTGAAATCAGCCGCCACGCGGACCTGCGCGGATTACGCGGGTGCCTTGCGCCTGTTGCGCAAGCGGCCGCAAGACCCAGACGGGTTTCCCAAGGCGCTGCCGGTGTCGGCCTACACCGGCGAGGGTCTGGACCGCGCATGGGACGAGATGCAGACGCTGGCGAAGTGGCGCAAGGATCACGGTTGGTGGGACAAGGCCCGCGCCGGGCAGGCGGCACATTGGTTCGCGCAGGAGGTCCGCGAGGGATTGCTGGCCCGGTTGCGCGGGGATGCGGATGTGCGCGCGGCAATGGCCGAGAGGGCGGCGGCGGTCGCCAAGGGTGAGGTCAGCCCGGATGCCGCTGCGGAAGAGATGCTGGAGTGGTTGAAGGGGTAGAGGGCTAAGGCGGCCTTCAGCCACAAAGAACAATCAGCGAAAAATATCGTCGCCTTGCTGATCGATCAGCACCTTGGCCTTGAGAAGAGACATCGTCTCGGCCTCTTCTGGGCTTTGGCATTTGTCGGCGCGGATCATGTGGTGAACCTTCACCTCGCCGTCGATATCCTTCTCGATCCGGGCCCCGATACGGTAGCCGCCGCTCTCCGATTTCGGCTCGGGGTAGATGCGGTATTCCTTGTGCAATTCCGGCTCGGCCTGCAGCTTTGATCCACCGCCGCCACCGCCGAAGAGCTTGGAAAAAATGGACATGGACGTGTTCTCCGCCTTGGGTGCGTTCTTGACCAGCCTAACCGGACGATCCGGTCAGGTGAAGGGACACGTCCGATTTACCCGCGCCCCAAGGCCGCCTTCGCGATCAGCAACA
>Ga0075467_10004200_pt1 | contig 10755 bp, 3 predicted proteins | sample DEB08_DNA_9_FD_75067 | JGI IMG/M metagenome (GOLD analysis project Ga0075467, IMG submission 75067) | Aqueous microbial communities from the Delaware River and Bay under freshwater to marine salinity gradient to study organic matter... | ecosystem: Environmental > Aquatic > Marine > Coastal ...
GGCAGGCAGATAGATTCTAAAGGTGTAGATATATTCTCCTTCCCTCAGTTAGTACAGGCCAAGGACAACAAGAATATGCCACCAATGGGGGCACGTATTGGTCCTAGTGAGTTTGGTCCTGCTGGTACTTTGGTAGGTATACCTACTGATATGGTAGATAACTCAACCTCTAGTAAAGGAACTTCTAAGATACAGATTGATGTTACCTTTAATAGCAGGCAGACTCATTATCAGAATCATTTCCTTGAACCTAATGATGCAGCCTTTGTACACAGTCTAGCATTTACAGTTCAGAAAGATGGTATCACTTATCAAGGCGGTGCATCAGGACTGTATGCAATACAATCTATAACTAACGATGGATTGACAATATCATTCTTTCATGATAATCAGTATATGGCAGACTATACAAGTTTTCAGATTGTATCGCTCTATATGCATCCATCTCCTGAGTACTTCCCTCATAGGTTGGTTGATAATGCTAATGGTTTTGATTATAAAGATGGTGGCAGGCGGCCACTAGCAGGTGCTTTCTTTGCAGGTAGGTTATGGCAGACAGCAGATAACCATAACAGGGTGTACTTCTCTCAAGCACTAGAGGCTAGTACAGAGAGTTCAAGCTCTCGTGGTGTCTCATTAGAGAGTCTATGCTTCTCTGCTGCTGATCCAACAGACGGTGATGATAATGCACTGGTTCCCTCTGATGGGGGTTATATTAATACCAGTGATAGTGGTACACACTACGGGCTAGTACCACTAGGTGACTCTCTTCTTTTGTTTACGGATAGAGGGGTTTGGGCCATAAGGCCAGGAGGTGATGGTATCTTCTCTGCTGCTGACTACAGGCTAGTTAAGGTAGTAGGTGCAGAGGTGTTAGGGACTAAATCTTTTGTCAGTACAGGAGATCAGGTCTATGTAGCTACAGATGAGGGTATCTTATCCCTCCAGTTAGAGAGTACTAGCTTTGGTAACACATCAGTAACAGTAAAAAGACTCCTCGATAATAGGTTAAGACAAGGGTATGAGGATATTCTGAAGGATTGGCCCAGTCCAGCCGCCGCCTATGACCCAGAGAGTAGGACAATTAGGTGGTTATTTAAGCCCAATAGTGGTCCAGAATACCTTACTGCCCCATTAGAGGGTGTAGGACAGCCTGTATTGTCTCTCTCTATGTATCATAATGCATGGTATAAGTACGTATTAGGTGCTGATAGTCGGGTATTTGACACAATAGTACTCCCCTTCTCAGCCAAGACAACAACCTATAACAAGTTTAGGTACTTGATAGGTGGAGAAGCAATCCCAGGTTCCACAGCAGGAGTATGGAAAACAGGATGGGGTGTGGAGGTAGAGCTAGGTGAGGAAGGACTAGGAGAGTGGGTCCAGAATGGACTGATCACTGGTGAGCTATTTGCTGACTATAGGCCACTACCAGGACAGGTAGAGTTTCGTGATTCACCTAAAGCATTCATGCTGACTAATCATATAGTACCAGGTGAGGGTATTAATTGGAGCCAGATCAATTATATCGTAGTACATAACCGTAATGTTACGGAAACATGGCGTAGTATAGGAGGTGGAGAGGTCAGGGCTAGCGTAGATGGAGGTACTCTTCTGTCTGTACGCTGGGATTGGATGAACCAACAGTCTACAGCTAAGTGGAGTGACCCCTATCAGACCTATAAGTATCGTAGGACGTATATCCCTAGTGGTAATACCGAGGACAATACCTATGGTGAGCCTGTATTGGTACACAAGATGAAGCTAAGAGGCAGAGGACGTGAGTTCCGTCTCTACTTCGAGTCAGATGAACACAAAGACAGCCACATAGAGGGCTGGGCCTATCAAGGCTATATACTAAACGGAGTATAATATGGTAGATCCTTTAACAGTTTCTGTAGGCTTACAGCTAGCTGGCAGTGTATTGGGTTTTGGTTCTGATAGGAAGGCACGTAAGCGACAGAAGAGAGCAGAGGCTCTCAATGCCCAGCGTAGTGCTATCATGAACATACAGAACAGGAGAGCAGCCTACGCCTCCCTGCGTAGACAGGAGGCTCAGAGGACCGTAGCGGCTATGGCAACGGGTATGGCAGGGGGTTCAGGAGATCGTGCCACCAGTAGCTCCCTACAGGCTCAGGGGATCTCTGCTATAGCTAGGCAGCAACAGCAGATAGAGTTAGGTGGGCAGGTCAATGCAGCTATAGGTTCTGCAAACAGAGCAAGCAACAGGGCAAACGATTACAGAGCACTAGGGAACATTGGAGCGAATATAGCAAGGCAGTATTCAGGCTCTGGAAAGAAAGAAGAAGATAAGTTAGAAGATAGTACTTGGTCTTCTAGTCTGACAACTCAAGACCCTCATAGCTATTATCAAAATTAAACAGGAATATATATGTCATTAGCAACTGCCTTAGAAGAACATGCTGACAACCGTATGCAAGAGGAGGATGACCTACCAGTGTTGGGGGCTGATCTCGTCGGGCAGGCTCGGCCTACTCTAACAAAACTAGCCAGAGATCAGGCTCTTATCAGTGTAGCTGGATCTGGTGAAGTAGAAGAGAGTGACGATGTAGCCGCTCTAGAAGATAGGTATAGTACTGCTTATCTTGATGCTGTGATGATTGAAAGGACTAAGACAAGACTGGTAGAAGAGCACAAACAGAGACGTAGAGAAGCGTTTGTCCCTGTTGAAGAGGCCATAATGTCCTCTGAAATGCCTACTACTGCCTCCTTCAAGACTATCGCAGATGTTAGAGCACAGATCGATGCAGGTGCTAACCTTGAAGATATTGCTATGGCAGAGATTGTTGCTATTAACATGGCAGAGGCTCAGACTGAGAACCAGAAAGACATAGCAATGGTCCAAGGTATGGGTCACTTGCGTAGTTTGGAAATAGAAGAAGCCTTAAATACTTTCAAGGCTTCAATAGAGGGTAAGTTTAAACCTAATGCATTCTTACCTTACCCAGAGATAATTGTAGAAAAGCTATCTTCTTGGCTTATGTTCCCTATTAGTGGTGGAACAAACAAGACTGGTATGCTAGATGCAATGACAGGTAAGAAGCATGGCTTCTTTTCATCTATTGCATCTGGACTGCATATGGCTGAGGCTCAGAAGATCGTGAATAAGATGTCCTTACCAGAGCAGAGAGCTGCTTTAACAAGAGCACACGACTACATCATAGCTAATGCAGGTATCTTTACTGATAATCAGGAAGATGCTAATGCTTTGGTGGCGTTGACAGAGGCTCTTATGGGCACAGCAGTACAGCTACAAGCAGAGAGAATAGCTGGAACTACAATGATGGCAATAGATACTGTCCTAACAGCTACATTTCTTAAAGGAGCTGGCCTAGCCTGGAGAGGAGGAAAGGCACTTATTAAAGGTGCCCCTGTCTCTCAACAGTTAATAAAGGGTTTAACTAATACTGCTACCGTTGCCGTAGGTGAAGCTGCTGCTAAGTCTGTTGTTAAGAAGACAACGGGTGCAGCAAAGGATGTCAAACTAACAGGTCAAACCTATGATGCAGGTGGTTGGCCGAGTAAGTATAGTACTAGTGGGTTCAGTACCCCTGACATGACTGTACCTGTATCTCCTGCTGATGATATAGCAGACATTCTTACCCCTGAAAGGTTAGAAGAGGCAAAGAGAAAAGCTGGTATAGTGAGTGATGATTTAGGTGGAAAGCCTATTGTCATGAATGCTGACATGAAAGATGGTGGTAAGACTTTATATGGAGATCTAGTAGAACCTTTTGCTAGGACTGCAAAGAGTGTTCGTAATAAGAAGAAAGCTGGTATAGCGCACAATAACAAATTCTACTCAGGCCTACCTCCTTGGTCTGTTGCACAAAAGATAGATGTAATATCTCCTAACACATCTGGTCCTATACTAGAGGCTGGTCTTAAAGATCCAAAAGTAGCAGCAGGGGTAGGAACAACTCCACAAGAGATAGCCAGTGCTGCTATAGCTCCTAATGTATTAGGAGAGGCTGTCCGCCAAGGAGCCACTCTAATAATGGCTAAAGGGACTAACGTCATATCTGACTACGCACGTAAGCTAGCTGAATTATCTAATGATGGTAAGATGTATACTGGTGAAGAGTTAGAGAGAGCAAAGAAATCACTTGATACAGTGAATGATAGTCTAGTATCTAAGGAATCTCATCTAGTGAACAAGAGTGAGGCTTTTATTGATGAGGGCACTGGTGAAGTATCCATGAACTATGTCTTTAATGCAGGTAAGGGACGCTCTTTTACCTCTGCTAGAGAAGCTATGGCTTTTGTTTCAAAACTCCCTCCTGAGAAGTTAAACCTTCCAGCAGTATTAAAGTATGATGTGGATGAAGGTGTTTATAAACCTTTTGATGGAGATCCTGATGAGCCTGGTGAGTTCTTACTACAAGCTCTTTACAAAGGAGACTCTTCTTCTGGTGCAATGAAAGAAGATGTACTCTTATCTAGTACTGCTCATCCTTTTACTAACAACACAGATACATCAGTATCTTATATTGATCGTATGTCACAGGCTATATCAAGGCTGGATATTAGAAAGGCACAGATAGGTAAAGTCTTTACTGAGATCCTACGACCATTGTCTGTACTTAAAAGTAAGGCAGACCTTGATGCTGTATGGAGTGCTTTGAAAGAAGCAGAGCTAAACATAGAAGACTTCACACAACAACAACTTAATGTAAAGATGGGTGGTGATCAGGCTAGGATATCTGCATATCGTGCAGTACGTAAGTTTAACCAGACTCTCTATGAGATCCGTAACGGACAGTACCGTAAGTTCCTATCCAATAAAGGATACCTAACTCATACGCATAATGATGGAGTAGATGCATGGGTTAAACCTATACAAGACTCTGATGAGGTAGTGTCTGTATGGTGGGATGAGGCAGGTACTATCGTAAATAAGCAGACACTTCTTGATGAAGGGATTGAGCTGGATATACTGGAAGGGTTCAAGCCAAGAACAGCACATGCAGAAGTAGATGGCAGCATGATGGTGTCTCCTTATACTGCTGTCCGTAAGGGTAAGACTGCTTTACAGTCTCTTCCTGTTCAAGTACTTACCAACAAGAAGACCTACCTTAGTAGACACTTAGAGACTAAGTATGTAATAGAAAAGACAGAGAAGGCTATGGTCAATGGTGTCAAGAGAGAGATAACTAAAGTAATTGCTGTCTCTAATAACCCTCTTGATGCTCTTAATCATGCAGCTACAAATCCTAAGTATAGCTATCGCAGAGCTAAAGAAACTAGTAATGTATCAGATGAGCTTGATCAAATGTTTGACTATCAGATGCTTACTAATACTAAGAATAGGTTAGAGTTTCATGAGATGGATGTGTCAAGACAGCGGTCAGTACTTTCACCACAGGAATCATTAGATCGTGTGAGGAATACTATGGCTCGTAACTTAGTACTTAATGATTTTGTACAGTATCAAACCAAGAAGTGGATGAGAACCTATGGTGATTTGATAGATGATCAAACATTCCCTTGGTCTGGAGAGCTTAAACTAAAGGCTAGTGAGCTAAACAATCCAGAGTCTGAGAGACTACTAGCAAGAGCTAAGTTAGTAAGACAAAGGATTCAACTTACCACAGGTGCCCATGATCTACAGGTAGGAGAGAAGATCCAGAACTACTTATTGGGCTTTGGTGAATGGTTATCACGACTAGGATCTAATGCTGCTAAACGTGGAGAGGCTGGGCTGCTTAGGAACATGAAGGTAAAGTCTATAAACTTTGCTGCTTCGGCTGCTACTAGAGCGTCTGGTCATAATGTAGTAACAAAGGCTAAATCACTAGCCCACCTGTCATTCATTATAGCTAATCCTCTACGTCAGTTAGTAATGCAGAGTGCTTCTTCCTTCATGTATGCAGGACTAGAGCATGGTACTAAGTACATGGCCTCAACAGCAGCAGGTAGAGATCTTAGTTTCTTTATGGCAGCTAAGGCTTTTCAGAATAGCCCTGATGCATTGAAGACTATCATCAAGAGGTACTCTAAGATAGCAGGTGTTAGTGAGAAGGATGCTACAAAGATGTGGGATGACTTTGCTGATGGTGCTACTCTAGAGTCTATCTCTGGACACCAGTTCCAAGAGTTTGCACTCTCATCTGGTGGTCATTATCGTAATCATGCAGGTACATATGCTGGCTCTGAAGTTCCTAACTTACTTACCAAAACACTGCACTCAGCTAAGGGTGGTTTTGATACAGCAGTACGTGCTTCCTCTAATGTAGGTTTTGAAGGTGGTGAGGCTATACACAGGATGAGTGCTTACCTTGCTGTACGTAACAAGCATATAGTTAATGGCACCATAGGTGCTATGGATGCTCAGGATCTAGCTACAGAAGCACTTAGGGTATCAGGTAACATGGGTGCTTTTAGTAAGGCAGCTTTCCAAGAGGGTGCATTAGGATTACCTTTCCAGTTCATGTCTCATACCACACGTATGCTCTCGTACATGATGCCACATACTAAGCTAACCTCATGGGTTTCATCTAAGACCTTCTCTGAAAAAGAGAAAGCTAAGATAGGACTATGGCAGTTTGCTATGTTTGGATCAAAAGGAGTAGGACTTGGTACTGCATGGTCTATGTTCCTAGCTGATAATGGTGTAGAGATGGACCCTCTAGTACTTGAGGCTCTTGAAGGAGGGCTGTTTGAGATGGGTATGATAGCTCTGGTTGAAGGGGCTACAGGTACAGAGGCTGATGTGGATATATCAGGTGTAATGGGACCGCTTAGTGGAGTCTTAAATGACTTTTCAGTTCTCTTTAATGATGGAGATCAAGCAGCTACTCCACCTGGTAAAATATATAAGGTATTAACCGACATAGCAGTAGGTGCTCCAACAGGTTTTGATGACTTTCTTGGAGCTGGTGGAGCTGCTGTAGGTAAGGCAGGTGGTATACTGGGCAACATACATAGGATCTGGATGAACCCTATGCTAGATACAGGTGAAAAGTTCGAGAAGCAGGTAAGAGATATTGTTAAAATGGTGCCCGCTATTGATAATGTTAATCGTGCTCGTATGATGGGTGCTATGGGACAGGTTGTTACTCAATACGGCACACCTGTAGTACAGGCAACATGGGCTGATGCGTTCTTTAAGGGTGCCCTTGGTATCAATCCTAAAGGTGTGAACAATGCTTTCGATCTCAATGCAGAGATACAAGGATCTAGCTCAGGGTGGGTACAACCTAGCCACAAAGAGTTATCTACAAGTGGTAGAGACACAGCTAATTTTACTTTCAATACTTTGATGGAGATAAATAACGGTCAATCATCTAAAGAAGAAGTACTAGATAGATTAGAAGCATGGAATGCTGTGATCCATTTGATGTATCCAGATGCAACTGATAGAGATATTTATCAAGCTGCTTTTAATACAGAGATAACTAAACTAGCAGGAGACAGGGAGACACTAACCGATACGTTAGTTAACGCAATGGCTAATGACTTTGAATTATCACATGACCTAGGTTGGACCCGCATAAGGAACAGAATAGAGAGCCTAGGACCAAGTGAATCCAAGGATGCAGTGGTAGAGATTATTAATAATATGATAAATAAAGAAGAGGAAGTAAACTAATATGGCTGGTGGACTACAATCATTTGTCAATGGTGTACAGGCGGTTGAGACGGCTGCCCCTAGGAATATGGGAAGTAGCTTCTCATCTATTGTTGGGTTGGGTGGGGAGGTAGTCAATGCTATCTCTGACTACTCCACAGGTAAGAAGGATGCTGCAATAGCCGAGGCTAAACAGGTATCTATGATCTCTACAGCCAAGGCTGCTATGGATAACGAGATGTTAAAGAGGCAGAGGGTACTGAATGAGGCTATCGAGAATGGAGAGCTTACACAGGAACAGGCAGCTACCTTTGGAAGTAGTGATACAGAGTCTCTTCGTATGCTGGATCAGGCAGGTACACAGGGTATGGAACACAACACCCGTATTGCACTACAAAGATCCATGTTGTTCTACAATGCTGTGAAGAAAGATCCAGGTAATATTGATAACTTAGCAAAGTTCTATGGTGTGGGCAATGCAGCAGTAGGCTCTGAGACACTGGCCTCTCTTGCAAAGATAGATGCAAACCAACTAGAAGAAACAGCAGACTCATATAGGAAACTAGCTGTAGAGGCTGGGTATCCTATTGATGGTAAGTCTAATCAGGACATGGTGGATTGGTGGATTGATACACCAGCGGCTGTGGAACAGAGACGACAGGCCACTATTACCAGACAGTTGGAAGGATATGATCTAGATACTAAAACTCAGGCCAAGTATGTACAACAAGCTATGGCTTCTGAATTTATGACTCTGAGGGATAAACTCAATAGAAGCCTGGGTCTATGGGAAGATGATAACACAGTAGATGGTGTCTTTTTAGGGAATCATGGTGGAGTTGAGGGTAAACAAAAAGCCTTTGCTATACATGCTGAAACTTTTAGAATGGAATCAATAGAGAACATTAACGCAAAGTATCATCGCTTCCCTTTACTAGCTGAGGCCCAGATAAATGCTGTCAATGATATGGTTGAAGGTCTTATCTCCTCACAGAAAGAGGGACGATCTTCAACAGCATCCAGATATGCTGATAGTCAGAGGAAGGAAATGGAGGATAAGCAAACGTATGAGCTAGCTGCTGCTGCTGCTTCTGCATCAAGTGCTGCTATAGGGGCACAAAAGGAAGTAACGTATGCACTCAAACAGTCTTGGGATTTAGCGTACCAGTTGGAAAAGAATAGAGATGCTGCCCAAGCAGGCGGCAATGGAGCATTTGTTAGAGCATGGTATGCATCTGCGGATCAAAAGGCATTGGCAGCAAAGATAACAATGGCACGATATACGACCACGCATCTGGTAGAGCAGTTTAATGATCCTGATAACGCTGTAATGAGACAGGGTATATTTGAAGCCGTGGGAGCAATCGCTGCTGCTGCTACAAACCCTGAGATATTTGATCCAGATACTATTAAGAATCTGTCTAATGCTATCAAACATTCACAAGCAGAAGGGATGCGAATCAACCCCTTAGCAATGATTAAGTTTGGTGAGGCTATTTTAGAACTGAAAGACAATCCAAAGTTTGTTGGGCTTATCAGGTCCGATAAGGACATACGTAGTCTTGTAGCTCCAGTACGTAAAAAGTACGCTGCTATGGTAATGGATGATCTCGTTGACGTTGCAAACGAAGCTGTTAGTGATAAGGTCTCTATGAATGGTTCACCTAATCAACCAGGTTCTACTGAGCCACAAGGTGTTCTATATAGACATCTTGGACAGTACATGGTAATAGATAAAGAGGCTACTGATAAGGTAGGTAAGCTACAGTTCAAGATCATCGAAGGAGCAGTAGATCAACTAGGTCAACCACAGGTAGATCTACTTATTGCAGCTCTACCACCTTACAATAAGACATTCTCGGATGATAGAGAAGTAGATATACTAATGAAAATGCAAGGTGCGAGTAGTATATCAGAAGCCTTTATCAGTCTTGTTAATTCACCAGAAGGGGCAGCATTGATATCCTTCTCTCCTGAAAGAACACTTCCACAAAGACTGAACCAGGATATAATTGATGCTGAACAAAGTGGTAGGAATAAATTAAAAAGCATTGCTCCTCCTATCGATCCAGGTGAGCAAGGTCAGCCAGTCGAACCACCAACAGATACAGTCAACAGCGGAAGAAGGGGTAACTTATGAATTCATTCCAGAGTATTGCAAAGAAGAAAGAAGAAGAACTAAAGAAACTACAGAAGAAAGGGTTTGAATCTAAAACCCCTAACTCCTCTAAGCCCACCAACAGGGCTATAGGAGGTGCTGCCCCTGTCTCTGTCAATGCTATTGCTAGGCTTGATGACCTAGAGGGAGCCATTACTGATGCAGAGGAGGTGGTTGATAGGGTTGATACACTAGAGACCACAGCTACTACTAATAGTAATAACATATCCACACTGGATACTGCTGTTACTACTGCATTAAATACAGCCAATCAGGTAGGGACTGACCTAACTGCCCTCTCTACTGTAGTGGATGGGAAGTCAGACATAGGCCACCTACACCCTACTACCTACCTTACATCGGCTCAGGTAACATCTCTGGTCCTTCAGTTACTAGAGGATACAGGAGCTGTAACGCCTCCAGGTACTGATGTACCTACTATCTCTGCTGGTCAGTATGGTTCTGACTTCACCTATGCAGAAGAGTGGGGTGATGACTTCCTTGATGCTGATGCTGAAACCCTATTCAATAGATGGCATCCAGATCTAATGCAGGACGGATTGAATCAGGCAGGTAATAGTGGAGAGGATGGATGGAGATGGTCAGCTAACTACACACAACCTCAAGAGACAGCCTTCATTGATGGTGATGCCCTTAACCTTAGAGCTAAGGTAGATGTAACTCCTAACCCTTTCCGTAAAGCCTATACCTTTAGGGGTGAGACTATGAACCCACAAGACCAGTGGATCTATCTACCCTTCCTCACTACATGGGCACGTAAGTATGATAGTGGATCTGATGCATACATTAGTGATCCTGATGCACCTAATCGTACATGGGGACCAGGTACTGTCTTTGAGTTTGAGGTAGATCTAACAGAGATGAGAACACAGGCATGTCGTATGTCCTTCTGGCTAATGCCTGCCTATGAGAATGACTCTAATGCATACACCCCTGACGGTACACTAGCTGTAGAGGCTGACATCACAGAGGTAGACTTCCTTGA
>Ga0075467_10004203_pt1 | contig 10751 bp, 10 predicted proteins | sample DEB08_DNA_9_FD_75067 | JGI IMG/M metagenome (GOLD analysis project Ga0075467, IMG submission 75067) | Aqueous microbial communities from the Delaware River and Bay under freshwater to marine salinity gradient to study organic matter... | ecosystem: Environmental > Aquatic > Marine > Coastal ...
AGCGTGGCGATCACCACATCGACAAGGAACACCTTGCAGATGCCATCGAACTCATTGTCGAGCGTAGCCAGCAATCGCTTTCAACGGACCGTGGACCGCGAAATCCATACTGATCGCAATGGGCCATGATGTGGCGTTCAGCTGAGTTTAACGAAGCCAACCATAGCTGCGCTTACCAGACTTAATTAAGATAAGAGCGCTTCCCGGTTCGACGCCTCCCGACATTTCGAACCGACGGAGCCACCCCGAACCGGTGCAGGTATCGCTAATTAATTGAGGTATTCGCAGATTTCGCAATTTTCCATCGAGACCCCCGCCAGTTCTTTAAAGGCGTCTCCGTGGCCGACCACCGCCAATTGAATATCCGCCATCTGGTTAAGTTCCAGAGCGAAATTTCTTATACGTTGTTTGAAAATATCCCTTGGCTCGACCGGAACGCCATACTTGTTCGTCGGCCCCTGATGCCACCATATCTCATCCAAATGGTCGAAAGACAGGCTCGGGAATTCCATCTGCAGAGCGCTTGGAGAGCGACCTACATCGCAACTATGACTTAGAAGTTCGCGGTGGCCTGCCAGCACGTTTATCGGCGCAACACCTTGGAAAATTGTAAGGGCTGTTTGGACGGCGCGGGTCAACGGGGACGTTATGACCTGCTGAATTCCAAGCTCGATGATTGCGACTCTTGCTTGTTCCGCCTGTCTGCGCCCTTTTTCCGTTAACGGCGCATCAAAAATCATTTGGTCCGGGTCACCATCATTGTGAGCAGCATTGAATTCCGATTGTCCGTGCCGGATTAGATAGACGGTCATTTGCTTTCCTATACCTGCAATTTTGTTGTGAGAAGGATATCGACCACTGGCACCTAGCAGATTTAGGAAGTGCTAGTAAAATCCAGTATCTGACCCGTCATGTGAATTGCCAAGCCTAGCACCAGGTCGCTTGGCACCTCGTTCTTACGGGCTCGCCCTTGGTGCGCCAAGTGCCCTCTCAAGCGACGTTTGGAGGCCGAGTTAAAGGGGGCAGGAAAGTTGGAAAAGAGGGAGAAAACCGACATTCATGCCGTCACTCAAGCGCACTGTAGGTTTCCGACATCCCAAAGGCCTGCGGGCCAAACTGGCGTAGCGCTGCATCAGATCGCATTATGGGCGGCACCCTCACTGCGACGACTTTAACCCTCTGCCCGTAACGCAAAGTTTCGTTTGTGATGGGCACTGCAGTTTCCGCATCGAGGATTGAGATAATATCCGGCACTATGGCCAAGACTTCGCCTTCAGCGCGGACAATTAAGTTCTCGTTCTGAAACTCAATGGTGCAACGGCCATTTGGATTGTCGATCGAGACGCTGCCCAATGTGAACCCTTCCATGGTCCGCCTGTCGACATCGATGATCTTGCCATCAAAAATTACCCGCGCCACTGCGTAGCTTGTCGTTCCCATAAATTGGCAGAGTTCTTCGAAGGGATCATTTTTGCGATGGCGGGAATTATGAATGATCTCGCCAATACGCCGTGCCAGAGTCAAGGTATGCTTAACGGCGCTTCGTTTTACCTCTGCGCCGCTCATAGGGTAGTTTGCAAAATAGGCGGTTCCACCAAACCGGATGGTGATGCCACGAGCAATCCACTCCATACGATGGTTATCGTCAGTCATGACCAATGCCGTGTCGCCTTTTTCGTCCGAAATGCCCAACGGGCAACCCGCGACGCCTTCGATGGCAAAGGTTTCCATCTGCAATTCAGGAAAGGCACGCCCTTGACCATCCGCATCCACCACTGGGATACCCAACCGCGCGCCAACAAATAGTGGAATTGTCGAGTTGATACCGCCAACTTCAGTTGGCATTGTCGCGTCAGCCCGCCGTCCAAGTTCTTTTTCAACGACACGAAGAGCCCGGATCGGTTCTTCCCCCGATGGGATTTTCTCCAACAGCACCGTTGGTGCGCCCATCATAGCCGTGGGTATGATCAGTTTGCTGTCGTCCAGCCCATCTGGATCAAGAATTTCAATTTTCCTGCCGGCGGCCAGTTCCTGCTTTACCATCAGCCCACCGATGTAAGGGTCCCCTCCCCCACCGGCACCGAGAAATGCAGCCCCGGTGCACAAGTCGTCAACATCTTCGATCCTCAGTTCCATAATACTTCCTAAATTGGCAGATCACCGACGGCTTTAACGCGAAGACGCGTCGGGTTGCCGGGCAAATAGCTGATTGGCACCTGCTCAACCTCGATGATTTCCACGCTCTCATCCGTTGCGCCCGCGCTGATTGCTTTGTCTTTGGCCTCTTGGCGGGCGTCATCCAACACGGTGTTCCGGTTTGCTTCGTTTAGGGTAACGACACGCTCGACCTCGCCCGACACCTGGGCAATCGCTGCGCCGACAGCGTTGGCGACAGAGGAGTAGTCCGGCCTTAGCACCTCCGAGACTGACTGAACTGGCCAATCTACCAGGATTGCGCCGCCGCCAACGACCAACAGGGGTAAATCTGCCGCTTCTGTTTTCATACGCTCAACATTCACATCAAGTAACTGGCGCATGGCAGCGCGGGCCGCGTCAATCGTAGCTTTGTTGGCACGTACGAGCGATCGGTCACCGATGTCAGCCCAACCACCTGCCACAGCGATGTCAGTGGCAGTCAGTGTGTCCCCGCCAAAACACTGCGCACTATTTGTCAGCTCATATCCAACGGAGTCCGGTCCGACTTTTCGTCCATCCTCGCGAACAAGACTCCCCCCGCCCAGCCCCACTGCCAACACATCAGGCATGCGGAAGTTCGTTTTTACACCGCCTACGTCGACGAAGTTGGTGGACTGGCGTGGAAAGCCGTTCCGCAGCATGCCGATATCAGACGTCGTGCCGCCAATATCAACCACCATCGCATCTTGAATTCCAGCCAGATAGGCCGCGCCACGCATGGAATTCGTAGGACCCGAGGCGAAGGTGAGAACCGGATAGCGCTGCACATCATCGGCGCGCATAAGAGTGCCATCATTTTGGCTAATGAACAGCGGGACATCCAGCCCAAGCTCGTGCAATGCGCGGCGAAACGCATGCACGACATGACTTGATAATTCGGACAGGGCCGCGTTGATGATCGTGGAATTCTCGCGAGGCAATAGGCCGAACTGACCGAGTTCACAGGAGAGAGACACGGCAACATCCGGAACTTCGTTTTGCACGATCTCGGCGGCACGCCGTTCCATGTTGCCGTTCATAGGTGAGAATACCGAAGTAATCGCAGCCGTCCGAATTCCCTCCTTTCGAAATGCGCGCGCCGCTTCGGCCACAGCCTTTTCGTCCAGCGGCGCGATTTCGCGCCCGTCGAACTCGTAGCCACCGCCCACCAGATATGCATTGCGCCCGATCTGGTGAACCAATTCATCCGGCCAGTCTGTCAGTGGCGGAATGGCCGAGGTTGCGGGAAGCGCCAAGCGTATAATTCCAACCGGCAGCAACGACCTGCGCTGGATTACGGCGTTGGTAAACTGGGTAGTGCCTATCATCACACAATCGACATCTGCGAGGTCGATGCCCGCATCCGCGATGGCCGTTTTGATGGCTGCAACGATACCCGAATAGACATCCGCTGTGGTAGGGGTTTTGCGCCAGCCAAGGACACCTTTTGTGCCCAACACAACCGCATCCGTATTCGTGCCGCCGACATCCACCCCTATTTTCACGGGATCACCACGCCGCTTTCCGCGCTCCAATATGTCGCGACATTGTCACCAGTATTGAGCCGGGGCAGATCTGGGCGATTGGCAACTTCGACCATTATTTCCTGACCAGCTGCGTGAATGCGGTAGCGCACGACAGAGCCCTGATAGATTGTTTCAGACACCGTTCCTTGCAGTTTTGGCGGCTCGTTCGCTTCGATCGGGCGCAACCGGATCATTTCGGGACGGACCAAAAGGGCGACATCCTGGCCAGGCTCAACTGATGCGTTTGAAGACAAACGTCCGGGGATGGATACATCCCCAAGGTTGACGCTACAGGCTGAGCCATCAAGCGTTGTAACTTGGCATTTCAAAAGATTGGATTCGCCAATGAATTCGGCGATGAAACGCGAGGCAGGTTGCTCATAAATCTCTACTGGAGAGCCAACCTGCAAAACACGGCCCTGATCCATAACCGCGATGCGGTCCGACATCGTCAGGGCCTCTGACTGGTCGTGGGTGACATAGATCGTTGTGATGCCGACGGATTTCTGGATGTTCTTGATCCAGAATTTCATCTCCTCCCGCATCTTCTTGTCCAGCGCTGATAGCGGCTCATCCAAAAGCAATATCTCAGGCTCGATCACCAGAACCCGCGCCAGCGCTACTCGCTGTTTCTGTCCACCAGACAACTCGCGCTCATAGCGATCTTCAAAGCCGGTCATCCCAACTTCGGCCAAAGCGGCATCAACCTTCTTTTTGATCTCGGGGCGGGAAAGTTTGCGTTCCACCAAACCGAAGGCAATATTGTCGAACACGGTCATGTGCGGAAAAATCGCGTAATTCTGAAAAACAATCCCAATGTCCCGGGCCTCTGGCGGCAGAGCGGTAACATCGCGACCATGGACATTGATGTGGCCCTTTGTGGGTTTGACGAAGCCAGCAAGCATCCGCAGAGTCGTAGATTTTCCACAGCCTGAAGGACCGAGCAGGGAGAAAAACTCACCTTGTTCAATTTCTAGATCAAGATCTGCGACGGCAACGAAATTGCCAAAGCTCTTGGCGATTGCTTTGAATTCTACGTAGGCCATCGGCATTCCTTCTGGGGTGACCGGGGGCAATATGCCCCCGGTCAACAGGGATCAAAGTCCGAAAATCTGATTCAAACGGTCCGTAATCTCTTCCTTGTTGGCAACAAAGAAATCCCAGTCTGGGACCCAATATGCCGATACGGCGTCTGCAGTATTGGTCACACCTTCCGCGGCTAACGCAGATGGCATCGCTGCCTTACTGTTCGTCGGGCGCCACAAGAACTCTTCACCAAATGGCTCAAGGAAATCTGGCGACAGAGTTCTATTTAGCAAAGCAAGAGCCAGTTTCTTTTGCATCGGATCTGCATAGCGACTGATCGTCTTAGTTTGGGTCAAGATTGGCTTGCTGTCCCATTCCCATACATCGACTGGAGCGCCCTGGCGCTTGAGCGTAAGAGCCTCACCTTCGATATGCACCGCTATATCGACTTCTCCACGCTCCAAAAGCGAAAGCATATTGAACGTGAATTCGCTTATCTTCATCGGCATAGCGCCTTCAAGCGCCGTGAAGGCAGCTTCCATGTCGTACTGATCCTTGCCGAACTCTTTGGCCGTCGCCATGAAGAATGCGTGCATCAGACCATTTTCTGTCGCGTAGGTGCCCCGCTTATTAGCGAAGCGCGCGGCAAAGAAATCGCGGAAGTTGTTTACCGGAGCACCCCGGTCCGTGCGGTATGCATAGACGTAAGGCTGATAGGCCCAGGTCACCCCGGCGCCACTCGCAAAGGCGAAATCCCAGCAGTCCGCAGCGTTGGGGACATTGGCCTTGATCTCGTCCGTTGTAAGGAAGAAGTCACCAGCCGCATTCGTCTGCATCAGATTGGGCAAGTTCCAGTTGGCCACATCATAAACAGGATCGTTAGCTCCCTGGGTCACGAATTTTGGGAACCAAGGGAACGAGGTGTCCCAGTTGATTTTGCAATTGAAGTCCTCTTCGAACTGGTTGGTCAGTGCCTTGCGCACAAACTCTTCCCAGCCGCCGCCCCATTCTGCGACGTTTAGTGTTGCGCCGCCTGCGTCAAATACACCGCCGTCATATACAACGTCCTGGGCCCAAGCGTGATTGATGTAGAACATGTTTGGCACGGTTGCAGCAGCGCCAAGTGTCAATCCGCCCTTAAGAACGGAACGTCTGCTATGTGTTGCTTTCTTGGTCATTTGATATTGCTCCATAAGGTTGGTTTCGAAATTAGCCGTCTTGCCGTTCCAACAGGCGACGGATGTTCACCAGTCGGTTCGTGAGAAGAACCGATGCGATGACAAGAGTGATTGCAAAGATGCCAGCCGCGGCAGCATCGGGCTCGAATTTATAGCGCAGAGAATTATACATCGCGATTGGCAGTGGTTCGGAATTAGGCGCTGAGAGGAACAGCGAGACCTCGAACTGACCAAAGCTGACAATGAAGGCAAAGATTGATCCTGCCTGAATGCCCTGCGCAATGTTGGGAAAGGTAATCTTGCGAAATGCGCGAAGCGGAGAGGCTCCGAGGCTGCGCGCGGCTTCTTCTAAGGAAACGTCGAATGTCGCCAAAGACGCGCCAACAGTGCCGATTACGTAGGGTGTTGAGTAGAGAATATGACCGACCCACAAACCCCAGATCGTGCGTGATATGCCCAAACCACTCGTAATGAAAAACGCGTAGAGGGCAAATCCAACCACCACACCCGGGAGGACCACTGGCGACAGAAAGAAAGCACGCAGCGCTGAGCGTCCTACAAAACGTGACCGGGCAAGGAATACAGCCGCCGCCGTTCCCAGGATCGTCGAAACAACCATCGTCATCAAAGCAAGCTTGAAGGAAAAGAAGAATGCCGAAAGGTATTTCTCAGATTGAAGGAACGAGATCACCCATCGCAAGGAAAGACCTTTGGGGGGAAAGGTCAAAAACTCGCCAGTTGTAAGCCCGGCCAAGACCACAACCAATATCGGAAACAACAGATAGCAAAAGCCAAGGATCGCGAGGATCAGCATTGGGATAGGGATAGCGCGTTCCATCAGGCAAGCCCCCCTGATTTCCGATTTCCCAGCCTCAAGTAAATTGCAACGGCTGCTGCGCTAATCAGAAACAGGATCACAGCGATCGTCGCGCCAAACTGAAAACGAGCGCTCTCTGCTACCTGCTGATAAATATGGATCGGCAGCACACCGACACGGAACCCGCCCATCAATGCAGGCACGATGTAGGATGAAATTGACAGTGCAAAAACCAGAAGCGACCCCGACAAAATACCCGGCATTGATGCCGGAAGAGTAACGCGCATGAACGCTCGCCTGCGCGATGCGCCAAGCGAGCGCGCGGCTTCTTCGAGACTGGAGGGAATGCCCTTGATTACGCCGACCAATGTAAGGACCATGAAGGGTATTGCGAATTGTACCAAACCAAAAACCACACCGCGGAAGTTGTACATCAGTGCAACCGGACCATCCGTTAGCCCGAGCTCCTGCAAGATCTGGTTGATCAGCCCGTTGTCGCCCAAAATCACCATCATGCCATATAGACGGATAACCATATCCAGCTGCATTGACGCCAAAACTAAGATCAAAAGGAATGTATTGCGTGCGGGGTTCTCTGTTTTGGCTATAACAAAGGCCATGGGATACGCGACGATCAATGTGATCACCGAAACTATGCTGGCCAATAGGATCGAGCGCCCGGCGGCCATCAAATAGTTCGAGCGCGAGAAGAACCGAATATAGTTGTCAAAGGTAAGGTCGGAAACAAGCGCAACTTGCCCGACTTTTGCCGGGTTAAAAGATGTTGCGAACAACAGCCCGACCGGGATGACGAAAAATAACACAAAAAATGCTACAAGCGGCACAACAAGCAGCCATTTGAATTGGTGCTGAGACAGGCTGCGTGGCTGGGACATTTTTCCATCAGCCATCGCTGCGCCCTCTCATCAAGGCGTCCAGCGCACTCCACTCTGAAAATCCCACAACAGATTTCGCGTCCGGGGCGGGGTAGACCAACTTATCGGTTTTTTTTCCACTCTGAGCGGCAATGTGGGCTGCAGCGATCGCGTTTGGAAGAGGATCGATCACCTTGATTGCATCGAGTGCTGCGCTGACCTCATCCGCAAAACCCAGCATCCCGGTGCACCCAAAGATAATAACTTCAGCGCCACCTGAGACCGCTTTCTCTGATCCCTTTATGGTGGCCGCGACAGCATTGGCTCGGTCAGTTTCAAGCGCCAACACAGGAACACCTATCCCGATCGTACCGGTCATCAGGTCCGCGAACCCGTACTTGCGGGCCAGATCGCCAAAGGCACGCTCCTGACGCTGTAAAACTGTGACCACAGCAAAGGGTGCCCCAGCAGCGCGCATTGCTTCTTCTCCGCACCCAATCACGGGGATGGATATGGCCTCGCGTGCAGCATCGAGGCCAGGATCGAGCATGCAATCAATCACGATGGCCTGTGCGCCGTCGGCTTCGGCCATAATCGCCGCGTCGATCACCCCCGGTGCAGCCAAAACCTCATCAACAGCAGACTCTATAGAGGCCGGGCCCTGACGGATTTGAGCGTTCGTCACTTTACAGCCATCGGGCGCAGGCAGAGCAGCGGCTCGAAAACCTTGGGCTACGATAGGTGTGATCAAATGAACCCAGCTCAACAACGAATCCCCCTGATCCGATCAGCAGTTATAGATATCAGTCTGAGGTTGAGCGGCCTGTGACACGACTACCCATTCGGGTAGTTAGTCGCTAATTATTCCGAGCTCACGCGCCTGACTAACCGCGCGCGCCCGATTGTTAACGCGCAAATCGCCAAATATCTGCTTGAGGTGGTACTTCACCGTATTGATCGATACGCCCATTATGCGCCCGATTTCCTTGTTTGAATGACCTTGCGCCAAAAGCTCCAAGTAGCGTCTACTTACAAGGACTTGCTCGTTTTCTAGATGGCCTAATGTCGACGGGTGGGCACCCGATGACCAATAATGCAATATCTCCGAAAGCTGGCGCCTTTGTGCCCCGCCAATCGGCACGCTCAAATGATCCCCATCTAAAACCGCTTGCACTGCTGGCTGTAGCGCGAGCCCCTCATCCAATATAAAGCGGCGAAAGGGCTGATTACCTAGCAAGCGGATCGCAGATACCAGTGCATTCGTCGCATCGCGGCGGGCATTCAACTGCCAGAAGGCTTGCGTGCGGATCACGCGCAGCTTTGCCAGTGACAGCAACTGACCGCCGCGAATTGCGGTCTCCTCCGCCAACTCGATGAAATCAAGCGCGCGTTTAGGACGACGTGCCCGTACCAACCAACGAGCTATTGCGACATTGGTTGTGCCGTGGCGCAAGCCCCAGTCTCTTTCTGGCTGATCCGCATCGAGTTTGCTGGGGTCCAGCCCGATAGTGATCATTTCCTTGTTGGCTGTACTGATCTCGTCGCTTAGCGTCAGGACCCGAATGCGCTCGACAGCCATCAAGCGCGCCAAGCGCGGCATCTGCCGTGCGCGCGCCGCTGCGTCAGCATGAGCGAGTTCGCTCAATGCACCGGGCAGACCGGCCCGCGCGAATGCAAGACGCGCGCGCACACGGTAGGTCGCTGCCAAAACATCTAACCAGGCGTCGGCATGTTCAATGCTTGCCAGAGCATCATCCAATAGCGATTGCGCAGTCCCTAAATCGTTCATCTCGTAAAACACTTCTGACTTCAGCGCCTGACATATCGCTCGAAGCCCCTGTGGATCGCCCGCCAACTGATCCAGACTGGTTTCCATCTCATCATATTGTGCGATCGCACCAGTCAAATCACCCCTCATCATCCGTATTTGGCCAAGGTGCGTATGCATGTGCAACGATCCGAATTGAGCCTCGCCCAGCCTGTAAAGTCTAATTGCGTTTTCAGCATGATCCTGTGCGCGATCGAATTCTCCTCGATGGAGAGCAGCGGTCGACAGATGATTAAACGCCAAAGCCTGCCCGACGCGATCCTCCGCTGGCAGCATTGAAAGCAATTGTGACAAACGCGTTGAATCTGACTTGGTCAGTGCACGATCCTCGTAGACCCTGATGTGCGCGTCGACGAGCAAGATTTCACATTTTAGCGACCCATCATTTAGGATGTCTTCCGCCAGCTTTTTTTCCAGAGAACCGAGGCGCTCGCGCGCACCGATTGGGTCACCCATCTTCGCGAGCAAAAATGCGGCTGCAAGCGTTGCCCTCGGGGTTTTCCCAACGCGGGATGGAACTTTCGTGTCCATCGCCATGCCAGCTTCCATGGGCACTTTCATGTGAGTGCGCCAATCGCTCTCTGTTTCCAGACGCGGGTCTGCGGTGGGCACATGGTCAACCTTATGCGTTCCTCCGATAGTCATTTACCGACGATACAATCGTTCAGATGGATTACAATGATCGCAAAGGTGCTGTCAGACGAATGCGAACTAGTCTCTACTAGAACAGTAAGACTGCCCTTCATGCCGCGCAAGGACCGCACCACTCCGCAAGAGTGGCGGCACGGTTGGCCTTGAAATTGGCGCGTGTGTAGAGCGCGCGCTCCTGGTTGAAATGAGTATAGACGGCGGCATGAACGGCGGCGAATTTCTGTAAACATCGCATGCTGTGAAACCATTGCATGGCGCGTTCTCGTCGTCGAAGCGGCCCCTTTTCATGCTTTGCAAGCAAACCACTGTCAGGCAGCGGGTGCGCGTTCTCGGCCCGATTGTTTTCCCAGCGGCCCGTTTCCTGCCTGTCGGCATTGCCAATGACTTTCATCACAGCGCCGTAGGATCGAAGCTTGTCGCTCACCAGTGTATGAGGACGTCCGTGGCGCTTCATTGATGTCTTGAACTTCAACGCGGCTTTGCGGTCCCGGTGCTTTGTGACGTTGCTTTCCAGCACCTCACCTTCGTGATCCACAGCCCGCCAAAGGGAATGCGTCTCGCCGTTGATCTCTACGAAAACCTCGTCCAGGTGCCATCGCCAATTCGAGTACGCACGCATTTGCTGGACACGTTTACGACGAATTTGAGCGGCGAACATTGGGCCAAATCTATTCC
>Ga0075467_10004204_pt1 | contig 10750 bp, 8 predicted proteins | sample DEB08_DNA_9_FD_75067 | JGI IMG/M metagenome (GOLD analysis project Ga0075467, IMG submission 75067) | Aqueous microbial communities from the Delaware River and Bay under freshwater to marine salinity gradient to study organic matter... | ecosystem: Environmental > Aquatic > Marine > Coastal ...
CGCATATAACGAGCCACATACATTAGCTACTCACGAAAAAGGAAGAACGGTAAGAAAGAAAACTTCTGAGTTTGACTTGTGGGATGCTCACCCAGTAGAAAACGTAGGGCATAGATGGGGAATGTCTATTGACCTTAGTTCATGTATTGGATGTGGATCATGTATCGTAGCATGTCATACAGAAAACAATGTACCAGTTGTAGGAAAAGACGAGATTAGAAGAGGAAGAGACATGCACTGGTTGAGATTAGATAGATACTTTTCTTCTGATGAAGATGAAGTAAGAGCTGACTCACTTGCAGAAAATAAAAAAGAATATAGCTATGCTAAATTAGAAGTGCCTTCAGATAATCCATCTGTAGTTCATATTCCAATGATGTGTCAGCACTGTAACCATGCTCCATGTGAGACTGTTTGTCCAGTAGCTGCAACAACACATAGTAATGAAGGATTAAACCAAATGACTTACAACAGATGTATAGGAACAAGATATTGTGCCAACAACTGTCCTTACAAAGTAAGAAGATTCAACTGGTTTAATTACCCAACAAACTCAAGATTCCAACACTTTAACCCATCACAATTTGATATGGGAAGAATGGTACTTAACCCAGATGTTACTGTACGTTCAAGAGGTGTAATGGAGAAATGTAGTATGTGTGTACAACAAATTCAATCAGGTAAATTAACAGCTAAGAGAGAAGGTAGAGTAATTGCAGATGGAGAAATCCAATCAGCTTGTTCTTCATCTTGTCCTACAGATGCTATTACTTTTGGAGATATTAATGATAAAGGTTCTAAAATCAGAAAAGAAAGCGAAGGAGACAGAGCTTACCACATCTTAGAAGAAATAGGAACACAACCTAACATTTACTACCAAGTAAAAGTTAGAAACACGAACGAAGCTTAAGAAATTATATTAGTAAAGAATTTAAAATCTTACGAATGCATAGAGAATCAGACATACGATTACCCCTAATATTAGGTGACAAAACTTATCATCAGATTACTGAAGATGTTTGTCGTCCAATAGAAAATCAAGCTCCAAGAGGTTGGTATATTCTAATTTCGATAGCTGCATTAATTGCACTATACGGAGTAGGTTGTATCCTTTACTTAATAGGAGAAGGAATTGGAACTTGGGGATTGAACAATACCGTAGATTGGGCTTGGGATATTACCAACTTTGTATGGTGGGTAGGAATAGGGCATGCAGGAACTTTGATTTCGGCAGTACTATTACTTTTCCGTCAAAAATGGAGAATGGCGGTAAACCGTTCTGCAGAAGCAATGACAATATTTGCCGTAATTATGGCAGCAACTTTCCCAGGAATTCACATGGGGCGTATTTGGGTTTCTTACTGGGTACTTCCATTACCAAATCAATTTGGTTCATTATGGGTAAACTTTAACTCACCTCTTCTTTGGGATGTATTTGCAATTTCTACTTATTTCTCTGTATCATTAGTATTCTGGTATATTGGATTAATACCTGATTTTGCTACTATTAGAGATAGAATGACTAAGCCTTTGACTAAAAAGATTTATGGAATCATGAGTTTTGGATGGTCTGGTAGAGCAAAGCACTGGAATAGATTTGAAATTGTATCACTTGTATTAGCAGGTATTGCAACTCCACTTGTATTTTCTGTACACTCTATTGTATCATTTGATTTTGCCACTTCGGTAATTCCAGGATGGCACACAACAATTTTCCCTCCTTATTTCGTAGCAGGAGCAGTATTTTCAGGATTTGCAATGGTACAAACCTTAATGCTTATCGTAAGAAAAGTAATGAAGTTAGAAGCATACATTCATACTAAGCATATCGAATATATGAATATTGTAATCATGGTTACAGGTTCTATAGTAGGTGTAGCTTACTTAACTGAGTTATTTATGGCTTGGTATTCTGGTGTAGAATATGAATCATATGCATTCTTGAACAGAGCAACTGGACCTTACTGGTGGGCTTATGCTTCAATGATGACTTGTAACGTAATTTCACCACAGTTAATGTGGTTCAAGAAATTAAGAACTTCATTAATCTTTACTTTCATTATTTCTATTGTAGTAAACATAGGAATGTGGTTCGAGAGATTTGTAATTATTGTAACATCACTTCACAGAGGTCACTTACCATCAACATGGTCAATGTTCTACCCAACATGGGTTGATATAGGTGTGTTCTTAGGGACAATTGGAATATTCTCGGTACTATACTTATTGTATGCAAGGTATTTCCCTGTACTAGCAATTAGTGAAGTAAAAACTATCTTGAAATCATCTGGACAAAACTACAAAGAAGGTTTTGGAGCAGGAGAAGGATATTACAATGAAGATGGTTCTCATGGTCACGGTCATGATGATAACGCTCATGTAAGTGCATCAGTTCAAGAAGAACCAACTACAAACAGAATAGTTGAGAAGAAAGCAGAAGATTTATCAGAAGAAGATTTTAGTAAAAACCAATCTACTTTATTAGAAAGAGTTGGAAGTGCTGATGCATCTGAAGCTGACGATTTGAAATTAATTAGTGGAGTAGGGCCAGTTTTAGAAAAAACTTTAAACTCTATTGGGATTTACACTTTTGGACAAGTAAGTAAAATGACTAGCGAAGAATACAATTTATTGGATTCTTTAGCAAAATCATTCCCAGGAAGAGCAGAAAGAGACAACTGGGCATCTCAGGCTAAAGATTTAATGAATAAATAAATAATAGAACATGGCAGATAAAATAATATATGCAATGTATGATGATGATGATAAGCTGATGGATGGAGCTAAAATGCTCGTATCTAAAGGAATTCACGTCAATGAAGTATTTTCACCAATGCCAATTCATGGTATTGATGATGTAATAGGTGTAAGACATACAAGATTAGGTATTGCAGCTTTTTTATACGGATTAACTGGATTAATGCTTGCAACTTTAGCAATGAAATATTTCATGATTGATGATTGGAATATGAATATCGGTGGTAAACCAAGTTTTACTTACTTAGAAAATTTACCAGCTTTTATTCCAATTACTTTTGAGTTTACAGTTTTGTGTGCAGCTCACGGTATGTCTATTACTTATCTATTAAGAAATAAAACATTACCAGGAATGCCAGCTACTAATCCTGATCCAAGAACTACGGATGATAGATTTGTAATGGAAGTAAGAGCGTCTGAAAACACTAAGTATAGTGCTGAAGAAATTCACAACATGATTCAGTCTACTGATATAGTAGAGTTGGATGTAAAGACAGTAAAATAAATTATCTCATTAGATAAAACTATAATATGAATAGTAAAACCTTACATAAATTAACAGCAGGACTAGCTATCGCAGTTGTTTTTTCGTCTTGTGTAAAAGATGAAAATTCACCAGGTTACGAATACATGCCCGACATGTACCGTTCACCAGCTATTGAAACTTATGTTGATTACGGAGAAGTTAGAACTTGGAAAAGTAATGATTCAATAACTAACCGTCAATCTGCAATGTTGCCACCTATGGGAACAATCAAGTTTTCTGGAGAATCCTCTGATTTACAATACAATTTACCATACAATAGATTACCTTCTCAAGCTATGGTAGGTTCTCACAGTTTAACTAGTTTGGAGTACAATAATGCAGATTACGAAGCATCAGTTGCTGATATCAATCCATTACCATTAACTGAGTGTAATGTTGAAAAAGGAAAAGAATTATACATTAGATTTTGTACTCACTGTCATGGTGAGAAAGGTGCAGGTGACGGAAAAGTTTCTATGAATGAAAACATAAATCCGCCAGCCAATGCATATACTAAGCCAGATGGACAGATGTTTTATTCTATTACTTATGGAAAAGGGGTAATGGGTGCTCACGGATCTCTTTTGAATCAAAAAGAAAGATGGCAAGTGATTAATTATATCAAATCTATGGATGAAGCTAATGTTGTATTAGCTCAGCCTTGTGGTGAAGAAGCTATGCCTTCTGAATCATCTTCTTCAAGTCATGATGATTTTTCTGCTGATGCATTAGTATCAAATTTAACAGCTTTAGTAAGCGAAAAAGAAAGTGATGTAAATCATTCATTTTCTCATTCACTTAATTTAGATCATTTGATTTTTGCAACAGGTTCTGCAAATTTAGATATGGCTAAAAGTCAAACAACACTTGACGGATTAGTTAAATTTATGAAAGTGAAAAATTTAAACATTGAATTTGATGGCTATACTGATAATACAGGTGATGCTAATGCAAATTTGAGTTTGTCTCAAGCAAGAGCAGAAGCTGTTAAAGCTTACTTAGTAGCAAATGGAATTGAGGCAGGAAAAATTACTGCAAAAGGTTACGGTTCTGAAAATCCTAAAGTATCTAATGATACTCCAGAGGGAAGAGCTCAGAACAGAAGAACAGAAGTTAAACTAAAATAAAATTGTAGAAAATCAGAACTATGAATTTTCAATTTACAAGCAAAATAAAAAGAAACCTATTCATCTTGATGGCCGTTGGGTTCATCCTGTTTATAATAGGTTTTATGGGTGAAAAGAATCACCTTTATTCGGAAGTAGTAACTGCTGAAGATGGAACTGAATCTATACTCTTGGAGTATTACAAGGAATTACCTTTCACTAAAGAAGAGTTTATTTCTAAAGTAAATACTGCAGCAGCCGAAGATGGAATTTCTGTATCTTTTAAAGACATGATATCTCATGATGCTCATGAAGGTAATGCTGAAGAAGCAAGCCATGAAGAACATGAATTTGCAATGTTGCTAACTCCACATTCTCTTGAAACTGCTGAGACTCATGCACATGTTGAAGGACACGAACATGATGGTGAAGGTCATGGAGCTGAGCACGGAGATTCTCTTGATGCACACGCAGATGAAGCTGATGCAGAAGGAGGACATGATGCTCACGCAGAAGTTGCTCACTCACCAATGGAAACATTAGAGCACATAATTCACCATGAAGGTGCTTTTGCAGATAAAGGACATGCAAGAACTTGGTCTAACTTATTAGTTAATGCATTCTTTTTCTTTGGAATAGGACTTGGAGCTTTATTCTTTATAGCCTTACAATATGCTACTGAATCAGGTTGGGGAGTTGTTTACAAAAGAATTTTAGAAGGAATTATCGGATGGTTACCAGTAGGAGCTATCATCTTGACATTAATTTTCTTTGCAGGTTCAATGCAATGGAATCACATTTGGCACTGGATGGATCCAGAAGTAATGAATCCAGATAGCTCACATTTTGATGCAATTATCGCTAACAAACAACCTTTCTTATCTCAATGGTTCTTTTGGTTAATGAATGCAGTTTATTTCGCAGTATTCTTATTATTTGCTCGTGGGTTCAGAAAAAGATCTTTACAAGAAGATATTGAAGGAGGAACTAAAATACACATGAAAAACTTCGCTAAAGGAGCATTATTCTTAGTATTGTTTGGTTACCTATCATCAGTAATGTCTTGGCATTGGATTATGTCTATCGACACACACTGGTTTAGTACATTATTTGGATGGTTTGTATTCTCAGGAATTTGGGTTTCTGCTACAATCTTTATCTTATTATTAGTATTCTGGTTGAAAAGTCAAGGTTATCTCGAGTTTATCAATGAATCACACATTCACGATATGGGGAAATGGATGTTTGCAATTAGTTTCTTGTGGACGTACTTATTCTTCTCTCAGTTTATGTTGATTTGGTATGCTAACATTCCTGAAGAAGTTACTTACTACTTAGATAGATTTGGAAATTACAAATGGATATTATGGACAACAGTTGCAGTAAACTTTGTTATTCCAATTGTATTATTAATGTCTAGAGAAGCAAAAAGAAGCAGACCAACAATTATGATTATTGGAGCTATTTTATTTGTATTCCACTGGGTGGATGTATTTATCATGATTATGCCAGGATCAGTATTCGATCATTGGGCAATTGGTGTATTAGAAGTTGGAATGTTCGTGTTCTTTTTAGGGTTATTCATCTTTACAGTGTTAAGGACTTTATCAAAAGCACCTTTGTTAGTAAAGAATCATCCTTACTTGGATGAAAACTTGCATCACCATACATAGTAGGTTATTTTTGTAGAGAATTAGATTAATAAGAGGATAGATTAAATTAAAGAGAAATGAAGTTTATTATAATTATAGTAATTGTTTTAGTAATCATAGCTGCTGCTCAGCTGATGAAAGTATACGAGCTTTCGTCTAGATTAAGAAATAAAGATGAAGCAGATGTAACACCTGCTGAAACAAAATTTAATGCTGGAATGATATTGCTATTTTATATAGCATTAATGATTTCTAGTACTTGGTTGTTTCTCCATTATGGAGCAAGACCCGGACTTGGTGAATCTGCATCTGAGCATGGCGGAGAGATAGATTTTCTGTATGATGTGAACTGGATTATCTTAATAATCGCTTTTTACTTCACACAAACATTGTTATTTGTATTTGCTTTTAAATACCAACAAAAAAAAGGAAGAAAAGCAGTTTTCTTTGCGCACTCAACTAAGTTGGAGTTGCTTTGGACAATTATACCAGCAATAGTACTGGCAGGTATCATCATTGGTGGGTTAACTGTATGGAATAAAATTACTACACCAAAAGAAGATACAACTGTAATAGAAATATATGCTCAGCAATTTGGTTGGACAGTAAGATATGCTGGAGAGGATAACACATTAGGTAACTCAGATTTTAAAGTCATTGATGAATCTAAAAATCCATTAGGTGTAGTAACTACTAAACTTATTAATGCTAGAGAAAAATCTTGGACTAAAGAAATTGACTCTTTAACAACCTATATTGCTGAAAAGGGAGATTTAACTCCAGATGCTATTATAGATGAAATTGAAGATAAAATAGAAAGATTAGGGAGACAGATCAGAAGATTAGATCCATTAAGAAAGGCACAAACGGCTGAGACTAATGCTGCTGCAACTGATGATGTTATTGTAAAAGAACTTCACTTAGTAAAAGGAAAAGATTACGAGTTTAAATTTAGATCAAGAGATGTAATACATTCAGCACTATTCCCTCACTTTAGAGCTCAAATGAACTGTGTACCAGGAATGACTACAAGGTTTTCTTTTAAACCAGTAATAACTACTGCCGAGATGAGAGCAATGCCAGACGTACAAAAACAATATAAAGAAGCTAGTGAGAAAAGAGTAGCTAATGGAAAAGAAGCTGTAGAGTTTGATTACTTGTTATTATGTAATAAAATATGTGGTTCTTCTCACTACAACATGCAAATAAAAATTATAGTAGAGACTCAAGAAGAATTTGATGTTTGGTATGCTAAACAAAGTGAAAGTAAAACTTTTGAAATGTTAGCAGGACTTGAGTCAACAGTTGTTGCCTCAGGGAGTATTGATACAAATGTTGCAGCAATAGATACAGTAAATTTAATTACAGAGTCTGCATCACACTAATTAAGAGTTAATCAATTTTAGATAAAACAATATAAAGAGAGAAATGGGAGCACACACACACGAAGAAGGACACCACCACCACGAAAGTTTTATTACTAAATATATTTTTAGTCAAGATCACAAAATGATCTCTAAGCAGTTTCTATTAACTGCTATGTTCATGGGTATTGTAGCGGTTATTTTATCCGTACTATTTAGATTGCAAATAGCATGGCCAAACGAAGAGTTTGAGGCAATGAAATTCTTTTTAGGAGATAGTTATTTAACCTCTGACGGGTTACTTAAGCCAGACAGATATTTAGCATTAGTAACAATTCACGGAACCATTATGGTATTCTTTGTATTGACAGGAGGATTAAGTGGAACTTTCAGTAATTTACTTATTCCATTGCAGGTAGGAGCAAGAGATATGGCTTCAGGATTCTTGAACATGTTATCGTTTTGGTTATTCTTACTATCAAGTTTAATCATGTTTTATTCATTAATGGTAGAAAGTGGACCAGCATCCTCAGGATGGACAGTTTACCCTCCATTAAGTATTTTGGAACAAGCTATACCTGGATCGGGACTTGGAATGACTTTGTGGTTATTAAGTATGACACTGTTTATAGCTTCCTCATTAATTGGGGCGCTTAATTACATTGTTACAATTATTAACTTAAGAACCATTGGAATGAAAATGACAAGATTGCCACTTACTATTTGGGCATTCTTTGTAACTGCAATTTTAGGTGTACTTTCTTTTCCAGTATTAGTATCAGCAGTATTGTTGTTATTAATGGATAAGACTTTTGGAACAAGTTTCTACTTGTCTGATATCTTTATTGGAGGAGAAGCATTAGATGCATCTGGAGGTTCACCAATATTATACCAACATTTATTTTGGTTCTTAGGTCACCCAGAAGTATATATCGTATTACTACCAGCATTAGGTATTACATCAGAAATTGTATCAACTAACTCACGTAAGCCAATTTTTGGTTACCGTGCAATGATTGGTTCTATTTTAGCAATTGGTTTCCTTTCGTTTATCGTTTGGGGTCACCATATGTTTATTACAGGAATGAATCCATTTATTGGAGGAATCTTTGTATTCACAACATTATTGATTGCAATACCATCTGCAGTAAAAGCCTTTAACTACATTACTACATTGTGGAAAGGAAATATCCGTTACACACCAGCAATGTTATTCTCTATTGGATTAGTATCTACTTTTATAACAGGAGGATTAACAGGAATTATTCTTGCTGATGCAACACTTGATATTCCAGTTCACGACACGTATTTTGTTGTAGCTCACTTTCATATTGTGATGGGGCTGTCAGCTATTTTCGGGATGTTTGCCGGAGTTTATCACTGGTTCCCTAAAATGTATGGAAAAATGATGAACAAGAAGCTTGGATACGCTCACTTTTGGTTAACGCTAATTAGCGGGTACGGAGTATTCTTTCCAATGCACTTTGTTGGATTAGCAGGAGCGCCAAGAAGATATTACGCTAATACTGAGTTTGCATTTTTGGATCACGTTCAGGATCTTAATGTTGTGATTTCAATATTTGCAATAGTTGGAGGGATTGCACAAATCATCTTCTTCTACAATTTCTTTTACAGTATTTACAATGGAAGAAAAACAACTCAAAACCCTTGGAAATCGAATACATTGGAGTGGACAACTCCAGTAGAAATGGGGCACGGAAACTGGCCTGGTGATTTACCAGTTGTTCATAGGTGGCCTTATGATTACAGTAATCCAGACCACGAAGAGGATTTTGTACCACAAACAACTCCATTGAAAGAGGGGGAAGTATCGCATTAGAGATATAAGATATAATCAGTTTATAAAGCCATTCCAAAAGGAGTGGCTTTTTTTGTTTTAGAGTAGGGGGTAATTCATTTTAGGTTGTCATATAGATATAAAACAAAACTATCATGAAAAAAAGGACATTATTTAATCTAGGACTATTTCTACTACTACAAGTTAATTTAATAGGTCAAAACCTAACGCAAGTTGTAAAAGGACAGATAATTGACAAGGACACAAGAGTAACAATAATTGGAGCTAACGTAATAATTATTAATTCTGATCCATTATTAGGAGCAATCTGTCTTTAGTGGCTGGTCCCGAATTAAATGTATTGATTTCAGATAATTCGAGTTCTATTTCTAAGCTCGATAATTTCTCTAAACGTAATTCAATTTACCGAGTAAGTAATAATCAAACAGAACTTAATATGACTCTTGGGTATCGAGTTGCTTTGAGGTTTTAGATTTAAGAAATCCTCCCCCAATTAGGTTTAAGCTTTATCAAATAAGCCAACCTCTGTCGAACCAAATAATTTTCTTGAAGAGATAAATCAGGATCTTGTTTTAAGAGCTCTGTAGTAATGTTTCTTGCTGCAACTACAATTTGATTGTCTTTTATCAAATCACCCAGTTTAAGGTCTAAAATACCGCTCTGTTGAGTTCCTAGTATATCTCCTGGCCCTCTTAGTTTCAAATCTTCCTCGGCAATTTCAAAACCATCATTGGTGCGAACCATGGTTTCAATTCTGGTTTTGGCTGTGGGCGAAAGTTTATAGTCGGTCATCAACACGCAATACGATTTATCCGAGCCTCTTCCAACTCTTCCTCGGAGCTGGTGCAATTGAGATAATCCAAATTTATTGGCACTTTCAATTACCATAACTGTTGCATTAGGAACATTTACTCCAACCTCAATTACGGTAGTCGCCACCATAATATTAGTGAACCCTTTTGCAAACTGCTGCATTTCGTATTCTTTGTCTTTGGCTTTCATTTTTCCATGTACAATACTCAGTTTGTAATTTGGCAAAGGAAATCTTCGAGCCATGCTTTCGTAACCATCCATCAAATCTTTAAAATCCAGATGTTCCGATTCTTCAATTAATGGATACACCACATACACTTGCCTCCCTTCGGCAATTTGCTTTTCCATAAACTTAAACACGTACAAACGGTCTTTGTCAAATTTATGAGTGGTGGATATTTCTTTTCTTCCTGGTGGTAGCTCATCAATAACCGAAATGTCTAGATCTCCATAAACTGTCATAGCCAGAGTTCTAGGAATTGGAGTAGCTGTCATCACCAAAATGTGCGGAGGAATATTATTTTTTTTCCAAAGCTTACTTCTTTGTTTCACCCCAAACCTGTGTTGCTCATCAATTATGGCAAGTCCCAAGTTTTTGAACTGAACAATATCTTCGAGCAAAGCATGAGTTCCAATAAGTAAATCTAATTCGCCAGAGAGTAATTGCTCGTGAATAACTGCTCTCTCCGATTTTTTGGAGGAGCCAGTTAACA
>Ga0075467_10004206_pt1 | contig 10743 bp, 9 predicted proteins | sample DEB08_DNA_9_FD_75067 | JGI IMG/M metagenome (GOLD analysis project Ga0075467, IMG submission 75067) | Aqueous microbial communities from the Delaware River and Bay under freshwater to marine salinity gradient to study organic matter... | ecosystem: Environmental > Aquatic > Marine > Coastal ...
AGCGTGGCGTTTTGATCAATACGGCATCGGTAGCGGCCTATGACGGGCAAATTGGTCAGGCAGCGTACGCCGCTTCAAAAGCCGCTACTGTGGGTATGACCTTGCCCATCGCGCGTGATTTGGCACCCTTGGGCATCCGTTGCATGACGATTGCGCCCGGTATTTTTGGCACACCCATGGTGTTTGGCATGCCACAGACCGTGCAAGACTCCCTGGCCGAAAGCATCCCCTTTCCTTCGCGTTTGGGCCGCCCCGAAGACTATGCGAAGTTGGTTCACCAAATCATTACCAACGAAATGCTAAATGGTGAAACCATTCGCTTAGACGGTGCGATACGTATGCCACCCAAATGAGCTTAATGCGTTCAGCCGCAACAGTCAGCGCCTTGACGTTGCTGTCGCGGATCAGTGGTCTTGCCCGAGACATCATCATTGCGCGGGCATTCGGTGCCAGCGCAATGACAGATGCCTTTTGGGTCGCCTTTCGAATCCCAAACTTGTTGCGACGGCTGTTTGCCGAAGGTGCGTTTTCTCAAGCGTTCATTCCCATCTTGGGCGAAGTCAAAGAAACGCACGCCGACACCGCTGCGGTCAGACAAACCATTGACCGAGTGGCATCGGCACTCTTCATTGCCCTGTCGCTCATCACTGTCCTAGGCATTGTTGGCGCGCCACTGGTTGTGCTTGCCATTGCCAGTGGCATGAGTGGTGAGGCGCGGGCCGATGAGTTTTCCGCGGCGGTCTGGATGACGCGGGTGATGTTTCCCTACATCGTGTGCATGTCGCTGGTTGCCTTTGCCTCTGGTGTTCTTAACACGTGGCGCAAGTTCGCGATTCCTGCTTTCACACCGGTTTTGCTCAACCTGAGCATGATTGCGGCCAGCCTTTTGCTGTCCAATCACTTGGCGCAACCTATTTATGCCCTGGCGATCGGCGTGATGATCGGTGGCGTGGCTCAATTATCCATTCAGTGGCTGGCCCTTTCACGGCTGGGCTTACGGCCCAGGCTCGGTGGCAACGTTGCCCAAACCTACAAAGACCCCATCGTGCGCCGAGTGATGCGGCAAATGGTGCCTGCTACGCTGGGTGTGTCTGTCGCGCAAATTTCCATTTTGATCAACACCAACATTGCCACTTGGTTAACCCCAGGAAGCGTCACTTGGTTGTCCTTTGCAGACCGACTGATGGAGTTTCCCACCGCTTTAATAGGCGTGGCATTGGGCACGGTTCTTTTGCCAAGTCTCTCAAAGGCGCACGCGAGCCAATCCAGTGACGAATACAGCCGGCTGTTGGACTGGGGTTTACGTTTGGTCTTATTGCTGGGCCTACCCGCGGCCTTGGCAATGATTCTGTTGGCAGACGCCATGGTCGCTACCCTATTCCAATATGGTGCTTTTTCTGCCAACGACGTCTACCAAACCCAAACCGCTGTCATGGCCTATGCCGTTGGATTGATCGGGTTGTTGATGATCAAAATACTGGCGCCCGGTTTTTACGCCAAGCAAGACATCAAAACACCGGTCAAAATTGCGATTGTCGTGCTCATATTGACCCAGCTCTTTAATCTTGCCTTGGTGCCGGTGTTTGCTCACGCGGGCCTCGCACTGGCAATTGCGCTTGGCGCAACCCTTAACGCAGGCGCACTTTATGTCGGCCTTCGTCATCGAGGGGTCTACCAAGCACAACCCGGCTGGCTCCGCTTTTTCGGGCGACAAGCCGTGGCGCTGATCGCCATGGGGGCTTTCATCAGCCTGGTTGGATCAGGTGTCGATTGGACGGGGCAAGGCATGGGCAGCTGGATGAGGGTGCTCTGGCTGGGTGCTACTTTAGGCGGCGGTCTTGCCACTTACGTCTTTACGTTGTGGCTTCTGGGCGTCAGACCCTCAGATTTTCAACGCAAACGATCGACTCAAACCGAAAATTCGGGTGAAAAATCCACTTAATCGGGCTATTTATGCTATATTAGCCGATTACTTGATTTAGTCCGAACATTACAAAGGCTCGTTTAGAAACATGGCAAACACCGCCCAAGCTCGCAAACGCGCTCGCCAGTCTGTGGCGCGCAATATGCACAACACCAGTCTGCGCTCGATGTTGCGCACCTCCATCAAACGCGTACGCGCGGCTGTCGCAGCCGGGGATAAGGCATTGGCCGCTGAAGTTTTGCGCAAGACAACAAGCGTCATTGACAGCGTGGCTGACAAAAAGATCATCCACAAGAACAAAGCCGCTCGCCAGAAGAGCAGATTGTCTGCCGCTGTTAAGGCTTTGTCATTGGCTTAAGCTCGGGTATCTAGCGATATTGCCTCAAGTGCCATCTAATTTAGACAGCACCCAATAAAAAAGCCCCCATCAGGGGCTTTTTTATTGGGTTAGCGAAGCTAAGAAAAGCCAAAGAAGTGGGCGAAATCAGGCGCAAGGAACGGGCATTATCATTGGTGGGAGTTCAGTCTTGATTGATTCAAACACTGAATGGCGTCGCCATGCGCTAAAGTGACACTTAACGCGTCAAGCGAAACGCAACAACCACCATCAAAAAACAACACAAAGGTAACCATGCAAAAGCCTCGCATTCTTCAAGTCGGATCATTGGGCGGATCGCCCGGCGCTGATGTCTCACTGCAAGAGAACCACGAGATCATCGCACTCTGGCAAGCCGCCGACCGCGCCGCGTGCCTGGCACAAGCCGCAGATGTGGAAGTGGTGGTCACTTCAGCCATGCACGGCTGTGGTCGTGACATCATTGAGCAATTGCCCAACCTGAAGTTCATTTGCAACTGGGGCGTCGGGTACGACACGATTGACATCGAAGCAGCCAACGCGCGTGGCATTCTTGTCTCAAACACCCCTGATGTGCTCAACGACTGTGTGGCAGACGAAGCCTGGGGGCTTTTGATTGCAACGGCTCGGCATATTGCTGCAGGCGATCGTTTCGTACGCGAAAATCGTTGGGAAAACAAAGAAGGCATGTTGCCCCTTGGCACTCGTGTCAGTGGCAAGCGCTTGGGGATTGTTGGCCTGGGCCGTATTGGCCTAGCCATCGCCAAGCGGGGCCTAGGTTTTGATATGCAGATTGGTTACCACAACCGCAACAAACGCACCGATGTCGACTACACCTACCTATCGACTTTGGTCGATTTGGCCAAATGGTCTGATTTTCTCGTTGTAGCCACAGTCGGCGGCGCAGATACTCGACAATTGGTTAATCGCAAGGTGCTCACAGCACTAGGCCCCAAAGGTATTCTTGTGAATATTGCCAGAGGCCCTGTTGTTGATGAAACAGCCATGACCGAATTGCTCAAATCGGGCGCGCTCGGTGGCGCTGGGCTTGATGTCTTTGAAAACGAACCAAAAGTACCTGACGCGCTAAAGCAACTTCCAAACGCCGTGCTGATGCCTCACCAAGCCAGCGCGACCGTGGAAACCAGAGAAGCAATGTTTGATCTGGTCAAACAAAACTTGGCCGCCTACTTTGCCGGTCAGCCACTGATCACTCCAGTGAATTAAAATAATCGTCAGCAAAGGACGCAGCGCTAAACCAAAAGCTCAAAACGGCAAATGAAGCCAACAGTTCAAGCAAATCAATTAAGTCGGCTTGATAACATCGGTTAAACATTCTGCCGTTTTGAGACGATTTTCTTGGGCGAAGTCTTGAACGAACTTCCACGCCAGCGGCTCAATGTCTCTTAACCGATGATCGATGACCACGACCTTGGTGTCGTTGATGGTGCGAGGCACGACGTAGGGTGAGTAGGTCAAGTGCCCGCCAAGCGCGCCCACGGGTCTGTAGGGCGCTAAGACGCCAGCCAAGCGCTCTGCCCAGTCACTCGGTCGAAACCGCTGACCCTCGAGAGTTTCACCATAAATGACAAAAAAAACTGGGGGACTACTCATGAAGAGGTCTCTAACGCAAATCTGTTTGCGACACGCGCGTGGATTCGCACGATTGCAGCTCGGATTGTATATGATTGAGGATTACGCTTTTATTGACACCCCTGACTGCTTGGAACCCACCCATCATGAGCTCTGCCCTCTCACCCATCTACGGTCGCCTGCCTATCGCTTTTACACATGGCCAAGGCGTTTGGCTGTGGGATGAAAGCAACAAACGATACCTCGACGGTTTGTCGGGCATCGGCGTCTCTTGTCTGGGCCATGCCCATCCTGCGCTCGTTAAAGCGATCAGTGAACAGGCCGCCCGGGTCATACACACCTCGAACATCTATCAAGTGCCGCTTCAAGAGGCTTTGGCTCAGCGCATCAGCGCCATCTCTGGTTTAAGCGAGGTATTTTTTGCCAATAGTGGCGCCGAAGCCAACGAAGGGGCGATCAAAGTCGCCAGGCTTTATGGCCATCTAAAAGGCATCAAAGTCCCCACCATCATCACCATGGATTCTTCTTGGCACGGACGCACCATTGGCACACTAGCGGCCACTGGTAGCGAAAAAGCCAAAGAAGGCTTTGGGCCGTTGCCAGCTGGCTTTATTCAAGTGACTTACAACAGCATTGATGCGGTTAAAAACGCGGCCCACGACTGCCCTGATGTGGTGGCCGTCATGATTGAAGTCTTGCAAGGTGAAGGCGGCATTCGGCCATCAGACATCAGTTATATCCAGGACTTGCGCAAACTTTGTGATGCGCGACAGTGGCTACTGATTATTGATGAAGTCCAGTCCGGCATTGGCAGAACTGGCAAGTGGCTCGCTCATCAATGGGCAAATGTTTTGCCAGATGTCATGACCTTGGCCAAGGGCTTGGGCGGTGGCGTACCCATTGGCGCCGTGGCCTTGCGTGGCCCCGCCGCTGGCATACTAAAACCTGGCCACCACGGCACCACATTTGGTGGCGGGCCTTTGGTCTGTGCCGCTGCTTTGGCCGTTCTTGATACGCTTGAATCCGACGGCTTGCTTGAGCACGCTCACAAGCTCGGCCTGGCCATGAAGGCGCGTTTAGACACTGAGCTAGGGTCTCTGGCGGGTGTGAAAGAAATACGCGGGCAAGGCTTGATGATCGGCATCGAACTTGACCGCCCTTGCGGTGAACTCGTGACCAAAGCCATGCATAACGGGCTTTTGATAAACGTCACCCGTGACAAAGTGGTGCGCCTTTTGCCACCGCTTATTTTGACGACGCAAGAAGCCGATACGCTCTTGGATATCCTGATTCCGTTGATCCAATCCTTTGTGGATCAACAACAATAGGAAAAATGCATGACTTTGCAGCAAAGCGACACGCCATTGACCACCAGCAAACCGATTCGTCATTTTTTGCAACTGGCCGATCTCAGCCGCGACGAACTCGAACACGTGCTCGAGCGCGCGCGGGTGATCAAAGATAAATTCAAACGCTATGAGCCCTACCGCCCGCTTGACGACATGACCCTGGCCATGGTTTTTGAAAAAGCCAGTACTCGAACCAGGGTATCGTTTGAAGCCGGCATGTACCAAATGGGTGGTGCGGTTATTCACCTCACCACCACTGATTCTCAGCTCGGGCGTTCTGAGCCGATTGAGGACACGGCTCGCGTGGTCTCGCGCATGGTGGACCTCATCATGATCCGCACCTTTGAGCAGACCCGCATCGAGGCCTTTTCAAAATACTCGCGCGTACCTGTTATCAACGGCTTGACCAATGAGTACCATCCGTGCCAAATCCTAGCCGATGTGTTCACCTTCCTTGAACATCGGCAGTCGATTCAGGGCAAGGTTGTCACTTGGATTGGCGATGCCAACAACATGGCTTATACCTGGATCCAGGCAGCCCAACTGCTGGGTTTCACTCTGCACTTCAGCGCGCCCAAGGGTTATCAGCTCGACCCCGGTCGGTTACAAGGCATCCCTGCGGGAGTGTATCGCTCATTTGATGATCCGGTCGCGGCCTGCGAGGGCGCTCACTTGGTCACGACTGACGTCTGGACCAGCATGGGCTATGAAGCAGAAAACGAAGTCAGAAAACAGGCCTTCCAACATTGGTGTGTTGATCAACGCATGATGGCTTGCGCCAGCCCTGACGCCCTTTTTATGCACTGCTTGCCGGCGCACCGGGGCGAAGAAGTGAGCGCTGATGTGATTGATGGCCCACAAAGTGTGGTTTGGGAAGAAGCCGAAAACCGACTCCATGCGCAAAAGGCGCTGATGGAATTTCTGTTGCTTGGCAAGATTTAAGCGCCAAGCGCTAAAATCCTTATATTTCTAGCTTCGGTCTATCGCTTGAAAACTCTATTTGATGAATGATTTAAATTTGAAGGTCACCCATGAGTAACGTTAACAAAGTGGTACTCGCCTATTCTGGCGGCTTAGACACCTCTGTCATTTTGAAGTGGCTACAAGACACCTATCAGTGCGAAGTCGTCACCTTCACAGCCGACATCGGCCAAGGCGAAGAAGTCGAGCCCGCTCGTGCGAAAGCCATTCAGTTGGGTATCCGCCCAGAAAATATCTTTATTGACGATTTGCGTGAAGAGTTTGTTCGCGACTTTGTTTTTCCGATGTTTCGCTGCAACACGGTGTATGAAGGCGAATACCTTTTGGGCACCTCGATTGCCCGGCCATTGATCGCCAAACGCCAAATTGAAATTGCTCGCCAAGTCGGTGCGGATACGGTCTCGCATGGCGCCACTGGAAAAGGCAATGACCAAGTTCGATTTGAGCTTGGCTACTACGCACTTGAGCCTGGCATTAAGGTGATTTCACCGTGGCGCGAGTGGGATTTACTCTCTCGCCAAAAGCTGCTGGCCTATGCTGACGCCGCTGGCATTCCCGTGGACATGAAGCACAAGCAAGGTGGCGCGCCCTATTCGATGGATGCCAACCTGCTGCACATCAGCTTCGAAGGTCGCCACTTAGAAGATCCCAAGGCTCAAGCCGAGGAATCCATGTGGCGTTGGACCGTTTCGCCAGAGGCCGCGCCTGACGAGCCTGAGTTTATCGACATTGAGTTTAAAAATGGCGATCCTGTTGCATTAAACGGCCAAGCGCTTAGCCCCGCCACCATGCTCGAACGGCTGAACCAGCTCGGTGGCAAACACGGCATTGGCCGCTTGGATCTGGTTGAAAACCGCTACGTTGGCATGAAGTCTCGCGGCTGCTACGAGACGCCAGGCGGCACTATCTTGTTGAAAGCGCACCGTGCGATTGAATCTATCACGCTTGACCGCGAAGTGGCTCACCTGAAAGATGACCTCATGCCCCGCTATGCTGCTTTGATCTACAATGGCTATTGGTGGTCGCCTGAGCGCCATGCGCTGCAAGCCTTGATTGATCAGACGCAAACGCACGTCAATGGCTGGGCACGATTAAAGCTTTACAAAGGCAACGTGTACACGGTTGCCCGTGACTCGGCAGACAGCTTGTTTGACCAGACCATCGCTACCTTTGACGATGATGGTGGTGCCTACAACCAGGCCGACGCGGCTGGCTTCATCAAGCTCAATGCCTTGCGCATGCGCATCGGCGCCAAGCTCGGTCGGCAGTCTTAATATCACCCCGTCACTGTCAAACCTGGCAGTGACGGGGCTAACCGGCCAGAACCACTCAGGCATTAACCACGGCGCTTAAGCTGGGCAAAGGCGTCTGCCATTGCCCCTGTTGCTGGTGCAAGTGCGGGGCTTTGACGGGGCACTGCTGCTTGTCGAGCCGACTTTTGGCCAGCACGCCCGGGGTGGCCAGCTTGTCCCGACCCCTCTGCACCACCACGTGGTGCCTGCCGAGCCATGACATCATCGTCTAGACGCATGGTGAGGGCAATTCGCTTGCGCGCTTGATCGACTTCAACCACCTTAACCGTGACGGTTTGACCGGTGCGCACCACATCACGTGGGTCTTTCACGTAGACATTGGCTAGGGCAGAAATATGAACCAAGCCGTCCTGATGCACGCCTATGTCCACAAACGCCCCAAAGTTCGCCACATTGGTCACGACCCCTTCCAAAACCATACCGACTTGCAAATCCGATATTGATTGGACGTGCTCGTCAAAGCTCGCTGTCTTGAACTCGGGACGGGGGTCGCGACCCGGCTTTTCTAATTCGTTTAGGATGTCTTTGACTGTTGGCAAACCAAACCGCTCATCCGTGAAACTCGCTGGTGACAGACCCTGTAATGCCTGTCGGTTTCCCATCACAGCATTCAGATCGGCTTTGACCTGCGCCAATATCTTTTGCACCACCGGATAGGCTTCAGGATGCACCGCCGAAGCATCCAGCGGGTTTTCACCGCCTTGAATCCGCAAAAAACCAGCCGCTTGTTCAAATGCTTTTTCACCAAAGCGTGGCACTGACATCAACGAACGGCGAGACTTAAAGGCGCCGTTTAAATCACGATACGTCACAATATTTTTGGCCAGGCTGCTGTTCAAGCCAGAGACATTGGTCAGCAACGGCACGGAGGCGGTATTCACATCGACACCGACCGCGTTCACACAATCTTCAATCACCGCTTGCAGGCCATGACTCAATTGCCGTTGATTCACATCGTGCTGGTACTGGCCCACGCCAATCGCTTTGGGTTCAATCTTCACGAGCTCAGCAAGCGGGTCTTGCAAGCGACGCGCAATCGAGACTGCACCTCGTAGGCTGACGTCGAGATCAGGAAACTCTTCTGAGGCAAGTGCCGAGGCCGAGTAAACCGATGCCCCAGCTTCTGACACCACCACTTTGGTGAGCGCCAGCGACGGATTTGCTTTCATGAGCGTTGCCACCAGCTTTTCAGTTTCCCGAGATGCGGTGCCGTTCCCGATGGCAACCAGCTCGACTTGATGGGTTTTGGCGATTCGAGCCAAGGTTGCCAAACTACCCACCACATCGCGACGCGGTTCGAACGGATAAATCGTGGTTGTCTCGACAACCTTGCCGGTGTGGTCAATCACAGCCACTTTGACACCCGTGCGAATACCGGGGTCTAAACCAAGCACGGATTTGGCGCCCGCAGGCGGTGCCAACAACAAATCCTTTAAGTTAGCCGCAAAAACCCGGATTGCTTCGGATTCCGCGCTTTCACGCAGACGGGTAATCATTTCCATTTCAAAGGCCAGCAACAGCTTGACACGCCAAGCCCAGCGACAGACGTCAGCAAGCCAGTGCGCTCTTTGGTCTGTGTTGGCTTCAAATATTGTGTCGGGCAGGCCCACACAATGCGCAATGGCTCGGGTACAAGGGTGCGGCAAGAGCACATCCTCATCGGGCGAGAGCCCTACCCTAATATCAAGAATGCCTTGCTGGCGGCCACGCAGTAGCGCCAGCATGCGATGCGACGGGATTTGACGTAAGGGTTCTTGAAACTCAAACCAGTCTCTGAAATTTGAGCCTTCTTGTTCTTTACCAGCCACCACACGCGCATACACAAAGCCTCGTGACCAAATCATCTCGCGCAGGTGTGCGACCAAGTCGGCGTTTTCCGCAAACTGTTCAGTCAAAATATCGCGAGCACCATCCAAAGCCGCTTTGGTGTCAGCCACCCCAAGGTCAGCGTTGACATACGCTTGGGCGAGCAATTGGGGATCCATCGCCGCACCACCACCCATCAAAGCCACCGCCAAGGGTTCTAGACCCGCCTCTCGAGCGATTTGCGCACGCGTGCGACGCTTGGGCTTATACGGCACATACAAGTCCTCAAGGCGTTGCTTGCTGTCTGCATGCGTGATGGCCTGCGCCAAGGCTGGGGTCAACTGACCTTGATCAGCAACAGACGATAAGATCACGTCTCTTCGGGCTTCAAGCTCTTTCAAGTAACCCAAGCGCTCTTCGAGCTGGCGCAATACCGCGTCATCTAAGCCACCAGTCATTTCTTTGCGATAGCGGGCAATAAAGGGCACCGTTGCACCATCAGCCAGCAGGCCCATGGTGACAGCGACCTGCTTTGCAGCCACACTGAGCTCCGAGGCCAATTGTTGCTGCAAGCGCTGCTCAATAGCGCTTACCGATCGCGGCTCGTAAGACATAAAGTCAGTATCAGACATGGGCTACTCAATAAGAAAAAAGTACGCCGAATTGTGCCACAGGCCAGGGGTCATGATCTGCGCCCAATTGTTGGTGGCGCATATGGCGTGTGTTGGGATGGATCGTGGTGGGTGCTGAGGGGCTCGAACCCCCGACCTACGCCGTGTAAAGGCTGACTTCTTTGTAAACGCTTCCGGTTGCTATGAGAAGTACTTTGAAGTTTAAGGTTAAACCGAGTAGCGCTCAAACATATTCCCACTTACTTCCCAAACCGCAAAGCTTTAAAATGTAAGTCTCACCACACCACGGACACCCGCCATGACAGATGAACGCGAAAAAACAACTGCTGCCATTGCACGTGAGCTAGGTATAGCGTCGTCAACTGTGAGCAACGTCGAGCGCAAAGCTATTGAAAAATTCAAACGCGAGTTAGAGCTTCAGGGTATTCGTGTGGAGGAATTGTTGCCGAGTCAGTGACAGACCAACTAGGGCTGTCACCAGGGATATCTAGATTGGTGGCCATAGGGCTTGTTGGTGCCGGTTGAATATTGACTAGGGGCTTTTGTTGACTTGAATGAAGCCAACTGTGGATAACTATACCTGTTTAACGGTTTTGGTTGTCCCTTTTTATTAACTGGCAGACCGCGTAGGGCAACGCCCGAAGCAGTGTGCCGTAGTTAACGTATTACGCGATAAACCCGTCCTCTTTGAGATCTCGCTGATTGATAATTTGTCGCGCATCTTCATGCGCCTGACCTTGCCCAACATGTCCATGGTGATCACCTCAGCTCCCTGCTTAATAAGTAAGCA
>Ga0075467_10004211_pt1 | contig 10733 bp, 13 predicted proteins | sample DEB08_DNA_9_FD_75067 | JGI IMG/M metagenome (GOLD analysis project Ga0075467, IMG submission 75067) | Aqueous microbial communities from the Delaware River and Bay under freshwater to marine salinity gradient to study organic matter... | ecosystem: Environmental > Aquatic > Marine > Coastal ...
ACGTCCTTGGGCAGGCCCTTATAGTACCCTGTCGAACTCGCCAAAGACTGAATTTCGTAAAGTGGCATGGCAATTTCGTAGTCTGACAAAGACTGCTGGATCCATTCCAACCGGTCGCGGCTGGCCCCGATCGCCTGATCCGAAGACTTCCCCAAATGAGGTTCATATTCCCAGCGAAGCAGCGCACTTGTCTTCAGCATATCAGGCAACGCCGCCGGAACATGGCGCATCTTGTAGCCAGCCGCCTCTTGGTGCCACGCAAAAATTTGTTCGTCGATCAAGGCACGCGGGGCCTCCGACACCTGCATCGAGGCTGCAAGAATATCCGCTGCGCGTTCGGGTTTGTCCGACAGACCCAGTAACCAGTCGCCGGACACGCCCAAAGCGGCCGCACATTCGGCCACCACCTGCGCGTTCGGCATTCGTGCTGTGTCGCGTGTCAAAAGTTGAGAGATCGTCGAGCGATCTACCCCAACGGCCCGCGCCAGACCGCTCTGGGTCGCGGATTTCACCGCCATCGCTTCAGAAAGCCTCAATTTGAACAGTTTAGCGCGGTCGCGTTTATCCATTTTCTCACAGTTGGTGATTTAATTCACGATTTGTGAATTAATGGTAACTACATACGAAATTCCCCATACACCCCGCAAGTGCGAAAACCAGCATATGGGGACCACGACACTTCGAACACTTTTCAGATCGGCCACGCCCGGCGCCACCGAATGGCCAACACTTCTGGTGTTGGCTGTGACCTACCTCGTCTGGGCCATTGCCACTATATGGCTGCCCACCTTGTCGTTGCCATTTGCGATCCTTGTCGCAGCCATCGCCATTGCGCAGTTCTCATCAGTCCAACACGAAGCGATCCATGGCCACCCCTTCAAAAGCATCCGCTTAAACGCGCTCCTCGTCGCGCCCGCGCTGACGCTGATCCTGCCATATACCCGCTTCCGCGACACCCATCTGGACCACCACCTAGACAGCCGACTAACCGACCCCTACGACGATCCCGAAAGCAACTATATCGATCCCGGTGACTGGGATAAAATGTCCCGCTTTGCCAAAGCCATCCGCACCGCCAACAACACGCTGGCCGGGCGTCTCCTCATTGGCCCGCTTCTTGGCACCGCCTGCTTCTTGCGCTCGGACTGGCGAAACCGCCGCGCTGATCCCCGCGTCCTCAGGGGTTGGGCCTGGCATATCCCCGCACTCACTGCTGTTATTGTTTGGCTTTCGACTGTCGCGACAATTCCGTTTTGGGCCTATGGTCTTGCCGCCTACGGTGGGCTGTCGCTTTTGAAAATCCGTACTTTCCTGGAACATCAGGCCCACGTAAAAGCACGGGGCCGCACCGTCATCATCGACGACCAGGGCCCGCTTGCGCTTTTGTTCCTCAACAACAATTACCACGTCCTGCACCACATCCATCCGCGCATCCCGTGGTATCGCTTGCCGCGCCTTTTCCGCAAGAATCCAGGCCGCTACCTGTCTCAAAACGATGGCTACTTTTATCGCTCCTATCGCGAAGTGTTCGCCAAGCATTTTCTGGCGCCCAAAGACCCAGTCCCACATCCGATCTGGCGACGCAGCTAACCCCTTTCCAAACCACGCGTTTCCACCCAAGGTCCGCGGATGGAGCTTTGGGTTATCCTCGCCATCACCGCCGCGGCCGCGCAAACAATCCGTTTTGCGATCCAAAAGGTGCTGGCCGGAGTTGCGCTTAGCCCCGCGGCCACCACTTGGGCGCGGTTCTTGTGGTCGGCGCCCGTCGTCATTGTGATTATGACCGCTTACATCGCCGTTACTCCCGCCACGCTGCCAAACGTCAAACCCAGCTTTTGGCCCTACGCGCTGTCCGGTGGCGCAACCCAAATCCTCGCCACGATCTGCACTGTCACCTTGTTCAAACGACGTTCTTTTGCGGTCGGGATCACCTTCAAGAAAACCGAAGTGATGCTGACTGCGCTTGCAGGCTTCGTCATCCTCGGGGACCTTCTTGACCCGCTTGGCGCTGCCTTCATTGCCCTTGGGTTCATCGGAGTGATGCTTCTTTCCAAGGCCCCCGAAGGTGGCGGAATTTTCAACAAAAGCGCGGCTATCGGATTGTTATCAGGTATTTTCTTCGCGCTTTCTGCAATCGGTTATCGGGGCGCGGTCCTTGCAATCGACAGCGCCGACACCTTCCTTGTTGCGGGTCTGACACTGGCCTTCGTCGCCACGGCGCAAGCCCTCGCCCTTGGGCTTTGGTTGGTCCTGCGCGAACCAGGCCAGATCACCGAGACCCTAAAAGGTTGGCGAAAATCATCGCTTGTTGGAGTGTTTTCGCTGATCGGAAGCTGGTGCTGGTTTGCTGCCTTTTCTCTACAGAACGCCGCTTATGTCTTTGCGGTCGGGCAGATCGAGTTGATCTTTTCGCTTGCGATGGGCGTGTTGTTCTTTCGCGAAAAAACATCGCCGCGTGAACTGCTCGGAATGGGCCTGTTGACGATCTCGATCACCACCGTCACGCTGATCGGCTCAACCTAGCCAGACCACACGATCCTCTATCCGGTCATTCCTCACCAAGGGCACGCGCTTGGGTGTTTCAAGCGATGGCAAATGCTCGGCCAAACGCTCAAGCACCATCGCCGTCACCTTCACCAAATCCAACGCGTGAACATCGTCCAGCGCCACCCAATGCAAATGGGACAACTCGTCGCTATCGTGAAAATCGGCCTCTGCGCCGCCGGAAATAGCCTCGACCGGCGCCAGAAAGAAACGCGCATCAAAACGCCGGGGCCGCCCGGGTGGCGTGATCGCACGAAGGAAAAACCGCAAAGCGCCGGGCCTTTCAAGCACCAAGCCTGTCTCCTCGGCCAACTCCCGGATCGCCGCCACCGCAAGAGCTTCGGGCGTAACCTCGGGTGCATCTTTCTCCAACATCAACAACTGGCGACTGCGCGGATCAATCGGCTCGGAAAGCTGCACATTAGCGTCCGCGGCATCCACCGCTCCGCCGGGAAACACATATTTCCTTGGCATGAAAACAGCGCCTTTTCCCCGCTGCCCCATTAACACCGCAGGTCGTGTCGCAACATCACGTATAAGAATAATCGTCGACGCCGCACGAATTGGGAGGTCGTCGCTCAAAGGTTCAACCTCGATTGGAGGCCCCGAAACCATGCAGGCGTTTCGCCCATTGTAAACCGACAATCGCCCCCTTCAGCCTTGGCAAAAGATAGAGCGAAAGCGCGACACATCCTACTGTAAAGGTCGAGGCGAGGATCATTGGATCTGGACGAAATTCGGTAAAGGCCCAGATCAAACCCGGCGCCATCAGATGCCCGACGATCAAAATAGTCAGATAAGCAGGCCCATCGTCCGCACGGTGGTGAGACAGGTCCTCGTCGCAAACAGGGCAGCTATCACGCACTGCCAGATAACTTTTCATCAATGGACCACGCCCACAATTCGGACAGGTCCGCCGCCAGCCCCGTAACATCGAGCCGCGCACATCACGCTCTTCGGTGTTTGGTTGGACATCGTCCTTCAAAACTATTTTGTAATCGTGATACATCGCAATGCCTTCCAGCCAGCGCGCCGCCAGCCCTTCAAGCTGCAACCATCGAGGCGGCAAGGTAAAAAGGAAATGGTACCAAATGTCCTTGCGGCGGGATGTCGCGTCCTTGAAAAAACTTTTTTGCAAAAAGTGCGACGGAAGCCAGCCGCACGACCGTTTGAAGAGCACGAAACAAATTTTACAAGCTGAAGGAAACGCTCCCAATGAACAACAACACACTCCGCCTCGCTCTGGCAGCACTTGCGATCACCGCCGGGTTAGGCGTCGCCGAGGCACAAGAACGCCGCGGCGGACCGGGTCCGATGGATTTCGCAACGCTTGATACAGATGGCAGCGGCGAGATCCAGACTCAAGACCTTGAGGCCGCACGCGCCAAACGGTTTGCCGATCTCGACACAAACGGCGACGGTCAGGTCACAGAAGCCGAGTTCATCGCTCACATGCAGGCCCAGACCGCGGAGCGCGCGATGCAAATATTCGCACGCCTCGACGCTGATGGAGATGGCACCGTAAGCCGCGACGCGATTGAAGCCCGTCAGGGTGGTGGTCCGCGCGCCGAACGGATGATTGAACGCGCCGATACCGACGGCTCGGGCGGCGTCAACGCCGAAGAGTTCGAAGAGTTCCGCAAAAAAATGGCAGATCGTCGCGGTGGTAAAGGTGGCAAGCGCGACGGTTGAAGCTGAGCGCCTGTGAGACATCCAAGTCAGTGCCGGATTGCCCAAACGGCGATCCGGCGCTAGGCCTGTCATCAGACCATGCAACACGCAAATCCAGAAGCATCACCAGATGCGGCGCCAGATGCGGCGCTTCTGGTTGCTGTGGCCAACGGCGATGCAAGTGCTGCGCGGGTTCTGATAGAACGGCTGGCGCCGCGCCTTTTATCGCATGCGACCAGGGTTTTGTCCGACCGTGCAGAGGCCGAAGACGTGGTTCAGGAAACGCTTGTTCGGTTGTGGAAGGTCGCACCGGAATGGCGGCAAGGCGAGGCCAAGGTATCGACGTGGTGTTTCCGGGTTTTGGTGAACCTGTGTACCGACAAACTTCGGGCCAGGAAGCCGACGGTGGACATCGACGCAATTGCAGAACCCGCAGCCGACCTGCAATCGGTTGTGGAACAAATGACCGATACTGCGCGTCGCGACGCCTTAAATGGTGCTCTCGCCACGCTGCCCGAGCGACAGCGGCACGCCGTCGTGCTGAGGCATATTGAAGAACGGAGCAATCCGGAAATAGCCGAGATCATGGACATCGGCGTCGAAGCGGTGGAAAGTCTTGTAGCGCGCGGAAAACGCGCGCTCGGGGCGGCATTGCGGGGCAAACGAGCCGAACTGGGGTATGATGATGACCAATGACGCAAAAGACGATCTGGCGCTGGAGGCTTTGTTCGAAGGTGCGCGCAGCGATGCGCTGGGACTTTCGCCCGATTTCATGGCGCGACTTGAGGCCGACGCGGATGCGGTGATTTCTAAGCAAACCACTCCAATGGCGGTCACAACGACAATCAGCCTCTGGGCGCGGATAGCCGCCGCAATGGTGCCGGTGTCAGGTCTTGCAGCGGCGACGCTTGCCGGGGTCTGGATCGGATTCCACGTCCCATCTTCGGATTTCGCCGACGGATTGGCTTTCGGAGACAGCGCCGATTTTGACGTCTCTGCGTTTCTCCCTGCCGTCGCCCTAAGTGGCTTTAGCGATCTGGAGGTCGATGGATGACCGAGAAACCCACTCCCAAGCGGCGCTGGGTCAAACCGCTTCTCGCCGTCTCATTGATTTGCAACATGCTGATCATCGGTGTTGTAGCGGGGATCGTAATTGACAATCGTGGGAAAGACCGTGGCGAGCGCCTCGACGGTCCGGCACGATCTGTGGTCGGAATTCCCTTCGTTCGGGCCCTTGAACCCGAAGATCGTCGCGCGCTTTATCAGGAAATTCGCAGAGACGATGACCGCTTGCGTGAGAACAGAAGCGCTTTGCGCGCACGGTTCGAAGCCTTGCTGACCGCTCTGAATACCGAGCCTTTTGACCCCAAGGCTGTACAAGTAATTCTGCAGGAACAGCGCGAGATCGCTCTTCGACGCCAAAACATCGGAGAAGCATTGCTTGTCGAGCAACTCTCACGGCTAGACCCCAATGAGCGCGCGGCTTATGCGGACCGGCTTGCGCGTGACCTACGCCGGCTCAGGCGGGAGTAAACGCGACCTCGATCCGATTACGCCCCGCTGCTTTGGCGCAATAAGGAGCGCCATCAGCAAGGCCAAGCAAACGGTCGACCACAGCTTTTTGCCCGCGCGTGGTATCAATCATCGATGCTGCCCCACCGCACGCCGCAGAATAACCAAGTGGGACATTTCTTGTCTTAGGCTGAGACATGGTTCCCGTGCGATAAGGGAGCCGCTGTCCGGCACCTCATATATGCCGGTCAGCGGCGACGACGTCAGGATCCGTGCCGGCGTCGAGCCACCCAAGCGCAATATGTGGTTCGCCATGTGCTGCCCCAGTAATATTTACATTTGTTCCTTTGCCGTTCAGTCTTTTCTCAGAAGAGTTCATAAAGTCTTTCCAGGAGAGCCCCTTTGACACCCCTCGCGCGAGACTCCGCCGAAGTTCTGGCCATCGAAGCCCTTGTCTGGCTTGCCTCAGACGACGAGCTTTTGCCCGTCTTTCTTGGATCGACTGGAGCAGGCCTCGACGACATTCGAGAGCGGGCGCAGGATGCGGAGTTCCTGGCCTCGGTTCTGGATTTCATTTTGATGAATGACGAATGGGTCGGCGCTTTTTGCGCCGCAAAAAACTATGCGATGGATTTCCCCATGCGCGCCCGCGCCGCCTTACCCGGCGGCGCTGCTGTTAACTGGACCTGATTAAGCGCGCTTTTTGCGTTTGGCCGTCGCTGGCGAATTCGCGTCGATGAAATCGAGAACCAGAGGGCGGATGTTGTTGCGCCAGCTTTTGCCCGCGAAGATGCCGTAGTGTCCCGCACCCGGCTCGAGATGCGCGGCTTTTTTGGAGTCCGGCAGACCCGTGAGAAGGTCAAGCGCAGCAAGGCACTGACCCGGCGCCGAGATATCGTCATTTTCGCCTTCGACGATTTTTACGGCAACGTTGTTGATTGCGCCAATGTCGACCGGGCGTCCGTCCACAACGAATTGGTTTTGAGCGATCTCACGGTTCTTAAAGACTCGCTCGACTGTCGACATGTAAAATTCCGCCGTCATGTCCATGACCGCAAGATACTCGTCGTAGAATTTATTGTGCTTATCATGATCGCCGGCCTCGGCTTTAGAGACCCGCATGATTTGTTCGTAAAACGCCGATGAATGGGTTTCGGAGTTCATCGATACGAAAGACGCAAGCTGCAAGAGCCCCGGATAGACCATTCGCCCAACGCCGGCGTGTTTGAAACCGACGCGCTGAAGCATCATTTGCTCAAGCTGACCCATCGTGACGCGGCGACCAAAGTCGGTCACGTCGGACGGGTTCGCATCGGGATCGATGGGGCCACCGATAAGAGTAAGTGTTCGAGGCTGAGCTTTGGGGTTTTGAGCCGCAAGATACGCCGTCGCAGCCAGTGCAAGTGGCGCCGGCTGGCACACAGCGATCACATGAAGATCGGGGCCAAGATGGTCCATGAATTCGGCGAGATAGAGCGTATAATCTTCAATATCGAATTTTCCGGCGCTTACCGGGATATCACGGGCGTTGTGCCAATCGGTGATCCAGACATCCGCGTCCGGCAGAAGGCTTTGGACGGTCGAGCGCAGAAGCGTCGCATAATGGCCCGACATAGGAGCCACGAGCAAAACCCGTCGCTTTTTTGGCACACGTCCCTGCACATCAAAGTGGATCAGATCACCAAACGGACGCCGAAGGTCATTTTCAACCGTCACGATATGGTCACGGCCGTCTGCCCCCACAACGCTGTCGAGACCCCAGTCAGGTTTTGTCACCATGCGCGAGAAGCTGCGCTCGGTCACTTCGCCCCATGCGGCCATCAGATTGAACGCCGGGTTGGGAAACATGCCCCATATCGGGTAGGATGCAATTGCTTGCGCGCTTGCGCCCGCCCACTGGTTTGTATTCCGGAAAGTATCCATCAGATCGTAAGTCATCATATATCGCATCTGGCACCTCAAGGTTGGCGAGCCAATTCGTCGCTTTGACCCTTAGAAGGTTGCGGCGATAGACTTACGTTCGTACATCACAACTTAAATGCTGCACCTGCAAAATAGGCTCGAAACCCGCCAATGGCAACAAAAGAAACAGAAACGCCGGCGAATCTGGACCGCCTGAACGAAAATCTGGCGCGAATCGAGGAGCTGTCTCAGAGGTTGATTGCCGCGGTTGCCGCAAAGAAACCAAAGCATCCGGGGCTCGACGGTCCGGGCGAGGACCTCTACAAGAAGGCCGCCTCGGCCTACATGGCGGAGATGATGTCAAACCCCTCCAAGCTGATCGAACATCAGGTCGGCTATTGGGCGAAAGCACTCACGCATTATATAGACGCTCAAAACAACCTCGCGCACGGCAAGCTTGAGCCACCCGAGGATCATTCGCCGAAAGACCGCCGATTTAGCGACCCTTTGTGGGAGAATCATCCCTTCTTCAACTACGTGAAACAGCAGTACTTGTTTTCAGCGGACGCCATGTCCGAGATGGTGGATAAGCTTGAGGGTTTAGAAGATAAGGACAAAAAGCGCGCGCGCTATTTCACCCGCCAGATCGTCGATATGATGAGCCCGACGAATTTTCTTGGCACAAACCCGGCCGCCCTGACCAAGGCGGTTGAAACCGACGGACAGTCTTTGGTCGATGGCTTGGAGAATCTTGTCCGTGATATAGAGGCGAGTGATGGCGAGATGCTTGTCACGCTTGCCGACAAGAACGCCTTTAAAGTCGGCGAGAACATCGCGACCGCTGAGGGTTCGGTTGTCTATCGAAATGAGTTGTTCGAGCTGATCCAATACGCGCCGAAAACACAGACAGTGCACAAAACGCCGCTGGTTCTCTTTCCGCCGTGGATCAACAAATTCTACATTCTCGATCTGAAGCCCCAGAACTCATTGATCCGGTGGATCGTCGAGCAAGGCTATACTTTGTTTGTCGTGAGCTGGAAGAACCCGGACCCAAGCTACCGCGATATTGGCCTCGGCGACTATGTTGAGAAGGGGTATCTTAGTGCCGTTGAGCAGGTGAAAACGATCACCGGCGAGAAACAGGTCAACGCGGTTGGCTATTGTATTGCCGGGACAACTTTGTCGCTGACTTTGGCTTTGATGAAAAAGCGCGGCGACAAGTCGATCAAGTCGGCAACCCTGTTTACTGCGCTGACTGACTTTGAAGACCAGGGCGAAGTGGGTGTTTTCCTTTCGAACGACTTTGTGGACTCGATCCAAGCACAGGTGGAAGTCGATGGGATGCTGGACAAGAAGATCATGTCTAAAACCTTCAGCTATCTGCGGTCAAACGATCTGATTTATGGGCCAGCCATCCGCAGCTACATGATGGGCGAGGCACCACCAGCGTTTGATCTTCTGTATTGGAACGGCGATGGAACCAACCTGCCCGGCTGTATGGCGATGGAATACCTACGCGGACTTTGTCAGGAAAACCGTTTCGCCCGCGAGGGCTTCGAGGTCTTGGGCGAAACCCTGAAAATCTCGGATGTCACTGTCCCGGTCTGTGCGATTGCCTGCGAGACCGACCACATTGCAGCCTGGACGACGTCCTATACCGGCATCAAGCAAATGGGCAGCCACTCAAAAACCTTCATTCTCTCGGAGTCCGGACATATCGCCGGAATTGTGAATCCGCCTTCTAAGATGAAATATGGTCACTACACCAATGACGACTGGACCCTCGACACCGACGCATGGCGCGAGAGTGCGGATTTTCATGAGGGGTCCTGGTGGCCGCGCTGGGATGCATGGCTGTCGCCGAAGTCGGGAAAACAAGTGCCCGCACGCACTCCGGGAGAGACCGCGACTCACCCGATTTTGTACCCTGCTCCCGGGAAATACGTCACGGAAACGCCCGAAAAACCTTAAGTCTCTGATATTGTGCATCTAAATTTTGTGCCGCAGCGCAGCATAAAAGCTTGCAATGCCGCACTGCAGCATGTATGTGTTCTCCAGACGCAGAAACGGGTGACCTCGTTCAACGCAAACATAGGAGAGAGACCAATGGCTAAAGCTACCAATGACTACACAAAAATGATGAAAGACATGATGGGTTCTTTCCCCTCGGAGATGAAGGACATGATGGGTTCTTTCCCAGTAGACATGTCTTCCATGCAAGACGCATTCAAATCCCAGGCAGACTTTGCAGACAAAATGTCGAAAGTCGTTCTGGAAGCTGCTGAGAAGTCCGCTGAGATTTCCGCAGGCTGGACAAAGTCGACACTTGGCAAGGTTGGTTCCGTAACCACCGCCAAAGAAGACCCGGCTGACTACACAAAAGCCATGACCGATTTCGCTTCGGAGCAGGCTGAGATGGGTACCGAATCCATGGCTGCTTTCGCTGAGATCGCGAAAAAAGTTCAGATGGAAACAGTCGATCTGATGCTCGCTGCAGGCAAGGACATGGGCGAAGAAGCAACCGCCGCTGTCAAGAAAGCCACAAACGAGGCGACTGCAGCTGCGAAGAAAGCAACTGCAAAGTAAGTTTCTGATCGCCAACGCCTCCCTGTTGGCATCATTACTACCGGCGGACTTTAGAGTTCGCCGGTTTTTTATGTCTTGATCCAAACGGACATTTTGGCCGCAAGTGTGTCGGCAAGGGCGCTTGATATCCCGCGCCGAAACAGGCTTTTCAAGAAAATAAAATCCCTGAAGACACGCGCTGAGTTCCCACTTTTTTTAGCCGGACGCGAACACCACATGCGAGCCGCGCTTTTTTAGTGACATACCAATTTCGGTTATAAGCTCTCCGCTGCCAAGGTTCATATCAACCAGTGCGACATCGAAGCATTCTGCAAGATCGAGTTTTTCCGCAGACTGCAAAGTGTGAGCAACGCGCATAGCTCCAAATCTAAGGTCCGCCAGAATGTTTGCAGTTTCGAATGCAATAAGGATCTCGTCTTCAGTATGCAGGGCGGAAAGATTAGAGGGCATCATAGTCCACGCCTCCTTAAGTTTCTCTAAAAGCCTCATATGGAATGGAAATCTCGACCAATAGGCCC
>Ga0075467_10004212_pt1 | contig 10732 bp, 12 predicted proteins | sample DEB08_DNA_9_FD_75067 | JGI IMG/M metagenome (GOLD analysis project Ga0075467, IMG submission 75067) | Aqueous microbial communities from the Delaware River and Bay under freshwater to marine salinity gradient to study organic matter... | ecosystem: Environmental > Aquatic > Marine > Coastal ...
GTATAAGAGACCTCAGCATAACCGTAGCAAACGGTAAAATGACGTTTAGTTTTCAATTGTTTTGCTAGAAAAGTGCGGTAGCGCGCTACTACGCTTATATAGCACTAACATTGAACATATTTATCATTTTACGTTTGAGTTTGAGTCACGCGCAGATCGCTAAAAACTATGATCCTAGTGTAATCAACTTCGATCTGCAAACAATGACAAGTAATCGTGATGAAATGGACATTTACTTGATCAGAGGCTCCTTAAGCCACTGAGTTAGCTAATGCCAATAACATTATGGAGCAGGCTGGTTATTTGTTAGGTTCACTACGACTGATGAGCTTGATTGTTCCGCGGTGTCGAAGACTTCGACGGTATGCTTTTTCTCCTTGCTAGCAAGGCTTAATGCACGCAGATGCGCCTGCCATAATTGTAAAGTGCTTAACTTTTCATGCTGTTTTGTCTCTATAATCAACTGCTCTTCAATGTCGCTCATCGCTGGCCCCTGTCGCTTGACTTAATATTGAGTTTGTATCTGTTCCTGTAATGATGTCAATTATCCAGCGTTTTACAAAAATTTACTCTTGGCAATAGGTTCACCCTTCTATAACTTTAGTTCATCAGGTCCGATAGCATTGGATACGGCGCTATCCACTGCGGGTTTATTGATCGAACTTTATTCGCTTACTGACAAATTCACGCTTTAAGCTGCCGTTGAAACTTAATGCAATGGGCTTAATTGAAACGCCTAAAGCCGTCAATAAAGCCTGGCATAATGCGTCGCGCTTTAGCCTGAGTTATGATAACCGTACTTAACTATGGCGTTAATGTTCAAGAGGCGCTAATGTTCAAGAGGCACTGTGTTAAAAAGGCGCTGTGTTCACAAGGCACATGGTAATTAATCAAGCCACAGCGAACTACCTACAGCTTTAATCTTACCGTCAAACATTATGTCACTTATTTATACGCTCTCTAGCCAGCCAACCGAACTTATTCAATCGGCAATTAATTACTTAATGGTTGGGCGGAAAGTTGCGTTGATGACATTGGTAGGTATCGAGGGTAATGCGCCTTATCCTGTAGGTTCTCAAATGTTGGTAACTGATGAAGGCGACTACCTTGGTCAAATTACTGGCGGCTGTGCCGAGACCGCCATTGCTGATCAAGCCCTGCTGTTAATGGATAGGCGTGAAAACACTACCTTGCGCTATGGCCTCGATTCGCCTTTTTTTGATATTCGATTGCCTTGCGGATCAGGGATTGATGTCTATTTTGATACCTCGATTACGTTAGAAAATCTAAGCCTAATCGCCGCACAGCTTGAGCAAAGGCGGGTCTATCCTCAGATCTTGAATACCGCTGTCGGCGCATTTAAGAAAACCTACTTACCCAATGCTCGTTTAATACTGTTTGGACAAGGTCCTATTTTAGTATTGTTAGCCGAACTTGCGATTAGGTCGGGTTTCGATGTTGCCTGCGTAGCGCAAAACCAACATACCGAGAAACTACTTGCATCGGCTGGGCTGGCAGCGCTATCACTAGAGCGGGCTCGCACTGAATTCGCCTTAGAGCTTGATGAGTTCGGCGCTATGGTTAGCTTATTTCACGAACACGAACTAGAAGTAGAGCTGCTCGCTGAGGCACTTAAAACTAAAGCCTTTTACATTGGCGCTCTCGGCAGTAGGCGTACTCACGCAGCGCGCCTTGAGAGTTTAAAAATTCACGCTGTCGAGACATCACAATTTGAGCGAATTTGCGGCCCAGTTGGTTTGGATATTGGCGCTAATACCCCAGCACACATCGCGGTATCAATCTTGGCTGAGATTATTCAAAAGATGAATCAGCGCACGCTATGATTGACTCGAGTAATGTCACTTGCGTAATTTTAGCGTCGGGGGCAAGTACAAGATTCGGCCGATCAAAAATGCTTCATCAATTGGACGAGGGTATCTCGATTCTCGCCAAGACCATCGGTATTTACCGCGCTATATTTGATCAAGTTAATGTGGTCGTACGCCACGATGATAAGGCCGTGATTCGTCTGGTTGAGCAGCAAGGCGCAAACGGCATTATTAATATCAACTCTGAACTAGGATTAAGCCAGAGTATTATCGCAGGCGTCGAGGGCGTAACGCAGCCCAAAGCATGGTTGTTAGCATTGGGCGATATGCCGTATGTATCAAGTGACACAATTAGATCACTGATGCTACGCGCATCTTTAACTGAAATAGTGGTGCCCAGAACCAGCATCGGCAATGGCAACCCCATTGCATTTGGTGCACAATTTAAGAAACAATTATTGGGTCTTACTGGAGATGTTGGTGCTAAGCATTTGCTCAAACTTAATGCTCAGCACGTGAGCTTTTATGACTGCCAGGATACTGGGATTCATCACGATATAGATCGAATTAGCGATATCTTATAGCCCTAGTGCTAAGACTTAAGTGCTAAGACTTAAGTGCTAAGACTTAAGTGCTAAGACTTAAGTGCTAAGACTTAAGTGCTAAGACTTAAGTGCTAAGGCTGAGTAATTACGAGAACCCATTATTGATAAGCATCCGGGCAGCGCTGTTTAGTCGTGACTAGATATTCTAGCTATTGGCAAAATCACTGAGCGCTTGGTCTGCGAGTCTAAAGACCGTCCAACCGGGCTTAGTCTTGGCCCCCATTGCTTGATAGAACTTTATTGACGGCTCGTTCCAATCTAAAACGCTCCACTCAACTCGTCCAAAATTCTTCTTAACGGCGATTTTTGACAATTCCTTCAGCAGTGCTTTGCCAGCGCCAAGGCCTCGTGATTCTGGTGTCACGTAAAGGTCTTCGAGATAAATCCCGTGTTGGCCAAGCCAAGTAGAGAAGCTGAAAAAGTACAGCGCAAAGCCGACCGACTCGCCGTTAAACTCAGCGATTAAGCAGTGTGCCTGAGGGTTATCGCAGAAAAGGGCGCTTCTGAAATGTTCAGAGGTAGCAACAACAGCATCTTCTTCTTTCTCGTAGATAGCGAGGTCGATCACGAACTGAAATATTTGCTCTACGTCGTCGATAGTAGCGGGTCTAATGGTAAGTAGATTCATAGGTCGGTGCCTGCTCGAGAGAGGTTAGATAGAATTATGTTTTGAGTAAACCGGCATCTGTTTACCAGCGGCAACGTCAGCGACTACGATGACGGCAAAATGTAGCGTTGCAGATCGGCGATTTCCGATAATGCCTGAGACGATGCTAACAGCGTTACAAACGGTTGCAATAGCGGTACTTGACTCAGCTTTCATGAGGCCGATATTGGCGCAAACGTAGCGCTGGTTAAATTTGCAAGATCGCTGGCGCTCAACTCGATCTCTAAGCCTCGTTTGCCCGCACTTACAAATATTGTACTGAAATTATTGGCGCTACTATCGATGATTGTGGTTAACGGCTTGCGCTGACCAATCGGGCTGACACCGCCAAGTACGTAACCACTACTTCGCTGGACTTTAAGTTTGTCGGCCATGGCTGCCTTTTTTGCATTTGCAGCGTTAGCGATGGCTTTTAAGTTCAGAGAGCCACTAACCGGAACGACACCGACCGCCAGTTCCCCGCTATTGAGTTCGACGACCAATGTTTTGAAAACTTGTTTTGGATCAGCGCCTAAACTCACTGCAGCTTCGTCACCATAAGACTCAGCTTTTGAGTTATGTTGATATTGGTGTACGGTAAATGCAACCTTATACTTAGTTGCTAACTCTATTGCCGGAGTCACAGTGCGCTGTTTATTGATTTGGCGACCGAATTAATCGCCTTTAAGGTAGCGTACATAGCCGCTACAACCTGATTAGAATCAACACCACGGGTGGTCATTCTGCGGCCATTTTCTAGCTCCCAGGTAATGCTGGCTTCGGTCAATGCATTGGTTTTGCCGCCTTTGGGTATGTGCACTTGATAGTCTAGAAGTTTGGGCCGGCTTAGCTCAGGGTATTCAATTAAAATATCATCCAAGGCATCAACAAAAGCGTCATACGCACCGTTGCCTTGGCCTGTTTCTGTGTGCGTCTTACCATCAATACTTACAATTAAGCGCGTCTCTGATTCCCCGTTTAGTTGGCTAGAGGTTTTGCAATCGACCAAGACCACTCGCTGAGAGTCTCTGCTTTCGAGCACGTCAGCGATGATAAACGGTAAGTCTTCAGAGGTGACAATTTGCTTTAAGTCACCGAGTTCAATTACTTTTTTAAGAACCTTTTTCTGGTCATCGGCGCTTAATTTAATACCAAGCTCATCTAAGTTGTTCTCGAGTGAGGCTTTGCCAGCAAGTTTGCCCAACGCATATTTACGTTTACGCGCAAAGCGCTCCGGCGAAAGCTTAGTAACATAAAGGTTACCTTTTTTATCACCATCGGCATGAATTCCTGCTGTTTGGGTAAACACGTCTCGGCCCAGAATCGGGGCATTGCCAGCAACGAACTTACCAGAAAAACTTTCAACCATCTGACTGATGTCTACGATGTGTTTCTCGTTAATGTTCAGCTCAATGCCCATTTTGTCGCGCAGCACCACTGACACTTCGGCCAATGATGCATTACCTGCGCGCTCGCCCAAGCAATTAATAGTGCAGTGTATCGAGTTGATTCCAGCATTTACCGCCGCCATAACATTAGCGGTGGCAAGGCCATAATCATTGTGCGGGTGAAAATCGAAATTCAACTCAGGAAAGCGCGTGATCATATCGCTCATGGCGGTGCTCACTTCACTCGGAGACATCACCCCTAAGGTATCGGGTAACATAAAGTGGCCGATCTCGCAGTTGCGCAACGACTCGACCAAGTTATACACGTAATCTGTCGAATCGACATAGCCATTCGACCAGTCCTCGAGATAGATGTTTACCGATACGTCTTGCGAATGCGCGTACTCAATAGTTTGCTTGATGCGCTCTATGTGCTGCTCAGGCTGTTGACGAAGCTGTGTTAAGCAATGCTTTTTGCTGCCTTTGGCGAGTAAGTTAATTACTTTTCCGCCAGCGCCCGTGATCCAATCAACGCTACGGTCTAGGTCAACGAAACCGAGTACCTCAACCTTGTGCAGGTGGCCGTTACTGGCGGCCCAACTGTTGATCTTCTTTACCGCTTCCTGTTCGCCTTGAGATACTCCGGCCGACGCGACCTCAATGCGATCAACATTCAATCGGCCCAATAATGCCTGCGCCAAGCTAAGCTTTTCGCCAGGAGCAAATGATACGCCCTGAGTTTGTTCGCCATCACGCAGCGTAGTGTCCATCAGGCTGACTTTACGCTTACCGTGTTGCTTCTCAATTGGAGCTCTGGGTTGGCCCTTTTTATCGTTCTGCGGCATTACTAATTCTCTTTTTGTTAAGCGTTAACTATATCGATTTTTGTCTACTAAATAAAAGTATTTACGTGCTCATTAGAGGGCCTATCTACTATCAAAAAAGGGCAACCGAAGTTGCCCTTAATCGTTGCTATGCTAGCGTATACCTTAAGAAACCCACAACCAAGGAAATGTCTCCTTGTGCTTAGCCTCGAAGCTATCGATTCTATCAGTGTGAGCGAGTGTCAAACCGATATCGTCTAGGCCATTGGCCAAATTATGTTTGCGAAAACCATCAATATCGAAACTAACGCTTATACCACCCGGAGTGGAGACTTTTTGCTTGTCTAAGTCAATACTGAATTCAACGCCTTGGTTGGCCGAGATTTCGGACATTAATGCCTTTAACGTATCGGCATCAACAACTATCGGCAGAATACCGTTTTTAAAGCAGTTGTTATAAAAGATATCGGCGAAGCTAGTTGAAATAATAGTGTTGAAACCATAGTCCTCAATTGCCCATGGTGCATGCTCGCGGGATGAGCCGCAACCAAAATTATCGCCGACTACAAGTACTTTAGCGCCGTCAAACTTGGGATTGTTGAGCTCAAATTCAGCGTTCGGCGTGCCGTCTTCGTTGAAACGCCAGTCGTGGAATAGGTGCTGTCCAAAGCCGGTGCGTTCAACTTTCTTCAAAAATTGTTTAGCAATGATCTGATCGGTATCAACATTGCTGCGATTCATCAACGCCGCAACGCTGGTGTGATTTGTGTATTTTTCCATGATGTTTATTCTACTCAGTGCTTAAGTTAGTGCTTAAGTTAGTGCTTAAGAATTATCGAGTTGACGAATGTCAACAAAGCGACCAGCGCCCGCTGTTGCTGCGGCCATCGCCGGAGACACCAGGTGAGTACGTCCCCCTTTGCCTTGTCGGCCTTCGAAGTTACGGTTTGAAGTCGAGGCACAACGTTCGCCTGGTTTTAGCTGATCGCCGTTCATAGCCAAACACATTGAGCAACCTGGCTCGCGCCACTCCCAACCTGCATCGGTAAAAATCTTATCTAAACCTTCTTGTTCAGCTTGCGCTTTAACAAGGTAAGAGCCGGGTACTGCGATAGCCGTAACACGCGATGGTACCTTGGTGCCTTTGGCTACTGCTGCTGCAGCACGAAAGTCTTCGATGCGAGAGTTAGTGCACGACCCTAAAAAGACGAAATCTACCTCGATATCAGTCATCTTTGTGCCAGGCTCTAAGCCCATATAGTCCAACGCGCTTTTGCAAGCAATGGCTTTGCCTTCATTCTCGAAATCACCCGGTGCCGGTACATATTGATCAACCGGCACAACTTGCTCAGGCGAGGTGCCCCAAGTAACTTGAGGCGCAATGTCTTCGGCACGAAATTCGATGACTGAATCAAATTTAGAACCTTCGTCACTTGGCAGCGACTTCCAGTAAGTAACAGCTCGATCCCAGTAGTCGCCCTTAGGGGCAAACTCTTTACCCTCCAAGAAATCGATAGTCTTCTGATCGGGTGCAACCAAACCTGCACGAGCACCCGATTCAATTGCCATGTTACAAAGCGTCATACGGCCTTGCATTGAAAGTGCTTCAATCGCTTCGCCAGCATATTCGATCACATAGCCATTTCCGCCAGCGGTACCGATTTTACCGATGACCGCCAATGCAATGTCTTTAGCGGTACTGAATTTTGATAGTTTGCCATCAACCTTGACCAGCATGGTTTTCGACTTCAACTGAGGCAGACATTGAGTCGCCATTACATGCTCAACCTCAGAGGTGCCTATGCCAAACGCAAGTGCGCCAAAGGCACCATGAGTGGCGGTGTGCGAGTCGCCACAGACCGTAGTCATTCCCGGATGAACAAAACCATGCTCAGGCACAACAACGTGAATAATGCCGTTGTTCTTGCTCTTCATGTCATACAAGATCAAGCCATGCTCTTGGCAATTATCCATCATTGTTTGCACTTGCTTGGCGCCAATTGGGTCTGGCAAGTTCAAACGATCAGCTAACTTGGTTGGTACGCAATGGTCCAAAGTCGCCAAGATGCTGTGATTATTGCGGATAGGGCGGTTAGCAATTTTTAAGCCCTCAAATGCCTGCGGCGAAGTCACCTCGTGCATTAGGTGGCGATCAACGTACATTAATGGCGCTTGGCCTTCTTCTTGGTGCACAAAATGTGCGTCCCAAATTTTTTCATACATGGTCTTTGCCATGGGATACCTCAATGGTGTAGCGGTTATTCTTAAGCTCGGTGGGGATATTTTATCTTTCTCAAACCTTGTTTTATAGTCTCTACCGTCAGCGGTGTAGGCTTATTTAAGGTCTAACGAGCACCTATTAATAATAGCGAACGCTATTGATAATACAAATTCATTGTTTTTATAATGTGGATTCCAAATTGGAATATATAAATGTTTTATAAACCCGTTAAAAAATTATGGACATATCATCACTACAGGCGTTTATTACCGTTGCGCGTTATCAATCGTTTTCACAAGCATCAGATAAATTGTTTGTAACTCAACCGGCCATTAGTAAACGCGTAGCGGCTTTAGAAGAAGAATTAGGCACACGGTTATTCAATAGGATTGCGCGGCAGGTTAGCCTTACAGAAGCAGGCAAACAATTGTTGCCCAAAGCACAAGAGGTGGTAAACCAAGCTCAGGATATGCATCGTTATGCGTCTAATTTAAACGATGATATGAGTGGCGTTTTATCCGTTGCTATTGCGCATCATATTGGACTGCATCGAATGCCGCCAATTTTAAAAGCGTTTAATGAAATGCACTCCAAGGTAACGCTGGATATCAGGTTTGAAGATTCAGATAAAGCCTTTCTTGGGGTAGAGCAGGGCGATATTGAGTTCGCAGTAATTACCTTGCCGAATGTATTGCCTGATAAACTGATCAAACAAGTCATTTGGCAAGATGACCTGAATGTTGTGGTCGGAAATGATCATCCTTTAGCTGAAGGCATAACAGGTGCTACTAAAAAAGTAACACTATCTGAGTTAGCCAATTACCCGTGTGTTTTGACCAGTCAAGACACTCAGACGCATCAAATAATTTATCGAGAATTCAAAAAACAAAACTTAGAATTAGACGTGCAAATGCAAACCAATAACCTCGAAACCTTAAAAATGCTTACCGCCGCAGGCATTGGTTGGTCAGTATTGCCCAAAACCATGAACGATACTTCAATAACGGTTCTTAATACCAATGTGCTATTTTCGAGGGAACTTGGCTTAGTCATTCACAACAAACGCACACTCTCAAAAGCCGCACACGTTCTGAAAACCTTGACCGAAAATGGCTAGACTGCGTCAATGCCATTATCGGCTTTAGTACCCTCCGATGTAATTACTAATTTTCCCGATAGGTATGGGCCTATTACTACGCGAGTCATTAGCAATAATCTAAAAATAGACCTAACGGGTAAAGGCGTAACCTCCATTTATGACTGCATTAAGGCCTGTGATAACGACGTACTAAGCTCAAATGAAAAAGATGGCTTGTAAACAACTCGGTAGTGCTTGCGACCTAGAGTTTAAAGCGAATACCGCTGATGAAATTGTCGGTTTGATTAAAAAAAGGGCATTGACATGTTTCAGAAAAATGATGAAGCACTTCTTGCCGTGACGCAAAAAATGCAAAGTTTGATGCAAAAAACGAATGTTATGAAAGAGTGGCTTGAGTCAAAGAAAACAGAGTTTGAAGAATCACCCAGCCTACTAGTTTTTAATTTAAGTGTGTTGGTTGACGGTCTATCTTTTGAAAAATAGCATAAATTGACGCCTCTTCAACTACTCGATCAAGCGGGCTAGTTGTGCCTGCGTAATGTTTTCCGATAATGTGCGTATAAATTTGCGTGGTTTTAACATCAGTATGGCCGAGCAGTTCTTGCACCGTTCGAATATCAGTGCCAGATTCTAGTAACTGTGTTGCAAAACTGTGCCGAAAGGTATGACAGGTAACTCTTTTATGTATATTTGCTTTTTCAGTCGCTCGCTTTAACGCCTTACGGATTATCGTGGTATGTAAATGGTGACGACACAGCTTATTGTTAACTGGGTGATTACAAACCCCAACAGAAGGGAATAAAAACATCCAACTTGGATTGCGATAAGCTGAAGGGTATTTTTTACTAAGAGCTACTGGCATAGATGGGCCAATACCATCAAGATTGTCTTTTTCTTGAATGATTAAAGACTTAGCGATTTGCTCATATAATTTATCTACTAAGTTACGACTCAACAAAGTTACTCGGTCTTTATTTCCTTTACCGTTGCGTATCGTCACACTGAATTGCTCAAAATCAATATCTTGTACTCGTAGCCCCATCGCCTCGGACACCCTAAGCCCACTTCCATACATCATTTTAACGATTAACTGATGCACGCCTTCAAGCTTATCAATAATAGACATTGCCTCGCTTGCCGTTAGAACTGTTGGAAGGTGTCGTGGTTTAGTAGCTAAAGTGAACCCAAGATTGGTAATTGGTTGCTCTAATATTTTTGAATACAAAAACATTAGAGCATTGAGGGCGATACGCTGTGTGTTAGAAGTAACGTGACGATCCGATGCTAAATAACTCAAATACTCAACAACCTCTTCTTTACCCATTTCAGAAGGGTGACGACGTTTATGAAATCGAATGAAATTTTTAATCCAATATAAATAACTTTGCTCTGTACGAATACTGTATCCGCGCAAGCGCATAGTTCTGCGAATCGATTCTATGAAAGGGCTTTTTCTTCTCATATTTACATCCCTGCAACTACTGTTTAAATAAACAGTATATATTTGAATTTATAGTGAATCAAGCCTTGTACAGCATTTGATAGTGCTCGCTTTCATTTCAATAAGCATATACATTGCCTTTAAAGTCAATTACTTATAATAAATGCAAGGAATGTTAATGCGCAGCAACTCTATCGAAAGCGAGCTGGCTCGCTTTGTTTTTGGCACGGTAAAGGCATATGTCTAAAATATTAGTAAAATCATGCAATTGCGGTAATAACCTAGAATTAAGTCTAGTTGGAAACAGTGCTTGCGCACTAATAAGCTGTTATGGTTATTCAAAACTAATCAGTCTGGTTTAGTCTCAATCGAGATACTAATTATTCTGTTGGTTGGTCGTAAACAAATAAGTCAATCAGCAGCGAAATAGCGACCGTATTTTTTTGAAGTAGCGTACTCGGCTAATTAAAGCCAACTCGCATTTTGTGGTTTAGGTCGGCAACGACAGCACATAGAATTGTGGCTACCAAGTAAACCCCAACTGGGTTACTTCAAGTTAAATCAAGTTGTGGCATACTTATCCAATGAAGCAAAAGAAAAACATAACAAGAGCCAAAACTAGCGCACACTGCGTGTGCTCGGACGGCGATAAAGCGCGCCGCCCGTTTGTCGGGCGTTA
>Ga0075467_10004215_pt1 | contig 10730 bp, 7 predicted proteins | sample DEB08_DNA_9_FD_75067 | JGI IMG/M metagenome (GOLD analysis project Ga0075467, IMG submission 75067) | Aqueous microbial communities from the Delaware River and Bay under freshwater to marine salinity gradient to study organic matter... | ecosystem: Environmental > Aquatic > Marine > Coastal ...
CGCGTTTACATCGGTGACCGCGATGTCTATCTGGCTAAAGGTTCTTATGACTACCAGATAAGCTACCGCAGCAGCCGCCAGCTCGGCTTCTTCGATGATTTTGACGAGCTTTACTGGAACGTCACCGGCAGCGGCTGGGCTTTCGAGATTCGCCAGGCATCGGCACGAGTGAGCCTGCCGGGGCCGGCCGACAACCTGTCATTGACCGGCTATACCGGTGCGCAGGGGTCCAGCGAACAGAATCTGGATTTTCGTCGCATAGACGCTAATCGGGCTTATTTTGTAACCACCCGTTCACTGGCAGCTCGCGAAGGCCTGACCATTGTCATGGGATGGCCGAAGGGATTGATACAGGAACCGGACGTGGCCCAGCAACGCGCCTGGTTTCTTGAAGATAACAAGGCGTCCATCATTATCATTGCAGGAACCTCGCTATTGCTTATCTACTATCTTCTCATGTGGCGCCGGCTCGGCAGGGATCCACCTGCGGGCGTGATTATCCCCCGATACCGGGCCCCACCGGGATATTCACCGGCCTCGATGCGCTACATCGAGCGCATGGGCTACGACAAGACCTGCTTTACCACGGCAATTATCAATCTCGCTGTCAAAGGCGCGATCGAGATCAGGGATGATGCAGACAATTTTCAGCTGATAAAAACCGGTCCCGCCAACGAGCCGCTCGCGGCCGGCGAAAGCGAGGTTCTGGCGGGATTGTTCAGGGATAATAGCGACAGCATCGATCTTGTGCGCACTAATCACGCGCAGCTATCGAGAGCTATCAGCAAGCATAAAAAATCGCTCAACAAGGACTATGAGAAACACTATTTCAAAACGAATAGCGGATGGTTAATTCCAGGGGTACTGCTAACCCTGGCGCTCGGCGCTTACGCCATCGCCAGCCTGCCCTCCGAAGAAGTCATCATGAAAACCCTGTTTCTCGGCATCTTCACCATGATTCCGCTGATGATCATCTACAGCGCCATCAGCAGAATGCTGCGCATGGGAAAGAACGGTTTTGTGCGTTACGGAATATTCCTGCTGCCCATGCTTCTCTTTTTCTGGTTCTTTTTTTCCTCCGGGTTCCCGCTCATCAAATTTGCCGAAGACGTGCCGATTCCTCTCGTCGGCGGCCTGGTCGCGATGCTGGCAATGCACTATTTCTTTTACCAGTGGCTGAAGGCCCCGACCCTCGCCGGACGGCGATTACTTGACCAGATCGAGGGCTTCAAGCACTACCTGCAGGTGGCTGAAGACGATGAAATCGCGATGCGCAATGCACCCGACTTCAGCACCGATATCTATGAAACCTGGCTGCCATACGCCATTGCCCTGGGCCTTGAAAACGAATGGACGGCGCAACTCAATCGTGCGCTTGTCGCTGGCACGGTTGAAAGTTCGTACTCACGCCCGAGCTGGTATCACAGCCGGGGTCACTCCGGCAGACATTTTTCCAGCGCACTCGCCGGTTCGTTTGATTCGGCGATCGCCTCTTCATCAGTCGCCCCCGGCTCGTCGTCGGGTTCATCGGGCGGCTCTTCTGGTGGTGGCGGCGGAGGCGGCGGTGGCGGAGGCTGGTAGCAAAGACCTCCGCGTCGTCAATCGCGCGCAGGGCAGGATGACTTCGACCAGGATAAACGGCGCATGCCGTAAATCCTGGCCAGCATCACTTTATCGCCTTCAGGACAACAAATTTTTTGTTGGTGTCGATGGTGGCACAGTTGCCGAACAGTTTTTTGATCTTGGCGTGATAGCCGAGATGGCGATTACCGACAATGCGCAGCTCACCGCCTTTGACCAGTACCCGGCGGGCATCCTTGAACATCTGCCAGGCAATGGCGTCGCCGATGCTGTGCTGCAGGTGAAAGGGCGGATTGATCAACACCAGGTCACGGCTGTCATCGGCCACACCCTGCAGGCAGTTGCCGACCCTGAATTCAGCCTCGCGCGTTGACGTAAACGCGGACTCAAAATTGGCACGGGCACTGGCGATGGCCATGTGTGACTCGTCACAGAACAGCAACGTCGATTCTGGATTCATGATTGCGGCGACCAGACCCAGCACACCATTGCCGCAACCCAGATCGACAATGCGCTGGTATTGCTCACCTGCTGCCATATTCTCCAGCAACAAACGGCTGCCGGCATCGAGACGGTCGCGACTGAAGAGGCCGGCGTGGTTGACGATCTGATAACTGCGATCAAGTTCAAGCTCATAGCTGCTGGGATACTCACTCTGCCCCTCATTAAGCGAATGATCAAGCTGCGTCAGAATCACACGACTTTTCTTCACTGCACGGGTCGTCGTCGTCGGCCCGAGGATGGATTCAAACAATTCCAGCGTTGAGCTATGGATATGCCGGGCCATGCCGGCGGCAATGACGCGCGCGCCAGGATTCAAAACTGCGCGCAGTGCATACAGTTGATACTCGAGCATTGCCAGTGTTTTGGGGATCTTGATGAGCACACAATCGACAGCAGCCGAAGGAAAATCGATGCTGGTATTGACGGTCACCTGTTCCAGCGGAAAACCGTTGGCGAGTAGATTATCGCGCAAGCCCTGTTGTGCCAGACACGAGTCGTTCCAGGAGTATGGCGAGTGACTCGCCAGCGCCAACGCCAGTGCACCGTAGGCATCGTTCAACAACAGGATCCGGTCATCGCTGCGCACAAACCGGGTGTCATGAATGTGGTTCAGCAAAAATTCATCGGCCGCATCCCAGGCCTGCAGGCTGGCGTCTTCAGGATAACGCCGTAACACAAATTCACCCTGCGGCACCGTGAGCTTCCCGGGCTGCTCAGCTACAACTGCGGCAGTCATGTCTTGCCAACAAACGGCAGGGCCAGCATGCCGCGAAGGCGGTCGACCTGCAGGGGATCACGAAATTCGGGAATACCGATAGTCATTGCACTATGTCCTTCTTCGGGTTGAGCGATATAGGTACCGAAGGCACGATCCCATATCGACAGGTTGAATCCGTAATTACTGTTGGTTTCATGGCGCAGAATTGAATGATGCACACGATGCACATCCGGAGTAATCAGCAGCATTCGCAACAGTCGATCAATAATTCCAGGTAGCCGCACATTGGCATGGTTGAATAGTGCCATGCCACTTAGCAGCGCCTCAAATATCAGCACCGCAATTAACGCCGGCCCAAGCAAAAAAATCACTGCCGATTTGATCAACATCGAAACAAAGATCTCCAGCGTATGAAAGCGCGACCCCGTAGTCAGGTCGATATCGAGGTCGGCGTGATGCACGCGATGCAGGCGCCACAGCAGCGGCACGCGGTGCATCATAAGGTGCTGCAGGTATATGGCAAGATCGAGCAACAGAACCGCCAGTATTACTTCGAGCCAATAGGGCAGGTTAAGCTGGTTGAAAAGCCCCCAGCCCGCCCCGGCAGCCGTATAGGCAATACCCACGGCTGCCGCCGGAAACACCAGGCGTAGCAACAGGCTGTTTAAAATCAACAGGCTGATGTTACTGGTCCAGCGCTGCAGCCTGGGAACCGACAGGGGGCGCTTCGGGGCAAGAACCTCCCACACACCCATGATGACAAAGACTACGCCGAAGCAACCGAGGCGCAGCAGGGCTTCGCGCTGCAGCACCAGGTCATCGATTGCCGTCATTTCCATAACGCGCATTTTCGAGCATATCGAGCCACATTGACAGCTTTATACACCAGGCCTCGAGTCCAACTGACGGGCGGCGAGCCTAGCGGGTGAGATCGATAAAGGCCGATCTGCTGAAGTGCTCGAGTATGGTTTCGACATCAACGGCGAGCGGGCGATCGCGCTCGAAAGGAGCGACCAGAGATGAAAAATAGTCCATGACCGCAAGCACGCCAGCGCCCGGTGATTGAGCGCGCATGCGCACCGCCGTCAGTCCAGCGAGCAACTCGTAGGCCAGCATTGCCCGGCACAGCTGAACCATCTCCTCGAGCCGCGTCAGCGCCGGAATGGCCATCGACATGTAATCTTCCTGGCCATTCGAGGTTTCGCTGGTGAACAACGAGACCGGCTGTGCCAGCAGACGCAGGCGTGCCGCGAGGTCGATGCTCGCCTTCTGCGTGACCACCAGTCCGGCATCGAGCCCCGGGCGCGCTGCCAGTTGCGCATTGAGGCCGGTGTTATCGGCACTCAGCAGACGATGCAGGCGACGCTCACTGAGGCAACCGACATGCGCCAGCGCCAGGGCCACATGCTCGACCTGATTGACCAGATGCTGGTTGTGGAAACTGCCCACCGACAACATGCGCTCACCGTCCAGCAACGGGTTATCACTGAAGTCCAGCAGGCTGAATTCGATTTTATCGCGCAAACGCGCAAGCGACTCATACAGGCCACCATGAACCTGGGCAATGACCCGGTAAGAGACAGGTGCCTGCAACTTGTGCGGCTCAATCTGGCTGTGGTTGAGATGTTTGCGTAAACGATCAATGACCTTGCCGATCCCGGGTTCGCTGCTGAGCCTGCCGACTACCGGGTCAATCGCGTCACGCGGCGCGGCCAGGCCTTCCAGTGACACGGCGGCTACCAGATTAGCGAGCCCCAGTAATTCATCGAGTCGATAAAAAGCCTCCATTGCCAGTGCCGGCGCGGCACAGACACCATTGATCAGTGCCAGACCTTCACGACCGGTGAGCGTCAGAGGAGCAGCTTTGCGTTCGCGTAGCGCGGCTGCAGCTGGCTGGCGCTGCTGGTCAGCGCCATAGACAAAGCCCTCCCCGATCAGGGTTTGGAAAGCATGGGTATTGGCAATCGCGTCAGCGGCCATGCCATGCCCGAGAGAAGGTACCCAGGGCGTGAAATCGTCGTTCAACCGGTCTACCAGGTAGCGACAAACCTCGCTGCGTACGCCCGAGCGCCCACTGAGAAAATTGACCAGCCGGATCAACAGCATCGCGCGCGCGACCGATCTCGAAAATGGCGCACCGATAGCGACCGCGCGCGCCCGCAGCATGTTAGCCGGCAATTCGGCACGCGCCACTGGGTCAAGCTCGGCGCTTACCATTTTCCCCAGACCGGTAGTGACGCCATAGCTGGGGACTCCGCGTTCGATCAGATCGACAAAGCGGGCATGACCCGCATCAACCTGTTGCAGCATCGACTCCGAGATTGCCAGTGGCTCAGACTGGCAGGCAACCCGGTACAGGTTGATCCAGTTCAGATCGGCGCTGTCTTCGATGTGGATCATGCGTAGGGCAGGGTATGGCCGATGCCGAGTCGCTCCGCCTTGGCCAACATCGCAGTGCCAAGCGCAATATCAGAAGTCGACAGGCCTCGATGCCAGAACAGGCAGGTTTCGTCATCGTTCTCGCGTCCGGGGATTTTACCGGCACAGATATCACCCAGCTCGCCATGAATCGATTCGCGCGTTACGCGACCGCTGTCGACGTGACGACGCAGGCAGCCAAAAGGACCGACCAGGCACTGACCCCAGTCGTCGACAACAATCTTGTCCATGCGCTCGGTGATATCGTCCTCGACGGTACTCATGGTGCCGTAGGGAACCACCAGCGCTCCGGGTTTGATCCAGTCACTTTTGAAGAGCGGCTCGGGTTGCGTCAAGCGCGAGGCCTCGACCAGGATATCGGCCGCCTCGAGACAGCTGCGCCAGTCGTCGGTCACGGTAATCGGCTTACCGAGGTCAGCTTCCAGCTGCGCGGCAAATGCTGTGCGACTTTCGGGGCGACGTGAATGTACGCGAATTTCGTCGAAATCGAACAGGTGGTCAAGCAGTCTCACGTTCCAGTAGGCCGTACCGCGTGCACCAATATGACCCAACACCCGCGCTCCTGACGGGGCGAGATATTTGGCGCCGATGGCCGTCACCGCACCCGTGCGCATTTCGGTAATGCCGGTGGCATCCAGCACCGCGCGCGGCTGACCGGTGCTGCCATCAAACAGGTTAAGCAGGCCGAACTCAGAGGGCAGACCCTGCTGATAGTTGTTATGGAAATCGCCGACGATCTTTATACCCGCCGTGTTGTGCGGTGCGATATAGCCGCGCAGCACGTTAAAATGGCCATCCACGGACTGACTCGGCACCAGGTGCATGCGCGGCTCGATCACGGTTTCACCGTTACCCTGTGCGCGCAGGCTGGATTCGATGGCGTCGAGAATCTCATCGTTGTCGAGTGCAAGCTGCGCCACGTCATGGCCGCTCAGGTAACGGATAGTTATGGGTTTGTTGGTCATAAATACAGGTCAGCTCGTGACCGAATAATTAAATGGCAGTTATCTTATAATGCTTCGATGAGTGTTATACAGGCGCCGCCAGCAATAAACCAGTTTACCCATGCTAAATGAAGTTCTGATCATTCTGACGCTTTCGGTCATCGGCATCGCGCTGTTCAGGCGTCTCGATATACCGGCAGTCCTCGGTTACCTGGTGGTCGGCCTGTTTGCCGGTGAGCACGCTTTCGGCTGGATTCACGACAGCCACGCCATCGAGCAGATTGCCGAAATCGGCGTGGTTTTCCTGTTATTCACGATTGGCCTCGAAGTGTCGATACCGCGACTGATCGCGATGCGCACCATCGTCTTCAGAGTCGGCGTGGTGCAGGTCATCGTATCGACACTCAGCACCATGGCCGTGGGCATGCTGCTGGTGGGTTTATCCTGGCAGGTTGCCTTCGCCGTCGGCGGCGCGCTGACCATGTCATCGACCGCGATCGTCACCAAACTGCTCACTGATAACTATGAGCTACACCTGCCGCACGGCAATATTTCCCTGGGCGTCCTGCTGTTTCAGGATCTAGCGGTAGTGCCCTTCCTGGTGCTGATCCCGATTTTCGCAGCCCAGGGTGATGGTTCGCTGATCGTACCGATCAGCCTGGCACTGGCCAAGGGCGCGCTCGCTTTCGCCGTCATTTTCTATGCCGGCCAACACCTGGTGCGGCCCGCGGTACGCGCCGTTGCGTCGACCCATTCGCATGAACTGTTTACCCTTTTCATTCTGCTGATCGCCTTACTCGCCGCCTGGCTCACCTGGCAGCTCGGACTGTCATTGGCGATGGGCGCCTTTCTCGCCGGAATCATGCTCGCCGAAACCGAGTATCAGCATCATATTGAAAACGAGATCCGGCCCTTTCGAGACGTCCTCATGGGACTGTTTTTCATTTCCGTAGGCTCGCAGTTTGACTGGCATATCATCATCAAAGACCCCGTATCGGTGGTTGTCTTAACCCTGGGCCTGGTTGTCGGCAAGGGGATCGCCATCATGATCATCGCAAGCTACGCCGGCTACGCCCGCGGTATCGCCATCAGGACCGGCATCCTGCTCGGCCAGGGCAGCGAATTCGGTTTCGCAGTGCTGGCAGTGGCAATAACCAGCGGGCTGCTTGCGCTGGATATCAGCCAGCCGATCATCGGTGCCATCATCCTGAGCATGGCGATCTCGCCATTGTTGATCCAGTACAGCGAACGCCTTGCCAGTTATTTCGACCCGAGCTACCGTGCCAGCCTGAATCAGAACGAAAACAGTATTGCCGCGGCCTGCGACAATCTCGAGGGGCATGTCGTTCTTTGTGGATTCGGGCGCACCGCACAAAATCTCGCCCAGTTTCTAAGGCGGGTCAACATCCCCTTCATCGCGATCGAGGTCGAATCTGATATCGTCACCGAGGCGCGCGAGGCGGGTGCAAACGTGTTTCTCGGCGACAGCAGTAACCCCGAAATTCTGCGTGCGGCGGGAATCGCCCGGGCACGGGTACTGGTTATTTCGTTTACCGAATTCAAGACCAGCGAACATATCGCGCGCGCCGCGCGCGACCTGAACCGTAATATCCCGATGATTATCCGCACCCGCGACGACCACCATCTTGAGCGCCTGCTCGAATGCGGAGCCGACGAAGTGATACCGGACACGGTCGAATCCAGCATGATGCTCGCCAAACATACCCTGACCGCGCTTGGCGAAAACCCGCAGACCATCGACGAGATGATGGACGAGGCGCGCGCCGGCCACTACGCCAGGGTACGCGCTTTCTTCCACAGTATTGACGACATCGACCTCGACACACCGGATCACCACCACCTGCACAGCATCGAGATGCTATCGACCTACCACGCGGTAGGGCGCAGTATCGAGTCGTTGAAATGCCTGCAACAGATTCATATCATAGCGCTGCGCCGCAACGGCGTTAGCAGCGATGATCCACTGATCAGCGTCGAATTGTTGGCCGGTGATGTGCTCGTCATCGAAGGTCATCCGGATGATATCCAGGCGGCCGAAATCGAAATCATGGCCGGGCTGTAGGGGATAACGTGAGCAACGACGGAGAATATGACAAGAGCGATCTGGAGTGGCAGCTGCGCGTCTCCAGCAAGGCACGCTATGCGCGCCTGCGCATTTTGCCGTTTGGCGGCCTCGAGGTGGTAATCCCGACGCGCTTCCCGCGCAAACTGGTGCCCGGATTAGTAGCGCAGCACGCCGACTGGGCGCGCCACCAACTGGCCCGACAGGCACAACTGCGCGAGTCAATCAGTCTGCCTTCAGAATTACGACTCGCCTTCGATGGCAGCACGAGCGCGATCCGCTACCACAGTGTGCCGCAGCAGGGCCAGGGAGAGCTGTTCAGCGATCCTGCAGAGGAGGTCATTGATATCGAGGCCAGCGACCAACGCGCGGCCAGCGCTGAGCTGCGCTACTGGATACGTCAGCGCGCGCGACGGTTACTGCCGCCGCTGCTCGAGGACATCTCCCGGCAAACCGGACTCGCTTATAACCGGGTAAGCATTCGCAGCCAGAAAACACGCTGGGGTAGTTGTTCCAACCGCGGCAATATCAGTCTCAACGATCAATTACTGTTCCTGCCGGCGGATACGGTCGAATACCTGATGATCCACGAGCTCTGTCATACCCGCCATCTCAACCACTCAAAGGTGTACTGGGCACTGGTGCAGAAACACTGTCCCGGCTACCGGGCCCATGAAAAACGCCTCGCACAATCGCGCAACCTGGTTCCAGACTGGTTTTTACTTGGTCTCTACGCCGAGAACTAGTTTCAGCTAGGGGGCGCTACGCTCGATGTATTCGATGCGGTTTTCGATCAGCAGGTTCTTGGCGCGCGAGAGGCTGGTTTGACTGGCGAAGGGTCCGAGCTGCACCCGGTACCAGGTATTGTCGTTGACGACTGCGGGTTTGACTATCGCCTGCAGTCCGAGAAACGCCAGTTGTGCCTTGCGGCTATCGGCATCCGCGGCGCTGTTGAAAGACCCTGCCTGCAGAATCGCCTGCCCTTCCACTTCCTTGTTGATACTCGGATTTGCGATAGCCGCACGATCCTCTTCCGGGATCGAAATCTCGACCTCGCGTTTCGGTAACACCGAGTAAAAATCGATGGTCGGTTTGTTTTCATTACTGGATTTCGCCGGTTTGGGCAGCTCGGCGCCACCCTGGGTGACAACTTTCTGATCCAGAAAAAGCACGAAGGCCACGAACGCGCCCAACATCAAAAACAGCGAAGCCCAGACCCAGAGTGAAGTGGTTTGTTTTTTCGCCATTGCTGCAGTCACATCCTGTCAGGTGCCGAAACGCCCATCAATCCAAGTCCATTGCGCAGCACCTGCCCGGTTGCCAGGGCCAGGGTGATACGCGCATCGCGCAGCTCGGCATCGTCGACAATGAACTGGTGGGCGTTGTACCAGGAATGAAACAGGTTTGCGAGCTCGCGCAGGTAGTTAACCACCTGGTGCGGCTCACGACGCAGGGCGGCGACTTCAACACGTTCCGGAAACAGGCTGAGCTGCTTGATCAAAGCCTGTTCGTGAGCGTTATCGAGCCGCGCTAGCTGCACATTAGCAAGGTCTGGCGTAATGCCTTTTTCAGCGCATTGGCGTTGCACGCTGCAAATCCGCGCATGCGCGTACTGCAGGTAGTACACCGGGTTATCGCTGGATTGTTCGCGCGCCAGGTCAAGATCAAAATCCATATGCTGTTCGGCTTTGCGCATCACGTAGAAGAAACGCGCCGCATCCAGCCCTACGTCTTCGCGCAACTGCCGCAACGTGACGAATTCACCGGAACGCGTCGACATCGACATCTTCTCGCCGTTTTCGAACAGATTGGCGAATTGCACCAATTGAATTTCGAGGTCATCCGGCTGGTACCCGAGTGCGCCGAGCGAGGCTTTGACGCGCGCGATGTATCCGTGATGATCGGCACCCCAGATATTGATCACCTTGTCGAAACCCCGATCAAACTTGTTCATGTGATAAGCAATGTCAGAGGCAAAGTAGGTGGTTTGACCGTTATCACGTTTAACCACGCGGTCTTTTTCATCGCCGAAAGCGGTCGAGCGAAACCACAGGGCTCCGCCCTCACGGTACAGGTGACCATTATCCTGCAAACGTTCGATAGCACGCTCGATAAGACCTTCATCGCTGAGCGAGCGCTCGGAGAACCAGCGGTCAAAAACCACGCCGAAGGCTTCCAGGTCGATCCGGATCACGTCCACCAGTGTGGTTGTCGCGAGGTTGAACACCGAGTAGTAGTCATCATCACCAAGCAGTTGCTGCGCGTTGGTGATGAGGTCATCGATGTGTTTTTCCTTGTCGCCAGCGGGAGCGTCCGCCGTCACTTCAGCGAACACCTGTTCGACCGGCCGGCGAAACAGCTCACCATTTTCACGGTGCAGGGTCGCCGCGATATCCCAGATGTAATCGCCCTGATAGCCATTACTCGGAAAAACAACGGTTTCTCCACAGAGCTCCAGATA
>Ga0075467_10004216_pt1 | contig 10729 bp, 10 predicted proteins | sample DEB08_DNA_9_FD_75067 | JGI IMG/M metagenome (GOLD analysis project Ga0075467, IMG submission 75067) | Aqueous microbial communities from the Delaware River and Bay under freshwater to marine salinity gradient to study organic matter... | ecosystem: Environmental > Aquatic > Marine > Coastal ...
ACAACCTCGACCAAGGGCAGAAGATAGGGCGGGTTGAACGGGTGGCCGATTACTGTGCGCTGCGGCGTCATGCAGTCTGTCTGGATCTGGGTCATCATCAAGCCGGACGTCGATGAGGCAATAACGCAGTCGCGCGGTGCCAGATCGCCCAACTTTTTGTAAAGTGCCTGCTTGAGATCCAGCCGCTCTGGTGCGCTTTCCTGAATGAACTGCGCTGTTTTGACCGCATCTGCCAGATCCGTGGTGATCCGCAGCCGATCGCGCGTTGCACCCGGCGCAAGGCCCAGCTCGGTCAGGCTGATCCAGGCTGTGTCGATCACTGACATCAGTGCCGGAACCTCAGCTTCCGAATAGATATAGGCAGTCACGTCATAGCCGCGTGCCAGAAAATGCGCGGCCCAACCGCCGCCGATGGGGCCAGCGCCTACTGTGGTGACTCGGGTGACGGATCTGGGATCTGGATACATCTAATGGCCCTTGAAGTTGGGATTGCGTTTTTCGACAAAGGCGGCGATGCCTTCTGCTGCATCATCGGATTTCAGCATGGCGCGATAAGTCGGCAGGTCGCCGGTGCGCATGTGATTGAAGGCGGCTTCCAAAGGCATGGCCTGAATGGCGCGTTCGACTTCCTTGACAGCCTGCATCGCAAGTGGGGCCGAACCCGCGATCTGATCGGCCCAGGCACGGGCCGCTTCCATCAGGTCTGCCTTCGGCACGACCTTGTTGACAAGCCCGTAATGCGCCGCCTCTTGCGCCGGCATCCGGCGCCCCATAAGCAGCATTTCCATGGCAATGTTGCGTGGGATCAGCCGGGGCAGGCGTTGCAAGGCGCCTGCATCGGGCACGATGCCCAAAGGCATTTCGGGCAGGGCGAATTCCACATGATCAGCCGCGATGATTAGATCGCAGGACATGGCAATCTCGAACCCGCCGCCAATGGCCATGCCATTCAGCGCGCAGATCACCGGCTTGTTCATCTGCCAGTTTTCCGTCAGCCCCCCAAAACCGCCAATGCCGTAGTCCGCCGTCTCCCACCAGTTGTCCAAGGACATCTCGCCCGCGTTCAGCGCCTTGAGATCCCATCCGGCAGAAAAGATCCGGTCGCCCTCTGCCGTCAGGATGCCAACCCACAGATCCGGATCATCGCGCAACTGCGCAAAGGCCCGCCCCATGTCCTGACTCATCTCGATGTCGATCGCATTTACCTTGGGCTTGTTCAGCGTGACTTCTAACACCCGTCCGCGACGGGTGACTTCAACATGACTCATGACTTTTCCTTTCAGGCAAAGGCGGGGATGACTTCTTTGCAGAACAGCTCCAGCGAACGTTTCTGTTCTGCCAGTCCCAACCCCAAGCTAGCGTAGTAGATGAATTCATCGACGCCCAAGGCCTCATACTCTTTCAATTTTGCGATCACTTCATCCGGTGTGCCAAACATCAGGTTGCGCCGCAACATTTCGGGATCGTATTCGGCGCGATTGCCAAGCTCATCGAACGGGATCGATTTGGGGAAACCGTTTTCCACATCCCCCATGTTCTTAAACAGGTTTTCAAATTGCGACAGCTGGCGCTGTGCAGCACGGATCGGCACCATCCAGTCGTCCTGTTTGCCGTAAACGGCGGTATGTCGCATCATCGCCATTGTAGGGCGCTTGCAACCGGGGTTGTTGGCCACCGCCTCATTCATCCGGTCCATGTAGGTTTCCGCTTCGGACATATCGCGGGTCAGGGGCCAGGACATGATGTTGCAGCCGTTCTTGACCGCGTAATCATATGTGATGGGCGCGCGGGCCGCTACCCAGACCGGCACCTCGGCCTGCAGGGGCTTGGGGCAGGATGTGGCGGTGGGAAAGCTCCAGTTTTCGCCCTCATGCGCATAATCGCCCTTCCACAGTGCGCGCACCACTGGCAGCATTTCCTGCATATAGCGCCAAGCATCAGACTGTTTCAGACCCGGATGCATCCGGTCAAACTCGCGCTGATAGGCGCCCGAGCCGATGCCGAACTCCAGCCGCCCGCCCGAGATCAGGTCAATAAATGCCGCCTCACCGGCAACCTTGATCGGGTGCCAATAGGCAGCAGCAACACAGGCAGTCCCAAGGCGGATGCGGTCGGTATGGCCCGCCCACCACGCAAGGATCGAGAACGGGTTTGGTGCGATGGTCATTTCCAGCGCGTGATGCTCTGCCGCCCAGGCGATGCTGAAACCGCCCTGATCGGCCATCTGCACCATTTCCAGCGTGTGGCGCGCGATCTCCTTCATGTCGAGGCTGTCGTCTATACGCTCAAGATTGATGGCCAGTTGAAACTTCATCTCATTCTCCGCTGCGATCCTATTCCAGTTGATGATGCGTGTAACGACAATCTCGATTGTCGAAATTCCGACACTGCGATAGTTTTTTCGCCAGTTGTTCAAGTGCCCCAAATGAAAAGACCAGCCTCAGCGGCTGGCCTTTGACCTCTTGGTCTTGATGCGTTTCAGCGCATGACGAAGGGATTTGCGATCGGTTCGGTTGAGGTGTTGACCCAGACGGTTTTCGGGCGTGTGTAATCATACATCGCCTGAAACCCGCTTTCGCGCCCATAGCCCGAGCCTTTCACCCCACCGAATTCCGCAATTGGCGAGACGACACGGTAGGTGTTGATCCAGACGATCCCGCAGCGGATAGCCTTTGCCATCCGCATTTGCCGCGCCCCGTCCCGCGTGAAGACACCCGCCGCCAGCCCGTGCTGAGTGTCGTTGGCCAAGGCAATCACCTCGGCCTCGGTGCGAAAGCGGAGCACGCTGAGGACCGGGCCGAAAAGTTCGGTATCCACGATCCGCAGATCCTGACGCGGGCAATCGACAATTGTGGGTTCGTAATACGTGCCACCCAAACCGTCAGGCTGCTTGCCACCGCACAAAATGCGCGCGCCTTCTGTTTTCGCATGCGCCACTTCGCGCTCGATGGTCGCCAGCTGACCAGCGGTGCAAAGCGGCCCCATCTGCGTATCCTCTTCCAGCGGGTCGCCAATCCTGATCTGGCAGGCCATACCGACCATCTTTTCCAGAAACGCATCCGCAATATCTTCGTGCAAATAAAGCCGTGATCCCGCCACGCAGCTTTGACCGGTAGCGCCAAAAATCCCAGCAACCGAGCCGTTCACGGCACTGTCGATATCGGCATCCTCGAACACGATGAATGGCGATTTCCCACCCAGCTCAAGCGACACCTGCGCAAAATTCTCGCGCGAGTTGCTCAGGACCGCGCGCCCGGCACCGGGCCCGCCCGTAAAGGAAATTCGTGCCACCAACGGGTGCGAGGTCAGCACACGCCCGCACGGATCACCATGGCCCGAAACGATATTGACCACCCCTGGCGGAAACCCCGCTGCTTCGATCAACGCGCCAAACTCTAGCATGGCGGCAGAGGCATGTTCGGATGCTTTCAGAACCACCGTGTTGCCCGCAGCCAGTGCGGGGCCCATCTTCACGGCCACAAGAAACAGCTGCGAATTCCACGGCACAATGGCCGCCACGACACCAAGAGGCTCCCGCCGCGTGAAGACAAACATGTCCGGTTTGTCGATGGGCAGCGTCTCGCCCGAAATCTTGTCGGCGCAACCGGCGTAGAATTGGAAAAATTCAGCAATATATTTTGCCTGCCAGCGGGTTTCCTTCAGCATCTTGCCGGTGTCGATGGTTTCGGTGCGGCCAAGGTTTTCGGACTGCTCTGCCAGCAAATCCCCCAGCTTGCGCAGACAGCGGCCACGGGCGGATGGGCTCATTTCGGCCCAAGGCCCAGAGGAGAACGCCCGGTGCGCTGCCTGCACCGCGCGATCCACATCTTCGGCTGTTGCCTCCGGCACTCGACACCAGACCTTGCCCGTGGTCGGATTGATACTCTCAAAAAGCTGACCATCGGACGCACCAACCCAGGCGCCATCAATTAGCATCTGATAATCTTTGATTGCGGTCATCGCGTTGCCCCTCTGCCAGCCTGTCTGGTTTTCACTGTGCGTCAGATAGCCCTGCAGGTGTGCGAATTTTCGCCAACAATTGGCGAAAAAAACGCAACTCCTCGTGGTCTTGCGGTGTCTGCTTGACGGGAACAAGGGGGCTTCATGATGACAGGCAAGACAGTGATCGGCGGACCCTTGGTGATTGGCGGGCGCAAACTGTCGCTATCGCGCGCCATTCGCGCCGGCGACAACGTCTATCTGACGGGCCAGATCCCGATGCAGGGCGGTGTGCCGATGACCGTTGGCAGCATTGAAGACCAGACCCGTAACGTGCTGGATGCCATTTCCGAAACGTTGGCTTTGGCAGGGTGCGACCGGACTAATGTGGTCAAGGCCACGATCTGGCTGCGCGACCGTGCCGACTTTCCAGGCTTCAACGCAGTCTATGCCGAGTATTTTCCCGAAGATCCGCCAGCACGGTCTGCGGTCGTCAGCGATTTGCTGGTCGATTGCCGGGTCGAAATCGAGGTCGTCGCATGGCGACCGCTTCCAAAGGATCCAGAGTAATGAAGCACACAGCGGATGGCACGGTCTATGATCTTTACGGCCCGTCAGGTGCGCCACTTGTGGTGCTGATCCACGGGCTTGGTCTGAACCGTGATGTCTGGGCGCAAGCAATCCCGGCGCTTTCCGCGCACTATCGCGTGTTGGTCTATGACATCCTCGGGCATGGCGAAACGCCCCCCCCAGTGCCCCTGCCAACTCTGGGGCTTTTGTCCCGACAAGTGGCAGGTTTGCTGGACGATCTGGGGATGCGGGCGGCGGTCCTCGTGGGCTTTTCGCTGGGCGGCATGATCGCCCGCCGCTTTGCGCAAGACCACCCTGACCGCGCCTTGGGTCTGGCTATTCTTCACTCTCCGCACCTGCGGGACGAGGCTGCGCAAGCCGCGATCGTGGCGCGGGTGGACCAAGCGGCTGGCAATGGCCCTGCCTCGACGGTCGAGGCCGCCCTGACCCGGTGGTTCACCGATGATTTCCAGCGAAAAAACCCTGAGACCATGCAAAAGGTGCGCCATTGGGTGCTGGCCAACAATCCCGCCACCTATCCGCAATTCTACCGCATCCTTGCCGACGGGATCCACGAAATCGTGGCACCACAGCCCCCCATCGCCTGCCCGACACTGGTGATGACCGGGGATCAGGACTATGGCAACGGCCCGGATATGGCCCATGCCATTGCGTCCGAAATCGGTGGTGCTGAAACCGTTATCCTACCCGGTTTGCGTCATATGGCGCTTATGGAAGACCCGGCATCGACAAATGCGGCTCTGCAAGCCTTTCTGGCCAGGGTGGTGCCGCATGACTGACGCAAAAGGTATCCTGTCGGGCCTCCGCGTGGTAGATCTGTCCCGAATGCTGTCGGGACCCTATTGCACCATGATGCTCGCCGATCATGGGGCCGAAGTCATCAAGATCGAAGACCCAGGCGGGGATACCAGCCGCAGCAATGGCCCTTTTCGCGATGACGATCCGGACCACCTTTGGGCGGGGTATTTCGTCAGCTTGAACAGGTCCAAGAAAAGCGTCGTGCTGGATCTGAAATCCGAGGCTGGCAAATCCGACCTGCGGGCACTGGTCGCCACCGCAGACGTTCTGGTCGAGAACTATCGGCCCGGCGTGATGGAGCGTCTGGGCCTCTCTTACGAAACGCTGGCGGCGATCAATCCGCGTCTGGTCTATGCCGCGATCCGCGGATTTGGCGATCCGCGCTCGGGGGAAAGCCCCTATGCCGATTGGCCCTCCTACGATGTGGTCGCACAGGCGATGGGCGGCCTGATCTCGCTCACGGGGCCGGATGCCGCCATGCCCACCAAGGTTGGCCCCGGTATCGGCGATGTCTTTGCTGGGGCGCTGATGTCATTCGGCATCCTTGCAGCCCTGCGCCAGGCCGAGGCCACCGGGCACGGACAGTTTGTTGATATCGCGATGTATGACGCCATGATCAGCCTGTGTGAACGGGCGATCTATCAGCATGATTTCGACGGATCGGTGCCGGGGCCAGAGGGCAATGGCCACCCGCTTCTGGCCCCATTCGGCGTCTTTCCGGCCAGCGACGGGCATGTGGCCTTGGGTATCGTGGACGACCTCTTCTGGCGCAATCTTGCGCAGGCGATGGATCAGGGCGACTTGGGGGCAAACCCGCGCTTTGCGACCCGCGCTGCCCGCAATGCGTACGCCGGGGTGTTGAACCCCATAGTGGCGGATTGGACGGCACGTCACTCAAAAGCTGACTTGGCGCGCCTGTTGGGCGGCAAGGTTCCGTTCGGCCCGGTCAATACCGTCGCCGATATCTTTGCTGACCCGCATGTGGCGGCGCGTGACATGATCGCGACGGTTCCGCATGCCGAACCAGAGTTGCGCCCCTGGAAGGTGGCCGCAAATCCATTACGATTTTCAGCGCATCCCGCGCCAGCACCCCAAACACCCGCCCGTCTTGGCAACCAGACTGTTCACGATTTTCTGCCGGAATCCCGCCCCATAGACCCGCGCCACTTGCGCGATGCCTTCGGCAGCTTTGCAACTGGCGTCACCGTGCTGACGGTTCGGCAGGCGGATGGCACGCCCCGCGGCTTTACCGCCAATTCGTTCAGCTCTGTGTCGCTCGACCCGCCACTGCTGCTTGTGTGTCTTGCCAAATCGGCCCATAGTTGCACGACATTCACCGAAGCCGACCATTTCGGCGTGAATGTCCTTGGCAGCGACCAGCAATCCGTCTCTGCGCTGTTTGCCTCGCGTGCGCCTGACAAGTTCGATCAATGCGCTTGGCAATCAGGCGCAGGTGGCGTGCCGATGCTGGATGGCACTCTGGCACGCTTTGCCTGCCGTCAGGAGCGGCTTGTTGATGCGGGCGATCATATCGTGCTGATCGGCAGGGTGATTGATTTTGCCACCGGCGACGGTGCACCTTTGGGATATTTTCGGGGCCGCTATTTCTCGGTCGATGCTGATGCTCAACTGGTTGAGGCCGTCGCGGCAACCTCTGGCGCCCGCGTCGGTGCGGTTCTGATGCAGGATGGCGCGGTTTTGATGAACGTGGCAGCCGATGGTGCGCTGTCCTTGCCTCTGTCACCACAGCCACGCCCCGGCATCGACAGATTGCGCGACGCCTTGGCGTCACAGGGTCTTAGCGCGGAAGTCGATTTTCTCTATGCCGTCTTTCAGGATCGCAGCGCCGCAACTCACGGAATCTATTACCACGGACAGGTGCGCGGCACAGCCCCAGCCGGACTGCGCTTTTACCCCCTGCCGGACATCCCATGGGGCCTGATGCAAAATCCCGCCGAACGCAGCATGCTGCAACGCTATTGCGAGGAAACCCGCAGCGGTGCCTTCGGCATCTATCAGGGCAACGAGACCGAAGGAAAAGTACGCCGTATCAGCGGTGTCTAAACAAGGAGAGTTTGATGTTTCCTGAACTGCGCAAAGTCGTCACCTATGACGAAGTGATCCACCGCGAAGGCGAGCGCGCGGCCGACCCGCCGCTGCGCATGATCGGCGTGGCCGCCGTGGTCAAGAACCCCTGGCATGGGCGTGGCTATGTCGAGGATCTTTCGCCCGATATCAATCGCATTGCCCCGCTTCTGGGCAAGATGTTGACCGACATGCTGGTCGGATTGGCGGGATCGGGCGACGCCATTGAAGCTTACGGAAAAGCCGCATTGGCTGGGACGGATTGTGAACTTGAGCATGGCTCGGCGCTGATTCACACGCTGCGGTTTGGCAACTTTTATCGTGAGGCTCTTGGGGCGAAGACCTATCTCGGTTTCACGAACAGTCGCGGGCCTGCCAACACCCAGATTCAGATTCCCTTGATGGACAAGCATGACAGCGGACGGCGGTCCCACTATCTGACTGTGCAGTTTTCTATTCCCGATGCGCCTGGGCATGATGAACTTGTGGCCGCCCTGGGGGCCTCGACGGGCGGGCGTCCACACCACCGGATCGGGGATCGGTATTCGGATCTCAAGGCGATCGGCCGGGATCTGGATAACCCAGCGGGCGTCTGATCGAAAAGGCGGGTGGCCTGTGCTGAGAACCGGCAGCAAGGGCCACCGGCACCATCAAGGACCATCCCCCGTGCGGCGGACCCTTATCAGTTATCATTCCGGACCAGAGCCAGCGGCGCTTTCGCCTGCCATATCCGCATTGACTTCGTTGGCGGCACGAAAGGCCTCGACGCCTGCCGGAACGCCGCAATAGACAGCGATCTGCACGATCGCCGCGCGCAATTCCTCTTGCGTAGCACCGTTGCGGATTGCGCCGCGGTAATGGGTCCGAAATTCCTGCATCCGCCCCAGTGCGGCCAGCATACCAAGATTGATCAGGCTGCGTTGTTTGCGATCAAGCGCATCGTCGCTCCAAACCATGCCCCAGCAATACTCGTTCAGAACGTCTTGAAAAGGGCTGGAAAACGCGGTGGCAGCACCAATCGCGCGATCCACATACCCGTCGCCCAAGACCTCACGCCGGACGGTTTCGCCTTTGGCCCGCAGGTGATCATCCATATCTGTCCTCCCCCTGATATCCGTTCAGAAGATACTAGCAGAGCCCCGCCGGAAAAAAAGGGCATGCTAGGGCATTGGCCAGATCGGCAATCATAACAAAGGCTACAACCACCATAACGCAGTGTCTAAAAACCATCAGATATGACGTTTTTTCGACACTCTAGGCCGAGACCGCACATGGCACTTTGCCGGGCAGCATTGCTGATATTTGGCAAGCTGAGAAACCCGATTTGATGCCGCTGCCCACGGTCTTCGATGGCTTTGTCGAACTAAGCAAACGGGTCAGCTCTCGGTGACAATTAACACGTACCCAGCTAAAGGACCGCCAGTTCAATGGTCATGTCGCCAAATTGGCCGAAGGAAACTACGGCGGCTTTTTCGGGTGGCCAAACCTGACCGTCACGCCCACAGGCAGTTATATGGGCCTGCCTGCCAACGGCCTGACACCTGCCGATATGCGAGTGATTGATATCTACCGCCGCAATGGCGAAAAGCTGGCAGAAAACTGGATATTCATCGACATCTTGCACTTTCTCAACATGCAAGGCCTCGATGTGCTCGGTCGCATGACCACATTGCGTCCGGAATGATGAAGGCGATGTGTCTGTCACAGGACGAAGAGCAAGACCGCACTTCGGCGCATCGGGTTTGAAGTTGGTTGGGGTCCGCAAATTAAGCGCCATTGGCGCCGCCTACCGCCCGTCGAGGGGCACTAGGTGTTTGATCAGCCCATGTCAGCGGAAACTGGCTTGAGTTGGGTATTCGTCGCCGTCCATTCATCAGCCCACAACCATTTCAATCAGGATCGCCACCTTTACTCACGGACCAATTTCAAGCTCAGCCGAACCGCCGCTCTGGCCGAGTGGTGTCAGTTGGGCTGGGCCTGACGCACAGCGGGTTTGGGTAAACAGAGACTGGTCGCATTGGTCTGATAAAGCCACAAAAAGGTGTGGGGCGTCGTGTGCACGATGTGCGCAATCCAAAATCGACTTCAGGCGCAAGGTGCGCCATGCGACGGCTGCAGTGAAACCACGGTTGGCCAAAGGGTGAAAAAAATTTCGGTGATCAACCGCAGTTTCCAAGATATTAAGAGTTTGCAAAACAAGGATTTTAGAGATGAATATCGACGGCCTTTCGGCAATTGTGACGGGCGCCGCGTCGGGCTTGGGTCAGGCTGCGGCCCATGCTTTGCGCCATGCAGGCGCTAAAGTCGCTTTGATTGACCGCGATGAGGAGCGGGTTGCAAAGGCCGCCGAGGCCATCGGGTGTATCGGAATAGGTTGTGACGTGACCGACAGCGATGCGGTTGCCCGTGCCATTGATGCGTCCGAGGCAATAAACGGACCTATCAGGATCAATGTTAACTGCGCGGGCATTCCCGGCGGCATGCGCCTTATCGGGCGAGATGGTCCGGTGGACATGGGGGCCTTCGCCAAAGTTATAAACGTTAACCTTTTGGGAACGGTCAGCGCAATGACAAAATGTGCCGCCCGAATGATGGAGTTAAGCACTTTGAATGAAGACGGAGAGCGTGGAATTGTCATCAACACAGCCTCGATTACGGCCTTTGAAGGGCAAATCGGGCAGGGTGCTTATGTCGCGTCAAAAGGCGCAATTGCCAGCCTAACCTTGCAGGCTGCACGCGAATTTATGCCGCGAGGGGTGCGGGTCATGACGATTGCGCCAGGGCTCTTCCGCACGCCGATCGCTGATCACATACCGCAAGAGGTTATCGACGCGATGCTTGATGGACGCATGTTTCCCAACCGCTTTGGCGAACCTGCTGAATTCGGAAGGCTTGTCGTAGACATCATCCGCAATCCGATGCTGAATGGTGAGATCATCCGCCTTGACGCGGGCGTGCGCCTTCAAGCGCGCTGAGCGTCCTGGTTTTTTTGGTTTTCGGGATCGTTCTGCGCTGCTTCAAGCAACCAATTACGGAACTTGCACGCGTCAGGGTGGTTCTGGCCGGCCTCCGGCATGATAAGGTAGAATGCTTCAGAAAGCGGTACCCGCAACTCAAAAGGACAGACAAGACGGTCGCGTTCGATTTCGGGGCCAAGCATCGAAGATCGCGCAAGCGCGATGCCGCCGCCCCGTGCTGCAAACTCAAAGGCTAGAAGCGAGGTGTCAAATTGCAGTCCCTGCCCGGAATTGACACCGCTAGCCCCGGCATGGCGCAGCCCGTCTGCCCATCCTTCCTCGTAACCCAAAACATGCAG
>Ga0075467_10004217_pt1 | contig 10725 bp, 7 predicted proteins | sample DEB08_DNA_9_FD_75067 | JGI IMG/M metagenome (GOLD analysis project Ga0075467, IMG submission 75067) | Aqueous microbial communities from the Delaware River and Bay under freshwater to marine salinity gradient to study organic matter... | ecosystem: Environmental > Aquatic > Marine > Coastal ...
CACCTCTGCCAACGCTCACCGACAAGCAAGAAGACGAAACTTACCCCTTTGGGCTGTGAGCGCATCCAAGGGCATTTTCGCGAAAGCCCAATCAACAAAGAGGAGACCAAAATGCTACGTACTACTTATTCCCCATGGAGTTTCAACGATCCATTCGCTGACATGCGCCGGCTGCAGGGGGCAATGAACCGACTTTTTGACGGCGGTCGGTCCGTTGAGCGATCGGGGTTCTATCCGTCCGTAAACTTCTGGACCGGTCAAGACAGCCTCTTCATGTCCGCCGAGCTTCCGGGGCTTACCGATCAGGACATCGAACTTACCGTGAAGGACACCATGATTTCCATTCGCGGCACCTATCCGGAACCGGAGACAGGCGACGAGGTGAACTGGCGCCGCCGCGAGCGCCCAGCCGGATCGTTCCTGCGGTCGATCGAGCTTCCTTTCCGGATCGAGCCCGACCAGATCAACGCGCGCTTTGTAAATGGTGTGCTGACCGTCGAGATGCAGCAGCCCGAAGACGACAAGCCCAAGAAAATCCAGATTAAGGCGTCCTGAACCCGAGTACGAAAGGAGAATAAAACATGGCACAGGAACTCGCAAAAAAAGACGACAGCAGCGTCGTCCAATCGAACGGTGAAACACAACCCTCCCGACCCACATTCACGCCCGCAGTCGACATCTTTGAGAAGGGTGACACGACCGTCATCATCGCCGACATGCCGGGTGTGGCTGCTGACGGTGTGGACGTCACATTCGAGAGGCAGGTTCTGACATTGCGCGGCACGGTCAAGGCAAACGCGCCGGATGGGTATCGCCGTCTGTCTTCGGAGTATCGCGAAGGTGACTATCTTCGCGTCTTCACACTGTCCGACGAAATCGATCAGGCCCGTATCAAAGCCGAATTCAAGAATGGCGTTCTGCGGCTTGAATTGCCGCACGCACCCGAAGCCCAACCAAAAAAGATATCGGTAAAGGCAGCCTGACGCGCCGTCCCGGAATTTTTAGCATAATGAAGGAGTAAGTAGAATGCAGATTAAAGATCTTATCCCCTGGGGCCGTGACAAGGAAAACAGCCCTGCCAGCGAAACCGGCCAATCAAGCAATCCTCTGGTGTCATTGCAACGTGACATAAACCAGGTCTTCGAGAATTTCTGGCACAAGGTCGATAACGGCCGGAATGGCGGTGACACTCTGGTTGGAATGTTTGGTCCAAGCACCGATGTCACGGAAACCGACAAGAGTGTGGACGTCTCTGTCGAATTGCCTGGAATGACGGAAAAGGACATCGACATCTCCGTGTCCGACAACGCGATAACGATCCGCGGCGAAAAGACGATCGAGCACGAAGAGGAGCGCAAGGGCGTTTACATGTCCGAACGCCACTACGGCTCATTCTATCGCACCGTGCCCCTGCCCGCTGGTGTCGATCCCGACAAGGCCGAGGCAACGTTCAAGAACGGTGTGCTGACCGTCACCCTTCCCAAGACGGACGAGGCAATGGCGAGCGTAAAACGCATTCCCGTGAAAGCTGCATAACAGATCCGGGGGGCCGGGTTCTGCCTGGCCCCTGCCGCTTGTCTGAAGGAGGACCGAAATGTCTGGGATTACGTCTCTTTTTGGAAAAAAGCTGGCCGCCGTACTGATCATCTCGATGACTTTCGCCGTGCCGGGTCTGGCACAGACCGCTGACCGACCTTTGTATCTGAATGATGACGGGCTGCCGACACTGGCGCCGCTGTTGGCGGAAGTGACGCCCGCCGTTGTCAATATTTCCGTCGAAAGCAGTCGCTCTGTCGAAATGAACCCGTTGTTCAACGACCCGTTCTTTCGGCGCTTCTTTGACATGCAACCGCCACCGCAACAGCCGCAGCGCCGCCGGCAGATGAGCGCAGGATCCGGGGTCATCATTGATGCAGAGGAAGGCTATGTCCTGACCAACCATTATGTTGTGGAGAACGGGGAGCGCATTATCGTGACGCTCAAGGACCGTCGGCAATTCGACGCTGAGTTGGTCGGCAGCGACCCCGGAACAGACATCGCACTTGTGAAGATTGACGCCGAAGACCTTGCTGCGCTCGATCTGGGTGACAGTGACCGGTTGCAAGTGGGGGATTATGTGCTGGCGATCGGCAATCCCTTCGGCCTTGGTCAGACGGTAACGTCGGGCATCGTGAGCGCATTGGGGCGCAGCGGCCTGAACATCGAAGGATACGAGGATTTCATCCAGACCGATGCTTCGATCAATCCCGGTAACTCGGGTGGCGCTCTGGTCACGCTGGACGGGCGTCTTGTTGGGATCAACACCGCGATCATCGCGCCAGCGGGCGGCAATGTCGGCATCGGTTTTGCGGTCCCTGCGAATATGGCTACAGCAGTCGTGGACCAGCTCATCGAATTCGGCGAGGTCCAGCGCGGCCTGCTTGGTGTGATGGTACAGGATTTCACCCCCGACCTTGCAGAGGCGCTGGGGATTCAAGCCGGCGTGGGTGCGGTTATCACGCAGGTCGAACCAGACAGCGCGGCCGAAGCGGCTGGATTGCAAGCCGGTGACCTGATCGTTTCTGTCGATGGGCGCCCTGTCGCCGGACCCGCCGATCTGCGCAGCCAGATCGGACTGAAGCGAACCGGACGAACCATCACCATCGAGTTCATCCGCGACGGCGAGCGGCAGACGGTGGAGGCCACACTGCGACGCGGTCCACAAGGCGGTGCCCAGACGCGTGATCAAGGGCTGGAACGGCTTTCAGGGGCAGACCTGCGCGACCTTGAGCCGGGCGACCCGCTTTACGGCGAGATATCCGGTGTCGTTGTGGTGAGCTTGGATCCCGCCAGCCGCGCCGCGCGGTTGGGTCTCGAGGTCGGCGATATTATCCTCGCCGTCAATCGCACGCCCGTCGCATCAGTTACCGAATTGCGCGAGGAGCTCGCGGGAATCCACCGGGCGCTGGCCTTGACGGTAGAACGCGGATCGTCCCGCATTTTTCTGATCATGCGCTGACATGGCAAATTTCAAAATGGAGAGCAACATGAAAGACGATGACAATGAGACCGACAGCGTGGCAAAAACCAGTGTGCCCGAACAACCGGACCCTGTTACCGAAATCTCGGCAAAGAACGCCGAAATTGCGGCCCTGACCGACAAGTGGAAGAGAGCGCTGGCAGAGGCCGAGAACGCGCGCAAGCGTGCCGATGCGTCTCGCCTTGACGGGCGCGAACATGGCATTTCACTGGCCGTCGACGCCCTTGCCCCCGCGTTCGATGCGGTTTTTCTGGCCCTTGAAACGGCCCGCAAGGTTTCCGATGCGGACACCCCCGGGATCAAGGCACATCTGGAGGGTCTGGCAACGGTCAAGAAGGCGTTTGAAACCGGATTTAAGGCACTTGGGGTCAGACTGATTGCCCCCAAGGACACCGCGTTTGATCCAGAGTTGCACGAAGCCATGCAAATAACGGAAACCGATGAGGCGAAACCCGGGAATGTCCTCGTTCTACACCGCCCCGGATTTGCAATTGGACGGCGGTTGATCCGACCCGCACATGTGACGGTCAGTGCAGCACCAAGCACTTCTGATACCGACTAAAGCCTACGGCGCGTCTCGCAACTGACCTGTTGGGTGCTGGGCCGTGATGCGACGCGGCCGAAAATATCGACCTACGGTCCGACCGCCGCCGTTCTCCAGCATATCGGATACTCTGGGCGGTGCGGCTTTGCACGCTGTGCCTTTTGCAGGAAAAGACGGGCGCAAAAAAATTCACTGGATAGAGTAAAATGGACGATGGGGCGGCGTCTCCATTCAGATGGCAGCCGCAGTCGCTTAGGGCTACATCTTCTAAGTAGACGTCCAGACCTCATCCATGCCTTATTCCAGCAGCTCACGCAGAGTTCCGGCCAATTCCTTCATGCCGTAAGGCTTGCGTAATATCCTGTAGTCAGCTTTGGCAGACGTCCCATCGCGGGGCTCAACGCCTTTCGCATATCCGGTGGCCAACAAGATTTTCAGGTCAGGTCGCAGCGCCAGTGCCTGATCTGCCACGTCAAAACCCGTCATACCGCCGGGCATGACGACATCGGACAGGACCAGATCAATATTCTCGTGTTGTTTCAGAACATCCATCGCATTTGGTCCGCTCGTGGCCGCGATGACTTGATAGCCCAGCTCTTCGAGACGGGTGACAGTCAGGCGCAAGACTTTCGGGTCATCCTCGACCACAAGGATCTTTTCTTTCCCGGTGTAAGACACTTTCTCTAGTGGAGCAGCTTTGTTCTCGCCCGATGTCGCTGGAGCGACCGGCAGGAACAGATTAACGGACGTGCCCTGCCCCAACTCGCTGTAGATCACAACATGGCCACCCGATTGTTTGGCAAAGCCATACACCATGCTCAGGCCAAGACCCGATCCGGCCCCCGGTCCCTTCGTGGTGAAGAACGGCTCAAACACCTGTTGCTGCGTCTCAGATGACATCCCGGTGCCCGTATCCGTCACGGACAAGCACACATAATTCCCAGGAGTCACATCGACCTGCGCTGCGGCGTAGTCAGCGTCCAAAACTACATTGCGTGTTTCCAAACTGAGTGTTCCGCCACCGGGCATCGCATCGCGCGCATTAATCGCCAGATTGAGAATGGCGCTTTCGATCTGTCCGGGGTCGGCCAGGGTCGCGTGCAGATCATCCGCCAGCTGGGTCTTGATGCTGATTTGTTGATCAAGGGTGCGTTGCAACAGGGGCAGCATCGTTTCTACAAGGTCGTTCAAGGCGACACTTTCCGGGGCAAGTGACTGAGATTTCGAAAAAGAAAGCAACTGACTGGTGAGCGCTGCGCCAAGATTGGACGCCTCCAGCGCCTCGTTGATCAGTTCGTGCAACTTGTCATCGTCGGTCCGCATCTCAAGCAGTTCAAGATTGCCGATCACAACCGTCAGAAGATTGTTGAAGTCATGCGCCAGCCCCCCCGTCAACTGACCGACCGCTTCCATCTTCTGGGCACGCTGCAATTCTGCCTGTCGCTTTCTGTCATTCGTCAGGTCATGTATAATGCCCAAGAAATGGCGTGACCCATCCAGCTCCAGTTCCGACACTTTCAGGCGGATTGGAACGCGCGAGCCGTCCTTGCGCGCGGCATCCATCTCGCGTCCGATGCCGATGATCTTCTTCTCGCCGGTCTTGATGTAATGCTCCAGATAGCCGTCATGTCTGCTCCCGTCGTGTTCAGGCATCAGAATTTTGACGTTCCGACCTAGCACTTCCGTCGCTTTGAACCCGAAAATTTCCTCTGCAGCGGGGCTGAACGTGCCGACAATGCCGTGCTCATCAATTGTCAGGATCGCATCGGGTGCTGCGTCAAGAATGGCGCTGAGCCGCGCTTCACGGTCCAAAATGGCCCGCTGTGCAGACTTGCTGTCGGTCACATCTTCCACAGAAATCAGGATGCTCTCCTCATCCTCAGGGCGGCCCACGATCCTGCGCGCATTCAGGACCATTTCCCGTCGACCCAGATCGCCTGCGTCCAGCGTCAGATCAAACGCCTCTACTGTCGTCTGTTCCGGCAAGACTGTTTCCAGCAGCTGGCGAAGCTGCGGCGCATCCCATTGCCGGTTCTGGATCTCGAACAGGTTTTGTCCGACAACATCTGCGGCGTCCGTTGCGAACACGCGATTGAAAGACCAGCTGACCAGGAGGATCTTGAAAGTGCTGTCAAGCACCAGCATCGGTTCACGCACCGTGCGGATGATGCTTTCGGCAAGCTCCCGGGCGTCAGCGGTTTGGCGCTGCAAAGCCTTGAGGTCCGACACTTCGGCAAACGTCACCGCAACGCCATCAATCTTGCCGCTTTGCGTGCGGTAAGGAAGGATACGGCGGACAAACCATCGCCCATCGTCAGTCTCAGCTTCACACTCAGCCGAAACAAGAGTTTCAAGAACCTTCTCTGCGTCCTTCAACAGATCCGGATCCTTCAGCCTGCCGGTAATGTCGCTGAACGGGCGCCCGATATCCTTACTGATCAGGTTGAACAGCTCACGTGTCGCCGGCGTAAACCGCATGATCTTGAACTCAGTGTCCAAAAACAGCGTTGCAATGCCCGAACTCGACAGCAGATTGCTCAAATCATCGGACATCCGACGTTCATAATCTATCTTTTGCTGCAACTGGGTGTTGAGCGTCGTCAACTCCTCGTTCAGCGATTGCAGCTCTTCCTTGGAGGTCTCCAGCTCTTCGTTTGTCGACTGGAACTCCTCGTTCATCGACATGGCTTCTTCGTTGACCGCATTCAATTCTTCTGTGGAAAGTTCATAGTCGCGAATAGTTTTGCTCAGGTCGGCGCGCGTCTTTTCAAGCTCCTGTTCCAGCTGGCGGTTCACGCCCGAGTTTGGCTCATCCGGTGCGAGAACAGTTGGCGTCGTGGGCTGGTCATCAAAGGTCACCAGATACAATTTGGCTTCGTCCAACGTTACCGGATGCACCCGGATCGTCACCCCGACCCTTTCATTGCCGCGCATGATGGTGGCCGTTTCATTGGCCGTTGTCTCTTCCACACGCGCCGTTCGAATGGCGCCGCTCAAACGCGCCCCAAGACCTTGACGTGCCATCGCCAAGAGATCACGGCTCGTTTCGCCCGAGGGCACGCGGAGGTATTTGTCTGTCGGCCCCTCGAGATAGAGGCACTCGGACTTGCCGTTAATGAGAACAGCCGCAGGGGCATAATGCTCGACGAGAAGGCTTTTGCTAAGCTCTGCCAACTTGTTGCCAGCGGATTGAAACGCGCTCCGCGCCGGAGCAAAATCTGCGCTTGTATAAGGGAGTTGCACAACCGGAAAATCAAAAGCGCGACCGCGCGCGTGGCCCACGCGTTTGTAAATGCGGTACTTCTTCGACAATGGCTCAAAGAAGGTATCGTGATTGCCGATTGTCTCGGACATGCCCAGAAACAATGTGCCCCCGTCGTTGAGCGCAAAATGAAACATCTGGATGACCCTCTCTTGCGCATCTGGTGTCAAATAGATCATCAGATTGCGGCATGAAATCAGGTCCAGTTTGGAGAACGGCGCATCCGCCAGAATGTTTTGATTGGCAAAAACAACGGTATCGCGCAATTCCGGCGTCACGCAATAGCTGTGGTCTTCTTTGGTGAAGAACCGTTTCAAGCGCGCGGCAGAGACATCTTCGGCAATGGAATCCGGATAGACGCCGTTGCGTGCGATCGTCAGCGCGCGTTCATCGACATCCGAAGCAAAGATCTGCACCTTCACATCCTTGCGAAGCGTCGATATTTTCTCGATCACCGGCATAGCGAGCGAGTAGGCTTCTTCGCCCGTCGCACATCCCGGCACCCAGAACCGCACCGGGTGCCCTGCGTCATGGGATTTGACCAATCCCTCAATGACGTTCTTTTCCAGATGATCGAATGCCTCTTTATCGCGAAAAAAGGATGTTACGCTGATCAGAAGGTCGGCACAGAGACTACGCGCCTCCTCTGCCGAGTCGTTCAATAGCGCAAGGTAATCGCTCGAATTTTCCATGTGGCGCAGTGCCATACGCCGCTCGATCCGGCGCAGCAGCGTGCCGTCTTTGTAGAGTTCGAAATTGATCGGAGAATGTGCCTTCAGGACTGCAATGATCTGGTCCAGCGAGTCCTTGGCATTCTCGCCAAGCACCTTTTTGGCCATGCCTTTTTGAATGAATGGGTGGCGGATGTAGTTGGTGATGATGTCAGGCATCTTGGAAACTGGCACGACGTAATCGACGGCTCCTGTCGCAATTGCGTTGCGCGGCATTCCGTCATGTTGGGCCTCGGTGGGCTCTTGCACCAGAACAATCCCGCTCTGTTCCTTGATCTCGCGAATGGCGGCGGATCCATCGCTGCCGGTTCCTGACAGAATAACCCCGATGGCGTTCTGGCCCAGATCATGGGCCAATGACCGTAGAAAGAAATCAATCGGCAGGCGTGTGCCGCGACGGTCAGTTGGGTCCGACAGGTGCAGCATCCCCTTCTTGATCTCCAGGTATTTGTTCGGGGGAATGACATAGACATGATCGGCCTGGACCTGGCTTTGATCCTGGGCCAACACCACTGGCATTGCCGTATGTTTGGCCAAAAGATCTGCCATGAGGCTTTTGTGATCCGGATCCACATGATGAACCAAGACGAACGCAGCACCACAGTCAGCCGGAACTGCGTCGAGAAAAGCACTGTAGGCTTGGAGACCTCCTGCAGAAGCACCCAAACCGACGACAGGGACAGGACCGTCACCCTTCGCAGTAGCTTTCGTCTTTGCGACCGGTGTACGGGTGGGCCTGGGTTTGCCTTTTGCTGCGGGTTTTGATGTCTTGCGCGCCATATCGTCTCAAATCCTGCCAAAATGGCTTGTATTTCTGTCCAGATGCAAGAAGACAGCGTCTTGTGTGCTCATGTGCATCCAGAAAACCGCCTCGACGCGGATTAGTAAAGAGAAACCGAAGCTTGTCGATTGATAATAATCAATGCTGCAACGTGTCGGTTGATTTAACATTAGTAGCCATTCTAGGCAGTTATATTATCGTTCTGCGCACCCTTAAGCCTGCTTCGCAAGGCTTGGGGTGCGAAATCTCTCACGCTCAATTCTGATCTCCATCAACTGCCGGACCTCGCCCCGGATTTCTTGAAAAAAGGCTTTGGCTGCGGTACGTTGACCGATCTATCTTGCAACCGACGCATGCCAAAGCATCCGGTATACCCAGCTAGCCGTTTGGCTAGGGTTCGGCCCCCGTGCGGCAATTTGCAAGCCAACAGGAAGCCGTACGGGTTTATGCACGCTGCAAACATATGCGCAGATTGAAACGCCAAAAATGCGTGCGCCCCTTGATAATCGTCAATCCCAAGCGTCGCGATCCCATCTACAAAACTAGAAAGGCGGACAGCACGTTTGGCCACCGCAGGATCCAATTGGAAACTTTGAAATGCAACAGAGATGTCCGCTCAGGCTTTTGCGATCGAGACATCCTCTTGCCGGAGACCAAGATGCTTGATATTGCAGCACGCATTCTGTTGTTTCCGATTTTGGCCGTACAAGCCATAACCGTTCGGCGCTCGGCGTTACGATTGCCTGATCCATCTGGACGCCGTGTAGGCGTAAGCGGGCAAGGCCCGATCCTGCGCCTCTTGATCGTAGGCGACAGTTCTGCAACTGGTGTAGGAACGTCCCATCAGGAGGAAGCGCTACTGGGCCACATGCGAAAAAGGTTGTCACAAACGCACACTGTCCATTGGACCGTTGATGCAAAGACCGGTGCCACGACGGCAGACACGATTGCCCGCCTGCAAGCAAGCCCGCAGAAGAAATTTGATGTCGTTTCTGTTTCACTCGGTGTCAATGATATCACCACTCTTGTACCACTATCCGTCTGGTTACGGCGGTTCTCGACTTTGCTGCAAATCTTAGAGGCCAAGTTTCAGCCGGACGTCATCTGTGTCTCCGGTATTCCCCGGATGCAATATTTTCCGCTATTGCCCCAACCGCTCCGCTGGGTGGTGGGTGCGCAGGCGCTTCGGTTTGATCGCGCGATGCGCAGACTTGTCGCGGGTCGAACAAGGTATCGTTTTATCGAAATGGACTTTGAACCTGATGTGTCGCTCATGAGCCCGGACGGGTTTCACCCCGGTCCAAAGATATATGCTGAATGGGGTCGCAAGGTCTATCGCGCGATCCGGCATGATGTAAGGCGGTTGGGAAAACCGAACCTCAGGTGACGTGCAGAACTCTGCGACGCGCGACTTGGGCACCTTCTGGCCGACAGTGATACTTGAGCGGGCTCGAGCGGTTTGTGTCAATCTTGCTCGTTTGAGGCAAAGGTGCAAAACAGCAAGATTGAGAAGACCAAAGAGCTAATGTGGCGTTCTCGCCTAGCGGGCGAAGGCGGATATCTAACGCTAGCTTGCCTTGGCAATTAAAACCCATCGTGCCTGCCAAAGTCCATTCAAATATCTTGAACGTGCGGCGGCCAAGGCTAGGCAAATTCGACTTCAGCTTCACCAACGCCTTTAAATCGCAAATTGCCCGACAGAGCGCGACGCAGGGCGACACTACGTTGCACACATAGCGCACATGACACCACTTAAGCCCCTGAAAGCGCAAAAGAACCCGTCCAATCCATCATCGGAGCCACGGATAATCTGCTACTTACGCCAATCTGCGATTTTACCGCCTTTTCCAATACTTACCTCCGAGTCTTCAAGTTCGTCTATGTTCGATATCTTGCCATTTGGGCCCATTTTCTGTTACATTTACAACACGTGTTGTAAAATGAAAGGCCATGTTGTAAATCATGGGAACCATCATAAAGCGTCGTCGCAAGAATGGCACCATAGCTTGGCTCGCTCAAATCTCAGTGATGCGACAAGGTAAAGTCTTACTTCGCGAAAGTCAGACATTCGAGCGCAGATCAACCGCTGCGGCGTGGATCGAAAACCGCGAAGAAAGTCTTGCGCGACCCGGTGCCCTTGATGCGCTCAAATCTCAACCGAAAAGCAAGAAGGCACCGACCTTGGCCGATGCCATCGACAAGTATGTCCAAGAAAGCAACAAACAGATCGGTCGGACCAAAACTCAGGTTCTGAAAAGCATCAAGACGTTTGATATCGCGGACAAACACTGTGACGCGATAACCAGCGCTGACATCGTCGAATTTGCGCAAGAAAAGCTCAATAGTGGCGTTCAGCCTCAAACAGTCTCCAACTACCTCTCGCATCTC
>Ga0075467_10004219_pt1 | contig 10723 bp, 9 predicted proteins | sample DEB08_DNA_9_FD_75067 | JGI IMG/M metagenome (GOLD analysis project Ga0075467, IMG submission 75067) | Aqueous microbial communities from the Delaware River and Bay under freshwater to marine salinity gradient to study organic matter... | ecosystem: Environmental > Aquatic > Marine > Coastal ...
AACTTTGACAAAGCCTTCCTCTTGCGTGACCTCGATGCCCAAACCGCCGAATTCACCGCGGGTCTGTTCGCGCATCTTTGCCGCGTCCTTGGGCGACAGATAGCTGGAATGCGGATCAAGTGAGGTCAGCATGCCGTTGATGGCCGCCTCAATCAGATCGGATGAATCGGTCTCTTCGACATATTGGGCGCGAATACGCTCAAAGATATCGCCAAACAGATCCAGCTGCTCGTACACATTCTCAGTCTTGGCGCTTTCCTGGGCCAGCAGCGGTGCCGCGATCTGCGTCGTTGCGATCACACCGGCCACCGTGCCGCCCAGCGCGGCCATAAAGAACTTTCTCATCTTGCTATCCATCCTCGTCCGTTCGGAACCAGTTTGCTGGATCCTGTGGGCTATTGTCCTGTCTTACTTCTATATAGAGCGTTTCTGAACGCTCTGTGCCAGTGCCTTCACGCAGGGGTGACAATTCAACGCCATTTTTTGACGAAACTCCGCCCATCAGGCCAATGGGCGTGCCCCCGGCAATCACCTGTCCTGCCTCACCATAGACCACATCGAGACCCGCAAGGACAAACAGGATATCTGCCTGCGGTTCGAGAATCACCACATTGCCGAAATCCAGCAACGGCCCGATGTATCTGATCGTCGCGGCGGTGGGTGTTGTGACGATTGCACCGGGGCGCGTGGCCAGGATGATACCGGGGCGCGCGACCCCTGCGGCATCCGCCTCGTTTGCGCGGCGCAGCACCAATCCCTGAACCGGCAACGACAACTCACCCGCTGTGCCATCCAATGATACAAGTGCTGGCTCCACCTCGTCTGTGACGATCTCGGACAGGCCGCTGGCAAAGGCGTCCAGCGTCTCGGTAGAGGCGATAAGGATCGCGGTGCGCACGGGATCGGCGGTAAACCTTCGGGGCAGATCGGTCCGGTTTGCCATGGCCTGATTGAGCGCGGTGCGCGCGGCCTGCACTTCGGTCAGCCCCTCTTGCAGGCGTTGCTTGGCATCCACTTGCAGGGCACGCAGGGTCTGTACGTTTTCCAGATCCATGCGCAGCGCGTCGGCCTTGCGGTTCAAGGCTGGCGTCAGCTCTGCCAGCAGCATCCCCGCCCGCGCCGTGCCCGCAGGCCCGTCGGGATGCAGCAATGTCACCGGAGAGGCCCCCGGACCGATGCTTTGCAGCACACCTAGAAATTCGGCGACTTCGCCGTCGCGCGATTCGAGCCGCTTGCTGATCTGCGCTTCGCTGATGGCCGCCTGCCGCAGCCCCGACCGCATCGCGCCCAAGCCCGCCTCAAAGGCCTGAATTGTCTCCGTCAGCGCCTTTACCCTGTCGCGCGCGCCTTCTGCCTGATCCAGCATAGTGGACGCTTCCTCCAGCGCATCAGCTGCGGCCAGGGCCTGCAACCCGACAGGCGACTGTGCAAGGGCCAGCGCAGGCCAGCACAGCGCAAGGATGACCGCCACAATTCTCATGAGATCAGCGATACCCCGGTCATTTCCTGTGGCTGCGGCAGCCCCATCAACGCCAACAACGTCGGTGCCAGATCAGCCAGCCTGCCCGCGCGCAGCACAGCCCCCTGTGGCCCGCCGATCAGGGCGACAGGCACCGGGTTCAGCGTGTGGGCGGTATGCGCACCGCCCGTTTCTGGGTCAATCATCGTCTCACAATTGCCGTGATCCGCTGTCAGCAGCATGGCACCGCCAGCCTTTTCCAACGCCGTGACCACCCGTGCCAGACCGGCATCCACCGCCTCGCAGGCGGCCATCGCAGCCTTCAGGTCACCGGTATGGCCGACCATGTCGGGGTTCGCATAATTCACCACGATCAGGTCATATCCATCCTCGATTGCGCGCACGAAATGATCAGTCACTTCCCCTGCCGACATTTCAGGCTGCATGTCATAGGTCGCGACATTGGGGGATTTGGGCATGAAACGGTCTTCACCGGCGGCGGCCTCTTCTTCTCCGCCGTTCAGGAAAAAGGTGACATGGGGGTATTTCTCAGTTTCGGCCAGCCGGAACTGACGCCGCTCATGTTTGGCCACCCAAGCACCCAGGGTATTGGGCAGATCGGGCTTGTGATACATTGTGGTCATATAGGCCGCGTGCTGCTGCGAATATTGCGCCATGCCCATCAACGCGCACCATTCCGGCCGCCTGCCTGCCTCAAAGGCATCAAAGTCAGGGTCACCAAGTGCTGCCATGATCTCGCGCGCGCGGTCCGCCCGGAAATTCAGACAAAACAGCCCGTCACCGTCCCTGGCCCCGTCATAGCCCGGCAGCACCGTGGGCTGAATGAATTCATCATCCTCGTTGCGCGCATAGGCTGCGTCTACCGCTTGCGACGCCGTTGGTGCCGCAAGACCCTTTGCCCGCACCATGGCATTGAACGCCTTTTCGACGCGGTCCCAGCGGTTGTCGCGGTCCAGCGCAAAGTAACGGCCCGTGACCGTCACAACCTTCACCGCTGCGGGAAGCTGCGCCTGCAGCGTCTCGAAATAGCCCAGCGCAGAACGCGGTGCCACATCGCGCCCGTCGGTAATCGCGTGGATCACCACCGGCACGCCCGCATCATCCAACGCCCTTGCGGCGGCGATCATATGGCTGATGTGGCCATGCACCCCGCCATCCGACACAACCCCCATCAAATGCGCCGTGCCGCCCGTCTTGTGCAGCTTTTCGATAAAAGCAAGCAGCGGCGGATTCTGCGCAAAGGACCCGTCCTCAATCGCCAGATCAATCTGGCCAAGGTCCATGGCGACCACCCGGCCTGCACCGATGTTGGTATGACCCACCTCTGAATTGCCCATCTGGCCACTGGGCAGCCCCACGTCCGGGCCATGGGTGATCAAGGTGCCATGGGGACAGGTCTGCATGATCCGGTCAAAGGTCGGGGTGCGGGCCAGCGCAGGTGCATTGCCCTCGCGGATATCGCTGATGCCCCATCCATCCAGAATGCACAGAACCACTGGTTTTGGGGTCTTCATCTCGATCTTGCTCCACGCCTCATTGTTTTGCGGTCTTTTACTCCTTCAATGGCGTGGGGTGAACCTCTTTCCTCGGGGGTTTGGCGTCTGACCTGCCTGTCTGGTCAATCTGCACGCCAATCAGCGGTGTTTTGCGCATCACAGGTGCCCAACTCGGCCTTGTCCCGCGCTGGCACATTGGGCATAACACCCCCCAAACAGCCCAGAGCCAAGGATTGCCCCCATGAGCCAAGATGCGCCCGAAACCCGGATCGTAAACACCTACCGGATTGCCTGTGACGGCGGCGAGGGTGCCTTGGGCCATCCACGGGTCTGGCTTCAGATCCCCCATGACAAGGGCTGGGTCGAATGTGGATATTGCGACTGCAAATTCGTCCATAACGATTTTGAAGGCAAAGTCTGAGCGCTGCGCAGGCGCTTGGTTGCCGCGACTGTCCATCGCAGATGCCGCGTGAGCACAAGGTGATTGCCTGCTGGCAGCGCCCCATGCTTCGTGGCAAAAAGAATGAACACAATCGGGGAGCACGTTCATGTCCGGCACATTCGGCAAAGGTCACCATCTGCATCTTATCGACGGCTCTGCCTTTATCTTTCGTGCCTATCATGCGCTGCCACCGCTGACGCGCAAATCCGACGGGCTGCCGATCGGGGCCGTTGCGGGCTTTTGCAACATGCTGCACCGTTACGTGGAGGCCAACACAGGCCCGGATGCGCCCACCCATGTGGCCGTAATCTTTGACAAGGGCAGCCATACCTTTCGCAACGACATGTTTGACCAGTACAAGGCCAACCGCGAGGCAATGCCCGAGGACCTGCGCCCCCAGATTGCCCTGACCCGCGCCGCGACAGAGGCGTTCAACATCGCCTGCGAGGAAAAAGAGGGCTATGAGGCCGATGACATCATCGCCACCCTTGCCGTTCAGGCCCGCAAGGCGGGCGGGCGCTGTACCATCATCAGCTCTGACAAGGACCTGATGCAATTGGTCGGTGGCGGCGTCGAAATGCTTGATGCGATGAAGAACAAGCGCATCGACCGCGAGGGTGTTTTCGAGAAATTCGGTGTCTATCCCGAACATGTGGTCGATGTGCAGGCGCTGGCTGGCGATTCGGTGGATAACGTGCCGGGTGCGCCCGGCATCGGGATCAAGACTGCCGCCCTGTTGATCAATGAATTTGGCGATCTGGACACGCTTTTGGCGCGCGCCGAAGAGATCAAACAACCCAAGCGCCGCGCGACCCTGATCGACAATGCAGATCAGATCCGCCTGTCGCGCCGCCTGGTGCAGCTGGACGAAAATACGCCGCTGGATTTCACATTGGACGACCTGGAGGTCCGCGACCCTGATCCCGACAGGCTTTTGACGTTTCTCGCAGAAATGGAGTTTCGCACCCTGTCCAAGCGCGTTGCCGCCCAACTGGGGGCCGAGGCCCCGAAAATCGCCGAGGCCCCCGCGGCGGCGGATGCGCCAAAGCAGGAAAATGTGCCCTTCGACGCGGATAAATACGAACAGGTCAGCGACGCTGCCGCCTTGCAAAGATGGATCGATGCGATATACGAGCTGGGCTATGTCGCCGTCGATACGGAAACAACCGGCCTGAACGAGATGACCGCCGATCTGGTCGGCATTTCATTGGCGACCGAACCGGGCAAGGCCTGCTATATCCCGCTGATACACAAGGCAAACCGGGGCGACGACCTGTTTGGTTCCGACGCATTGGCCGAAGGGCAGATGCCGCTGGCGCAGGCGCTGGAAATGCTGACCCCGATGCTGGAGGATCCTGCGATCCTCAAGATCGGGCAAAACATGAAATACGACGCCAAGATCTTTGCCCAGATTGGCATCACCGTGGCCCCTTTTGATGATACGATGCTGATGTCTTATGCGCAGCACGCAGGCCTACACAATCACGGCATGGACACCCTGTCAGAACGCTATCTGAACCATACGCCGATCCCGATCAAACCGCTGGTGGGGTCCGGCAAATCCGCCGTCACCTTTGACAAGGTACCGCTGGACGAGGCCGTGAAATATGCGGCCGAAGATGCCGATATCACCCTGCGCCTTTGGCAGCTCCTCAAACCGCAGCTGCACCGGGCACAGGTCACGCGGGTCTATGAAACGCTCGAACGGCCCCTGGTGCCTGTTCTGGCGGCCATGGAACGCTCTGGCATCAAGGTCGACCGCGATACGCTTTCGCGCATGTCCAACGCCTTTGCCCAGAAAATGGCCGGGCTGGAGGATGAGATTTACCAACTGGCAGGCCATAAATTCAATGTCGGCTCTCCCAAGCAGCTGGGCGAGATCCTGTTTGACGAAATGGGCATCGAGGGCGGCAAGAAAGGCAAGACCGGAGCCTATGCCACCGGTGCCGATATCCTAGAAGACCTCGCGACAGAGCATGAGCTGCCCGCCCGTGTGCTGGACTGGCGGCAATTGTCGAAACTGAAATCCACCTATACCGATGCGCTGCAGGACCACATCAACCCAGATACGGGCCGGGTGCATACGTCCTATTCCATCGCGGGGGCCTCCACGGGCCGTCTGGCCTCAACCGATCCGAACCTGCAGAATATCCCGATCCGCTCCGAAGAGGGGCGCCGCATCCGCGAAGCTTTTGTGGCTGAACCCGGCAAGACGCTGGTCGCACTCGACTATTCCCAGATCGAACTGCGTATCCTTGCCCATATCGCCAATCTTCCTGCCCTCAAGGAGGCCTTTGCACGCGGCGATGACATCCACGCCATGACCGCGTCAGAGATGTTCGATGTCCCCATGGACGAAATGACCCCGGACATCCGCCGCCGCGCCAAGGCGATCAACTTTGGCGTCATCTACGGCATTTCCGGTTTTGGTCTGGCGCGCAATCTGCGCATCCCAAGGTCCGAGGCACAGGGGTTCATCGACCGCTACTTTGAACGCTTTCCCGGCATCCGCACCTACATGGACGACACCAAGGCATTCGCCAAGGAACACGGCTATGTCGAGACCCTGTTTGGCCGCAAGATCCACACGCCTGAAATCGCCTCCAAGGGGCCGCGCGCCGGTTTCGCCGCCCGCGCCGCGATCAATGCGCCGATCCAGGGCACGGCCGCAGATGTCATCCGTCGCGCCATGATCCGCATGCCCGCCGCGATCGCGGACCTGCCCGCCACCATGCTGTTGCAGGTGCATGACGAATTGCTGTTCGAGGTAGAGGCCGGCCATGAGGATGCGCTGATCGACGCGGCCCGCGAGGTCATGGAAAACGCCAATGATCCGGTGGTAAAGCTGGATGTGAAACTGACCGTGGATGCGGGCAAAGGCTCCAATTGGGCCGAAGCGCATTAAGCTGGGGGTCACGCCCATCCTTGCGCGCCGCATCCCGTAGGGTGGACGCCCCGTCCACCTGACCTGCAGGAGGCCCGATGCTGCCCACCTTCTATTCCTTCCGCCGCTGCCCCTATGCCATGCGCGCGCGGCTGGCGCTGGACGTCTCCGGCGTGCGCACTGAACTGCGTGAAATCGTGCTGCGCGACAAGCCGCCCGCCTTTCTTGCGGCCTCTCCCTCTGCGACGGTGCCCTGCCTTGTGACGCCTTCGCAAACCATCGACGAAAGCCTTGATGTGATGATCTGGGCGCTGGAACAGAATGATCCCGAGGGCTGGCTGGACATGCCACAGGCCGGATGGGAATGGATCACGCGCTGCGATGGCCCGTTCAAATCCGCGCTGGACCGCACCAAATATGCCACCCGCTATCCAGATGAGGACCCCGCCCGGCACCGCGACATCGCCAGCGCGTTCCTGGCTGATCTGGATGCCCAGATTGCACCGTGGATCGGTGCGCGCGCCAGTCTGGCGGATTTTGCCATCCTGCCTTTCGTGCGCCAGTTCGCCTTTATCGACAAGGCATGGTTCGACGCACAGGACTGGCCGCAGCTTCAGGGCTGGCTTGAGGCGTTTCTCAGCTCTGACCGGTTTGCGCGGATCATGCAGAAATATCCCAAATGGCAAGCGGGCGATGCGGCGACGCTGTTTCCTTAGGCGGCAGCATTTGGATCACTTGGCCTGCGCCATCCATCCCAGGGTATCTTCGGTCCGCCCGCCGGGATGATATTCTGCGCTGACCCAGCCCTGATAGGCCGATGCCGCGATCCGGTCAAAAAGGGCGGCAAAATCAATGGAACCCGTACCCGGCGCGGACCGATCCGGCGCATCGCCGATCTGAATGTGCCGGATCAGGGGCATGTATCTGTCAAACACAGCGACCGCATCGCCGTGGATCATCTGCGCATGGTAGCAATCGTATTGCAGCCCGACATTCGGGGCATCCACCGCAGCCAGAATCTGTGCGGCCAGTTCATAGTCGTTCAGGAAATAACCCGGCATCGCCTGCGGGTTCAGCGGCTCTATCGTCAGCATCAGATCGTCAGGCGCACGATTGGCAGCCCAGGCCAGGTTCTGTGCAAATGTCTCGAATGCCGCCTCACCCTCGGCGGTGCCTGCCATCACATGCAGACAGCCTGCGCCAAGGCTTTCGGCAAATCTGTAGGCGCGGACGATGTCCTTGCGAAACCGCTCCACCTGCTCGGGCTCTGCGGCAAAGCCACGCGAGCCACCCGTGTAATTGGGGGGCGGCGCATTCATCAAGACCAGTTCCAGGCCATTGGCGATCAGCGCACGTTTGGTTTCCTTGGCCGCGATGTCATAGGGGAACAATATCTCAACCGCCTGAAAACCCGCCTCAGCCGCAGCCTCGAACCGGTCAAGATAGGGCAGTTCGGGCCAAAGCAGGCTGATGTTGGCGGCAAATTTTGGCGGCACGGCAGACCCTACGGCAGTTCATTCGAAGGGATGATGCCAAAAAATTTGCCCCCTGACCACACACCAAACCACCCTTCGTGGTGCACCCCCAGATCAACCAGCCGGTAAAAGCTTTTGCGGTCGATCAGCGCTTCGAGGTTGCGGCGTATCAGCACATAGGGCGACGGCTCTCCTGTGTCAGGGTCGCGCAGCACGCGGATCGGCATATCGGGGCCCGCCTTTGCCTTGTCGTCCAGATTGGTGACAAAAGTCAGCACCTGGTCAACACCTTCGCCCGTCACGTCGAAATCAACGGCGACGAAAGGCGCGTCTTCAACGGTGATACCCACTTTTTCAACGGGTGTGACAAGGAAATAATCATCCCCTTCGCGCCACAGAATCGTTGCGAACAATTTGACCAAACCGGGCCGACCAATGGGCGTCCCTTCGTAAAACCAGGTGCCATCGCGTTTGATCTGCATGTCGATATCGCCGCAAAACGGCGGATTCCACTTTTCCAACGGCGGCAATCCGCGTGTTTTCACAGCATTTGCAGAGGCTGCAAGGCTGGTTGCCGTCGGGGTCACGGTTTTTTGTCCGCTCATTGCTTTTGCCATTTCCAGTTAAAGGGATAGGTTTACATTAAAGCTATATAAACCCGAGGAAGCATTTGTCATGACCCAAGCCGAAGACATGGTGGCCCAGATCGAAGCATTGGGCGAAAAGCTCGCTGAAGCCAAGAAATCCATCACCAACCGTTTCATCGGTCAGGACCGTGTGGTGGAACTGACGCTGACCGCGCTTTTGTGTGGTGGCCATGGCCTGTTGATCGGCCTGCCGGGGCTGGGCAAGACGCGGCTGGTGGAAACTCTCAGCACCGTGATGGGCCTGCATGGCAGCCGGGTACAATTCACCCCCGACCTGATGCCAGCCGACATATTGGGGTCAGAGGTGCTGGAAACCGCGCCCGATGGCAGCCGGTCTTTCCGATTTATCGAGGGGCCTATATTTTGTCAGCTGATGATGGCAGATGAAATCAACCGTGCCTCGCCCCGGACCCAGTCTGCCCTGCTTCAGGCGATGCAGGAAAAAACCGTGACCGTCGCGGGTCAGGGCCGTCCGCTGGGTGTGCCGTTTCATGTGCTTGCCACGCAAAACCCGATTGAACAGGAAGGTACCTACCCTCTGCCGGAGGCGCAGCTGGACCGTTTCCTGGTGCAGATCGACGTCCCCTATCCCGACCGCCAGACCGAACGTGATATCCTGTTGGCCACCACGGGTGATACGGACGCGCAGTCCAGCCAGGTTTTCACCACCCAGGAATTGCTGGCCGCACAGCGCCTCTTGCGCCGGATGCCCGTGGGCGAATCCGTGGTTGAGATGATCCTTGATCTGGTTCGTGCCTTCCGCCCCGAAGAAGATGGCGCAAGCCCGCAGGTCCGCGAGACAGTGGCCTGGGGGCCAGGACCCCGTGCCGCACAGGCCTTGATGCTGGCGGTGCGCGCCAAGGCGCTGCTTGACGGGCGTCTGGCCCCCTCGGCTGAGGATGTGCTGGACATGGCGCGCCCCGTGCTGAGCCACCGCATGGCGCTGAACTTTGCGGCGCGGGCACGCGGCGACAGCCTCACTGCACTGATCTCTGACACAGCGCGCGCACTGACCGGAACAAAGGCCGCAGCGTGACCGATCCGCTTTCCCTTCGCGCCAAGGCAGAGGATCAGGCCGCACGCCTGCCTGCACTTTTGGCGCGGGCAGAACATTTGGCCGGTGCCGTGCTGCTGGGCGCCCATGGGCGACGGCGCGCAGGCACGGGTGATGATTTCTGGCAATACCGTCCCGCGCAGATCGGCGACAGCCGCCGCATGATCGACCACCGGCGTTCGGCCATGGGGGACCTGGAATTTGTGCGCGAACGCGAATGGCAGATTGCCCAGTCGGTGATGCTTTGGGTTGATCAAGGGGCATCCATGCGGTTTGCCTCTCAGGCCGCCCTGCCCCAAAAGGCGGACCGTGCCCGCCTGCTGGGTCTGGCGCTGGCGATCATGCTGCTGCGTGGCGGCGAACGGGTTGGCCTGACGGGCACTGCCCTGCCCCCGCGTCGCGGCACACCCCAAGTCCTGCGTCTGGCTGAAATGTTCTGCCAGGACGATGCCACAGACTACAGCCCGCCGGAACATCGGGCGATGATCCCCCATGCACGCGCGGTCTTTATCTCTGATTTCATGGGCGATCTGGCCGATGTTCAACTGGCCCTGACCAAGGCCGCAGACCGCGGCGTGCGCGGCGTGCTTTATCACGTGCTGGACCCCTCAGAAGAAGCCTTTCCCTTTACCGGGCGGACCATATTTCAAAGCGTCGGCGGCACGCTCAGTCATGAGACGCTCAAGGCGTCCGACCTCAAGTCCCGCTATCTGGAACGTCTTGCCGCCCGCAAGGCCGAATTACAGCGGCTTTGCGCCCTGACCGGCTGGCAATATGGGCTGCATCATACGGATGCCTCGGCGCAATCGGCGCTGTTGTGGCTTTACAGCGCGCTGGACAGCCGCGCGGGAGTGGCGGCATGACGGTTTTGGGCGGCATCGGATTTACCAGCCCCTGGTTGCTGGCAGCCCTTTTGGCGCTGCCAATCTTGTGGTTGATCTTGCGTGCGGTGCCACCGGCCCCGATCCGCCGCCGCTTTCCCGGCGTGGCGCTGCTGTTGGGACTGAAAGACGATGAAACCGTCTCTGACCGCACCCCCTGGTGGCTGTTGCTGCTGCGGATGCTGGCGGTGGCCGCAATCATTCTTGGGCTGGCCGGCCCGGTTCTGAACCCGCAAGCGGATCAGGCCCAAGGCGACGGTCCCTTGCTGATCGTGCTGGACGGCACCTGGGCCGGGGCCACCCGTTGGCCCGAACAGACCAAGGTGATTGATGCGCAACTGACCCGTGCCAGCCGCGCTGAACG
>Ga0075467_10004222_pt1 | contig 10716 bp, 4 predicted proteins | sample DEB08_DNA_9_FD_75067 | JGI IMG/M metagenome (GOLD analysis project Ga0075467, IMG submission 75067) | Aqueous microbial communities from the Delaware River and Bay under freshwater to marine salinity gradient to study organic matter... | ecosystem: Environmental > Aquatic > Marine > Coastal ...
CATTAATTATTTTACCTGCGCATTTAGCACACTCTAAAGCACTTAGAAAAGAAAGTAGTAAACCAAAAACCGGATTAGTAGGTTTTTTCCAAAGAGTATTTTCAAAATTACGTTATATCAATTCGTTCGGAGATGCAATAATGACATGGCTTAGAGATAAATTATACAGTCCTTCTTTACGATTTGCGCTACAAAATAAATTTTTAACCTTTTCTCTTTTCATTGTTTTCTTGATTTTAACTGTTGGTAGTATTGGAGGAGGGATTATTAGAGGTGCATTTTTTCCACAAATCGCTAGTGATCGAGTTTCTATAACACTCAACATGCCTAACGGAACCAATGAAAAAGTTACGGATAGCATCATTTCCTTTATCGAGAAAAAAGCAATTGAAGTTACCAATGAAATCAATAATGAATATATGCCAAAAGGTGCTGAAAAGCATTTGGTAGAAAATATCATTAAAAATATTGGTCCGGGTTCTGCATCAGCATCCCTTGCCATTAATCTATTGCCTGGTGAAGAGCGCCCGAATGAAATTACCTCAAGATTAGTAACCAATCGGATACAAGAACGTGTAGGTCCTGTATTTGGAGTAGAAAGTTTAGTTTTTGGTAGTGGTGGGAATTTTGGTGGAAGTCCTGTCTCTGTTTCTTTACTTGGAAATAATATTCAAGAACTTAAAGCCGTAAAAGCAGAGCTCAAAAAACGTCTTCAGGATAATATTTTACTAAAAGATGTTACTGATAATGATCCAGCTGGAATTAAAGAAATACGTTTACAACTCAACGAAAGTGCTTACGCTCTTGGATTAAATCTAAGAACGGTAATGACGCAAGTGCGTTCCGCATTTTTTGGTTCACAAGCACAACGTTTTCAGCGTGGACAAGATGAAATTAGAGTTTGGGTTCGATATGATAGAGAAGACCGTTCATCCATCAAGAATTTAGACAATATGCGTATTCTTACGCCAAGTGGAGCGCGAGTTCCATTAAAAGAAATTGCGAGCTATGAAATAGAACGTGGAGATGTTGCTATTAATCACTTAGAAGGAAGACGTGAGATTCAAGTTTCTGCAGATATAAAAGATCCTAAGAAAACAAGTGCTACTGATATTATGGCGGAAATCAAAGACGAGATTATGCCAGAGATTTTAGCTAAATATCCTACGGTTACGCCTTCTTATGAAGGTCAGAACCGAGAGCGTTTAAAACTAATGAACTCCTTAAGTTTTGTAGGATATTCTGTACTTGCTCTTATTCTTATTGTAATTGCCTTTACTTTTAGAAGCTATTCACAACCCATATTATTGATGCTATTAATTCCATTAAGTTTACCTGCTGTTGCTTGGGGACATTGGATTCATGATTTTCCTTTAAACATTTTATCGATGTTAGGAATTATAGCGCTAATTGGAATTATGGTTAATGATGGATTAGTTCTTATTGGTAAATTCAATAACAATCTACGAGATGGAATGTCTTATGATGATGCTTTATACGAGGCAGGTCGTTCAAGATTTAGAGCTATCTTTTTAACATCAATTACTACAGTTGCTGGTTTAGCTCCTTTAATTTTTGAAGAAAGTAGACAAGCACAATTTTTAATTCCTATGGCTATTTCTATTGCTTACGGAATTGGATTTGCAACCATATTAACATTAATTGTATTGCCTATTTTTCTGTCTTTTAGCAATAGTGTCAAAAAAACAATTAAATGGTTGTGGACTGGCAAACAAGTCACAAAAGAAGAAGTAGAACGTGTAACAAGAGAACAAAATTTATCTAATGAACATTAAGAAAACAGCACTTATTTTGATGTCACTTTGGATGACATCAATATATTCACAAGAAATTTTACCCGTTTCTAAAGCAATCGAATTAGCTTTAGAAAACAACTATGGAATTAAAATAGTTGCTAACACAAATAGGATTGCAAAAAACAATACTAGCCTATTAAACTCTGGTTATTTACCAACCTTGACAGGAAATTCTGGAATTACGTACAATAGAGACAATATTGAGGCTGAATTTGCTAACGGACAATCTACTGCCTTAAACGGCGCTAAAAGCTCTCGATATAACGCTTCTTTAAATCTAAATTATACTTTGTTTGATGGTTTAGGAAGGCATTACGATTATAAACGCTTAAAAGAAGAATATAATTTATCAAAATTACAAGCGAGAGAAACTATTGAAAATACGATCTCTCAGTTATTTACTGTGTATTATAATGTTTCGCAAATTTCTGAAAATGTAAAAACACTAGAACAAACACTTGCTGTTTCTAAAGATAGAATTACCAGAGCTAACTATCAGTTTGAATATGGACAAGGAACAAAACTAGACATCTTAAATGCTCAGGTTGATATTAATAACGATAGCATTAATTTAATCAATGCAAGGCAACAACTCATCAATACCAAAAGAGATTTAAATGTTGTTTTAGGAAATTCTGTAGTTTCTGAATTTGGAGTTGAAACTGATATTAATTTCATATTAGATATTGATAAAACTAATTTGTTTAACAAAATGAAAGAGAACAATGTAACCTTGCTACAGATCAATCAAAATATTATGATTAATCAGTTCATCATCAAAGCAAACAAATCGGGTTACCTACCTAGCATTGGATTAACAGGTTCTTACGGATGGAATCAGAACAATAACAATGCTGCATCTTTCGTGGCAGTATCTACAAATACTGGATTGTCGGGTGGTATTAATTTAAGTTGGAATTTATTTGATGGAGGCGGAACAATCACTCGTGTACAAAATGCCAAAATCACTTTAGACAATCAGCGTTTAGAAAAAGAGTCACTTTTAATCAGTGTAGAACGTGATTTCCACAATGCTTGGGACGATTATCAAAATAAGCTTGCGATCTTTAAAGTACAAGAAGACAATATTATTACGTCTAAAAATAATTTTGATAGAACAGAAGAAAAGTTCAAACTTGGACAAGTAACTTCCATTGAATTCCGTCAGGCGCAATTGAATTTATTAAATGCTGAGTTGAGTAGAAATCAAGCAAAATATCAAGCAAAACTTTCTGAATTAAACGTTTTACAATTAAGTGGAGAACTATTGAACGTTCAATTTTAAGTCTTAAAACCCTCTTTTAATATCGGTATTTTTGCTTATTTTTATAGGAAATGAATAACTTCATCCTATGATTAAAAAGTTTAAAAGCATTCAAGAATCTCAAGTAAGTATTACGCAATTAATGTTGCCTTCTCATTCTAATTTTAGTGGGAAAATTCATGGTGGACATATTTTAAATTTGATGGATCAAATCGCCTTTGCATGTGCTTCCAAACATTCAGGAAATTATTGTGTGACGGCTTCCGTAAATAAAGTTGATTTTTTAAATCCGATAGAAGTTGGTGAATTAGTGACCATGAAAGCTTCCGTAAATTATACAGGGAAAACTTCCATGGTGATAGGTTTACGAGTAGAATCTGAAAATGTTAGAACCGGAAAAGTAAAACATTGTAATTCTTCTTATTTTACCATGGTTGCCAAAGATGAAAACGGAAAAAGCTCACCAGTCCCTGGCATTATCTTAACCAACAAACAAGAAGTTAGACGCTTTACCAGAAGCGTCATTAGACAGCAAGAGTCAAAAAACAGAACGTCTCGTTTTAGTAGTAAAGTATTTAATGCTGATGATTATATGGACTTGCTAAAAACTCAAAATACTAAGATTGAGTTGTAGAAATTTAGTTTGTTTCTAAACTTAAAAAAATATAGCTTCGCTAACTCTTGATATAAAACATTTATACTGAGCTTATAGAAGTATTGAAACGTTCGATATCAATTAAGTTAGCGAATCACATAAAAAAAGCAACTCAAATGAGTTGCTTTTTTTTATTCTATGAATCTCTTTTACTTACTCAAATACATTTTACGTTTCGAGTATAAATCATAGAATTCATCGTCTTTTAAGCTATCAATAAACAAGATACTTTCTCCTGTAGATTTCATTTCTGGTCCTAATGTTTTATCAACATTCGGAAACTTATTAAATGAGAAAACAGGTTGCTTAATTGCATAACCTTCTAACTGTGGATTAAAATCAAAGTCGGTTACTTTCTTCTCTCCTAGCATTACTTTTGTCGCGTAATTTACATACGGTTCTTTGTAGGCTTTGGCAATAAAAGGAACGGTTCTAGAGGCTCTTGGATTTGCCTCAATGATATACACAATATCGTGTTTGATAGCAAACTGAATGTTAATCAACCCAACTGTTTTTAAAGCCCTTGCAATGGTATGAGTATGATCTATAATTTGTTGCATTACCAAATCACCTAAGTTGAAGGCTGGTAAGGTTGCATTAGAATCTCCTGAATGTACTCCACAAGGTTCTATATGCTCCATAATTCCGATGATGTAAACATTTCCATCTGCATCACAAATCGCATCTGACTCTGCTTCTATGGCTCCATCTAAATAATGATCTAATAACAATTTGTTGTTTGGCATTCTTCGTAACAAATCAACAACGTGCTCTATTAAGTCTTCTTTATTGATGACTATTTTCATTCCTTGACCTCCTAATACATACGATGGACGTACTAAAATTGGAAAATCTAATTCGTCTGCCAAGGCTAAAGCTTCATCCGCGTTTTCTGCAATTCCAAATTCTGGATACGGAATATTATTATCTTTTAATAAGCGAGAGAAACTTCCTCTATCTTCTGCTAAATCTAGTGCTTCAAAACTAGTTCCTATAATTTTGATTCCATATTTGGTTAGTTTTTCAGCTAACTTTAAAGCAGTTTGACCACCTAATTGAACAATCACACCTTCTGGTTTTTCATGACGAATGATGTCATAAATATGTTCCCAAAATACAGGTTCAAAATATAGTTTATCTGCGGTATCAAAATCCGTTGAAACGGTTTCTGGATTACAATTAATCATGATTGTTTCATAACCACATTCTGCTGCAGCTAAAACTCCATGAACACAACAGTAATCAAACTCAATTCCTTGTCCTATTCTATTAGGACCAGAGCCTAGAACAATCACTTTCTTTTTATCAGAAACTATACTTTCGTTATGAACATAGGTTTCTCCTGAAGCAGTTTCTACTGAATTTTCAAAAGTTGAATAATAGTAAGGTGTTTTTGCAGTAAATTCTGCAGCACAAGTATCCACTAATTTGTAAACACGTTGTACATTTAATTCTTCTCTTTTGGTATATACCTGACTTTCTAAACATCCTAACATATGAGCAATCTGACGATCTCCATATCCTTTTTGTTTTGCCTCTAATAACAATTCTCTGTCTAAAGTGTCAATTGTATATTTAGAAATCTCTTTATCTAGCTGGAATAATTCTTCATATTGTTTTAAATACCACATATCAATTTTTGTGATATCATAAATCTGACTTAGAGGAATTCCCATGGCTATCGCATCATAAATTACAAACACACGATCCCAAGATGCGTTGGTAAGTTTATCGATGATTTGATTGTAGTTAGTATATCCTTTTCCGTCAGCTCCTAATCCATTTCTTTTTATTTCTAGAGACTGAGTTGCTTTGTGTAATGCTTCTTGAAACGATCGTCCAATTCCCATTACTTCACCAACGGCTTTCATTTGTAATCCTAAAGTTCTGTCTGAACCTTCAAATTTATCAAAGTTCCAACGAGGAATTTTTACAATTACATAATCTAATGTAGGCTCAAATAAGGCTGAAGTAGATTTCGTAATCTGATTATCTAACTCATCTAAAGTATAACCAATAGCTAATTTTGTTGCTACTTTTGCAATCGGATATCCGGTTGCTTTACTTGCTAATGCAGAAGAACGAGATACACGTGGATTAATCTCAATAGCAATAATATCTTCTTTTTCATCAGGTGAAACAGCAAATTGCACATTACATCCACCTTCAAAATCACCAATACTACGCATCATTAAAATTGCCTTATCACGCATAATCTGATACGTTTTATCAGAAAGTGTCATTGCTGGGGCAACAGTGATAGAATCTCCCGTATGAATTCCCATTGGATCCATATTTTCAATAGAACAGATAATAACTACATTATCGTTTTTATCACGTAATAATTCCAACTCATATTCCTTCCAGCCCATCATGGCTTTATCAATCATTACCTCATGAATTGGAGAAATTTCCAATCCTCTTCGTAAATTTTTATCGTAGTCTTCTTCATTATAAACAATCGCTGCTCCTGCTCCACCTAATGTATAAGATGCTCTAATACATAATGGGAAACCGAATTCTTGTGCAATCTCTTTTCCTTGTAAAAAAGACGTCGCTGTTGCTTGTGGAGCCATACCAACTCCAATTTTCAACATTAACTCTCTAAATTTCTCTCTATCTTCAGTAATATTAATCGCATCAATATCAACACCAATTAACTTAACTCCATGATCTTCCCAAATTCCTTTTTCATCAGCTTCGATACAAAGGTTTAAAGCAGTCTGACCTCCCATAGTTGGTAGTACTGCATCAATTTGTGGGTGTTCTTTTAAAATTTTTATAATTGACTTGGTCGTCAAAGGCAACAAATACACATGATCGGCCATAGATGGATCTGTCATGATGGTTGCTGGATTAGAATTGATTAAGATCGTTTCTATTCCGTCTTCTCTTAAAGAACGTAAAGATTGTGATCCTGCATAATCAAACTCGCAAGCTTGACCAATTACAATAGGACCAGAACCGATAATTAAAATGGATTTTAAGTCTTCTCTTTTTGGCATGTTGATGTGATAATTTTTTTCTGTTTGTAAAAATACTTCGCAATAGGGTATAAAAAAAGGTGTTACTTAAAAAAGCAACACCTATATTATTAACAATTGTTAATCATTATTTTTTTGGTCTAGATTCTGATGAGACAGATAATTTCTTTCTTCCCTTTGCTCTTCTACGAGCTAACACTTTTCTACCATTAGCGGAAGCCATTCTTTCCATGAAACCGTGTTTGTTTCTTCTCTTTCTTTTTGATGGCTGAAACGTTCTTTTTGGCATTATCTATATTTTTAAAATCTTCTTAATATTTTATTTTTGCTCTACGATTTTAGCTCGTTAAAAGCGTGGGCAAATATACAACTGTTTTTATTTATCACAAATAGTATTTCTAAAAAAAATAAAAATATTTTTAATTGTTAAAAAAAAGCACTTTTGTTGATTGATTTTTGCTGTTTTTGTTTGTGAGAAAAACAAGAGTTAGTACTTTTGCTCAAACCTAAGAAAACCATGAAAAACACCAAATACGTTTTCGTTACTGGAGGCGTAACTTCTTCACTTGGAAAAGGAATCATAGCAGCATCACTCGCAAAGCTTTTACAAGTAAGAGGATTTTCTGTAACAATTCAAAAACTAGACCCGTACATTAATATAGATCCAGGAACGCTAAATCCTTATGAACACGGTGAGTGTTATGTAACTGATGATGGTGCTGAGACTGATTTAGACTTAGGTCATTATGAACGCTTTTTAAATATTCCTACCTCACAGGCTAATAATGTAACTACAGGAAGAATCTATCAATCTGTAATTGACAAGGAAAGAAAAGGAGAATTCTTAGGAAAAACAGTTCAAGTGATCCCTCATATTACCGATGAAATTAAACATCGTATCCAAATTTTAGGAAATACAGGTGATTACGATATCGTTATTACTGAAATTGGTGGAACTGTTGGTGATATCGAATCCTTACCTTATATAGAATCTGTTCGTCAACTTTTATGGGAATTGGGAGAAGAAAATGCAATCGTAGTTCATTTAACATTGATTCCATATTTAGCAGCTGCAGGTGAATTAAAAACAAAACCTACACAACATTCTGTAAAAACTTTAATGCAAAGTGGAATTAATCCAGATGTATTAGTTTGTAGAACAGAACATGAAATCTCTGAAGATATCAAAAGAAAACTGGCTTTATTTTGTAATGTAAAGCAAGAAGATGTTATTCAATCTATTGATGCCGATACCATTTATGATGTTCCAAATTTAATGTTTGAAGAAGGTTTAGACGCTGTTGTTTTGAAAAAACTACATTTATCTTCTGAAGGTAAACCACAATTAACCGCTTGGAATAACTTCCTACACAAATATAAAAATCCAACTTCTACTGTTGAAATTGGTTTGATTGGGAAATATGTTGAATTACAAGATTCTTATAAATCAATTACAGAGGCATTAATACATGCAAGTGCTACTAATGAAACAAAAGTTGAAATCCGTTGGATACATTCTGAAGATTTAACTCCCGGAAATGTAACTGATCAATTAAAAGGATTGGATGGAATATTAGTGGCTCCCGGTTTTGGGGATCGCGGAATTGAAGGAAAGATTAAAGCAGTACAATATGCCAGAGAAAATAACATTCCTTTTTTAGGAATCTGTTTAGGAATGCAAATGGCTGTTATAGAATTCTCTAGAAATGTTTTAGGTCTTACAGATGCTAATTCTAGTGAGATGAACGAAGATACTTCTCATCCTGTGATTAGTTTAATGGAAGACCAAAAAGATGTAACTAAAAAAGGTGGTACGATGCGTTTAGGTGCTTGGGACTGTGAAGTTTCTGAAGACTCTAATGTATTTAAAGCCTATAAAAAGACAATGATTAGCGAACGTCATAGGCATCGTTATGAGTTTAATAATGACTACTTAGAGCAAATTAAAGCCAAAGGAATGTTAGCTACCGGTGTAAATCCAAAAACTGGATTGGTTGAAATTATAGAAATCCCTAGTCATCCTTGGTTTGTTGGTGTTCAGTATCATCCAGAATATAAAAGTACCGTACTAAATCCACATCCTTTATTTGTTGATTTCGTAAAAGCTGCATTAGAACATTCTAAATAATTTGATACTCTTAGACCTCAATTTTAAAAAGGGAATACTGTTTGCACTACAAGCAAGGACTAATTAATTTGATGATATTCCTTTAACAAGGAGGCTTTTTTACTACATTTGTCATCGCTTTTTTAAAACAAAGAAAGCAAAAATGACAATTTGACATTTTAAATATATGGAACAAAAAAAATTCGATGTTAATTCCTTTATAGGAATGATTCTTATAGGAGGAATTCTACTCTACTGGATGTATTCTTCTCAACCAGAAGTTGATCCAAACTTAACAACATCTACAGAACAGGTAATCGATTCTACTAAAACGAATACTAATTCTAATGCAACTACAATTACACCTTTAGTAAACGACTCTCTAAAACAAGTCAATTTACAGAATCAATTAGGTTCTTTTGCTTCTAGTGTTATTAATGGTTCAGAAGGAACAACCACTATAGAAAATGATAAATTATTATTAAGAATTGATAATAAAGGTGGACAAATAGTTGAGGCTTTAATTAAAGGACACAAAACATTTGATTCGTTGCCTTTACATATGATTAAAGACAACAATGCAAGTTTTAATATCAACTTTGGAACCACCGATAACAGAATCTTAAATACCAAAGATTTATTCTTTGAGCCATCGATAACTAAAAACGGTAATACACAAGTACTGTCTATGAAATTGAAAGTCTCTGACAATCAGTTTTTAGAGTACAGATATGAAATGACTGAAGATTACATGGTAAACTTTGCTGTTAGATCTCAAGGATTAAGCAATATCATCAATTCTTCAAATCCTATTAATTTAGATTGGACATTAAAAGGATATCGTCACGAAAAAAGTTTACGTACAGAAAACACCATGTATTCTTATTTCTACTTTAAAGCCGAAGATGAAGTAGATTATATTAACGCTGATAATAATGATATTGTAAACGACGTAGATTGGGTTTCTTATAAACAACATTTTTTCTCATCTATATTATTAACTGACAAACCTTTTAGCAATGCTGCAATAGCATCAGAAGATTTAGTTAAGGATGAAGCAATAGACAGTGTTTTTACAAAAAGATATAGTTTAAAAACTCCTTTAGAATTAAGCAATGGAGAATTAAACTATAATATGAAATGGTTTTATGGACCTTCAAACTACAAGAGATTAAAAGCTTATGAAGGAACAGATTTAGAAGAAACTGCCGATTTAGGTTGGGGGATTTTTGGAACCATAAATCGATGGATCTTTATTCCAATCTTTGGAATGTTAGAAGGCTTTATGGGTAATTATGGATTGATTATCATTTTAATGACCATTGTTGTAAGAATTATCATGTCTCCTTTGGTTTACAAATCGTATGTATCTAGTGCTAAGATGAAAGTGATTCGCCCAGAATTAAATGCACTTAACGAGAAATATCCAGGAAAAGAAAATGCAATGAAGCGTCAGCAAGAAACCATGGCCGTACAACGAAAGGCCGGTGTGAGTATGTTGTCGGGTTGTATTCCTGCACTATTACAAATGCCTGTATTCTTTGCCTTATTTAAATTTTTCCCATCTAATATTGCATTGAGAGGAGAAAGCTTCTTATGGGCAGATGATTTATCATCATATGATACAATTTTTAACTTACCATTTACCATTCCTTTTTATGGAAATCACGTAAGTTTATTTCCAATTTTAGCTTCCATTGCTATTTTCTTTTACATGAAAATGAATCAGAGTCAGCAAATGAATATGCAAGCACCAACACAAGAAGGTATGCCAGATATGAGTAAGATGATGAAGTATATGATTTACTTCTCTCCTATTATGATGTTGTTCTTCTTTAACAACTATGCGAGTAGTTTAAGTTTGTATTACTTTATTTCTAACTTACTAA
>Ga0075467_10004223_pt1 | contig 10714 bp, 12 predicted proteins | sample DEB08_DNA_9_FD_75067 | JGI IMG/M metagenome (GOLD analysis project Ga0075467, IMG submission 75067) | Aqueous microbial communities from the Delaware River and Bay under freshwater to marine salinity gradient to study organic matter... | ecosystem: Environmental > Aquatic > Marine > Coastal ...
CTTCGAGTCTGGAACTGGAAAACCCCCATTTTCAAGGGCTTGCTGGGAAATTGGCTCCGACGGTAGGGATCGAACCTACGACCAATTGATTAACAGTCAAGTTTTGGGGTCTAACTTATCCTAAATATGTAAAACTATCGGATCTTAAATATCCCTTATTTTACTTGCTTATATGCTATTTGTTTGCCTATGTTGGTAACATGGGGTAACGGCTCTTATCACTGAATTCTGTTACCCCAGTGTTACCCCGGATATCTGGGGTAACGGCACCAAATCGCAGGACCGACCATCTTTCGCAAAATCAATTGGTCGTTTTTGAGGGTAACAGAAGGACGGCTTTGCATGGCAAAAGCACTGACGACGAAGGCTATCGAAGCTGCAACGGCGGGTGATAATCGCCGCGAAATTCCCGACCCGGCGTTGTCTGGTCTTTACCTTGTGGTGCAACCGAGCGGATCGAAGTCTTGGGCCTTGCGGTATCGCTACGCGGGCAAGCCAAAGAAGTTGACCCTTGGGCGCTGGCCGATCATGGGGCTGGCCGATGCACGGGCCGCCGCGTCCGAAGCTATTGAAGCCGTCGATCACGGCAATGATCCGAGCGCCGCGAAGAAAGCAACCAAGGCCGCAAAGTTGGAAGCGCAGCTATCCGAGCGCGACAAGATCAAAACGCTAGTGGAGCAATTCGGCAAGCGTCACCTGTCCACATTGAAATCTGGTGAGACGGTCAAGCGCGAGTTGCACCGGCATGTTGTGGCAGTTTGGGGCGAACGGGATATTCAAGGTATCACTAAGCGTGACGTGATCGACCTCTTGGACGCCATAGCCGACAGCGGGCGGGTTGTGACTGCAAACCGCGTCCGGGCGTATCTGAACAAGTTTCTAAGCTGGTGCGTGGAGCGTGATATCATCGACCAGTCGCCAGCGATGGGCGTTAAACCGGCGGCGAAGGAAAAGAGCCGCGACCGCGTGTTGAGCGATGATGAAATCAGGCTGTTCTGGCAAGCCTGCACCACCGAGGGCCAGCCATGGGGCCACCTTGGCAAACTGTTGCTGTTGACCGGCCAGCGGCTTGGCGAGGTTGTGAATATGACTGACCGCGAAATCACCGGCGATCTGTGGCATCTGACCGGCGACAGGACAAAGAACGGGCGGGCGCACGATGTAGCACTGTCCGAGGCCGCACAGGACGTTCTGGGGGCCGTGGAGCGCATAAAGAGTAGCGCGGGCTATGTGTTCACCACGAACGGCGCAAGCGCGTTGCAAGGCTATCACAAGGGCCGTAATCACATTGCCAATCGCATGGCGCAGATTGCCAGCGAGGAACGCGGCGAGGCCGTGGAAATCCCGCATTGGACGTTTCACGACCTTCGCCGAACGGCGGCAACCGGCATGGCGCGCCTTGGCATTCCGGTGCGCGTTACCGAGGCCGTTCTAAACCATGTGAGCGGCACGGCGGGGGGCATTGTGAGCGTTTACCAGCGGCACGACTATGCCGATGAAAAGCGCAACGCGCTGGACGCTTGGGCGCGCTTTGTTGGCGATCTGGTGGAAGGCAAGGCCGACAACGTGGTGCGGATTGGCGAGGCAGCACGATGAAGCTAACCGAAGATCAGGCAACAGAGATTGTGGAAGCACTCTTGCGGGAGCGTGAGGCGCTCGATGTAGTCTTTTCAGATGATCCGTTAGACAAGCCGGACAGCGAGGTGCTTTTGTTCTGGATCTTGTGTGAGGTGAAAGAGGATGATGGGGTATTTTCTTTTGGCTTTGATACTGCGCCGGATTTTCTATTTGAAATGGCCATGGTGCATCGAGGTGCCTTCGATTTGGCGCATCTGATTGCTTCAGCACATTTATTGGAAGGTTGCGACTTGCCAAAAGCCCTGCAAAAATTTTCGGGTGGTGTAATGCGCGGCATTTACACGCGACCGGCGCGAAAGACTGGACAGACCTCAGCGAAAGACTGGTTAAGAAATGAACTAATTTGCCGCTACATGGACATGCTTACCGGGCCAAAATTTGGCTTTCTAGAGACTCGCAGCCGAACGACATCGGGCGGTTCCGCAGCCGATATTCTGGTTCATGCGCTTTGCCGGTGCGGATATCCACACGTGACGCCGGACATGGTTTGGAATGTGTATGGGAAGGGAAAGATAAGGGAAGAAATCAGCAACGTGTTAGGTACGTAAATCAGCTTGTAGGTATTACGAACGACAGCGGAAGATTTGTGTAGCCAATAGGTAGTCATGTTCAATCAAGAAAGGACGTGGCACCATGAATACCCAAACCGCAACAGAGCGCAGGAATAGCGCAACCTTTGCAAACTCCCCCGAACAAGACCGCAACCCTCACCGTCGCATTCAAGCGGCACCAGTTCGCCAGATGTGTGGCGGTATCAGCGACATGACGCTGTGGCGCTGGCTGGACAATCCCGAACTAGACTTTCCGCGCCCGATCTACATTGGACGCCGCCGCTTTTGGCGCGAGGCCGAAATCATCGCATGGCTTGAAGCGCGCGAGGTGACGGCATGAACTGGTCCAAAGAAGTAGTGCGCCGCACAATGGAAGACGCAGGCGAATATCCCGGCGTTCAATTGCAACTGCTGCTGATGCGCCTAGAGCAATACCCCGAAACACTGCCCGCAATTGCGGATGCGATCCGCGACATGGGCAACTGGTATCTCAATCACGCTGATGAACTTGAGGCCGAAAAGCTGCGCCGTTCTGGCGGTGCCGAAGTCGTCGACCTTACAAAGTAAAACCCCCACCGAAGGCAACGGCGGGGGCATTAACGTATCTAAGCTTGGACGGCTTGGTTAAATGTGTAGCACCATCTGTTGCTTTCGGCAAATACCGAGGCAATCACCAATGAAAAAACTGCAAATCAAACTGTTGATGCGCGCCCATGGGCTGACCGAAGCGCAGGCCAATTTGTTGGCAGCGATGATCTGGGGGGCTTCCTGATGAAGCCTAACTTGAACGCTATCCGGCAACACCTTGACGCTTGGGCTGCACCTTTTTCGCAATCAGAATTCGAGGATGGGCTTTGCGAAATCGCCTATACTGCCCCTGGCACCCCGGCACCCGACCGCGCGCGGATGTTCGGCTTGGACGAACTCGACGCTGCAGCCTATTTTGCCGCAGAGCAGAATGCCAAGGGTGCGAACCTTTACATTGGCGCAGCGATGCGCACACCAGACGCGCACCGTTACAAGCGCGGCTCTACACTGGACTTCTACGCCGCAGCCTTTGCAGCGTGTGAAGCTGATGAAGCGGCTGAAACCGTAGCGGAACGGATAAAAGGGGCAGGCTTCAAGGGCGCAATTCGCGTCAAGACCGGCAGCAAGCCCGAACTACGCGTTCACCATTGGCTACCGCTGCGCGAACTTTGTGATGATCCCGACGAATACACTGCAGCCCTTGGCGCGCTGGTCGCGCACGTCGGGGCCGATCACAAAGTGAGAGATAGCGCGCGGATCCTACGACTAGGCGGCACCGTCAACTGGATCAGTGACCCCGCCAAGCAGGCGAAAGGCTATGTTGACGAATTGACCATGATCATAGTCGAAGAAACGCCAAAGGCAGACCTTGGACGCCTTGCCTCGCTCCCTCCTACCCCGGGTTGGCAGCCTAAGACCGGAAAGGGCGGCACCGGCGGCAATGGCGGACCGGGCGAAATCATCCGCAACGCCGATGGCCTTGTCACCGATGGGCGCGAAGCGTTTTGGCGGCATATCGTGATGGCCGAACTCGCCAAGTATCAGCGTGCGCACGGTGCGGACCCGACCGGTGACGAAATCTTCGACGCGGCGTTTCCACGTTTCTGCCGAGAGACAGTAGGCGATGACCGATGGACCGCACCGAGCGGGCAGACGGCACTGCGCAAACGCGCGCACAACACAATAAGACGCCTCAGGAACGGGCATCTTGCGCGGTTTGGCCTTTACTCAATTGAAACCCAAACAAACAAATCAGAGGCCGAAAAGATGCAAGCTGAACGCGACCGCAACCGCGCCGATGGGGTCGCGCCGCGCAGCTATGATGAACTCATGGAGGCCGCGCAGGCGTTAGAGCCGGGCAAGATCGACGACATGGAGGCAATCGTGAACGAAGCCACCGAACTAAACCCCATGCGCCGCGATGCGATTTTTCGTGCAATCAAAGATGCGGCCAAGGTTCCGCTTGGCACGTTGCGCGATCAATCATCCTACGGCAGCGAAACCGACGACCTTGATCATCTCGATCTTGCCCGCATTACCTTGAACGGCATCGGGCGCGAGAATTTGATCTGCGCGGATGCTTTCGTATGGCAATGGTCAGATGCAGGCGTATGGGCGCAACAGGACGACCGGGCAATAAAGCAAGTAACGCAGAACGTAATTGATACCGAGTGCGTGGACGTCACCGCCAGTCTTGTGAATGGCGTCACCGATGTTTTGAAGTCGGAGATCTTCAAGTCGGGCCACGAATTCAACCGAGGCAACCCGGAGGCGGTAAATTGCTTGAATGGTGAAATTGAGTTGCAAGGCGGCTGCTGGGTTTTGCGGCCACATTGCCGAGAACACTACAGAACAACGCAGATCCCGGTTGCCTACGACCAGAGTGCAGATGCGCCGCTGTTTCGGACGTTTCTGGATCAGGTGTTCCAAGATGACGCTGACAAGGCCGACAAAATCAAATCAACGCTTGAACTGATGGGCTACACGCTGATGAGCCATGCGCGCCACGAACGCTTTGTTATGCTCATAGGACCGGGGGCGAACGGTAAGTCCATTCTATTGTCAGTGTTGGAACGGCTGCTGGGCCTAGAAAACGTGGCAGGCGTCCAGCCGTCGAACTTTGAAAACAGGTTTCAACGGGCGCACCTTCACCAGAAACTTGCCAATATCGTTACCGAATTGAAGCAAGGCGAGGTTATTGCAGACGCAGAATTGAAGGCGATCTCGTCCGGGGAACCGGCGACAGTGGAGCATAAATTCCAGAACCCTTTTGTGATGCGGCCTTTCGCAACCTGCTGGTTTGGCACAAACCACATGCCGCACACGCGCGACTTTTCGGAGGCACTATTCCGGCGGGCCACGATCCTGCAATTCAACCGGACCTTTGCGCCGCATGAGCAAGACCCCCGATTGAAAACCGATGCGTTCTGGAATGGCGAACTACCCGGCATCCTAAACATGACGCTGGCCGCATACGCTAAGGCGCTGGCCGAAGGCTTTACACAACCGCAATCGTCCGAGGCCGCAAAGAAGGAATGGCGACTTGAAGCCGATCAGGTGGCGCAATTTGTCGATGATACCTGCCAGCGTTCGCTAGGCGCGCGCACGCCAGTTGGCGACGTGTTCCGAGCCTACCAATCATGGGCGCAAGATAATGGTATCGGCAAGACCATGAGCCAGAAGGGTTTGCGAGATCGCCTCACACGTTTGGGCTTTGGGGCAGATCGCAGCCCGACAGTCCGCTACGTTACCGGGCTGAAGGTAACGACCTTAGCTTGGGGGTCATGACGCTTATGACGGATATGACGCATTATCCTACTGTACTAATCATGGGGAAACTTAATGTTTTTATAGAACATTGTTTTTTCCATAGCTGCAGACAGTAAGAAAACGCGTCATATCCGTCATACCTCTCAAATAGCTAGGACCACCCCGCGCACAAAAGGCTGAAATGAAAGTTGAGAACCGTTCGCAAGAATGGGCGGTTGTGCAGTTATTTTCTGCAATATAAACAGCGATAGTTTGACTTATAGTCACAGTTTCTAATCTTAAGTAACGTTGTAAAACAAATACTTAGATTTCATTTTATTGTGTCTTGTGCTATGAGGGTAACGCAGGGGTAACAAAGGCCGCATTTAGCATGGCGAAAGCACCACCACCGCCCGAATTTAGCACCCGCCGGGGAACTGGTGCGGTTGCATTGGCTGGCGTAGATGGCCGTTCGATGATGGCTCGCCGGTTCCGCGAGATAGTCACCGGCATCGAATGTGATCTAGGCGACGACCTGACCGAAGCGCAAAAGCACCTGCTAGCGAGAGCCGCGACACTGGCCGTTTGGTCCGAGGCACGGGAAACGGAACTTGCCAACGGGCAGGAATTCGATGCGGTGCAATACGCCACCATAAGCAACGCTATGCGCCGCCTGCTAGCCGATCTGGGGCTTGCGCGCGTGGCGCGCGATGTGACGCCGGACCTTTCCGAATACATAAAGGGCAAGGCCAGATGAGCGTTTCAATTATTGACGCGATGGCCGACGATAACTTGTTCGGTAAAACCTTTTGGAAAGAAAGCTTTGAGGCATGGCGCGCGCTGCTAGGGGCATTCTACGGGCTTCACCTTGACGATGATGCGCAAGAGATCGTGCATGGGCTTACTGACCGCCAGAGCGGGCCGCACAAGGGCTTGCGGGAATTATGGGTCGCGGTAGGGCGGCGGGGCGGCAAGAGCCATGCGGCGGCGCTGCTGGCCGTCTATGAGGCTTGTTTCCGCGATCACCGCGATAAGCTGGCACCGGGCGAGGTGGCAACGGTTATGGTGATTGCATCCGACCGTAAACAGGCACGGGCCGTCATGCGCTACATTAGCGGCATGGTGAATGAAAACCTGATGATATCGCGCATGGTGCGCCGCGAAAATTCGGAGATGATCGAATTCAGCAACCGGTGCGCAATCGAGGTTCACACTGCCAGCCACCGAGGCGTTCGCGGCTATACCTTGAGCGCGGTTATTCTGGACGAAATCGCTTTCTGGCAAGTTGACGGGGCAAACCCTGATGTTGAAGTCATTGCGGCGCTGCGCCCGGCGCTGGCAACGCTGGATGGCCGGTTGATAGGTATATCATCGCCCTATGCGCGTCGGGGCGTCTTGTGGGACACCTACAAGCGGCACTATGGTCAGGACAGCGACCGCGTATTGGTAGCGCAGGCACCGAGCCGCACCATGAACCCGCTATTGCCGCAACGGGTAGTTGATGACGCGATCAAAGACGACGCGGCGCGTGCATCGGCTGAATATCTGGCGCAGTTTCGCAGTGATATCGAAACCTTCCTTTCGCTTGAACTTGTTGCAATGGCGCAGCGCCAAGAGCCTATGGAAATCCCTTGTCAGCGTGGCGTGAAGTATTGGGCCTTTGTTGATCCAAGCGGCGGCGGAGCGGATGAATTCACGATTGCCATAGGACACCGCGACAAAGGTGAGGCGATCATTCTTGATGCGGTGCGAGGCCGTAAGGGAAACCCGGCGGCGATAACGGCAGATTATTGCGCGCTGTTGAAAACCTACGGCATCACGAAGGTTTACGGCGACCGCTACGGAGCGGAGTGGGTGCGCACTGAATTTAGACGGCACACCGTCGATTACCTCAATTCACCCGGCACCCGCTCCGAACTCTATTTGAGCATGGGTCAGGCGTTAAACGCGGGGCGCGTAGAATTGCCACCATGCCCGATGATTGAGCGCCAACTATGCGCCTTGGAGCGCCGCACGTCGCGCGGGGGCCGTGATCTGATCGACCACCCACCCGGCGGGCATGACGACCGCGCCAACGCGGCGGCGGGGCTTGTGGCACTGCTGGGAAGCGACAAGCGCAAGGATATCACGACTAGAACCAAAATGGTAAAAGGATTGTACTGATGGCTGACAAAAAAAGGAGCACAACGTGGATGGGCTTTTACGTAAAAACGCGGAATTGCTTGCCAATATCTAAACTCTGAAAGGCCGCATTGCGACGCTGGAAGGTGAAGTGGGAGCCGCAAACACGACGCGTGATGATGCCTGGGCAAATCAGGGCAAAATGTGTTGCGGTAGAACACTGATCGAAATTATAATCGATGGAAAAGAAATCTGGCGGGAAAAGTTCGTGAGCTGCGCTTCGCCTGGCAGACGCGGCCAGATAAATGATCAACTGTTAGATCACATCTGAAACACGACAGATGAGCCAACACGTTTCATCATAAATCTTATTCATCTTTACTTTTGTATTCATTCTTGAATTTTACCCAAAGAAGGCCTCTGTTGGTCGACAGTTTATAGAAGGCGTGATCATTTTCGAATTCAACAACCTGCGCCGAGTGTTCTTTGATGCCCTGTTTCTGAAGGTACGCTTTTAATGCCTCTATTTGTTCCATATGTGTTCGGGCGTTTTTAAAAAAAAGGGCGGTATCCTTCGTTTTCCCATCTCCTGAATATGCGCTTCGAACTGAGAATATCTGTGATAATTTTGCTCTATCTGCGCTAGCATTAGATATCCATTTTTCGAATGTCATAAGATGCCTACTTATTTCACTGACAATTTTCCAATCAAGTTCAGCACATCGCTCGATGGCTTCTCGTGCGAAGGTCAAATCATGTGACATCGAAGCTGAAGGTTCGCCGATAATGCCAGATGATAACTCACCGCTGGAAACAAGACGGCTGCTATCATAGTTTGGGTGAACAAATTCACATAGTGAAACGTAGTCGTTTTTGGTACGTTCATCGACAGCATTCAGCGAACGAATTAGATCCGTACTGTTAATGGGTTCTAAGCCCTTCGGGCTATTTTTTCCGCCGTAGTACAACCGTTTAACGACCGTCCTGCGGTTAAGGATCGACTGACTAATCTGATCATATCCGTCTCTTGAGCTGATATCCTCAATGGCTTTTTCTAATTCCTTTTCTTGATACGTAAGCGAGCCCGTATGTTCCATGAATGCGCGAGCAAGATTGAATAGAACTAAATGATTTCTCTGTTTCTCTGCGTCAAAGACGCCTCGCGCAATTTCCCTGGCTTTAAAGCGAAAAACCAACGTCAAAAAGTAGTGTTCGAATGCCAAGTCGTGTAAGGTAAGGGCGACTTTGGCTGCCTCGCTATCGCTTTTTTGATCTAGTAGCTGAGGTTTTGAACGATCCGAAAGGCTATCAAAATCACATACGTGCTTCCACAGTTCGTCGCTCTCGACAAGTTCTGTTAGGTTTGGATATTTTTCTTTTTTCATCGGTCGCTCTTTTGTGAGCCATGGCTTGCACAACAACTAATAGATCCACGTATCCGCATCTGCAACAGTAAGACAGTGGCCAATGCGCGTCGCTTCCTCCGCGACCTTGAGCGTGCCTGGCCACTGCGCATCCGCACTTTTTTTACGGAAAACGGAAAAGAGTTTACCGACCGGCTGTCCGGTCTGCGAAACTGGCGCAAAGCGGGAAGCAAGAGTTGGGCGGGCTCTGTACCAGTCTGAATATCACACACCGACTGACCCCAACAAGATAACCGCAAACAAATGGCATGGTTGACCGATTCAATGGTCGGATCGGGGATGTGCTGCAGAGCCAACACTTCCAATCTGGCGAAGAACTAGAAGCCACACTGCATCGATACGTTTGGCTCCAGAGCCAAAATGCTCCCACATTCAGCCTTGAATAGCAAGACGCCCTTGCAAGCCATGTAAGACTGCCACACACTCAAACCGGGAATGTTCAAGAAGCACCCATACTACCGTCCGGTATGTGACATCTAGAATCTTGAGAAAGAGGGTTTCGTTAATGTCGTCTATTCTAAAATTCTTTCGAATTACCTTTTTCTACGCGGTATATTTTTTCTTGTGTATGATGTTCTTAGTGGTCGCATTGGAAAGCTGGCCTGTAAGCGCACAAATGTTATTTGCATTCGGATTACCAACCCTTCTCGTGTGGTGGCAAGAAAGTGTAAAAGCACACAAAGCGGTTAACAAGCCGAACCCGCTCAACTGGATCTGCAAGTGACGGGTGACCCAATGTGGGTAAGAAAAAAAACGTAACTACAATTCGTAAAAATGACTTGGTCATGTGTATACAACAGCACCTGTAATGCCGATGCGTCAAGTCAGTCTTTGGATGGTTTTCCACGCCGTGGGTTCATTTCAGTATTCCTCGGCCAGCATCACAGTCAGCACCCGTGCAGTGACGGTTGCATCAGCTGGGTCAGGGGAGTGCATGGTGTAGTCGAGGTCGTAGTAATCAAACTTCCAGAACACCTGATGCGGCCCATGGTGCAATGACCCAAAGTCATGCTCGCCATAGGGGTCACCGGCTGGCGTAAAATCGTCATAGGCTTTGACGCGATCAAAGATCTCATAAACAGCGTCGTGACCCAGTGCCGCGATGCCCTGAGTGATCGCAACACGACAGCCTGTGAAGCTCTGCCGTGCACGATCATTAAGTGTCCGTATTCGCTCAACATCTGGCTCAGGCATTTGCGGCTGCCCGTGCTGCCCCCGGCTTAAGGCGTGGTTCGCGAGCTGTGGCTTTGGCTATGGCAGTGTCCAATTCACCTGAGGACGCCGCAGCAATGAATGCATCCAGGACAGGCTCGACCTCTTTGAGTGTTTTGACGAACACAGCATTGTTGGTGCCATCGGCTGCGATTACTCGTGCCCCATAACGGCACTGTACATACCAGCCGCCGTCCTGCTCAAAGAACCAAGGCCGCACACGGCGATGGGTTTGAACTGACACTCTTTCCCCATGCTCGTTGTTCATCCATTTGTGGCGTTCAACCCTGTGGTCCTTGCCCTCAAGTGCGGCTGTATAGACCAGTTTTTGCTCTTTGAGCCCCGCCACTAGCTTGTCACGTCGTGCAATCACAGGATCACGTTGGGTGGTTTTGGTTACTGTCTTGAAGTTGAGTTTTGCCAATGCATTCATCTGCTTGATCCGATATTGTGTAGTTATATCAGAAGCATACGGTCAGAGATGTGCTTGGA
>Ga0075467_10004226_pt1 | contig 10711 bp, 8 predicted proteins | sample DEB08_DNA_9_FD_75067 | JGI IMG/M metagenome (GOLD analysis project Ga0075467, IMG submission 75067) | Aqueous microbial communities from the Delaware River and Bay under freshwater to marine salinity gradient to study organic matter... | ecosystem: Environmental > Aquatic > Marine > Coastal ...
CCCGCAAAGAATTAGTGCGCAACTTGAATTTACGTTCGATTATGGCCGGCGGTCGCATTCCGAACTACATTCAGTATGCAAAAGAGTTCACACCTTACGAGTATATCGAGCAAGTAAAATCGAAAGACATCTTCGATCCTATTTTGACTTTCCAATTGTCTAATGGCTTTGATGTAAAACAGGTGATGAAAGCTTATTTACCGGAAGATAAAGACTCGTTAGGCTACGCAACGTTGTTGCAGTGGCACAACATGTACTTTGATGCCGAAAAACCAAATCTGATAGGCGGTAAACGTTCATCCGCGAGAGTCGGTTGTGTGCAATGGCAAATGCGTTATTTTGAAGATGTCGAAGGGCTGTTGCAACAAGTAGAGTATTTTGTTGATGCATTATCTGACTACAAATGCGATGTCGCCTTATTTCCTGAGTTCTTCAACGCGCCGTTAATGGGCTTGAGTGACGGTGAGAGTTCAATCGATGCTATCTGGCATTTGGCTGAATATACAGAGGAAATTCTAACCGCTATTTCTCGCTTGTCGGTATCATACAATATCAACATCATCGCAGGTTCAATGCCCGTTGTCGAAGGTGACGAGCTCTTTAACGTGGCCTATTTGTGTCACCGTGACGGCAAAATTGAAAGCCAGTACAAACTGCAATTAACGCCGCATGAGAAGAAAGAATGGATCATGAAGGGTGGTAATAAGCTGCAGTCATTTGATACTGATTTCGGTAAAATTGGTATCCTTATTTGCTACGACGTTGAGTTTCCTGAATTGGCCCGTTTGCTCTCAGAGCAAGATATCCAAGTGTTGTTTGTGCCTTTTTGGACTGACACCAAAAATGGATATTTACGAGTGCGTCGATGTGCACAAGCAAGAGCGATTGAAAATGAATGTTACGTGGCGATTGCTGGTAGCGTTGGTAACCTACCACAAGTGGACAACGTTGATATTCAGTATGCCCAAACTGCGGTATTTTCACCGTCTGATTTTGCATTTCCACACGATGCAATTGTTTCTGAAACAACCCCAAATACAGAAATGACGTTGATTGTTGACCTTGATTTCGACAAGCTAACAAAGCTTCAGAATGAAGGGTCGGTACGCAACTATCTTGATAAACGTCGCGATTTGTTCAGAGTAGAATGGTTGGGCGATAAATAGACTAAGCGACGATAAAGACGGCGTTCAGTATGAAAAATAGATTCATACTCAGTATCTAAATATACGGAGTATGAATTTTCTTATCTCACAATACGCCCTAAACAAATAAGAGCTAGCTATCCACTATATGCTACCGCGCAGCCTGCCCATGGCCGCAAAGCTAGGCATTAATGCTCATCTGTGTACCGCAAACCCAAGTCCCTTTTACAAGCAGATCATCGCTCAGCAACACAAAGTCTGCTTTATTACCAACCTTAAGCCTGCCTCTATCCACAATATCTAACAAATTTGCAGGGACGCGGCTTGCCATATTGAGCACATTTCCAAGCACGGTATCAGCATCCTGTTTTCTTGTTTGTTGCGCCAGTAATAAATACATATTTCGAACTGCACTACTCATGTCTAAACACGAGCCCGCGAGGTTGCCATTGTCTAGGGTTAATCTACCGCCCTTTCTCGTAATTGTTGAATCGAGCCATGACAAAGTTTGTAAATCTGAGCCCACGTGGGCCATAGCATCTGTTACCAACATCAATCTCTCAGCACCAATGCATTGATAGGCAAGGGCACAATTTTGCGGATGCACGTGATGTAAATCCGCAATCAAGCCACACGTTAAGCGTTGATCACTCAAGGCAATATTAATTAATCCTGGCTCTCTTGCGGTTAAACCCGACATGGCATTGAATAAATGCGTTGTGCACCTTGCGCCAGCATCAATCGCCGCGAGTGCCTGCTCAAAGGTTGCCGCACTATGGCCTAGCGAAACAATAACTCCCTTACTGACAAGTTCTGCAATAATATCTGGCGACACATTTTCGGGTGCAAGGGTTACCATTATCTTGCCAATGTCTCGGCGTGTAAAAATCGCTAGATCGCTATCACTTATTTTTCTAACATGCTTGTTTGGGTGAATTCCCCTTTTTTCGTTGCTTAAATTTGGCCCCTCAAAATGAATACCTAAAATACCTAACTCGGGTGCCGTGACTGCCTCAGCAACAGCATTGGCTGCTGCATTCATAACTTCACTACTATCGGTAATTAAGGTGGGCAGCATAGCAGTGGTGCCGTATTTTGAATGCCCCTTCATCATAGTAAGTAAGGTTGCTAATGTCGGTGCATAATTGAATAAAACGCCACCTCCACCATTCACTTGCGTGTCAATGAAGCCGGCACAAACAAGGCCGTCAAGCTCCGCATCAGCAGTAGCCGCGCTAAGGCTGGCTTTTTCTATGCGAGTAATAACTCCGTCTTTTACCTCTAACTGCATATTATCGTGAATTTGCAGACCATCGAATAATCGTTTGGCGAAATAGCTTGTCATTTACATACTCATTTTGGGTAAATTGTGTTGTCTCATCAACGTTTTTAGTGCGGTAGTCAGCGCTCGCGTATGACTTTCAAAAACATGGTTTTTAAAAACATGACCTTCAAAAACATGGCTTATACCAAACAAACCGTTCAAATTTATACTATTTGACATGGATAACCAATGACTACCCGATTAACTTTCCGTTATAAAGCAAATTCTTGTGGCCTGCTTGTTGCGTATTTCATCCTGCATAAACTCTTATGTGACAAAAAAACCGCACTACACTAAGCTATGCGTCGAGATCATCGAATGGAAGCGTTATGTTAGAAAGAAATAACACCGGCCTGATTGTGGTCGATATTCAGGGCAAACTCGCGCGTCTTGTCCACAATAGCGAATTGATGTTACACAACGTAGCGAAGTTGATTAAAGGTTGTACCTTACTTGAGTTACCCATATTGGTACTTGAACAAAACCCCGAAAAACTAGGTAAAACTGCAGAGGAAATTCAGGTTTTGCTAGCAAACTATCCATGCATTAAAAAATATGCTTTTAATGGTTGCGCAGATCCTCACTTTGTTGACCAAGTCAACAAAGCAGATGTACAACATTGGTTAATATGCGGTATCGAAGCCCACGTTTGTGTATATCAAACGGCTATGGGATTAAAAGGAATGCATAAGTCGATTGAGTTAGTTGTCGATTGCGTAGGATCACGGGAAGATGCAAACAAACAAGTTGCTATTCATAAACTTCAAAAACATGATATTGGCATAACCACGGCTGAGATGTGTTTATTTGAACTTATGAAAGACTGCAGCGATCCAAAATTTACAGGTCTTTTGAATATCGTTAAATAAGCTAAACGCTTCTCTTTAAGAGGATAAATGAGCATGGCGACTGAATTGAAAATAGATATTGTGTCTGACGTGTCTTGCCCTTGGTGTATTATTGGCTTTAAAGCATTACAGGCCGCGTTACAAGAAGTGGCACCCGAGATTACCGCACGCATTGAATGGCAGCCTTTTGAACTGAATCCACACATGCCGCCTGAAGGCCAAGATATTACCGAACATATCACCGAAAAATATCGCATTTCTAAACAGCAAGCTGAACAAAACAGAGAGCTTATAAAGCAGCGTGGACTCAGCGTTGGCTATGAATTTGGAAACAGAGGTGGTGGTCGTATTTATAATACTTTTGATGCACACCGTTTGTTGCATTGGGCTAGTGCGCAGGGTAAACAAACTGAATTGAAATTGGCGTTATTCGATCTATATTTTAAGCATAATGGCAACCCCAGTGATCATCAACAGCTTTTAGAAACAATCAAAAGTATTGGCTTGGATGTAGCGGAGGCGAAAAAAATATTGGGTTCGGATCAGTTTGCTACTGAGGTTCGTCGGATGCAGCAACATTACCAAAGCGCAGGAGTGCAATCAGTACCGGCTGTTATCGTTAATAATAAGCATCTGATAAGTGGCGGGCAACCGGCGGAGGTATTTCAGAAGGCACTGATACAAATTGCACAGGAACGCTGAACAGTGTTAACTGTTGGCGCGTAATCTTTTAACAACACACAAATGGACGCACATGAAAATAACAAGCAAAGCAATGTTGGCAATGACGGTTGCCGCCACATTAATGGCTTGCCAGCCAAAATCAGAGGAAGCTGCAGTGTTTGAAGTACCCCCCAAAACTACAAATGTGATTACTGTTGACTATCCTATTACCTTTAAAGGAGACACAGTCGATACTTATTTTGGCGAACAGGTGGCTGATCCTTATCGCTGGTTGGAAGATGACCGCAGTGCACAAACCGAGCAATGGGTAGTCACGCAAAATGACACCACACAGGCCTACTTAAAGAATATTCCTTATCGTGAAAACGTTGCCAAAGTGGTACGTGACCTACTTGATTATGAACGCATAACATCGCCTTCTGCTGAAGGTAAATACACGTACTTCTATAAAAACAACGGATTGCAAAATCAAAGCGTTGTTTATCGCGTAAAAGAGGGCGGCGAAGCTGAAGTTTTCATTGACCCAAATAAATTCAGCGACGACGGCACCGTATCACTTGCTGACTTATCATTCTCAGCTGATGGTCTCATGGCAGCATATCAAACCTCTACTGGCGGCAGTGATTGGCGACAAGTTTATGTGATGAATACCGAATCAAAAGAGCTACTCAGTGACCGGCTAGTCAATGTTAAATTTAGTAATTTAACCTGGTATAAAAATGAAGGCATATATTACTCAAGTTACGATAAACCTGTGGGTTCTGAGCTTAGCCAGAAAACCGACCAGCACAAACTTTATTACCACAAAATTGGCACAACTCAAGCGGATGATGTGAAAATATATGGTCATACGGATGCTGAAAAGCACCGTTACGTTGGTGCACAAGTAAGTGAAGACAATCGTTTTCTATTGGTGTCTGCGGCCAATTCGACATCTGGAAATCGTGCCTTTTTGAAAGACCTTTCAAAACCTGATGCAGGATGGCAGACTATCATTGAAACTATCGACAATGACGTTTCAATGCTGACTAGCAAAGACGATAGCTTATATCTCATGACGAATCATAATGCCCCAAATAGCAAAATTGTGGTGGTGGATGCTAAATCGCCCAGTGTTGAAAATTGGCAAGATCTGATCCCACAAACTGAAAATGTATTGTCTCCGAGCAGCGCGGGTGGCTATATTTTTGCCGAATACATGGTTGATGCAATTTCGAAGGTTTATCAATATAACTTAGACGGCGAGCTACTTCGTGAAATAGAATTGCCGGACATAGGCTCGGTAGACATCAATGATGCTAAGGTTGATGCAAAAAATAGCTACTACACATTCAGCAATTACATTACACCTACGACTATTTATTCGTTAAACATAGCAACCGGTAAGTCGACTTTATTTAACAAGCCAGCGTCAAAGTTTGACGGCGCTAAATTTGTTTCAAAGCAAATTTTCTACACATCAAATGACGGCACAAAAGTGCCTATGATAATCACTTATCATAAAGACACGGTGCTTGATGGCAAAAACCCGACAATGCTATACGGCTACGGAGGCTTTAACGTTAGCCTAACACCTAGCTTTAGTTCAACGGTTGCTGCTTGGCTTGAATTGGGCGGTATTTACGCCGTACCTAATATTCGCGGTGGCGGTGAATACGGTAAAGCTTGGCATAAAGCCGGAACACAAATGCAAAAGCAGAACGTGTTTGATGACTTTATTGCAGCGGCTGAGTATCTTATTGATAACCACTACACCAGCAGCGATTATCTGGCCTTACGCGGCGGTTCTAATGGCGGCTTGTTGGTTGCGGCAGTAATGACTCAACGTCCTGAATTAGCCAAAGTTGCTTTACCAGCAGTTGGAGTATTGGATATGTTGCGTTATCACACATTCACCGCCGGTGCCGGTTGGGCTTACGATTACGGTACGTCTGAGCAAAGCGAAGAAATGTACCAGTACATCAAAGGGTATTCACCTGTGCACAACGTGAAACCCGGCGTTGAATATCCGGCGACAATGATCACTACGGCTGATCATGATGATCGAGTTGTCCCTGCGCATTCGTTTAAGTTTGCCGCTGTACTGCAGGAATTTCAAGAGGGCAATAACCCAACCTTGATCCGTATTGAAACAGATGCAGGTCACGGGGCAGGAACACCCATCAGCAAGACTATTGAGCAATATGCTGATTTGTATGCTTTTGTACTGTTTAATATGGGGGTTCAAGAATTAAAGTAAAGCTAGCAACTAATAGACACTACGATGAGTTGACTGTGCCCAAGCGCTCAAATGTTTAATTTGAGCGCGTTTATAATGAGTACAAGATATCAATTTGACTCTACAGGCTGAATATTAATACGAAGAGCATTGAAAAGGCTTACTGTTAGATATTAAGTACATGGTGTTATCGAGTAAGCAATATGTCAGTAATTATAATGCTGTACCTTACAATAATCGCTAAAAGAATGATCTTGTTCATAAGTTGCATGCTATTATTTTTACACGCGTTTTTCTGTAAATTAATTGAGTGCTATGTACGATATTCCTAAAATAGATCTAAAAGACAAAGTATCTGCCCAAGAATGGCAAACCCGAGTTGAGCTGGCGGCTTGCTATAGGCTACTGGTATTGCACGGTTGGGATGATTTAATTCATACACACGTGTCTGCGCGGATCCCCGGTACGGAAGACTTGCTTATTAATGCCTTTGGCTTAGCTTTTGAAGAAGTTACGGCCTCGAACTTAGTGAAAATTGATATTGAAGGCAATGTGATTGATAAAGAATCTCCATTCTCTATTAACCCTGCTGGCTTTACTATTCATAGTGCAGTGCATATCGCTCGCCCTGAGGCGCAATGCGCTTTGCATCTGCATCATACTGACGCGATTGCCGTTGCTAGCTATAAAGATGGACTTCAACCATACAGTCAATACTCAGCCTTTGCGCTAGCGAGTATGAGCTACCACAACTACGAAGGTTTAGCTGTTAACCCTGACGAAATTAAACGTCTGCAGGAGAACTTGGGGAATGCTAACTTTATGTTGCTTAGAAATCATGGTGCATTAACTATGGGCAACAGTATCGGCGACGCTTTCATGCACATGTATGATTTGTTGCGGGCTTGCGAAGTGCAGGTAAAAATGCAGAACTCGCATAATCAACTTACGAGGGTTGACCAATCAATAATCGACGGCATCAAAGCACAGGCGAACATTGTACATACCGGCTTAACCGGTGGGCAAAAGGCTTGGCCTGCCATGATGCGCAGAGCAAAGCGAGCATATCCAGATTTTGATCAGTAAGTGGGAGGCGCTGCATTTCATTATCAAAGAATACAAACAAGTCAACACCTGAATAATGAAAGATAGAGACTGTTGATTTCTCTTTAACAACGACTAAAGTAACTAACGCGATTGTCGGTTTAGCCGCGTGATTTTTAATAAATAAGCTATTTAGAGGTCCTAAAATGAAAGTAACCCATGTAGAAATCTTCGATATTCATTGTCCCGAACGCCCACCCTGGAATCCTATTTTCGTGCGTGTGCATACCGACGAAGGCATTCATGGCGTTGGCGAAGCCGGATTAGCTTATGACTGGGGTCACAGCGCTGCAGCAGCAATGATCAAAGAAATTGTTGAAGCGGTTCTGATTGGTTTCGATCCTTTTAAAACCGAGCTGCTGTGGTCTCGCATGCTGCGCGAAAGCTTTTGGGGCTTAGGCGGCGGTCCCGTGCTATACGCCGCAATGAGCGCGATTGATACTGCTTTGTGGGATATTAAAGGTAAAGCGTTGAATGTGCCGGTTTACCAGCTATTAGGCGGTAAAACCAATGACAATTTGCGCACTTACGCTAGTCAAATACAGTTTGACTGGAGTCAAGATTGCATCAAAATGCTTACGCCAGATGATTACGCTCGAGCGGCAGGAAAAGCCATCGCGCAAGGGTATGATGCCATAAAAGTCGATCCTATTGTGTATGATGCAAATGGTGACTCAAGCTATGACCGCACCAAGTTATTTACACCAAAACAAATGAAGTTATTTGGTGATCGCATGCGCGCGATTCGCAAAGAAGTTGGCGACGAAGTTGATATTATTTTTGAAGCACATTCCCTAATGGGCTGCGCATCAGCAATTCAAATGGGCTCCATAGTAGAAGAAGTGGGATGCATGATGTTTGAAGAACCGGTAAATTACCTAAATTCTGCCGTGCACAAAAAGGTATCTCAGAATGTAAAAGTCCCGATTGCTGGCGGAGAACGTTTGTATCATCGTTGGGATGTTCGCCCTTATTTCGAAGATCAGAGCATCGATGTATTGCAGCCTGATGTTGGCTTGTGTGGCGGTTTTACCGAAGCGAAGAAAGTCTGTGATTACGCAGATGTTTACGACATTAGAGTGCAAGCGCATGTTTGCGGCGGTCCAGTTGCGACGGCAGCAGCCCTGCAATTAGAAGCAGCTATTCCTAACTTTCTTATTCACGAACATCACACTTACGCAATAAAATCCTGGAATAGAGAGCTTTGCATTCAAGATTATCAACCGGTTAATGGCAAGTTTAAGGTTCCTGATTTACCCGGCATCGGTATTGAGTTGAATGATGAAGTTGTAAAACGTTCGCCGCACGTAACGGTTAAATAACGCTCTGAAATTAAACTCTAAGCAGAATCAGGATTCACCAAGACCGCTAAATTGATAGATACGAAAAGCGTTGTCGTAGCACAGCGCTTTTTTATGCTCAACTTTTATCAAACCGTCGCTAAGCATCTGCTCAAGCACGTCAAAAACCTGTTGCCAATAATATTCATAGGTTACTGATAATTCGCAAAGCGGAAAGTTGCTGGCTAGCATCACGTTGTCCAGCCCAAACATATCAATGCAATGGCTCAGTACTGATTGAATCTGACCTTTTTGATAAGTGCGGTCAACCATTTCAAAGCCTGAACATTTTACCGCTATATTAGGTAGTCGAGTTAATAGCTGGGTATTAAGCTTCCAATCGTCAAATGCTGCATTAGCGTGCCCCATTTCATCAAAAGCAGAAGGGGCGAAGCCAGCATGGTTGAGCACTAGCTGTAACTTAGGGAAATGTTGAAAGAAGGTATAAACCTGCACTACTAATTCCCGATTGTTAACATCGCACTGCAGCTCAAATATGCCATCATGTTCTTCCAAGAATGTTAAATTTGTATAAGAATTAACGTTCTCTAATATGCTTGTTATGCGTTTCACTTCATTTTGTGCAGAATCGTCTTTGAGTAATACTGCATTTTCGTTAGTTAAATTAAGCGGTTCGATAATGTGACGAATGCCAACGGTACTTTGGTACTGTGCTTGAATATTAAATTCATTGATAAACTCAGCGGGTTCGAGCGTTATATCAATAAAGCCGATGGAGCGCAGCGGCAAACTCGCCCTTTGCTCTACATTTGCAATTTCCCGATGACCTAGCTTGTTGTCAAACCCTGCCTCAATATGCACATATCCGCAAACTGAAAATGATGCAGACTTTTGCAAGTCAGTATCGTTTAACTATTGTCAATGCGCTTTTTATCGGGCCAAGTTGGCGCTGAATTTGGTTTTAGCCAATCGTATTGGCCGTGTTTTAAATCGAATAAATGCAGGTGGGAGTCGATAATTTTTATCATGAATTAAGCTGCGGTATAACCGCCATCCATCACTTGTAGGCTGCCCGTCACAAAGCTCGCCTCGTCTGAGGCTAAAAAATAAGCCATGGCGGCTACTTCTTCAGGCTGACCTATGCGACCTAGCGGTTGCAGTGCGGCTTCTTCGGCATGCACCGCAGCTTTGTCCACGCCACTTTGTTCGCAATAGCGATCAATCGCTTTGTGATATAACGGAGTTTCAATAGTACCGGGACACAAGGCGTTTGCTCGAATATTGAATTTTGCATAATCCAAGGCGGTAGTTTTTGCCATCGATGCTAATGCGTGTTTGCTTAAGTTGTAGGCGAAGGAATTTGCTTTAGCCACGAGTGCTTGCTCAGAGGCAATATATAAAATAACGCCAGCGCCCCTTTCCTTCATTGAAGGTAAGACTGATTGCGTTGCCGAAAATGCCCCCTTCACATTTAAATTAAACAATGCCAATAAATCTGCTTCTGAAGTGGCTTCAATATTCGCTGACATATGTTTTCCAGCGTTACAAATCAGCACATCAAGTGTATGTTGCTCAGTAATATCGGCAATGACATTGCAAACAGAATTATGATGTGTCACATCGCACTCAATGAATTTACCGTACGCGCCGGGTTGAATATCTAAGTTAAATACGAGGAATCCATTGCTTTCGAACTTGGCGGCAATGGCTAAACCGATTCCTGAACTGCCGCCAGTAAGTACGAGTGTTTTTTGCATAGTTATGCCTTTGCTACTGTGATGGAAGTGATGGAATTATCATTTTTATTCCGAAGGTTCCCCGATTATGACTGAATTGCGAGAGTATTCAAATATTCGGGTAATCAACGTAAAAGAAATCTCGTGGTTATATTCGGTATTGAGTTCCTTAACGGTAGCGTATGCATCGGTATCCTGAACAAGGAGGTACTCTGTTTTTAATATGCATGCTTAAAACGCTGCATATAATTCAGGAGTAATTGACAAAATGTTGATACACATCCATATTTTTCTTTTTATATTATGTGACTATGATTCTTTGTTATAAATGCTACAGTATCCTTTTTTCAG
>Ga0075467_10004227_pt1 | contig 10709 bp, 6 predicted proteins | sample DEB08_DNA_9_FD_75067 | JGI IMG/M metagenome (GOLD analysis project Ga0075467, IMG submission 75067) | Aqueous microbial communities from the Delaware River and Bay under freshwater to marine salinity gradient to study organic matter... | ecosystem: Environmental > Aquatic > Marine > Coastal ...
CTTACTCATACTACTCAAATGACGAGATTGAATATTCGTTTCAAAATTCAAATGTTTATGTGTTTGAATAATCATCGCCATCTCTTCTAAAGCCGTATTCCCTGCCCGTTCACCGATGCCGTTTATCGTGACTTCGATTTGTCTTGCACCGTTATTGATACCCGCCAAAGTATTGGCTGTAGCCATTCCTAAGTCATTATGACAATGGCAAGAAAGGACGGCTTTATGAATATTCGATACGTTTTCTTTCAAATAACGCATCATATTGCCGTACATTTCGGGGGTACAATAGCCAGTCGTGTCCGGTACATTTATTACCGTTGCACCAGCTTTAATCATTGCCTCGACCATTTGAGCCAAAAACGGCAAATCTGCACGGCCGGCATCTTCTGCATAAAATTCGACATCTTCGACAAAGGATTTGGCATACTTCACCGCAGCGACACCTCGCTCAATGATCTTTTCCCGAGTTGATTTGAATTTGTGTTTGATATGATAATCTGAAGCCCCGATTCCAGTGTGAATCCGTCCACGTTTGGCGTATTGTAAGGCTTCCGCAGCGACTTTAATATCATTTTCTACCGCACGACTTAACGCACAAATTGTCGGTTCTTTGACTGCTTTAGAAATTGCCACAATCGACTGAAAATCCATCGGACTCGACACCGCAAAACCTGCTTCTATTACGTCAACGCCCAACAATTCTAATCCCCTCGCTACTTCTATTTTCTCATTTTTTGATAATTGACAGCCAGGCACTTGTTCGCCATCTCGTAAGGTCGTGTCAAATATGAATATCTTTTCCATTAGTTTAGATGTGAGATGTGAGATAGGAGATGTGAGATATGAAACATCTATTTATTGTCTCAAATCTCAAATCTCAAATCTCAAATCTATAAAAACTCAATTACTTTCTTACCCATTTCAGCCGTTCCTAAAATCATTTTCTTAGCCGTCAAAACGTCTGCAATATCACCAGTTCTGTAACCGGCTTTGAGGACTTTATCCACGGCTTGAATAACTGTATTCGCTTCTTCCTTCATTCCAAAAGCAATATCCAATAGCAAGGCAGTTGATAAAATAGTCGCCAGCGGATTTGCAATACCCTGACCGGCAATATCAGGAGCAGAACCATGAATCGGCTCATAAATTCCGACTTTATCACCCACCGAAGCTGAAGCTAACATACCCAAAGAACCAGCAACTTGTGAAGCCGCATCGGTCAAAATATCGCCAAACATATTACCTGTTAAAACGACATCAAACTGTTTTGGATCTTTGATGAGTTGCATCGCTGCATTGTCGATAAACATATGTACGACCTCCACTTTCGGATATTCTTTTGATAAAGCTTGTACCGTTTCTCGCCACAGTCTCGATGATTCTAAGACATTAGCTTTGTCCACCGAGTGTACTTTTTTATTTCGAGTCATTGCCGACTCAAAGGCTTTTCGAGCGATGCGTTCGACTTCGTATTTGTGATAAACCATTGTATCAACGCCGGTTGTACCGTTATTTTGACGCTCCCGAGGTTGGCCAAAATAAATACCGCCAGTCAGTTCTCGAAAGAATAAAATATCGGCACCTTTTAAGATTTCCTCCTTGATGCTTGATGCACTCAATAATTCATCAAATAATTTTATCGGACGAATATTCGTATAGAGTCCCAGTTCTTTTCTAATTTTTAATAAACCTTGTTCAGGTCGAACAGTCGCATTCGGATTATTGTCATACATCGGGTGACCAACTGCCCCTAACAAAATCGCATCAGAATTTTTACACTTTTCCAGTGTTTCATCAGGTAACGGATTTCCTGTTGCCTCAATCGCCGAATGCCCTAATAAGGCTTCCTCAAATTGAAAATCATGACCAAATTTATTCGCTACCGCTTGTAGCACGTTCTTTCCCCATTCTGTGACCTCTGGCCCAATACCGTCACCAGGTAAAACTGTTATTTTTTTCATTGTTATGTTTGAACATTTGAACAATCGAACATTTTTACAAATAAGCGTACGCTCTTTTACCTTCAAAGGCAGTTACCGCTTCGCTTTGACTAATGATATAATCAATATCGTCATAGCCATTTAGCAAACACATTTTTTTATAATCATTGATTTCAAAACTGGCTTTTAAATCCGTTCCCTCCACTTCGATCGTTTGAGTTGGTAAATCAACTTTGACTTTTGTTTTAGGATTTGCTTCAATTGCATCGAATAAAGCATTCAAAAAATCATCAGAAACCTGAACTGGTAAAATGAAATTATTCAATGCATTGCCTTTAAAGATATCCGCAAAAAAGCTTGAGACGACAACTCTAAAACCATAATCTGCAATTGCCCAAGCAGCGTGTTCTCGGCTCGAACCGCAACCAAAATTCTTTCCAGCGACTAAGATTTTACCCGAATAAGTCGCATCATTTAGTACAAAATCGGCAATCGGCTCATTATTTTTATCATATCGCCAATCTCTAAATAAATTATCGCCAAAACCTTCTCGTGTTGTCGCTTTCAAGAAGCGAGCAGGAATGATTTGGTCGGTATCTATATGGTCAATTCGCACAGGTACGCAGCTTGAATTGATTGTAGTTATTTTCATTTTTTAAGATGTAAACTGTGAGCTGTGAGCTGTAAGATTTTGAATACAAGTAAAGTAGTCTAAAATCTCACAGCTTATAGCTCATATCTAATTACAAAAACTCTCGAATATCTGCAATTTCCCCCGTAATTGCAGCAACGGCAGCAGTTAAAGGACTTGCCAAAAATGTTCTGGAACCTGGGCCTTGACGACCTTCAAAATTTCGATTAGAAGTCGATACACAGTATTTACCAGCCGGCACTTTATCCTCGTTCATGCCTAGACAAGCCGAGCAGCCCGGTTGTCTTAATTGAAAACCTGCACTTTCAAAAACCTTGTCTAAGCCTTCACTTTTGGCTTTCGCCAAAACTTTATTCGAGCCAGGGACAATCCACACATTGACATTTTCCGCCTTTGTTTTTCCTTTCACGAAGTCCGCAACTAAGCGTAAATCTTCGATGCGAGAATTGGTACAACTGCCAATAAAAACGTAATCGATTTTTTTACCTTTTAGCGGTTGCTCTGCCTCTAACGCCATGTAAGCCAATGCTTTAGTCATATCTTTTGACGTTGCACCGACGGCTGTTTTCGGAACATTGTGCGTAATTCCCATACCCATTCCTGGGTTTGTACCGTAGGTAATCCACGGTTCTATGTCTGCCGCATCGAAGACATATTCTTTATCGTATGTTGCATTTTCGTCAGTCGGTAGTGTTTTCCAATACGCTAAAGCTTTATCCCATTCTTCGCCTTTCGGTGCGTGTGTTCTGCCTTTTACGTAGTCAAAAGTCACTTCATCAGGAGCAATCATTCCGCCTCTTGCTCCCATCTCGATGCTCATATTACAAATGGTCATTCGGGCTTCCATTGACAAGCTACGAATTGCCGACCCGCAATATTCCACAAAATAACCTGTTCCGCCGGAAGCGGAAATTTGAGAAATGATATATAATATGATGTCTTTCGACAAAACGCCCTTTGATAATTCGCCGTTGATTTCGATTTTCATCGTTTTTGGCTTATTCAATAAAAGGCATTGTGTCGCCAAAACCTGCTCGACTTGACTGGTACCGATTCCGAAAGCAATCGCTCCCAAAGCTCCGTGAGTAGAAGTGTGCGAGTCGCCACAGACGATTGTTGTGCCAGGTAAAGTAAAACCGTTTTCAGGACCAATTACATGGACGATTCCTTGGTTTTCGTGTCCTAAATCGTAGAGTTCTATTCCGAATGCCTTACAGTTTTCTCGTAGTTTTTCAACTTGAAATCTGGAGAGCATTTCTTGAATTGGTAAATGCTGGTTGAGTGTCGGTACATTATGATCACAGGTCGCAATCGTACGTTTGACATCTTTTACGGGAACGCCTCTTTTTTTTAAACCATCAAATGCTTGCGGAGAAGTCACTTCGTGAATAAAGTGCCTATCAATATAAAATAAGTCCGGAAAACCCGCTTTTCGCTGTACAACGTGTGCCTCCCAAATTTTATCAAACAATGTTTTCGGTTGCTTTTTTACATGATGTCCTTCCATCAAATAATAATTTTTATTGGTTTTACTATTTTAAAAAAAATTTTATTCGTTTTAAATCATAAAAACAAAATATTTTTATTAATTCTGTTTTTATATACAATTTCATAATTAATAACAAGTATATAATTTAATTATGAAATTAATATTGGTGTAAACGCAAATGTATAAAATTTTCATAAAAAGAATAGATTCTTTAAAATAATCTATTCATAAAATATATCTATTGAAAATATCTAAACTGTTGATTGTGAAAACCCTTTAGAGAAATTCTAAATAAAAAGCATTAATTTGATTTAACAATGAGGTAACAATCAACGTTAGTTTATTCAAGATATTTGTATGAAAATAAATTAAAGGATTAACATGGCAATTAGAAAATTATCAGCTTTACATCGTTCTACTTTTTTGGATGAGTTGGCACAGGAAGAACAAGATCTTTTAGTCGTTGGTGGTGGAATCACAGGGGCGGGAATTGCTCTTGATGCTGCTTCTCGTGGCTTAAAAGTCGGTTTGGTAGAGAAACATGATTTTGCTTGGGGAACAAGTAGCCGTTCTACTAAATTGATTCATGGTGGATTACGATATTTAAAACAATTTGAAATTGCGTTGGTGCGTGAAGTCGGTATGGAAAGAGCCGTTGTTCATAAAAATGCTCGTCATATCGTGATTCCTGAAAAGATGTTGTTGCCAATTGTCGAAGGTGGTTCGTTGGGGCAAACGATGAGTTCTATCGGTTTATATGTCTATGATTTGTTGGCAGGTGTTGAGTCAGACGAACGCCGCAAAATGATGAGCAAAGAGGAAACGATGGATGTTGAACCGATGGTCAGAAAAGATATTTTGAAAGGTGGTGGATTGTATTACGAATATCGGACAGACGATGCTCGATTGACTATTGAAAATATGAAATCTGCTGTTCAGCATGGTGCAAAATGTGTCAACTATGCGGAAGTCGTGGACTATGTTTATGAAAATGGAAAAGTGGTCGCTGCTAAAGTTCAGGATCATTTGGCGGATAGAGTTGTAATAGTTCGAGCGAAAAAAATTATCAACGCTGCCGGGCCTTGGGTCGATACGCTGCGTGAAAAAGATACAGACGGTATTCAGCGAAAGCGATTGCATTTGACGAAGGGCGTGCATTTGGTTTTCCCTTATGAAAAGCTGCCGATTCGTCAAGCGGTTTATTTTGATGTGCCAGAAGATGGTCGAATGATTTTTGCTATTCCTCGGGACGGCATCACTTATGCAGGGACGACGGATACGACTTATAAAGGCAAAATCGGCCGACCTCGCACGCTTCAAGCTGATGTTGACTATGTTTTGCAGGCAGTGAATAATATGTTTCCAGAAGTGAATTTGCAGACAGAAGATGTGGTATCAACTTGGGCAGGCTTGCGGCCGTTGATTCATGAAGATGGTAAATCGCCTTCGGAGCTTTCTCGTAAAGATGAGATTTTTGAAGCTTCCAGCGGCTTGTTATCTATTGCTGGTGGAAAGTTGACGGGTTATCGTAAAATGGCGGAACGCATCGTTGATTTGGTGGTTACGCAACTAAAATCAGAAGATAATGCGTATCGCAATATTAAACCGTGTCAGACGAAAACTATGCGTTTGAGCGGTGGCGACTTTGATAGTCAGGAGGCGGTCGAAGACTTTATTACGAAACGGGCTGGCGAAGCCAAGCAGATTCATGTTGAAGGAGCTTATATCCGACAGCTGGTACACAAATACGGAACGAATACGGATAAAATTATTGAAAAAGCTTACGAATTATATCAAGAAATTCCTGATGCGGATGCTCGTATTCATATGGCAGAATTGTGGTATTCGGTACATCACGAAATGAGTATGAACCTTTGTGATTATTTGATTCGTCGTACTGGACGGTTGTATTTTGAGCGTCAGACTTTGGGGGATTTGTATCCTAATTTAGCGAAAGCGATGGCTAAATTATTGGGTTGGAACGAATCGAAAATGTTACGAGAGTTAGCGAAGTTCAAAGAGGAATACGAGGAAGTCGTGAATTTTGAGGTGAAAGCGGGCATTACGGCATAAGATAGTAGAATGTGATTTTAGAAAGATGCTGAAAGTAGGGAAGGTGCGTACTGCTTTTTTATATACGGTTTTCTTATACAACGAAGGTTGATAGGAAAACCGTTATTTAATATTTACTCTTCTGATGATTGTTGATTTTTTTCTAATAGGGCTTTTAGTTCTTTCACTTGCAATTCCAAATTATCTAATTTTCGCTCAATGGTTTCATTATTGTCCAGTGTCATTTCATCGACAAAAATTGCATTGGCTAATGACATGCCGAAGATGCCGCCAATTAGCACAATAAACGCAAAGTACATTCGGGTAAAAAAGATAGTTGTTTCATTATTAGAGGCTTCTGCAATCGTTTGAGGGATTTCGTTCCAACCTTCCAAAGTAAATAATTGAAAAATAGTATAAAACGAGTGTAGCGGATTGCCAAACAAGTCAGGAGCTATTTTTCCATACAAGTGTGTTGTTAAAATGGATAAGATAAAATTAAAAAATAATAAAATAATCAACACAAAAATAGAGGCTTTGAAAGCACGAGATAATCCTCGAAGTAAGTGTGCTAAATTGGGTACAAACCAAAAAAACTTGACCAGCCGCAGCAGCCTAAACAGCCGTAGCATGATGATAACGAAAGGGTCAATTCCTCGTTCTATCATTAGGGTCATTAGAGCAGGAAACAGGAGGGGCAGGCTACCAACTGCTACAATAAAGTCGAACTTATTCCATTTATTTTTCCAGTAGTTTTTGAATTTTAAGGTACTGATTTTAACAATTGCTTCCGCTAAAAAGAAAACAATAAAAATATCATCTAAGACCACCCAGAAAATAGCGTCACTTAATTGAGGAAAACTCAAACAAAAAATAACAATGGCGTTGAGGCCAATTGCTATCATCATATTTTTTTCCCGAAAAAAGAATCTTCGCATGGTTAAAGAAAGAATTTTGTGGAGTGATCAATTAAGCGTTCGGTATTTTTACGGGAGATTGTGAGACGAAAGACATTTTGAAAATGCCTTTCATCTCAATTGCTCTTGCTGAATAGTTTTATCAGCGTGAATTATCCTAAACGTCAAAGGTTACTTCGACGACATCGCTTTTTGCCCTTGATTGACAGGTCAAAATATATCCTTCTTCGACTTCTTCCTCATCGAGGGCAAAGCAAACGTCCATTTCCACGTTTCCTTTCAAGGTTTTGCCCATACAAGTAGAGCACGAGCCACTCATACACGAGTAAGGCGGTTCTTCCTTTACTTTGAGCAAGGCTTCGAGTATTGTTTGTTTTCCTGTGATTGTTGTTTCGATACGTTTGCCGTCCAGGTGTACAATAAGTTGGCTTTCGCCCGAAGTAGCACTGGATTGCTCCGTAGTTTTCGGAGCTGCCTCCGGCGATTTTAACGATGAAAAACGTTCTAAATGCAGGTTTTTCTTATTTACCCCTCGCTCTAACAAAACCGCTTCTACAGAATCCATCATCGGAGCTGGCCCACAGATAAAATATTCGACGTCTTTATTTCGAGGAGGATTTTCATCTAAGAATAAGCCGGTTTGTTGTTGATCAGGCACACCAATTTTGCCTTTCCAAGTCATTACCGATTTTTTAAATAAACTTGACAAGCCATTTCCTTGTTTTTGTCTAATCGGATTTTGTAAGATATGAGTTACGAAAAACTGCCCTTCATACCTTTTTTCTAACTCCGCCAGTTCATCTTTAAAAATGATGCTTTCCTCGTCTTGATTGCCATAGAATAAGAAAATCGTACTTTGCGGCTCTTTTTCTAAAGCCGTTTTCGCAATCGACATCAGCGGCGTAATCCCACTTCCGCCACCGAATAAATAATACGTTTTTCGATTCTCGTGTTTTAAAGTCGTATAAAATCGACCTTGAGGCGACATCACTTCTACTTCGCTGCCGACTTTCACACGGTCATTTATCCAATTTGATACCAGGCCATTTTCGATACGTTTTACCGTAACCGTCAAGCGGTTATCTAATGGACTTGAGGACATCGAGTACGCACGACGTTCCTCTTTCTCATTCAAATAAAATCGAAGGGTAATGTATTGACCTTGTTTGTAATTGAAAATATCTGCTTTCTCACTCGGAATATCAAACGTCAACGAAATTGCGTCTTTCGTTTCTTGTTTGACCGCTTTTACTTTTAGATTATGAAAATTTGAACTCATAGTTTTTTATAGTTCACGTAGATTCTACGTATATTTTTATTAATAAATAATGAATGCAATAATACGAGTTATAATGTAAAATGTACTCTTTTGGTTTAATGGAATTCTGAAAAGTAGAGTGAAGGAGAGAAGATGCTTAAAAATCATTTGGATAATTGAGTATTTCTCCACCGGATTAAATCCTAAATGTTAGATTCAAGATAAAAATGTAGGACAAGATGAAGTTTAACTTCAATTTTGTAAAAAGATAAACTTTATAAGTTTAAAACTACCCTATCAAATTTGGTGTTTAATCCTAAAATCATAGAAAGTTGTCATCAAGTACGATACACAAGAGGTATAAGAGTCGGTCGGTATGTATTGACCAAAAGAAAAATTACTTTGATAAAATCATAATTTTATCTTTGAGGCAGCAAACAACCAATAAAAATATTCATAATGAAAAACACACTTTTATTAATTACTTTTCTTTTTTCGGCTTTCATTTGTCCCGATTTCTCAGTGGTGAATGCACAAGCACCCGAAAAATGGACTTCAGGCGACATTCACGAAGGTATCAAGAAACTTAACGTCTTGGCTTCTGCTTTATATGTTGCCGCACATCCTGACGATGAAAACACTCGACTGATTGCCTATTTAGCCAATCACAAATATGCGAATACCGCTTATTTGTCGATGACCAGAGGCGATGGCGGACAGAACTTAATTGGGCCCGAAATTCGAGAATTGTTAGGCGTGATTCGGACACAAGAGTTATTAGCTGCTCGTGGCGTTGATGGCGGACAGCAGTTTTTTACTCGGGCGAACGATTTTGGCTATTCAAAACATCCAGACGAAACGTTTAATATTTGGGACAAAGAGTTGGTGATGCAAGATGCCGTAAACGCCATTCGCACTTTTAAACCCGATGTGATTATTACAAGATTTTCGACAGAGCCAGGTCGTACACATGGTCATCATACCGCTTCCGCAATGATTGCTAACGAAGCGTTTGATGCTGCGGCTAATCGAAAAATGTATCCTGAACAGGTCAAAACACTAGGAACGTGGCAAGCGAAACGTTTACTTTTTAATACCTCGTGGTGGTTTTACGGAAGCCGTGAAAACTTCAATAAAGCGGACAAAACCAACTTATTTTCTGTTGATGTAGGCGTTTATTATCCAATCAAAGGAAAATCGAACACCGAAATCGCTGCCGAAAGTCGCAGTATGCACAAATGTCAAGGTTTTGGCTCAGCAGGAAGCCGTGGCGTTCAGTTAGAATATTTAGAATATTTGAAGGGCGACAAGCCTGAAAAAGATATTTTTGATGGAATCAATACAACTTGGACACGCCTCAAAGGTGGTGCAAGAATCGGCGAATTAGTAGCTAAAATCGACCGTGAATTTCGTTACGATAACCCGGCTGCAAGTTTATCAGATTTATTGATGGTTCGCAATATGATTACGGCTTTGCCAGACGATAAGCATTGGAAAGCGATAAAATTAGCAGAAGTCGAGGAGTTGATTTATCACTGTGCAGGTTTCTTTTTTGAGGCTTCTGCCAATGATTTTTCCGCAGTGGCAGGAGATGATATAATGATAAAAATCGAAGCGGTGAATCGTTCAAGTGCAACTGTTGTTTTAAACTCAGTGACTTTTTTACCAAACAACACAACTTCGGCAATCAACGAAACTTTAGAAAATAACAAGACTTTCGTCAATGAAGAAAAATTGACCATTATGGACGAAACGCCTTTTGGTTCACCGTTTTGGTTACGTGGCGAGAATGCGACTTTAGGAATGTATGACGTGCCGAATTCTGCTATGGCGAATATGCCGCAAAATCCTGATTATTTTCAAGCCAAATTTAATTTGACCATTAATAATTATCCGTTAATTATCACAAAACCAATCGTTTATAAACGCACTGACCCTGTAAAGGCAGAAGTTTATCGCCCGTTTGTGAAATTGCCAGAAGCCTTCGTCAGCATCAAAGATGATGTTTATGTTTTTGCGGATAATGAACCGAAAACGGTAGAAGTTGTCGTCAAATCAGGTACGGAAAACATCGGTGGAATGGTTCGTTTGGACGTTCCGAAAGGTTGGAAGTGTGAACCGAAAGAATTACCGTTTACCTTAGAACTAAAAGGTGCAACGCAAACAATGGAATTCACGGTTTATCCTTCTGAAAATCAATCCGTGGAAAATATCACGGCAGTAGCTCGTTTTGAAAATGGCAAACAATTCACACAAGAACTTATCGAAATCGAATACGATCACATTCCTGTTCAAACGGTTTTGATGCCTGCAAAAGCGAAATTTGTTCGGGTCGATTTACAGAAAAAGGGCGAAAACGTGGGCTACATCATGGGAGCTGGAGATGATATCCCGGCCA
>Ga0075467_10004230_pt1 | contig 10707 bp, 10 predicted proteins | sample DEB08_DNA_9_FD_75067 | JGI IMG/M metagenome (GOLD analysis project Ga0075467, IMG submission 75067) | Aqueous microbial communities from the Delaware River and Bay under freshwater to marine salinity gradient to study organic matter... | ecosystem: Environmental > Aquatic > Marine > Coastal ...
AGCTTGAAAATATAGACTTAGGCGGCTTGCTGGCTTTCAGCATTGAAAACGTGGTCACGCACAAAGAGGCCGACGCCATTGTGGCCGCCAGCGAGCGCTTTGGTTTTCGAGATGAAGCACCCGGCATCAGAACTCCACCCGGCATGCGCATGAACAAATCAGTACATTGGTTGGCTGATGAGTCTTTAATGGGTTCAATTATGAGCCGAATCAGTCACTTGTTACCATCAGAAATTGATGGGGCGCATTTGTACAAAGAATTTAGCCATCGTATGAATATGTATCGATACGATCAAGGTGATGTTTTCAACCGACACATCGACGGTGATTGGCCAGCCTACCGGTTGAGTGAAGACCGAAGCCAAATGCTTGAGCACCCCACCTTAAGGTCATACTTAACGATGCTGCTTTATTTGAACGGTCCCGAAGATGGCGTTGAAGGTGGGTCAACCAAAATTATGAATTCAAATGGGAGCTGGGTGGAAGTCACCCCCAAAAAAGGCAGCGCCTTATTCTTTCGGCATGGCTTGCATTCAAAATCAGTTGTACACATGGGCGACCGTGTTTCGGGGCCGACCCCTAAGTATGTGGCTCGCATTAATGTGTTGTACGAGTAGTTGGGGTCAGCAATGGGTGCACCGCTCTGCGGAGATTAAAAGAATGAAAAGTGCTTTTCAACATGACGATGTGGACAAAGCATTAAATCATTAGCGCGAAGGCTTACACTACGCACTATGATTTCAATCTCTGAACTTTCAAAAACCTACGCCTCGGGCTTTTCTGCCTTAAAGAACATAAACCTTGATATTAAGCAGGGCGAAATTTTTGCCTTGCTTGGCCCCAACGGTGCGGGTAAAACGACTTTAATTAGCATTATCTGTGGCATTTCAACGGCCAGCAGTGGGCACATTACCGTTGATGGCCATGATACGGTAAAAGACTATCGTCACACCCGCTCAATGATCGGCTTGGTGCCTCAAGAAATATCAACCGACGCGTTTGAAAGCGTATGGAATACGGTCACGTTTAGCCGAGGCTTATTTGGTCGGGCCCCCAACCCAGCTCATATTGAAAAGACCCTAAAATCACTTTCCCTATGGGAAAAAAGAAACAATAGAATTATGACCTTATCTGGCGGTATGAAGCGTCGAGTCATGATCGCTAAAGCCTTATCGCACGAGCCGCAAATATTATTTCTAGACGAGCCCACTGCAGGGGTAGATGTAGAGTTGCGACGCGACATGTGGGAACTGGTGCGCGAACTACAAAAAACCGGCGTCACCATTATTTTGACCACACACTACATTGAAGAAGCTGAAGAAATGGCTGATCGTATTGGCGTGATCACGCACGGTGAGTTGATTTTGGTGGAAGAAAAAACAGAGCTGATGCAAAAGCTCGGCAAAAAGCAATTAACCCTGCAACTACAGCAACCTATCTTAGAATTACCTAAAGAATTGAATGCAGAAGGGTTAGTGTTGTCTGAAAATGGCACAGTATTAACCTACACCTATGATGCAAAAAGCCCCCGTGCAGGTATAGCTGAGTTACTGAGTGAGCTCACAGAAGTTGGCATTCTATTTAAAGATTTACATACCAACCAAAGCTCACTTGAAGACATTTTTGTAAGCCTCGTGGCTGACCGTAAAAGTGGGGTGTCAGCATGAGTCTCGGTATGAACCTGCACGCCATACGTGCCATTGTGATGTTTGAGCTTGCACGCAGCCGCCGCACCTTAATGCAAAGCGTTGTGTCGCCTGTTATTTCAACCTCTCTTTACTTTATTGTTTTCGGCACGGCAATTGGTTCACGAATGCCAGAAATAGACGGTGTTAGTTTTGGTTCTTTTATTGTGCCAGGACTCATCATGCTGTCTTTGCTGACGCAAAGCATTTCAAACGCCTCGTTTGGTATTTATTTCCCCAAATTCACTGGCACCATATACGAGCTGCTGTCGGCACCCGTTTCTTACACTGAAATTGTGCTCAGTTATGTTGGCGCGGCGGCTGCCAAATCTATTTTGTTAGGTCTGATCATTCTTGCAACGGCTGGTTTCTTCGTGCCCCTGCGTATTGAGCACCCCATTTTAATGTTGTTCTTTTTAGTTCTAACCTCAATCACGTTCAGTTTGGTGGGCTTCATCATTGGCATTTGGGCTGACGGCTTTGAAAAAATGCAAATCATTCCGCTCTTAATTGTGACACCCCTAACCTTTTTGGGCGGCTGTTTTTTTTCAATCTCAGTGTTGCCACCCTTTTGGCAAGACGTCGCCTTGCTAAACCCCGTCGTTTATCTCGTCAGCGGCTTTCGCTGGAGCTTCTATGGCGTAGGCGATGTGAGCCTGACCACCAGTCTTGTGATGATATTTTTATTTTTGTTCAGTGCACTCGCCGTACTGGCTTGGATATTCAAAACAGGTTACAGGTTGAAAACTTAACAATTTGAATTGAAATTTTTTTGATGTCGCTGATTTAAAATACTGTATCAAAATTTTCTCTATATGAGCTTGACTCACAACCTTCTGGTCTTTAACGTGTATATACAATGTAAAGACATAAAAAGAGAAGTAAGGGCTTAGTCATGAAAGCAACCATCAAAAAATGGGGCAACAGCCCCGCCATTCGGCTACCCAGTTCAATTATGAGTCTTGCAGAAATTTCATTAGATCAAGCCGTTAATATTCATGTCATGAAAGGCAAAATTATTATTGAGCCTATTGTTGAAAACAAACTTTATCTTAACGACATGCTGGCACGCATCACACCAGAAAATATGCATGTAGAAGAGTTGGCTTAGCCGTTTGCTGCCCCGTCACAACAAAATTTTCAATCTCAGTACCGCCACCTTTGTGGCAAAGCGCGCGTTAGTCCATCTCACCTTTATAGATGAACTTGGGCATACCCCAACTCAAGCGTATGGCCAATAAGCGTAGGCTCAATCCAATGGCCATGGCGGTACACATCATAAGGGTGTGGTTTACACCCAGTGCATCCCCGCCCACATACAGTATGCCCGTGACGATAGAAACGGTGGCGTAGAGCTCTGCACGAAACAGTAGGGGTACGGTATTACAAAGTAGGTCACGCAACACACCACCCACGCAACCCGTGATCATGCCAGAGGCGATGACAACTACAAAAGGTAGTTCTAAGCCAATCGCCACATTGCAGCCAATGACGGTAAAAACAACCAAGCCAATGGCGTCGAGTAGCAAGAATATTTTGCGTAGTTTGTGCATGTATCGGGCCACACCAATCGTAAAAAGTGCAGCGCCACCTGTTAAAAGGAGGTAGTGTGGGTTTTGTACCCATGTAAGCGGCGTGTTGCCCAGCAAAACATCACGCATCGACCCACCACCCAAAGCCGTGACACAACCGAGAAGACACACCCCAAGCCAATCCATTTCTCGCTTACCCGCTACCAGCGCCGCAGTCATGGCTTCAGCCACAATAGCGATCAAGAAAAATACATGTAATAGCGTGTTGGTGTCGTATGGTCCGATCATGTTTGTAATAGGTGATCTTGATATGTGATTAGACCTGAGTCCAAGAATTTTAGATGTCACTCAAAGTCAAATTCTATCTTATCAACAATGATAGAAAAAATCGACATATGATCTTTGATGTGACTTCCAATAACGAGCGTTTTCCGCAACAATGATTGTCAGGCTTAGCTTAAAGCTGCACATTACTCAGTTGACATACTGTTGGCGTCTTCATTTAAGGAAAATTTCATGTCTGATAATATTTTCAAATAACGCATCGATAACCATGGTGAGTATGCCAATGGTGATTCACCTCATCACGTAAATCACCTTAAATAACATCCGACTCGCCCAGCCGAACGTATAGCGGTTGTGGCTTGCATGGACGCCCGCATGGACGTCGAAGCTTTGTTAAAACCAGTCATCACCTGCGCATTGCAAATGACAAAGCGCAAGACCTCACCATTAAGTAGCTGGCCAAAAGTAACCTCACCATGACTGACAATTCCAAACATAATGTTTAATGGCCTGACGCTTGTGTTTCAGTGCGTGTCTTGATAGAGCGAGCATTCTATTGGTTATTTACTTCGCTTACGAACATAAGCCAACAGCGACCACCCAAGTACGCCAGTGGCTAAAGCAAGTGCCCCAGCACTGATAGGGTGTGTAATGAAAATGCTAAAGTCTCCGCGTGAAAGTAACAATGCTCGACGAAAGTTCTCTTCAAACGGCTCACCAAGAATGAACCCTAGCAGCAAGGGTACGGGCTCTAGCCGCAATAACATCATGCCGTAGCCGACCAAACCAAAAATCAATAAGGTCCAAATATCAAAGATATTGTTTTGGGTGCTGTAAACACCGATACAGGTAAAGAGTATGATTCCTGGAAATAGCAATGGGTATGGAATTTGTAGAAGGCGAATCCACATACCAATGAGTGGTATGTTGAGCACCACGAGAAAAATGTTTCCAATCCAAAAGCTCACAATCAGACCCCAGAACAGCTCTGGGTGCCCTGTCATGACTTCTGGCCCAGGTTGAATGCCCTGAATGACAAGTGCTGCAAGCATCAAAGCCATAATGGCGTCACCCGGAATGCCCAGTGTTAGGGTTGGAATGAAAGCGGTACCTACACCGGCGTTGTTGCAGGCTTCTGGACTAGCGATGCCTTCTATGGCTCCCTTACCGAATTGTTCAGGGTGTTTAGATATACGCTTTTCGATCGCATAGGCAAGAAAGCTAGCCGTTCCACCGCTGGTGCCGGGTAACGCGCCGAAGAATGCGCCAAGGCCAGAACCTCTTAACATAGGACCGATTGAACGTTTCCAGTCACTTCGCGTGGGGAGTTGGTCTTTAAGCCCGAACTTTTGTGTCACAGAAGAAACCCTTGTCGAGCCAGCGCTCTTAATGACCTCTGCAACCGCGAACAAACCCATCGCGATTGAAATTAACCCTAAACCGTCGCTTAACTCAGGAACTCCAAAGTCAAAGCGAATGATTCCACCGTTAATGTCTGTTCCGACTGTACCGAGAATTAAGCCAACGACCATCATTGCAACGCCCTTGATTGGCGAGCCTTGTCCGACAGTCGAAGCAGCCATTAAGCCTAAGAGCATCAATGAACAATATTCGACCGCACCAAAGCGAATGGCAAATTCGGTTAGCCAAGGTGCAAACAACATTAACATGATGATGCCAACCGCTGATCCCCAGAATGAGGCCACACACTTCATAAATAAAGCTACGCCGCCGCGGCCTTGTTTAGTCATTGGGTAGCCATCTAAAACAACGACAGCACAGCCAGGGTGTCCAGGCACACCGAGTAGTATGGAACATGTTCCTCCACCATAGTCGGCTCCAAAGTAAACGCCAGCCAGCATAATCAATGCACCACTAGTTGGCAGGTGAAAGGTGATGGGCAGCAGCAGTGATATTGCAATTAACGAACCTAATCCAGGTAGCACCCCAACCAAACAACCGAGAAAAACGCCGACAAAGCAATACCAAAGATTAGACAGTGTGAATGCTTCGTGCCAACCGATTGCCAAGTGCGATTGAAATGATGAGAGCAAGTCCATTGATTAGTCCTAAAAAATAAATGCAGCCAGTGTCATGTTCAACCCGACTATAAAAATAAGCCAGGAAATAAGCGAAAGGCCTGCAGCCAGCATTAAGGTGCGACGAAGTTTGAAAGGTTTTTCTGCAAGAACGGCAACCAGTGTTAATGCGAAAGTGGCAGGAACTAGACCAAATCGATCAACTACTAGGCTAAAGGCCAGAATTGCACACGGCACGGCTACTATTGCTCGAAGTGCGAAGGGTGGTGGTGTAAGCACCTGTACGGTATTACGAAAGGCCAGCAACAAGACAATAAGGCCTAACGCGACCAATAGCCACCCTAGAGTTACAGGAAAAAAGCCTGGACCCATGCGTGAAGCTTCACCGACCTCATAGTGGCTTGCAGAATAGAGCGCTACGAATAGTCCAAAGCCGGCCAGAATAATACCAGCGACCAGGTCTCGTTGATCGACTTTATTCATGGTTGATCTCCCTGATTAAAGTACTTCTAATAATTATCAATCATTCGATGTCGATGTGGCGTGTGGGTTGTCTTTGTTTACAGAACCCATGACAACTTCTTTATTGGGGTCACGCGGATGATGTGGTTTGACGGCCGCTACAAAAGGAAAGCGTTTTTTCGATTTTGTTTCGGTTGTGTTTGGATCTACCGCCCCTCGCACATATTGTCGAGCAGCATCTACTGATGGTTGATAGTCCCAAGGGGTCCATTTCCCTTTGAGAAGCGACTCTTGCGCAAACAGTCGACGTTGCTGAGACGCCAGGACGTCTCGTTCAATAGATGCGTAATCCCACCGCTTGAGAACTTCGTCATGTAGGTTTGCTTCAATGCTGGCGTAATTAGGGTTTCCAGCCAAATTCACTCGTTCATCGGGATCAGCGTTAAGGTCGAATAACATGGCTGGATCGTGGCGGCAGTATACGTATTTGTAACCTTTGAGTCGCAAGATACAGGCGGGTGCAAACACCCCTTCACCAAGAAACTCCATCATGACGTCGTCTTGACGACTGCTATCGCTACCATGCAACATATCGACGAGACTGAGCCCATCAATTGGGTCGATGGGTTGCACAGGGTCACCTTCAGAGACTAAATCATTAAATGTAGGGAGCAGATCGAGAAGCGATACGCCTCTTTCCTCAATGATGCCTTTCTTGACCCCTGGCCCTGTAATAATCATCGGTATGCGCACAGACCATTCGAAAGGCTGAAATTTAAACCATGAGCCTCGTTCGCCTAACATTTCGCCATGATCAGAAGTGATGATCACGTAGGTGTTTTCAGTTGCTTTAATGCTGTCTAATACCCCTAGCAGACGACCTACTTGTGCATCAAAGTAGGAAGTCATGGCGTAGTAAGCGTGACGGGCTATTCTAATATTTTCTTCTGTCACGTCATGCTCATCACTTCTGATCGTGTAGGCATAGCGTTGTGACCATGGGTCTCGCTCGGCTATAGGCTTGTATGGAACCGACGGTAAGTCGATTTTGTCATGATCATAGAGGTCCCAGAATTTTTTTGTTGTCACGAACGGGTTATGTGGGTGAGTAAATGAAGCCCACAACATGAATGGTCGGTCATCGCTGTCGCGCGCTTGGTCGTAGAGCCATTGTTCAGCTCGCCAACAGACCTCTTCATCATAGTCAATTTGGAGGTTTCTTTCACATAGACCCGCCTCGACGATTGAGCGCAGGCTCATACCCGAGGGAGCAAAGGGCTGTTTTGTTTTAGACCAATCGGCTGTCCAACCAAAATCTGCCGGATAGATGTCTGTTGTTACCCTCTCTTCAAAACCGTGCAGTTGATCGGCACCTGCAAAATGCATTTTTCCAGATAGGCAGGTTCTGTAACCTTGATGGCGTAAGTAGTGTGCGAGCGTTAGTGTCGACGAAGGGTAATCGGCCGCATTGTCATAGCAACCAACAGCCGATGATAAGCGTCCTGTCAGCATCGAAGCGCGGGAAGGAGCGCAAACAGGGTTGTTGCAGTAGGCGTTAAGAAATGTGACACCCTGATCTGCCAGTCGGCTTAAGTTTGGAGTTTGAACCAATTTGTGCCCATACATAGGGAGCACTTTGGCTGTGAGCTGATCTGCTTGTATGACAAGAATGTTGGGGCGTGACATAGGAACCTCCTAAGATATATCGAGCTTTTTTAAATATTAAATTTTGAAAATATTCGGCTAATCGCTTGGCTACTTATACAAAATGAGTGTGCAGGCATTCAAACCTATTTTTATTTTCTACTAGGTTTTCATTGCTTGCTGTCCTGCACGACTGACAGGACGATTTGCAGACAAGCTACCATTCGCGAGCCAGCGTAGGCATTCGGTCGAAAGCGATTCCCGCATTTTTATTAAGGATTCATCATTCCAAAGATTTTTTTTCTCTTGCGGATCGGCTTTCAGATCATAAAGTTCACCGTAACTGTCGTCTAGGTAAAGTACGATTTTCCATTGCCGGTCTCGTCGCATCAAAATAAACTCGCTTCCAGTCTGAATATGATCTCGGGCAAGTTCAGCATATACGGCTTCGCGAGGTTTGTGATCTGGGCTGTTTGACAATGCCCCCCAAAGTGAGCGAGCCTCAAAATCGTTTGGAATAGTTATTCCTGCTGTTTCGAGAAGGGTCGGGGCGATGTCAAACATTTGAACCAATTCATCTCTTTGACCTGAGATGATAGGCAGGTTTTTAGACCAGCAAATCAACGGTACACGAACAACCGAGTCATACATTGTCCACTTCTGAATGTGGCCATGCTCCCCAAGAGCGTCAGCATGATCAGATGTAAACACCACGAGAGCGTTCTCAAGGTAACCTCGTGAATCTAAGGTCTCGAGAATTCTGCCAACTTGTTGGTCGATCATCGTAACGTTGGCTGCGTAGTGACGACGCATACGAAGTAGATCTTCAGCAGGAATGTCGCGGCGCCAAGCGATCGAGTCGAAGTTGAATTCAATCATATTGTCGCGCAACTTTTTCTGGGCGTTTGGTTGGGCCTTTAACTCATCTTCAGTGACCGTTGGAACAGGTATATCAACATCAGCGTAGGCCGCTAAAGCTTCGGGTAGTGGGTCGTAAGGAGGGTGAGGGCCAGGAAACCCAATCTGGAGAAAAAGAGGGTCTTCATTTTTGCGGTCTTCAATCCACCAACAGGCGGTATCGCCGATGAAGTTGTCGGGGTGCATATCAGCGTCGAGGTTCCAGGGGAAAGCACCTAGTGCCTGCTTATAAGTTTCAGGGTCGGCAGCGTACCGGTTAAAACGTGATGGTTTGATTAGCTTTCTTGCATGTAAAGCTTTGTCCCATTCGTCATATATGGCACGATCACGTTCGTTCAAAAATAGGGGGCGATCTTTATTCTCGACGAATAAACGTTGATGAAATCCGCCAGGTGCATCGTAAGGGTTGATGTGCATTTTGCCAATACTTACGCAGTGATAACCCTTGTCTGCAAGAGATGCGACCCAAGTTGGTTGCCAAGGCTGAAAATTGCTAAAAACTTGACAGCCGTGGGGGTACTTTCCTGTGAATAAGCTGGCTCGCGCACCTACACAGACCGGAGATGTGACAAAACACTCAGTAAACGCGGCACCCTCAGTTGCCAACCGGTCTAAATTTGGCGTTATCATCCACGGTGATCCCAGCGCGCCGATTGTGTCAGCTCGCTGTTGGTCTGTCATGATAAGAATGATGTTTGGTTGTTTCATGTTTTGTCTTTTAGTCGAATTACTTAAGCGTTAGCCCAGAGTTGCCAATCACTTTTTTCCACTTTTCTAATTCCAGAATTTGAAATGCTTTAAACTGGCTTGGGCCTTCTACTAACACGGCGTCACCTTGTGCGGCGAGCCGCTCTTTAAGTGTCGCTGATTTGGTTGCGGCTGCGGTTGCCTTGTATATACGATCGATGATGTCGGGTGGTGTGCCAGCAGGAACAAACAAACCAAACCATGCCGATGCGGTCACGTCAATTCCAGATTCTTTAAGAGTAGGAAGGTCTGGAAAGGCTGCTGAGCGTGTTTCACCGGTTGTTGCAAGGCAGCGTAGCCGTTTTGACTTCACGTGGGGAAGAACGATTGGAATATGGTTTTGAGAGAATTGAACCTCATTGCCCAGCAGTGCTGTTATTGCTTTTCCGCCACCTTGGTAGGCCACATGCAACGGCTTAACGTTTAGTGATTGTTTTAAAAGCTCAACAGAGAGATGAGGATAAGTGCCATTTCCGTTTGATGAATAGGTGACAGCATCGCCATCTTTTTTGAGCATTTTAATAAACTCGTCAAGGTTTTTTATAGGTGACGACGAGTTCACACAAAGTGCCAACGGCCCCTCTGTAACTTGTGTAACAGGCGCGAAGTTTTTAACTGGATCGTAACGTAATGATTTAAATAACCAAGGCGCAAAGGCGTGGGTTGCGGCACCGCTTAAAAGCACGGTGTAACCGTCTGGTTCGGCTTCGGCCACATAGGCGGCCCCAATAGTTCCACCAGCACCAGGCTTGTTCACCACCACAACATTGCCACCAAGCTCACGGCCTAATTCATCGGCAAGAAGGCGACCGGTAATGTCTACGACCCCTCCAGGTGGATATGGTACGATAATCTTGACAGTTTTATCTGGGTAGTTTTGAGCCAAAACTGTGCCAGGCAATGAAATCAAGAGTGCCAGAAAGAATGCAACATGAATACGAAAGCGCATGGGATACTCCTTATGAGATGACCTTGAGAAGACTAATCGTGCATATCGTGTCTATTACTAATCTTGCATATTGTGTCTATTATTCTATAGTTAGACAGAATCGTCAATATAATTACTAACCATCGCAAAGAGAGACTAAGTCGGTATGACAAGATTCTTTGAATACAGCACGAGTCCGCTTTACACCCAAGTAGCTGAGGCAATGCGTGAACGCATCACAAAGGGCCTGTGGCCCATCGGTATGCAGATTCCAACTCTTTCTAAGTTAGAGCAAGAGTTTGACGTGGCTTCGGTGACTATTCGTCAGGCAGTTCGGCTATTGAAAGAAGAGGGGTTGCTTTTGCCTGAGCAAGGGCGAGGAACGTTTGTGCGTGGTAAACCACAAACTCATCCACAGATGCGAGTCGCGACTTCTCTACCGGCGTTAGCTGATCTATATCGTAAAA
>Ga0075467_10004231_pt1 | contig 10706 bp, 9 predicted proteins | sample DEB08_DNA_9_FD_75067 | JGI IMG/M metagenome (GOLD analysis project Ga0075467, IMG submission 75067) | Aqueous microbial communities from the Delaware River and Bay under freshwater to marine salinity gradient to study organic matter... | ecosystem: Environmental > Aquatic > Marine > Coastal ...
CCACTTGCTTGAACTTGGTCTCTTTCTTTTTGAATATCTGATTCTAAAACAATAAAATCCCCTACTACAGCAGCAACGCCATCCACTTTTCGTGCCTTTGAAGTATCAACAGAATCTACTTTTTTAGTAACTTCCTTTACTTCATCTTTAATAATTTCTTGAGCATATGCAGCATTCACTGTTACGAAAGCTAAAAATAAAGCCAATACGTGTTTTAGGTTAATCGTAAATTTCAAATTGTTTGTTTTTAATAGCATCTTTTGTGATATCTTTTTCTAATTCTTTAATCAGTTCTAGCTTACGTTTGTTAATGACTATTTGATCAATAGTTGGCTTAACATATTCCAACGGCGCCGTGTCATTTCTAACTAAAACATCATTAATTTGCATCAAATATACTCCTAATGAATCTTTGAGTTGTACAAAATTAGATTTTTTTAACAGTTGATTTTTGTTTTCTGAATTAACAGCTGGAATTTTCTTTATAACTTGAGTTAATTTAATCCAAATGGAGTCATTAAAAGAATAGGATTTAAACTGTATAGAAATAGAATCCAGAATTTTTTTATCTATTTTATTGTAACGCCTAAATTGTTTTCTAATATTCGCATAGTTGATAATATTTTCATCTAAATGAATATAACGAAACTTAATAAGTTCTTCGTTTAATTTAAATACCTCTTTGTTATTGGCATAATAAGCTTCAGCTTCATCAATAGAAACAGCGGTATCTATACTTCGCTTTACTAGAGCTTCAATATAGGCTTTGGAATACAAATCATTTTTATACTGAACCACTAATTTATCGAAAGCTGCTTGCTTTTCTTCGCTTAAATTTAGTTTAGCACCATCAACAAATAACTGTTGTGTCGCCCATCTATTTATGAAATTCTGAATTAAAAGTATACTATCCTGTTTTGATGTACCTTCAGATACCAAGCCAATTATATCATCTCCATAAAGATAATTTTCATTAACTCGCGCTATAGGGGTATTGCCATCTGATTTTTTTATAAAATCACATGAATTTACCATAACTAACAATCCTATTAAAAAGACTTTAATGCGCACGTATTATTTTTTAAGTTTAGACTTAACCTTTTCTAGTACGTCTTGATTAACTTCAATGTTATACTTTCCTCTTAAATCTTTCAGCCAATTTTCTTCTTTATAATTTTGATAATCGCTAATTACAGTTCCCTTAGCTTCTTCTAAAGTTTTTTGTTCTTGTGGTAAAATGTCTTTTACATTAACAACTACATAAGCATCATTATTTTTATGTATTTTTGAAATCCCTTTTTTGAAATCAAAACTTTCTGGAAGGGCTTGGTGTTCAGCTTCCATGATACCAGAAGTAAAAATAACATCTACTTTATCATTGCTATTTACAAGAGATTTAATCTGATCTAACGCCATGTTCTCGCTTAAAAGCCTAGATACTTTTTTAAGTGTTTTTTGTTTTATTGAAGACGCCACAATAGCATCAAGTCTTTTAGGCTTTACATAATTAGCTTTATTACTTTCATAAAATTCCTTTATGGCTGTTGAATCTGTTTTTGCAGCATTCCAAATAGTGGTTTCCATAAGATCGAATAACAATAATCCATCTCTATATTCTGCAACTATATTTGCGTAATCTTCATTTTCCGTCTCTAAATTATCCTCTTGATATTTAACTAAGCTATCATTTAAAAAAGAGTCATATTTCTTCGATACTAAGGATTCTATAGATTCTTTTTTCGGTTCATTACGTTGGGAGTTGATTAAGAATACACCGAAATCATTATAAGCAAATTTTTTATCTCCTATTTGCACTAACAGTTCACTGCCTTTAAAATCTTCAGGAAGCTTCCAAGTTCTTTTAAAATAATCATCATTTAAAATAGAAACGAAATAATCTAAATTAGGGTGTTTATCGCCAATATTATACTTTGTTTTTAACTTATTCGTTAACGCTTCATCTATTAATTTAGATCTACTATCACGTTTTACCTTTTCAACTAATTCAGGTTTCATAGCTTCAAAGCTGGGCACAGGCTTCTTATTAAGCAACTTTACAATATGCCAGCCATAATCAGTTTTGAATGGTTCTGAAACATCGTCAACATTCTCTAAATTAAAAGCAACATCTTCAAATTCCTTAGCTCTTATTTGTCCTCCAGAAAATGCTTTTAACATACCTCCTTTTGATGCTGAATTTTTATCATCTGAAAATTGTTTAGCCAAAGATTCAAATGCTTCACCTTGATTTAGTTTTTTATAAATATCTTGAATTCTTACTTCTGGTTTTTCTGCTAACGAATCCCTTTTATTCTCAATGACCATAATGTGAGCAACCGTTCGTTCTCCTCTAGATTGGCGTTTATCTAAAACATTCACAATGTGATATCCAAAGCGTGTTCTAAATGGTTTCGACACATCTCCAACCTTGGTATTATAAGCAACACTTTCAAACTTATAAACCATGCTAAAACCTGAAAAATAACCTAATTTCTCACCGAAAACAGTTTGTCCATTATGCACTTCTAATCTTACTTTTTCAAATCCTTCTTTTAAAGTTCTGTCTCGTAAATTTGTGATTTTAAGAAATGCAGCAATAGTATCTTGTGGGATTGCATTTTCATCAACTTTAATCAAAATATGATTTGCATTAAGTTCATACGTCATGCGTTGGTAAGCTTCTTTCACCAATTCATCTGTAACTTTAGAATCAGTGATATAATTTTTGGCTAATTGCTTTTTATAGCTTAAAAGTTCTCTTTTGTATGAAGGCTTTTGATGCAAGTCTAAACTTCTTGCTTCTTTTAGCTTCAATTTATAATTTGTAAAAAGCTTTAAATACTCATCAACATCCTTTTGAGATTCATCTTGAACTAAATCAAGGTTTTTATTATAAACTCTTAAAAATTCAGAAGCAAAAACTGGTTCGTTATCGACTGTAAAAAGCACATCTTTATCAACTGACTGTCCCTTTACATTTAACATATAGCACGCTAAAAATAAAGTAAATAAATATCTTAATTTCATGGACTGATTTTTTTTAATGATTACAAAAATACTAAAATAGACCTATAATACAAGTTGTTTTTTTAACGATTAAAAAAAGTAATTATTATACCTATTATGCTTTAAAACTACTTATTTGGTGCATTCCTTTTTACATTATATTTGAAGTTAAACTAACTCATACTATTTCAACTTAAATTATATGCGCAAACTAAAGTTAATTTGGGATTTCCGTGGATCTGACTCAAAGAAAATTGCTGAACACCACGAAATTCATTTAAAAGAGTACATTAAATTAGAAAACTTAAATATTACCATTACTGGGGTTGAAGAATTAAACATCAATCATTCTATTGCTTTTTTGGTCGTACCTGAAACAGGTATGAAGGAAATCAGAGATGCTTTAAAACCTCATAGAGGTCAGGTTTATGCAGAATAATAAGTATGGAAGCAATATGATGATATTGTCGCAAGAAATAAGGATATATGTTCAACAGATCCATATATCGCTGAACGTCTTTTAAAAACCCAAAAGCCCATGGCTTATATTTAGATATTGGCAGTGGAACGGAAAATTGCACAAATGTATGTCAGGAATAAAGGGTTTTATTTTATTGGTATGGACTCTAAAGAAAAAAAGCTTAAAAAAACATGATATAATTAACTTTTAGATAAATAAATTGGGAGATTATCTTTTTCTAGTTGAAAAAAAATTATAGCATTGGTCTAATCCAATATTTAATTATAATTTGAGTTATTACAATTAAATTTTAATGATTTAAACATCCATAATTAGCTTATATCCTACACCTCGAACATTTACTATTTTCACCTTTGAATCAAATTCCAATTTCTTCCGTAATTTCGATATAAAAACATCTACTGTTCTTCCAATATAATCACCTTCATCTCCCCAAACCATATTTAGTATTACATCACGTTCAACCGTTGTATTAGCAGCATTATATAACAAAAGTAATAAGTCTGCTTCTTTAGTAGTGAGTTCTATTTTTTGATGATCAATGATAAGTTCTGTATTCTGCTTGTCAAAATGGTAAGCGCCTAAAGGAATCAAATTAGGGTTATTCTTTTGAGTATTTGATTTCTTCCACAGAAAAAAGATTACGCAAAAGATGAGCAAAACCAGCCCCATAATTAAATAAATTTCCAGGCTAGACTCAGTATTCATAGCCTCCGGTTCTAGTATCGTAAATAAAAGATTATAACAAGACCTGGGCTGCACTCTTCCCTTGCATGGAATTATATCTGATTTTGCTAAATAATTCATTTCGAAACTATAAACAACTTCTGTAGTTTCGCAATTCACCATTTCTACAATATAGTTATTTGTTATTCCTGTTTCTTTAACAATACTATTTACGGTGGAAACCAAATAGTCTGGATCAAATACTAAATCAGATTCAAATTGAATTCTATATTGGAAACCTTCTTTTATTACAGGTAATACACGCGAGGTACTATCACCATTACTTAACAAGATTTCATGCCCAATCATTCGCAATGCCACCTCTATATGCTTATCACTAGATATATCTTGAGCACTACCTCTATTGATAAACAAAATAAGGCATATAAAAATGGATGAAACTATTTTAAAATATCTTGAGCTCATTTTACAAAACTATTCGAATATGTGACAATTTATAATGTTTTACACAAAATTTACATTATTTTACATTTGACTGTGCTATTGAAGTTGGTATTCCTACTAGATTTGATAGAAATTAATCATTAAATCAACAGTTATGAAAAAAACAGTAATAATTTCTTGTATAGTTCTGGCTATCTTTAGTTTTTTAGCTTTAACATTTAGCAATAAAAATAAAAGAGCCTCAGGCACATTAGAAACCGCAAGTATAGAAATTTCAACTAAAGCAGAGGAGACTAAAACACAAACTTCCCCGGATTTTATTTATGACATAGGCACAAGGTTTAGCCCAATAAAAAAAGGAGATATAACGAATGCTAAATCAATCAATAGTGTTTTTAGTAAAGATGAATTGCATAAAATGGAATTTGTAAAATCTGTTGAATTTATTATAGTTAAAAATGATAAACGAACAGATAAAAGTGGGACTGGAAATAGTGCTTCATTTACTGATGAGCAAATTAACTTCTTAAAATCTCTTGATTACTCAACTAACTTTGTAATGGAAGTGGATTACCATGTAAAGGGTGATTTAATAGAAAGAACTTCAACTCCACACTATACTATTGTCCCTGATACACAAGCCCAATATATTTATGGTAAAGATGCGCTGATTAAATATTTTATAGAGAATACAAAAGAAGAGACAGCAAATATACCAGAGGACAAACTACAACCAGCGAAGTTATATTTCACAGTTTCAAAAAATGGAACTGTAAGCAATGTAAAACTAGATAGATCATCAGGTTACCCAAATATTGATGAATTAATGACTGGATTGATTACTAAAACACCAGGAGAATGGATACCAGCATTGAATTTAAAAGGAGAAACAGTTGATCAAGAATTAGTAGTTTCGTTTGGATTAATGGGTTGTTAAACCTGATAGACGTATTTATAAGGCTTCTTAACTTAGGATTTGAAGTCTTTTTTTTAAACCACTTTTAAAAATTAAATTCTCCTTTTAGGATACTACTTCCTAATATTCCAAATCAGTTCCTCTAAACCATTTAACTTCAATTCGTAAACCTGTTCTAGCATAGTTCCTAATTTTCCTTTAGGAAACCCTTTGTTATGATACCAAACCACATAATATTCAGGTAAATCTATTAAATAACGGTCTTTATATTTTCCATAAGGCATTTTAGTATGTGCCAAGTCGATTAAAAATTGTTTATCTGGTAACATATAATTAATCTACAGATTTGTATTTTGAATACTCATTAAGTTCAGCATCCACATAAATTCTCCACTTTGATTGAGCTTCAAAATTTCTGGAATAATCGGTTTCATTATCATACTTATTTTGCATCTCAGACAATTCTGCATTTATATCATTATGAATTTTATTTAACTCCACTCTAACCCTATTTGAAAGCTTTACTAGACTAATACGATATCTAAATTTACGAGCGTATAACTCAGTGATGTCAAAATGCAATTGTTCATGCCCTAAAATAGGATCATCAGCTTGTTCAATTTTAAACCATGATTGGTCTGGATAAAAATGGGCTTGTACTTCTGATGAAAAACTAACCACTTCTTTTTTATCTGTTTGCCTGATGGAAAAACCAAATGTAATTCCTGAAGCTGTTATAGCAACTGCACTATCATTCATATTAGGTTTTGCTTTAAAATCTAGCCATGTTAATTTGTAAGTTTCATTCCAAGGTAATACAGGTTCACCATTTTGAACAAAAACCAAACAACTTAGTAAGAGAAGAATCCTAATCACAGGTTATAAGCTACTGAAATATAAAACAAACAGCCTTAAATCTTATTGTTTTACTTCAACAACAGTTAAATCGTCGTACTTAACAAGATATACAGAATCGTTATAATAACCTCCAAAAAGTTTCTTTTTATAAGCAAACTTGTTTTCTACATACTCTGTTAGAGGTGCATTATTTACAGATGCATATAAATCATCAGAAGACACTAAACGTAATACCACATCCATGGTTAAATCGAAACCTCTAACTGCTCTTTTATTTGGTGTAATATTATAAAGCTTATCATACTTTTTAACAAAAGCATTGTTATCATTTTCGTTGTATTCTTTAGATGCAGTAGCAAAATGAAATTGCAAATTAGATAAGTGTGTGTTGTTTATTTGATCACCTTCAAAAGCTGAATTAATATTTGTAGTTACTAGTACAATTTCTGAGGGTTCTTCAGTTGATTCAGGCTCTACTTTATTATTTAAAGACGCCAAAACACTAGTTACGTTTGAAGCATACCCTTCATTTTGAGTTTCTAGAAACACCATGTTCTTACCAGGTTTTAAAGCACCTTCTATATCTTCTTTAGTGACAAAAAACTCATCTTCACCCTCTTCACTTTTTCTGGAGTACACCAATTTAGCCGCATTAAATTCACGCTTCAGCTCATTTGCTATAGCTACATTTTTGGTATCAGCAATAACAATTATATTACCAATCAACGAATCTGATTTTGCGAAATTAACAATCTTAGTTTTTAATAAATCATCAGATGGTCTTGATTGGAATACATTGTCATGTAGTTTCAACTTTGTACCAATTGGCGAAATTACTGGGGTATTATATTTCTTAAGTTCCGAGGCCACTTTATTAAAACTTGCCGGTGTTAAAGGCCCAATAACAGCATCAATGTTTTCAAAATCATTCTCTCTTATAATCCTTGAAACTTCGCTAACCTCATATCTTGTATCATAAACATCAACCTTCAACGAAATCCCTAATGTTTTTAAAGAATCTAGAGCCATTAAAACACCTGAATGAAAATCTAGAGACACATTTAAATAAGGGTCTTTCTTTAAGCTCTTTTTAACATCAGATATAGAATCAAAATCAACACGATGCATTCTAAAAGGTAGCATAAATGCAATATGCTTTGTTTCAAAATCCGAAATACTATTAACCAAATTAACTGCTTCAGATTCTCCTTCAATAAGCCCTTCTATAGCGTCTGAATGTGGTATTTTTAATATCATGCCAGACTTTAACACTGTTTCTTTTAACTCTGGGTTTAAAGCCTCTAATTGGTCTTGTTCTAAATCTAATTTAAGTTTTAAACGATAAAAACCCTCTTTTGGTAATACTTTGTAGTAACTATATTGGTCGTCAAATTGTTTTTCCGCTTCATCCTCTAAGTTGGGTACATTAATAACTTCACCTTCTTTCAAAACTTCAGTCATACCTGGATTCAAGACTTCTAACTCTTCAACGGTAACTCCAAATTTATATGCAATTCGCCATTTTCCTTCTTTATGTTGAACGGTGTACTCCTTGGTAGCCTCTACTTCTTCAACAATTTCTGTAATTTTATATTTTGGTATTTGCAATCTATCACCTTTTCTCAAGGTATTAGAATACAAGAACTTATTATATTTCTTTATATCATCCTCAGAAACATTATACTTTTTAGACAAGCTGTAAAGTGTTTCTTTTCGTTTAGTTTTATGTTCATTAAAACCTTGGAGTTCTTTATTTATAGTAATCTTTGGTTTTTTAGCTTTAGAAATAGGAATAATTAAAACCGTATTGGGCTTTAAATCTTTTTTAGCATCGGGATTAAGCTTATAAATATCAAAAGGCATCACAAAATAACGCTTTGCAATAGCCTCAATAGTTTCTCCTTTTTTAACTTGATGGGTGCTAAAATTTTGAGCTTCAACCGATGTAAAACCAAATGCCAAAACCAAAATAAGTACTAATAAAATTCTCTTCATGTTGTTTAATCTACAAGATATAAATATAATAAAACCTGATTACTTAGTTATATACGTTTCATAACCCGTTAAGGATTGAAACAAATCCTTCTTTCTTAATTATTAGCACATAGCATGCCAGAACTAAATAATTTAAACCTTTAACTATTTTATTTGGACGTTACCAGAAGAGTCAAGCCTTATTTGTTGGTTTCTATTTTAAATTATTGAGCTCATGAATATAATAGTTTTCTATTCTCTTCCTCTTAAAGTCGACGAGCTAAAAATTTTGCCTTTTCCCTTAACTACTCCCACTCAATAGTTGCAGGTGGTTTCGAACTAATATCGTAAACTACTCTATTAACGCCTTTAACCTTATTTATTATATCATTTGATGTTTTTTGAAGGAACTCATATGGCAAGTTTACCCAATCTGCAGTCATACCATCTGTACTTTCAACAGCTCTAAGTGCTACACATTTTTCATAAGTACGCTCATCTCCCATAACACCAACGCTATTTACAGGTAATAACATGGCTCCTGCTTGCCAAACTTTATCGTATAATCCCCATTCCTTAAGTCCGTTTATAAAAATAGCGTCTACCTCTTGAAGCATACACACTTTTTCAGCTGTAATATCTCCTAAAATACGAATACCTAATCCGGGACCAGGAAATGGATGACGCCCTAATAATTCAGGGTCAATACCTAAAGTAGCACCAACGCGTCTTACTTCATCTTTAAAGATAGCCCGAAGTGGCTCCACAATTTTAAGCTTCATAAAATCTGGTAATCCACCAACGTTATGATGACTTTTTATAGTTGCTGAGGGTCCGCCCGTAGCCGAGACACTTTCTATAACATCAGGATAAATAGTACCTTGAGCTAACCATTTTACATCTTCTAATTTATGTGCTTCATCATCAAAAACCTCAATAAAAGAATTTCCAATGGCTTTACGTTTTTTCTCTGGATCTTCAATTCCGGCTAAAGCATCTAAAAATCTATCAGAAGCATCAACCCCTTTTACATTAAGTCCCATGCCTTCATATTGATTCAATACACTTTGAAATTCGTTTTTACGAAGTAATCCGTTGTTTACGAAAATACAATACAAGTTTTTTCCAATAGCTTTGTTTAATAAGACTGCAGCAACAGTAGAATCTACACCACCTGAAAGCCCTAAAACTACTTTATCATTTCCTACTTTTTCTTGAATAGCCTCAACCGTTTCTTCAACAAAAGAATCTGGTGTCCAATCTTGATTTATATCGGCAATCTTAACTAAAAAATTTTCTAATAATTGTTTTCCATCTTTAGAATGATAAACCTCTGGGTGAAACTGAATAGCAAAAGTATTTTCTCCTTCTATTCTAAATGCGGCATTTTTAACATCATTTGTACTTGCTAGCAAAACCCCGTATGCAGGTAACGTTTTAATAGTATCACTATGACTCATCCAAACTTGACTTCCTTTAGAAATACTAGCGAAAAATGGCTCACCTTTTTGAATGAACGATAAATTAGCACGACCATATTCCCTCGTATTTGAAGGCGCTACCTCTCCACCTGAAAAATGCGCTAAATATTGAGCACCATAACAAACAGCAAGCATTGGTTTTTTGCCTCTAATATTGGATAAATCAGGATGTAATGCATCTTCTCCTCTTACAGAATTTGGGCTACCAGACAGAATTACTGCTTTGTAGTCTTCTATGTTTTTTGGGATTTTATTAAATGGATATATTTCGGAGTAAATATTGAGTTCTCTAACTCTACGGGCAATAAGTTGTGTGTACTGCGATCCGAAGTCTAAAATTAATACCTTGTCATGTTGCATGCGCAAAAATAGTATTTATAGTAAAACTAAATATGCAAAAAACGAAAAATTATTCCATTGATTTTAAAATCAAATCTATATCGTTTTCTGTGGTATCTGGGTTTATAAAACAAAAACGTGAAACAGTTTCATAACTGTCTCCTTGTTTCCATTTTGTAGGAGTTACCAAAGCAAATCCCTTTTCATGATTTTCATAGGTCCAATGCGTGTAATCTGCAGAATCCCATCCTATTCTTCTGTATAAAACACATGATAAACTTGGTTCTCTCACCAATTCTACATTAGGGTTTTCTTTAATTAATCTGCCCGCAATTTGCGCTAACTCAATACCTCTTTCTACAGCTTCCTTATATCTATCTGTTCCATGAGTTGCTAATGAAAACCATAACGGTAAACCTCTAACACGACGTGTAAGTTGTATTTGATAATCTGTAGGGTTAAACCCATGAGCGCCTTCATCTTTAAAAATATCTAAATAAGAACCCTGTTGAGAATGTGC
>Ga0075467_10004233_pt1 | contig 10705 bp, 7 predicted proteins | sample DEB08_DNA_9_FD_75067 | JGI IMG/M metagenome (GOLD analysis project Ga0075467, IMG submission 75067) | Aqueous microbial communities from the Delaware River and Bay under freshwater to marine salinity gradient to study organic matter... | ecosystem: Environmental > Aquatic > Marine > Coastal ...
GCGGTAACGCACCTGCGACTGTCGCGATAGAAGTCATCAAGACCGGCCGAAAACGCCGTTTTGCCGACTCCAGTATCGATTTTTCGAACTCCACCCCTTCATCGCGCAACTGATTGGCAAATTCGACAATCAATATGCCGTTTTTTGCGGCCAGTCCGACCAGCATAACCAGCCCAATCTGGCTATACAGGTTCAGTGTTCCCCCCATTACGGTCAGGCCAAGCAAGCCCCCGCTAACGGCCAAGGGTACGCCAAGTATGATCACCAGCGGGCTGACAAAACTCTCGAATTGTGCCGCGAGTACCAGATAGACCAATATTATCGTGAAGCCGAGTACAAACCATATCGACCCACCCGTTTGGCGAAGCGCACGACTTTCTCCTTCATAACCAATGGAAACAACCTCAGGCAACGAAGCCGCTTCATTTTCCAGGAACGTCAGCGCCTCGCCCAAAGAGTAGCCCTCGCCGACTGTGCCTTCCAAGGTGATCGCACGCAATTTGTTGAACCGGTTCAACTCACCCGCTTCCGCCCGGCTGGTCAGAGTGACAAGACCCGACAAAGGCACAAGATTATTGTCCCGTCCGCGGACATAGACATTGGACAGATCTTCCGCCGTGACGCGGTCTTCCGGTTCAGCCTGCAGGATGACTTCATATTCTTCACCGCGATCGACATAGGTCCCGGCGTTGCGTGAGCCCATCATGGTTTCCAGCGTCCGTCCGATTTCCTGTACCGAAACGCCGAGGTCAGCGGCCCTCAGCGTGTCAACATTGACGACCAGCTGCGGGCGCGTTTCCTTATAATCCGACTCCAAGGTCGCTATGCCCGGATATTCCTCCGCTGCCACAAACAGGGCATCGCGGGCACGGGTCAATTCTTCATAGGTATCACCGGCTATGACGAACCGGATCGCCTCGCCGCCACGCCCGCCTATGGTTGATCCACCAGACACGAATGCCCGTGCCGAAGGATAATCTTTGAACAGGCCGTTCAACGCGGACACGGTTTCAGCCGTCGTCATGTCGCGCTCGTCCCAAGGCTTCAGGAACATGATCATGCGACCCGAGGAGAAGTCACCGGAAGGGCCAAAGGATCCGGGTGCGCGGAACAATATACGGCGCAGCGGACCTTCTTCCTCGGTCAATGGCAAGGCCAGTTCTTCCAGATCAAGCATCACTTTCACAAGCCGGTCCCAGCCGGCGCCTTCCGAAATGGATGCGCTGCCGAACATGAAGCCGGTATCCTCCGGCGGTGCCACTTCGCTCTGAAGGGTCTGAAGGCCAATAACGGCGAATATTGCCGCCAGTCCAAAAGCAACCCCGCCGAGCAGAGCGGGGCGGCGCACCCAGCGGGACAAGATACTTTCATATCCGGTGCTGGTTTTCTTGAACTTGTCGTCGACCAACCGGCTTAATTTGGTTTCCCCGCCGCCCTTTTTCAGGATTTTTGAACACATGACCGGGATCAGCGTAAGCGCAGTGAAGGTCGAAATCGTCACGGCCACAATCATTGTGATCGCCAATTCGCGGAATAACAGGCCAATTTCGCCCGGCAGAAACATGACGGGTACAAATACGGCCACCACCACTGCCGTTGTCGCAACGACAGCAAATCCCACTTGCCTTGCACCTTCAAATGCAGCGACAAGACGGGTCTCCCCGCTCTCAATACGAGAATAGATATTTTCCAATACGACAATCGCGTCATCAACGACCAGCCCGATCGCCATGACCAACGCAAGCAGCGTCAGCAAGTTGATCGACAGGCCAAGCATCCAGAGCACAAAAAATGTCCCGATTATCGAAATCGGGACCGTAACAGCCGGAATGATCGTGGCGCGCACCGACCCCAGAAACAGATAGATGACTGCGATCACCAACAAGGCCGCAAAGGCAAGCGTCTCCCAGACATTTTCAATCGCCTTGGCAATGAAGACACTGCTGTCATAGCTGACCGCAAGCTGCACGCCCGGCGGCAAAAGCGGTGCGATTTCTTCAATGCGGTCCTTGATATCGTTCGCGACCTGGAGTTCGTTGGCGCCTGATTGACGGATTATGCCCATTCCCACTCCAGGCAAGCCATTGGAGCGAAAATGCGCATATACGTCTTCCGGGCCCAGCTCGACGCGGGCGATATCTCCCAAACGCAACAGCGCGCCATCAGCCGTGCGCCGGATTACCAGGGCTCTGAAGTCATCAACATCACTATACGCTCTGGCGACGCGGACCGTCAGGTTGAGGTCGGAAGATTCGACGCGGCCAGCCGGTAATTCTACATTTTCCCTCCGCAATATTTCTTCAATATCGTTGGGAGAAATCCCGGAGGCCGCCATTTTTTCTCGGTCCAGCCAGATGCGTATGGCCGGACGCGATGCGCCGCTCGCTTGCACCCGCGCGACGCCATCAATTGACGAAAAGCGATCAACGAGCACCCGATCCGCATAGTCGGCCAGCCACAAGGAATCCTTGTTTTCGCCGGTGAGGTTCAGCCACATGAAAGGCCGCGCGTCGGCATCCACCTTGTTGATTTCAGGTGGATCGGCTTCTTCCGGCAGATTGTCCAGGGCGCCGGAAACACGGTCCCGGACGTCATTTGCCGCCGCATCGACATCCCGGTCTGGCGAGAATTCAATGGTAATATCTGATCGACCGTCACGGGACGACGAACGGATCATTTCAATGCCTTCGACGCCGGCAACACGATCCTCCAATATCTGCGTGATACGGGATTCCACGACATTGGCCGCTGCTCCCGGATAGTTGACATCAACCGACACAATCGGCGGTTCAATGGCCGGATATTGCCGCACCGGAAGATCGAGGAACGCCACGATGCCGGCCAAGACCAGAAGAAGGCTGAGGACGACCGCAAAAACCGGTCTTTTTACGGAGACATCCGAGAGTATCATGAGCCACCGGAACCATTGCCCGAGTTAGGCTTCGCAGCGCTTTCTCTGGCTTTCTCACCATCCTTTTGTCCAGGCAGGACGGCCTGTACAGGAGAGTCATCACGCACTTTGACGGTTCCATCCGCAACAATTCTGGTGCCCAGTGCGACGCCGCTTTTCACTTCCACCAGACCGCCGGTTCGCAGCCCGATCTCAATAGCAGTGCGCCGCGCGATGCCATCCTTGTCGACGACGAGGACGAACGTCTGCTCGCCCTGTGAGATCAAGGCCGTCTCAGGGATGGCGAGGCCAGTGCGGGTTTCCGAAACAATGCGTACGCTCATCAGCATGCCCGGACGCAGTTGGCGGTCAGTGTTCGGCAATCTGGCGCGCACCGTCAGACTGCGAGAAAGCGGATCAACCAGCGGACTTATGTTGTCAATTGTGCCATAAAAACTCCGGTCGGGATAAGCTGCTGTCGTGGCTTCAATCACCTGGCCCTGGCTGAGCGCGGCAAGGAAGTTTTCGGGCACAGAAAAATCCAGCTTTATCGCGGAAATATCGCTGATCGTGGCAATCGGGCTGCCCGATGTCACGACGGTACCGGGGGATACTGTCCGCAAGCTTAGCACGCCGTCAAATGGTGCGCGAATGACCCGGTCGGCAATTCGGGACCGGATCGCATTGGCGTCAGCGCGCGCGCCATCGCGAACAGCTGTTTGCTGATCAACTGCGGAATTTGTGGCAAAACCCCGTTGCTGAAGTTCCGTCAAACGGTCGAGTTGCTTGTCGGCCTCGCGCGCTCTTGCGACGATCGAACTGAGATCAGCAGATTCTTCGCCGCTGGACAATTGCGCGATAACGGAACCGCGCCCAACGATCGCACCGTCTGCAAAAGCGATCCGCTCAATTCGTTCGGTGACCGGTGACGTTATTACGGTCTGTTCATTGGCAAATGCAGTACCGACTGCTTCAATCTCGCTGATGAATTCAGCTTGGCCAACGGTTCCGCCTACAACGACTGGCGCATCACCGCGACCTTCGCCCTTGTCACCGCCGTCGCTGCAAGCAGCCAATGCGATCATCAAACCCAGCAACCAGGAACTCCGAAACGTCATTGTTCAAGACCTTCATAACTGAGAATCACGGCTCTATCCTTTCTGGCATGAAGTTCGCCATCAGGACTTTGCCTAACAGTTTCAGGCTTGCAACAGGATACGTACCAAAGACCCCTCTTTGAACTTATTGTCAAAATTGCTTTCGATTCATGATGTCCGTTTTCGGGAGCCGGCGTTCCCCCTTTTGCTCAAATTCTTTGCAGGGCACGCAGCAGCTTGCGTCAATTCTGTAGGGAAAAACCATGCGCGGGAAATGAACGGCAACCTTGCCAGCCATCGGTGCGGATGTGCCCTCATCGCCGCGCTGTTCGCGGGTTTTCACATAGCTCTTCTTGCGCAGGCCTGTCAGGAATGCCCGAACACTGTGCGTTTGCCATTGGCCGGCTTTGCAGATCTCATCAATGCTCGTGCCTTTGCCACGGTCTGGTAGCGCAATAACGGTGGCGGACTTGGATTGCGTTTTGGGTTTTGTGTTCGGCATGGGTCTCCAGTATCGGAGCCGGATTATCCGGCTCTTCCGCTGACCCAAGCCGCTGGTCGCTCAAAAGGGGCGGGCGGCGTGTCGCAATCTGCAGTTGCGGCGCCAACCACCACGCTCGAACAAAGACTGAAGCCCAGTGGATTATCCGAATTTTGTGACAAGCCGTCGGTCGGCAAGCGTCCCGGTTGCAGTCGTTCGTGTGATCCGGTCTATTGGCTGCTTTCAGTGTATAAGCGGACATCGCTAGGTACAAATACCTACAATCCGGATCGGTCCAAAATTTCAATAACTCTTGGCCATTTTTCGTACTTGGCCCATCCCCTCAGCCTGGTCCACGCTTTCGCTTTGATTGCCGCCGGCTGCCGCAGGATCATATAGATCCTCCGGACTGGCAAAGCTGCATTGGTTGCCCGCGTCGCGACTTTGCCGCAACAGAGCCGGTATTTCGGCGCCGGTACCATCTTGCATTTTTGCAATGATCAATTCCATTCCCGCATCGTCTGCCTCGTCGTCACTGTGCGACAATTTGCCGACCAGTTGCGCATCACATTCGTCATATTCGGGGGCATAGTGGGTATAGGCGTGCCACAGTCCATCGCCGCTGCCGTCTCCAGCGGCTTCGGCATAATTCTCCATTTGTGCAAAAGCCGGCGAGCCAGTCGTCGCAACCGAAACAAGCACGCCAGCCAGAAGTCGCTTGCCAGGCAACCGCATCTTGCTGATCATCATCAGTGACACGGGCATCTAGTTTGTTCTTTCCATCGCGAATTTCTGTTCAATCGAGCCGTCGCAGCGAAACTGGTTGATTCCCACATAGTCGCCCGTGTCGCCGCCCGGCACGTCAAAGCATTTGCCGTTGCTGGTCAAGAGATTGACCGTTGTCCCGCCCAGATTGCGTATCGCGAACAATTGTTCATTCGAATTGTCGCAGTCGAAATGCTGGATCGGGACATTGTCATCAGGATCCCCGCCGGGGATATCGAAACATTTGCCGCTATGCTTGGCAATGATGTTGAAACTATTCCCGCCCCTGCTCTGCAATCTGAGAGCTTGTTCATCCGAACCGTCGCATTGAAATTGGACAATCTTTACATTGTTGCCGGTCTGTCCCCGATCCACTTCGAGACATTTCCGGCTGACCAGCGAACGGAAGCGGACAAAATCATTGCTGACCGGCTGAACCACAGCCGGCGGTCGCGCCGTCCTCGGGGCCTGATATTGGGGTGGGGCTGCCGCCTGCGGAGGCTGATATTGAGGAGGCTGATATTGAGGGGTCTGGTATTGAGGTGGCTGAGAGCCGGCATTGCCAAGAGCGCTGATCGCGCCCCGTGACGGATAGGCTGGCTGTACATTTCCGGGCTGCGCTGCGCCATAGGCTTGACCGCCGCCCTGGGAGAAGGCCGGCTGTTGGGGAACTGGCAGACGGCCCTGGACAGCGGCACGTCCGGCTTGTCCATAATCATTGTTGCTGCTCTCCATCCTGTCGATGCGGTAGGAATAGGAAACGGGAGAACCGTTGGTACTTGTGCCTATGGCGCCACGGGCAAGGTCAATTTTATGGCGTCGGTTCAGCCTGAAGTCGAACAGCCAGATTGCCATGGCTTCCCTGCTGGTTTCCATCAATTCTGAATCATAGGAACCATCCGCTTTGTAGCGATGCCATTTCCCCTGTCCGACCGCCCGATAGCCGCCGGTACGATAATATACCCCGGTAACATTGCTGCCGTTGAAGGCCATTTGCGGCAAGGGCGCATTATATTGTGGTGGTGGTGACGGTCTCCTTTGGTCCGGAACCCCTGAAGTGCTGGAAATCTTGACATAGTCTACCAGCGGCGCACCATTGACGCCGGTGGCGATCATGAATCTTCTGACATTGAGCTGCACCGTCAGCGCACGGGAGGCATCATAGAGATAAATTGCATTCTCGTCGGTCCCGGTTTCGATCAGGACATGGCTATAAGATTTGTCCTTGGCGATGTCAGACCATTGGCCATTTCCGATATACCGATAAATGCCGGCCGCATAATGAACCGTCGTCCGGGTTTCACTGCTTTCCAGACTCCTGCTCTGCGCGGAAATCGCACTGGCCGCGATGATCGAAAAAAAGGCGACACACAGGCAGCCGAAGATTGTCGTTATTCCAGAATGCAGCTTGAATGTCATAGCCAGCCCCCAACCCATATTTGATTTACGCTCCCGGTGTTGCAGTTTTTCATCAACTAATAAAGCGGATTAGCCAAATCGGGGTTCCTGGCATCGCCAGGCTGCGCTTATGGCGATGCTCGCGATCGGCATATCATCGTGCCTTTCTAATCAACGTCATAACCTGTAGACGATCCGTTCAGACATTGCGGGCATGACGGGGGGATCATTGCATGAGAGCGCTAAAAATAGTGGCAGGGCTGATCCTGGTTGCCGGCCTTGGGATGCTGGCCTGGTCCGGCAATCTCTATTTCCAGCAGAACGAATTTCTTGCCAGCGCCAAATCGGCGGACGGTCAGGTCGTTCGATTGTTGCGCGAGGAGAGCAACGATGGCGAAGGCGTGACCTATGTCTATGCGCCCGTTGTGCGGTTTACCGACAGAGACGGCGTGCCGCACGAGTTTGTCAATCCGGTTGCCTCCAATCCCCCCGGCTATTTCAGGGGAGAGAAGGTGCAGCTGCTATATGCACCAAGCAATCCTGCGGACGCCGTCATCGATGATTTCTTCGGCCGCTGGGGTCTGTCGATAGTGGTTGGTGCAATGGGCTTGTTCTTCACTCTGGCCGGCAGCGCGACTCTGGTCATGGGGATCCGCAAGACCAGCATGGACCGGTGGCTGCGCGACAAGGGCAGCGCCATTTCCGTCGATTTCTATGCGGTTAACCGGGACATCAGCAGGACGGTCAATGGCCGCCATCCCTTTCGTGTGGTGGCGCAGGGGAAAAACCCGTTCACCGGAAAACTGGAACAATTTGTCAGCGAGGAAATCTGGGTGGACCCGACGGCGGAACTGGAAGGCACCAAGCTGCGGGTTTTTATCGATCCCAGCCAGCCTGAGCGTCACCTTGTCGATATCGAGCGATTCCAGGCAGCGACCTGACCGGATGCGCCCGGCTCCATCATTTGATCAATTCAAGGATTCCGATGTCATGAAGTTGCTCGAAAAATTGTTCTGCTTCTGATCGTTCTTGCAGGTCGGCAATATCGATTGTTGCCACCGGGTCGCTAGCCCGACTTCACGTCCCGGAACGGCATGTTGCGGTCGACCTCTATCTCTCGCGGCAGGCCCAGGATCCGTTCGGAAATGATGTTGCGCTGGATCTGGTCGCTGCCACCGCCGATCGAATTCATATAGGCCTTGGCCGAATCAAAATTCATGTCGGCCGAATCCTGGAATTCCGGTCCGTCAAACAGGCTTGCGGCGCCCAATATTTCTGAAGCCACCCGCGCTTCCCCATGCTGGATGCGCGACATGGCCAGTTTCCCCAGCGACATCAGCGAGGATGATCCGTTGGCGATGATCTCGGCCTTCGCCCGTTTCATGTTGAGCGCGTTGAGCTGGCGATAGGCGATCGCCTGGGCAATTTTTTGCCGGATCACCGGGTCCTGCAGCCTGCCGTGCCTTTGCGCCAGCTCCACCAGCGGCGGTACCATGGACTTCACCTTGCCCTGCCGCTCCGTGGCACCCTCACCCATGATCAGCCGCTCGTAGGCCAGCGCGGTCTGCAGCACCTTCCAGCCACCGTTCAATTCGCCGACGATATTGCGCGCCGGGACCCGGGCTTCGTTGATGAAAATCTCGTTGAATTCGGACTCGCCGGTGATCTGGTTGATCGGCCGGATATCGACGCCCTCCTGCTGCATCGGAAAGATGAAGAAGGTGATGCCGCTGTGCTTGGGCACATCCCAGTCGGTTCGCGCCAGCAGCATGCCATAGGTGGCGCCCTTGGCATTGGACGTCCAGACCTTTTGCCCGGTGACTATATATTCTCCGCCATCCTTGCCCGCGACCCATTCGGCCCGGGTTCTGACACCGGCCAGATCGGATCCGGCATTGGGTTCCGAATAGAGCAGGCAGCTGTGCGCGCCCGTCAGCATCTCGCGCAGCAGCGCGGACTTCAGCTCCTCGCTGCCCAGGCGATAGACGGTGACCGCACCCAGATTGTAGCGATCCTGCGAACGACCGATGACCTTGCGCGCTTTCAGGATATCGTCGATCACCCGTGCCTGCTTGCTGTCATAGCCGCGGCCAAACCATTCGGGTGACCAAGTCGGCACCGAATAGCCGGCATCCAGGATCTTGCCGAGCCAGGATTTCACATCCAGCCGATCGGTGCCCTTTTCACGGCGCCGCTGGTCGTCCCAGTGCGCATCCAGCCAGGCATTCAGCTCTGCCGCGAGATCGTCGTTCGATAGAATTGCCGTGCTGCTGGTCATCATGCCGTCTCCAGACAGGTAAGATAGGTTTCGCGGTGCTGGTCCGAGGACCCGAACAGCCAAAGGCCGGTCCGCGCGCGCCGCCAGTAAAGATGCGCCGGATGTTCCCAGGTATAGGCAATGCCGCCGTGCAGCTGGATGGCCTGTGCGGAGACATCGCGATAGGCGTCGGCACAGGCAAAGGCTGCGAGACTGACAAATTCTTTTGCTCCCGGCGATCCGGTCGCCACCATCTTGGCCGCGTGCCGGGCGGCCGACGCCGCCGACTCGACGTCGATCAGCATGTCCGCCGCGATATGCTTGAGCGACTGATAGCTGCCGATCTGCCGGCCGAACTGGTAGCGGGTCTTGAGATAGTCCACGGTCAGGTCGAATATGGCCTTCACTCCGCCGGCCTGTTCGCCTGCCAGCGCCACTCTGGCCAGGTCGAGCGCGGTCTCGATTGCGCTTTCATCGACACCGGTCAGTAGCTGTGCCTGGGCCGTTGAAAATATGATCCTGGACAGTCGCAAGGTCGGATCATTGGTCTGCAGCTTCTGGATGTCGACCGTGTCTGCGCCGGGATCGACGAGAAAGACCCGGAGGGCCGTGCCGGCGCGGGCCAGAACCAGCAGCTGGTCGGCCCTTTCGGCATGCAGGACAAAAGACGCCGTGCCGTCCAGAGTCCAGCCATCACCCATTTCGCGCGCCTCGATCGCAATATCCGCGTCGGACCAGAGACCGCCGTCACCGGTTGCGGCAACGGCGAAAATCTGGCTCCCGTCACAGATCGAGCCGAGCAGGCCGGCCTTCCGACCTTCATCCAATGACGCCGATATCAGGCTGGCGGCCATTACGGCGGTCGACAGGAACGGGCTGCACAGCAGAACAGCGCCCGCTTCCTCCATCAGCTCTTCCAGAATTTGCGCGTCCCCGCCGATGCCGCCATAGTCCGGATCGACGATCAGGCCGAGCAGGCCCATTTCGGCCATGGCTTGCCACAAGCCTTGGTCAAAGCCATGCGGCGTTGCCATCGCTTCACGCAGCGCCTTGTCCCCGGCCTGCTCGGCAAGCAGCCGCGCAAAACTGTCGCGCATCGCTTGCCGATCATCGCTCGAAATATCGCTCATTTGATTGCCTTCATGATCAGGAGGGGCAGGGCCACTCTCTCGTTACATCCGTTCGATGATGATCGCCGGCGCCATTCCGCCCGCAGCGCACATCGTCACCAGACCGTAGCGGCCACCGGAGCGTTCCAGCTCGTCGAGGGCGGTGCCGATCAGGATCGATCCGGTTGCACCGATCGGATGGCCAAGCGCGCAGGCGCCGCCATTGATATTGACCTTGGCCCGGTCGAGATCGAGATCGCGGATAAATTTCTCGGCAACGACCGCAAAGGCCTCGTTGATTTCCCAGACGTCGATATCGTCCTTGGTCAGGCCGGCTTTCTCGAGGACCTTCCTGGCTGCCGGGACCGGAGCATTGAGCATCAGCGTCGGGCAGTCGCCGACATTGGCATAGGCCACGATCCGCGCCCGGGGTTTCAGGCCGTGCTTGTCGGCATAGTCCTTCGAGGTAATCAGCAGGGCCGCTGCGCCGTCGACCACGCCGGAACTGTTGCCGGCATGATGGACGCCTTCCCATTCCAGATCCGGATAGACACGCTGGATCTGCTTGGCAAAGGTCACGCCATTGCCGAGGTCGAAATCCTTCAGCGCACCGAAGCTGGCCTTCAGTCCGGCCAGCCCTTCCGCCGTCGTCTGCGGGCGCGGGAATTCTTCATGATCGAGCGCGACGCTGCCGTCCTCGTTATAGAC
>Ga0075467_10004239_pt1 | contig 10696 bp, 9 predicted proteins | sample DEB08_DNA_9_FD_75067 | JGI IMG/M metagenome (GOLD analysis project Ga0075467, IMG submission 75067) | Aqueous microbial communities from the Delaware River and Bay under freshwater to marine salinity gradient to study organic matter... | ecosystem: Environmental > Aquatic > Marine > Coastal ...
GATTTGATTGATTGATGCATTAAGTCTGTTTGGATCTGATTGGTTAGTCTGATTATATAAGGTTTGACACGTGATAATTAATTAATAATATAATTCGTATTCTATGTCTACTAGATCTTTTCGGTTTTATTCGCATCCAGCACCCGGGCTTCCTAGGGTGGCTGTGACTCCAAAGCCGCCTTACATCCTTCACCTCTTGAAGTAAGTCCATTCCTCTATTCTGACTTCGCTCCCTTGTTGCGTAGGATGTTGGCGCTTGTATACTTTTTCCAGTTCGGAAGCTGTCAACCTTTTGACTGCACCATCAATCCGTCTTCTGGCTCAACTCAGACTCTTGGCGCGGGGTCTCAAACGTTCACTATGCCTTTGTTTTTGACTACTGGCACGGCGTGTAATTCAATGACTTACTCAACGTTTGCCCAGGATGTCTCCGATGCCTTTGCTCCTGGCCCTTTTGTGAACGCTGTTGAGGGGGGTGGCCAGCTCTCCGTCACACTTGAACCTACGTAGGTTACGGCGGGGACTAATTACGCCGTCTACATCTAACTGACTGATGACTCTAACCCATCTGTGACTCAGTGGTCTTGCTTCATGGCCTTGGGTGGTGGTGCGGCTACCGATCACTGCAAGGACTATTGCGAGACTTAGACAGTCACGCCTGGTTCAGATGGTACTAGAATTGTTGATATTTACCCTGCTGCTGCACCACAGGATCGGGGAGGGGCAACCTAATTCAAAATGACCAGCTCAAACCCTTAGGTTTGTCCTCTGACATTCACGTCGACGCCTAGCGGTTTTGCAGCAGGAGAACACAGTCACCCAAGCTCTACTAATAAACAGTTTAGCATTACTACAAATAATTACGGCTACATCGGCCTCACAAAAACTGTCACCGTGACAGGTTCGAACCCCTCCGGAGTCCAAGCTTCGCACACAGTGTCTCTTAGTTTTGTGAATAAGTGTGCTCTCGTGCCAGTTACCGTGACACCCATCTCCCCTACGCACAGTTATCTTCTCCGCACGGTCGCCGCACCAGAGACCGTTACATTGCACACGTTTACGTCTGATAATGTAAGATGCCCGATCACTGGCTACACGATCACAGCAAGCACGTACGGGGCAACCGTGACTCTCCCTTCCGCCACAAGTCCCTCCTTCAGTGTGTCTGCAAACCTAGCATCAGGTTTGGCTTCTTCTACGCAGCCTCACACGATCACTGCCACCACCGGGCATAGCTCCGCATCCGACACGTTCAATATCAATTACACTGACTTTTGTGCGACCTAAACAGTCACGCCGAATGCAATCTCACCCGTCACTTATATTCATAGCAACGGGTCGGGACAGACTTAGAGCTATGCTTTCAATCCAGCATTCACAAATCCTGAGCCGTCGGAGTGTCCGATCACAATCGCCGTCTCTCCCGCCTCCTCCGCGGCCTACGTGACAGCGAGTGACCTCACGGTTATGTCCTTTGACATCACGACAAACGATGCTGCCTTGGTTGGAGTCGTAGACACCTACACTTTGACAGCCAGTAATCGAGCAGGTGTTGCATCCTCTCCTGCTTCGTTCACTGTCACTTTCGTGGACTGGTGTTCCTTGGTCACGACAACCGCGCCTGCGACTGTCCCTCCATTCGATTATTAAATCCTCGAAGCGACAGCAACTTACAGCTATGGTCTTATGGGCGACTCGGATCCCTCCGACTACTGTGGACCTCCCTCGTACACCCTGGAGCACTGGACCTCTGCTAATGCCGCGTGGAGTTCAGACTTTAGTACTTGTCCTCTAGTAAGCAAGGTCACCGACCAGTCTTGGTCAGTTTACACCAATGACCTTAGTCTTGTGGATACAGTATTTAAAGTCAGAATGGTTGCCACTCTATTGACTTTTTCACACACAGTTGAAACAGTTATTACTTTGATAGATCCTTGTTTGTCGCCCAATGACGCGGTGTCCGCACCCGTTGCTGGTTTGACGTTATAGGTCTTCGATATCGAAGCTCAGCCAACGAATGTGCTGAACTTTGCTGTCGATGCTTTCAGCAGCATTAATCCTGGCGGAGTGTGTACCCTAACATACAGCCTCGGTACCGAAGTCAGGACCAATGCTGGTGCGATGCCAACTTTCGCCATTAGTGCAACCGGAGATCTAACAGTCTCGCTGCCTTCGGCGACTAAAACCCTCAACAACGTCTATTACGACTCCTACAGCCTGTAAGTTATTGCGACTAACCCAGCAGGTGTTACGACTAACAGCATCCAGGAAGTGTTGATTCTTCCAGATTGTAGCACGGCAAGCTACACGCCACCTGTTCCTGATCCCTAGGAAATCACGTACATAGTCGGAAGCGGCAGTCAAGTATTTACCAGAACATCGTTTACTTACGATGACTTTTGCGAAACTCGTCTTCCGTTTACAGTTTCGGCGGGTACTCCTTCGTTGGACTCCTCTTACTGGTCCTATGGTCACTACGCAGTCCCAACGTCCCCACTGGGCGCTTATTAACCACTCCCTCCGAACCTCCTCACGTTCGAATTAACGATCGATGTGCCGTTCAACGGGCTGTCGGATGGCTCTCTGCTGACAAGAACAGGCCTGAATCCAACCTACTACCCGATATCTACGACGCATGAGAATAGAGCGGGCATATAGGCCATTGGAAACGTGCAAATTACCTTAGAACACAACTGTGCACTCGACGGTGACGAGTTGCTTCCTCCGAGTGCTTTTAAGCTTACCAATCCTATTGGCACCGGCGGAATCACACCTGAAAACGTTTACTCCTTATCATGCCTCGAGTCAACGACATTCTAGGGTGGCGCTGCTACCATAGAACCTTATACTCCTCAAGACTGCCCAATCGTGAGTTGGGTCTACACCTACCTAAACCCCACTACGGGCTTATGGGTGCCAGCCACGTCACTCCCTTTCCTAGCAGACGACTCCTCAGGTAAACTGGATGTGGTTAACCCAAGCAACCAATACGGTGGTGAGGACAGTACCTCTCCGGTCGTATACCAGCTTAAACTGACAGTGTCTACATCAGATAGAACGACTTCGATCGACTTCTCGATTGAGCTTGTCAAAAAGTGTGATCCAACACTCTTCTTCACGCCATCCACACTCACTGATCAGGTTTATACCATCAATGAACCTGCTCCCTCATCGCTACTTTACCAGTGGCCTCATCTCCATCAAGACATCTACTGTAAAGTCACCTACACCCTTAGCCAAGATGCGTCTCTGAATGCTGCCACTACTTTCGACGGCTCCTACGATGATACCGTGCATAAGTATGAATTTCAAACCATTGACAACAATCTAGAAAGTGCAGGGCAACCAGGTGATGTTTACACCATCTAGATAACAGCTGAATTCCAGTACGGCGCCTTGCCTACTAAGGACTACACTTTCTTGCTAACGATCATTGCTGATTGTGACGCTAGTACCGAGAGCATCACACCTGCCTCGCTCACCAACCTAGCCTACACTATTCACTAAGCAGCTGACGAAGTGTTTACCTTTGACGCATGGACCACCACAAGGGCGAGCTGTCCTGTAGTCAGCTACGCGCTCAGTCCTACCGATGGCGTTGGCTGGTACACCGCCGATCTGGACCCAAGCGTGCGCACGGTGACAATCAGCTCAACCGACAACGAGCACGCCTACCATCCAAGTGCAGACTCGCAAGTGTGGACAATGACGTTGACTGGAACGATGCTTGAGGGCAAAACTACCGCTGCGACATTCACAGTCACGCTGACCCAAGACTGCTCAAATCAGGTCATAGCTGCCTCTAACAACCCATCCGCGTTGAACGAAATGGTCGGTTTACCTGTGAGCACTGATTCGGTCGATGAATTTTCAAAGGGCGCAGAGCCGTTTTGCTTCTTACAGTACCAGGTGCTGTATTTAAGTGGGGGCTTTGGCGACACCTTTGCAGAGGGAATCGTGCGGACTATGCCAAATACGGCAACAAACTTGCTGGCTACCAACATCACAACAATTGAGTTTTCGACAAACCTCAATAAGTACGAGACGAAAGTCAATAGCGACCCGTACGTGCTCAAGTGGTGCGCTCGAAACCGGGATGTCACTTCCGAGGTGTGTCAGACTTTCACCCTCGATGTGGACGCGAACTGCGCCATCGAATCTGTTGTTCCCCTCCCGCTTGCCACACAACTTTACAAAGTATATGATCCTGATCAAAACTTTGACGGGACAGGTATCCCAGACTTTACTCCAACGCTTGCTACGTGTCCTATCACCAGTTATGATGTTGAGCAGTATGATCCTGTGACGAGCACTTGGGGTCTTTGTGATACAGCTCTGTTTAAATGGACCACTGGGTATTTGAACCCTTCAAACACCTTTTAGAAGGACTTCGTAATTCAGACAGACGACAATTTATACGGGTACACAGACGACGCAACTCCTCAAAAGGACTACAGTCTGCGTGTTGTCGTCACTTAGAATGGAGGCGTCTCCATTTATGAACCCTTCACTGCGACCATTAGCTTGGACTGCGGCCCGGCTAGAATCAACATATTGGCACCTGCGACTCCCACAACTCTATTGACTGACCCGCTCGTGTACACCATCAAAGATCCTAGTCTTACCTGGATCTTGAATCAGTTTGACCCAAACGATCAGCCTTACTGTTACTTGGCACACACAGTGCAATACCAAACAAGTGACAGCGCGCTGAACTTGCTGACTGAGATGGATGGAGGGAACGCTGTTCTGCAGAAAGACAGCGAAACCAACACTGCCCTGTTGACGATTGCTTCAAACTAGAACATTCACGAAATGAACCACGTGTTTGACTACTGTGCAACAACCGTTGACAACGCGCAACTTTGCATCGAAATTAACGTTTTGGTGATGCCCTACTGCCCAGATGAAAACGTCAACGTCGAACTAGCCTAGTTTGACTACATCATCCACTCGGGTCAAGCCTCCGTCTCCCTCCAGTAAGACGACTTAGGCTCCCCGTCCGAGTTCTACATCTCCCTTACGAGAGCCAATTGCTATGTCATTCAGACCAAACTTACTCTGGTTGGCCCCGCACCCTACGATACCCTGCCTTAGGAGATAAGCGGAACTTTCAATTAGTTCACTTACGATCCGATCGATCTGGCACTAGGCACGGGAACCGGCTAGTTCACGATCGACTCGACAGACAACAGTCACTCATTGCTCGACGTGGATGGCGTTACCGTCGTGCAGTATCAGTTTGATTATGAGGTCACCATTTTGGGAGGAGTGAGCCACACCGGAAGAATTGGTCTTTACATGTTTAAAGACTGTAAAAGTTCCATCGTTGGCGTGCCAGCAAATCCGACCCGTACATTCGCAACCTCTTACATTGTGACCACTGCAGAGGTGCTTACGATTTCCACAGGGTCTGCGGCAACGGATGACGTTAGCTGCCCAATTCTAGCGTATGGGCTCAGAGACTCCATTGACCATTACTGGTCGACTAATAGTTTGATCACGGAGGCTGATGGCACAAGGCTCAACCAGTTGGCGGTGCTGCCTTCCTACCCGGATCCCTGGACTATCGACACCGTCACTGGAACTGTTTATTTCTTCTCAGACGACAATTTGCTGGCTGGAGCTGCGAAGGACGAAGCTTTGCAGTACTCTTACGTGCACTTTTTGGGACTCAACGGGACGATCTACTCAACTGAGGTGCAGATTACGGTGAGGTACGAGTGTTACAAAGAAGCCCTGACTTTTGACTTTGCAGCAATGATTCATGAGTACACGCTCTTTAGAGAAGACCTTATGAGCGGGGCTGGGGGTGGATCTCCAGAAGCCCCACTGCTGGTGCCCGTGACTTTCGATCTATCAACTGTGAGCGCGCCTCTGGTTAATAGTAACGAGAAGTGTGGCGTTAGAAAGTTCACCATCACGAACCAAGTTCCAAGTGAAGCATCGTTCTGGACTTTCACGCAAGCAGACCCTGACGGTGATTACACGCCGCGTATCACAATTGGCACTCAGGATATCAATCTTGCGATGGCAAACGTTGTCTACACAGACTACGTGTTTACGATGAAGGTGGAGCATGGCGAGGAGCACGGGTAACTTTACAACGAGGTGCCTGTTGAGTAGAGCTTTACCATCAGGATCAGAGATCCCTGCCTGGCTCTACTACACGAGATCGTTCTACCATTCTCAGTCTCGAATCACGTACTGCAGCCTGCTGTAGCAATTTAATTCCCTACGACAAGCTACATGACCGTCGACTCAGCTATCGTTGATCAAGAATGCGGTCCAGTTACTTACACTTACACCTATAATAACACGGTGATAACTGAAATGGAGCATTCTGTTAGTTCGAACAATTTCGAGCTGTACGCGGATTAAAATGAGCACATGGGAAGCTACTCGCTGATTGTGGACGCAACCATGGCTCGAAGTGATCTTTACGCTGCTTACCAGACAACTTACCCAGCCGAGATCCTTATCTGCCTCGTGGAAGAAACGACGACTTCCAAAGAGTACAGCGAGAATTACGAATACTCTGTCTTAGACCCAAGAGTAGATCTTGAATTCGAGTAGTTTACACAGAAACCACAGTGCAATTTCACGTGGACTTACGAGCTGGAAATGATCGACCCCTTCCAGGAAAAACTCCCCGAATTTCTATAATTCGTGCCGCAAAGCCAGTCGCTCGGTGTCTTTACCGAATCAGAAGAGTTCATAAATTCAACTTGGACTTTTAGAATCTATGCTCAACTGGACATCAACCCGTTCTCGGATGTGCCGCTGACCGACTTCATAGAACAGGCTTCAACTAACATTAACATCGTTATGTAGGAGCCCTCAATCCTGATCAACAACTCTCCGCCCTATTACGACCCGAGCCCTGCCTTGCTTGAGCTGTCGCCGGAGGAAGATGTTGAGTATGAGCTTGGCGTGCCCGTCGACTTAGAAAACAACGAGGTGTTCGTTTTGTCGTTCGAAGTGTTCGGCGAAGGGGACAAAACCTGGGTCACCTTTGTGAATGGCACTTCAGCTTCCATTTTGTTTGCACCCAAAGAAGAGCACGTCGGGCTTACCCTGTCCATACGGATAGTGCTTGAAGATAAGCACGAGAGATTGCCCATGACTTAGAACGTGTACTTTGATGTGAAAGTCTCAAACACTACTCAGGCCGACACAGGCGATCTCGACTTCCTCGAAGACCTACTCAACGCTGCTAATGGAGTTGTTGAGAAATTCGAGGCACCAATCCTAACCGTGTCTAAATTTGATGCGAGGGGCTTTGTGAACTTCACGTTCTCAGAGAAGATGCTGTTCCCTTAGAACCTAACCGACTTCAACTCAACCAATGTAGGAGAAGAATACTTCTACTTTTAGTTTGTACCCTACTAAGAGTATGTGTCGGAAGACGAGGAGGGCTAGTGGGACTATGAGTGGGTAATTCTTGAAGTCTCAGACACCAAGATCTAATTCCAGGTCCTCTTCAACGAGGCAATGATTATCTCCTCGCTGGGAGGCAAAGATAGACTGTGGGCCGGGCTGGTGAACGACACCGTCGTGACGTCTCAGAAAGGCAACCTACCACCTATAGAGAAGTCGATAAGAAAGCTCTAGAAGCTGCCAAGGCAACTTGACTAAGATTCCTTTGAAACCATTGACTCAACACTCAAGAACGCCAACTCTTCCGTCAACTCCTTCGTGGTAGGCAACTTTGTGCTGACTATCTTGATCTCGGGTAGTCTGCAGTTCATGTGGGGTCTGATCAATGCCGTGCAGCTGATCATCCACTCCGCACTGTTCGGCATCCTCACGCCGAGCAACTCGAGCTCGATATTCTTGCAGCTGCTAGATCTGTGCTAGTTCGACATCTTCCAAGCAGATATCATCTTCGAAAAGATTTTCGACTTTCTCGAAACTGAAGACTTCTCAGATACCTTTGAGCAAGGTGGCTATGGCGGATCCAACTTTATTGATAGCGCAGGATCGATGTTCATTTACATGGTGCTGATGGTCGTGTTAATAATACTAAACTACATTGTCCACTGGCTCATGATTACTTGCAACTGCGGCGGCTGGATGCTCAAGTATGGAGTGGGCAATGGACATGAAGCTGCGGTGATCAGATTCTTAATGGAAGGTTTCCTTGAGTTCAGCATCAGCGGGTGCATCAACGTGTTCATGGTCTTCAGACAGACTGAGTCATTCGAGAACTTCTCAATGGGCTTATCCAGTGTTGTCGCCTTTATTCTTGTGTTCATCCTGGTGGTTCTGCCCCTCAAACTTATCCACATTTCTTGGCGCTACCACAAGGAAGAGACTGACTTTGCGTAGATCAGCAAGATGAAAGAACTGTTTGCCGACTTCAGAAAGAAGGACCTGGCCAGTCTGTGCTACCACTCAGTCTTTGTGATTCGTCGTCAGATCCTTGTCGCCTCCATCATGTTCCTTTGGAAGTACCCCTTGGTCCAAGTATTCTTGAACTTGTTTATCACGGGACTTGCTCTTGTGTACACGGCGCAGTACCAGCCATACAAGTTGCCGCTACTCAACAAGTTCGAAATGTTCAACGAGATCACGGTGCTTCTCTGCAGCTACCACCACTTGTTGTTCACCAACTTTGTACCCAACTTTAAAACACGCTTCCAGATGGGATGGTCTATCTGCGGAGTGCTGGCCATCAATATCTTCGTCAACCTGGGCTTTATTATGGGCAATAGCTTGGTGACTCTCTACTCCAAGGCAAAGAGAAGAGTCATTCTCTACAATTTGCGAAAGGAGCGAGATGAGAAAATGAAGCTCAGGTTGCAGCAGGCCGAAGAGCGCGCTAAAGAGGCTTAAAGGCTCGCTCTGGAGGCCGAACGAAGGCAACAAGAAGAGATGGAGGCAAAGAAACGTGAAGAGAACGAGGTGATCGAACGTTTTGGAGGCGCAAAAGTTAATTAGTTGGCTGTAATCGACGAGGAGGCGGATGAAACTGACTAACAGTTGTTGCAACTGTTACCAGTGCCTAAACCTGCTCAACAAAGTTTACAGCCTCTCCAGACCAATGAAGGTAGTCAACGTCATGCTGACAATAGTTAGCGGTCACTAAATTCCTCAAAGATGCCGTAATCAAATCGGAGAGTTGAGGAATTCAAGAGGGACTTTAACTCTTCCCTATCGGGCGCGCAAGCGTAAGGGACGAGTGAGAGCTACCACGCTGTCAGCTTGAAAGTCTAAAGTGCTCCGAAGAAATTGCAACCAGGCTTGCAAGCGCAATGGACGACTGAGAGCCGCCCCGCTGTCAGCTTGAAAGTCTAAAATTCTTCGAAGAGATTGCCACTTGGAAGCAACACAAATTTATCTTAGTCTGCGGCTAAGAATCCTGCAAATTTGTAACAGCATTCACACAGGCAAGATGACTTTTAGGAGCAACAAACTAAGCAGTAGATCGAAGCTTCTATTCGAAGAAAGTACGAGATTTCCACTGGGCGTAGATTTGAGAGTTCTCAGGACTACCACTAGCTCAAGATGTCGTAGATGTCGTCTTCGCTCGCTGCTAACAGTTCTCCCAAAATTGGCAAGTTCGGGAGATTCGAGTAAGCCTAGCAGTTTCCAGCTTCGAAACACCTTAGTGCTAAGAAGAAGTTCCACCGACGAAAGAACGCGAAGCCGAAAATGTCACTGATCGCTCAACAGGCAGCTCACTACAATCTTAATCTTGACGACATGGTCAATGATTACACGATTGATAATGAATCCCAGTTCGCTTCCGCCGCCTCTCGTCCACAAGCCTTCAATTCCTTCGGTGAGTAAGTTCCCAAAGCACCTGTCCCTCTGTCTTCAAGGTTCATGAGTCAGGGTGGCGACAGCAGCAGCAGGTCTAAGGAAAGTTACCGCCGCAAAATTCCGGTGATGCAACCAGCACCGGCTACGTTCTCCTCAGTTGGGTCGATCTCTTAGAGAGGTTAACAAGATAATTTGCAAAATACTCTTGAAGGCCGTCTTTAGATCCCGAACAATGAGAAGCCTTCCAGATTTGGCAACTACAACAACCAATACTGAAAGTCATCCGCGCTTTGATACCTTATCAAGCCGAAACACTTAGCTGAATTAATTATTATTCAACAGTTCTAATTCCTAAAACACACAAATTAATCACGTGTTTACTTTAGCCAATCGGTAGTTAACAAGATTGACTTGATGGATTTAATGTGTGGAATTTCATTAACGAGATGGCTTTTATTTGATCTAATCCCTTTTATTTATTTCGTTCTAATCTTTTACTTGCTTTATAAATTTATTAGGGAAATTCCAAGCAATATGTTAGCAGCAGAATATGAAGGTCACTAATTAAAAATCAGTCTCATCATTTTTTGACGATGTACTTGACACCGTCGATGATAAGCCAGCGCAGCGTGCGGTGGTCTACTTGACGGTATCCTTGCGATGGCAGGTCGATTACAAGACTCCTTCCGAGTTAGCCCTCTGCTCTCGACAACCTGGCGATCAGTGTTTATTCTCTGCCGGTGAGCACTTCCTTTGCGAGCACTCGGGCCTGAGATTCGGTAAGCTTTGCCTTTACTTCCTTGATCTTTTCGGCAACCTGTTTGTCATCAACCTTGGTCGTGAAGCACACGGTAAAGCATTTGGTGTATGCAGAGGTAAGGAGTGCCGCAACCTGATTCAGTGAGATCTTCTGCTCCTCAGAGAATAC
>Ga0075467_10004240_pt1 | contig 10696 bp, 11 predicted proteins | sample DEB08_DNA_9_FD_75067 | JGI IMG/M metagenome (GOLD analysis project Ga0075467, IMG submission 75067) | Aqueous microbial communities from the Delaware River and Bay under freshwater to marine salinity gradient to study organic matter... | ecosystem: Environmental > Aquatic > Marine > Coastal ...
ACTTGCCAATGAAGCTTTGGTGAATTTTTTAGCAAAAAACATTGCTAATTGTCTTGCTTGTACAATATGGCGTTTTCTGGTTTTTGATTGCAATGTATCAACATCCATTTGAAAATAGTCTGATACAACTTTTTGTATATAATCTATTGAAACTTCGCGTTTTGTATGTTTTACGAATTTTTCAACAATATCTTTAGCAAGGCTAATGGTGATTTCTTTTTTATTGAACGAAGATTGAGCAATTAATGAAATAATTGCACCCTCTAGCTCCCTAACATTAGTTTTTATGTTTTTTGCAACATAATCAATAACGTCATCATCCATTTCTACGCCATCACGATACAGTTTGTTTTTCAAAATAGACACTCTAGTTTCAAAATCTGGATTTTGAAGTTCGGCTGAAAGTCCCCATTTAAATCTTGACAATAATCGTTGTTCAATATCTTGCATATCAACAGGTGCTTTGTCGCTCGTTAGAATAACTTGCTTACCGTTTTGATGTAAGTGATTGAAAATATGGAAGAATACGTCTTGTGTTCCTGTTTTACCTGATAAAAACTGAACATCATCAATAATTAAGACATCTATGATTTGATAGAAATGGATAAAATCATTTCTATTGTTCTTTTTAACTGAGTCTATATATTGTTGAGTAAATTTTTCAGCAGATATATAAAGTACCGTTTTCTCTGGATATTTATCTTTTATATCAACACCAATAGCATGAGCTAAATGTGTTTTTCCTAATCCTACACCTCCAAAAATTAATAATGGGTTAAATGAAGTGCCTCCAGGTTTGTTTGCAACTGCAATACCAGCGTTTCTAGCTAATCTGTTAGAGTCGCCTTCAAGAAAGTTTTCAAAATTATAGCTTGGATTAAGTTGAGATTCAATTTTTACATTTCTAATTCCAGGAATTACAAATGGATTTCTAAGTTCTGGGTTTTTATTATTAAAAGGAACATCTACATCTTGAGCTTTTACCGAACTTCTATTTGAACTTGGTATTCTTTCTGTAAATGGTTGCTTATTGCCATAGGTGTTTTCCATTTTAATGATATACACCAATTTGGCAGTTTCACCGAGTTCTTTAGTTAATGCAACTTTTAGGATTTTTACGTAATGTTCTTCTAACCATTCGTAAAAGAATTTACTAGGTACTTGAATACTTAATGCGTTCTCTGTGAGTTTTACAGCTTGAATAGGCTCAAACCAAGTTTTATAAGCTTGCGGTTGAATATTGTCTTTTATAAATTCTAGACAGTTATTCCATACCGATTGAGCAGTTACATTCATATCCCTTTGTAAATTTTTAAGTTAGTTAGCAAGTCAAAAACAAAGAGTATTTTGGGTAATTCTCTGGGTGTTTTTATCTGTGACAAATATGTGAACAAATTTCTAAAAAAAAAAATTCAAACCCATTGAATTTTAAGTTTTTTTTTCTCATGTTTAATTCCTGATGAATGTACAAAATTATTTTTAAAAAAATACTACAACTATGATGAACTGCAATGAAACTAAGTTAAGAGTTAGATATGGTGAAACGGATCAAATGGGAGTCGTATATCATGGAAATTATGCGCAGTACTTTGAGGTCGGACGATTGGAGTGGTTGAGAGCTTTGGATATTTCTTATAAAAAAATGGAAGAAGATGGCATAATCTTACCTGTTGTTTCATTGACTGTAAAATTCAAAAAATCAGCTTGTTATGATGATGTAATTAATGTGAAAACACAACTAGTAAAACCACCGACAGCATCAATTGAGTTTGAGTACGAAATTACTAATGAAATAGGTGAGATTTTAGCTACTGGAAATACTGTTTTAGCTTTTATAAATAAATCTTTAAATAAACCAATGCGCTGTCCAAAATTTATTTTAGATAAAATAAATTAATCTAACGCAGTAATTTCGATTTTAAATAAATTTTGAAAAACCTCAAAAATGTCCTGTGATTCACTTTTTCTAACCGAAATAAATATTTGGCAACTGAGTTCTAACTTTTGATTAGTAACATTAAGTTGCTTCTCTTTAATAATTCGCATCACTTTATTCATGTTTTTATAATCGAACTTGATCACGAAATTAACATTAATGGTTTTTTTAATAATCTTAGAATTCTCCAAAGCTAATTGTGCTGAAGTTTTATAAGCGTTAATTAAACCACCAACACCTAGTTTAATACCACCAAAATAACGCACAACAATAATCAATATATTTGTTACTTCAAAGGATTGTATTTGTCCATAAATAGGCATTCCAGCACTATTATTAGGTTCGCCATCATCATTGGCTCGATAAACAAAATCTTCTGTACCAATTTGATAAGCATAACACCAATGTCTTGCAGAATGGTGTTTCTTTTTTAGTGCTTCAATCCAAGATTTAACGTCATCTTCTGAATTAACAGGAAATGCATAACCAAAAAATTTACTATTCTTGTCTTTAAAGAGCACTTCTTTAGATGGTTTTGTTATGGTTTTATATGTGTCGTTTGGTTCCATATTACGCCAAAGTTACTAATAGAATTGAGACAATTGCCAAACTTATTCCAATCCAATTCTTTTTTGAAATGGATTCTCGGAACAATAACAATCCAACAAGCGTTGAAACCATTACAATAGCAACATTATTAACCGTAAATAAGGTAGAGCTTTCAAAGCCTTCAAACTGTAGGGCTTTAAGTAAATAGTAAATAGAATAATAATTAATGATTCCCAAAAGAATACCTCCAAAAGCATTTTTAATTTCAAACTTAAAAGTTTTATTCAGAGCTTTGAATACTAATATACATAACCCAATAATTGCTGCACAACCGAATATGGTTGCCGAAAAAATAGGAATTCCATTTTTAGACACATATGTGGTTTCCAAGTATTTAATGGATGCATCAATAATTCCAGAACCCAAAAACAATAAAAATGGTAGTAGTAATCCTTGTTTAATGCTAATTGAAGTTTTACTTTTTATTGCTGTAAGATATACGGCAACAAGAGCTAAAATAATTCCAAAAACCTTTTGAAAACCAATACTTTCATTATAAGCATATAGTCCAAAAATCACCGGAATAACCACGCTCATTTTACTAGCAACTGAAGCTACTGATAAACCGTTGCGCTGCGCAGTTGTTGCCATTAAATTAAAAACGCAAATAAATAAAAAGCCTAATAGGATTGCTCCATAAAACCACTTTGCGTTAAATATTGCGGAAGCGTTTATAGAGGATTCATAACTTAATAGCCCACAAATACATGCTGTGATATAATTAAATACAATAGCCTGTAACGTGTTTATTTTATAGCGTTCAAAAAGTTTGAAAACGACGAAAATTGCAGTTGATGCAAGAATACTTAATAATAGATATATCAAAACAACGTCTTCTTAATAGTGAATAAATTGGTCACATCTTCAGTTACAGGATTTAAATTCCATGAATGAATTCCTAATTTTGAAGCAGCTTCAGTATTTTCTTTTAAATCATCAATAAACAAACATTCATTGGGCTTTAAGTCGTTTTTATTTAAAATAAATTCGTAAACATTAGTATTTGGTTTGCTTAAGTGAATTTCTTGAGACAAATAGAATTTGTAAAAGCACTTTTTAAATCTATCATAGCGAGACAAACTCATGTTTTTAATAACTTGCTCGATATGAAGATCGTTGGTATTACTTAATAAAATTAGCTTGTATTCTTTTTTTAAAGCTAATTGTTCAATAAATTTTAAACGATATTCAGGAAAATCTAATATGATGGAATTCCAAGCTTTAATAAAGTCTGTTTTTTCTATGTTGGGAAACTTATTAGTAAAGTATGTAGTTAAATCTTCAGTAGAAATTAATCCTTTTTCATATTCTGAAGCAATGTGATACATATCTAATGAAATTGTTTCAGGTACTCCTAATTTGAATAGTTCCCTTTCAATTGCTGGTTTATCAAGATTAATGAAAACATCACCAAAATCAAATATTATGTTTTTAATTGTTGACATAAACCCTTAAAGTATCATCTATAATTTTTTCTTCGAAAATCATTTGCCCTTTAAATTTTGGAGCATTAATGCCTTCATTAAATATGGCTTTACCAACAAAAATTCTTGCTTCGTCCCAAAGACCAGCATCAATAAATAATTGTATTGTTTTGGCACCACCTTCAATTATTATTGAATTGATGTTTAACTCTTGTAGTTTATTGCAAATTGCTACAGCAGCCGTTTCTTTTATTAAAATAGTTTCTGCTTTGATATCAAATACGTTTAAGTCTTTTGATAATGCTTCGTTTTTATCCAAAACTATTCTAATAGGATTTTTCCCAACACAATAACGTGTTGTTAAACTTGGATTGTCTTCTAAAACAGTGTTGTAGCCAACTAAAATCGCTTGTTCTTCAGATCGCCATTTATGCACCAATTGTCTTGAATATTTATTGCTAATCCAAACAGGTTTTTGATCATTTTTACTTAATGGAGCAATAAAACCATCAGCACTTTCGGCCCATTTTAAAATGATAAATGGACGTTTTTTGTTGTGAAATGTAAAAAATCGCTTATGATGCTGTTTACATTCATTTTCTAAAACACCAACAATAACGTTGCAGCCAGAAGCTTTTAATTTTGAAATTCCTTTACCTGCAACTTTTTCATTGTCATCTTGGCATCCAATAATGACATTTGGAATTTGATGTTCTATAATAAGATTACTACAAGGAGGTGTTTTGCCAAAATGTGAACAAGGTTCGAGAGTGACATAAAGAGTAGCTTCTTTTATAAGTGATTTATTTTTAACCGAATTAATTGCATTTACTTCAGCATGAGAGCCTCCATAAGGACTTGTGTAACTTTCTCCAATAATAATGTCGTTATGAACAATTACGCAACCAACCATCGGATTTGGTGCTGTGGTTCCTAAGCCATTTTTAGCAATTTCAATGCAACGTTTTATGTATTTTTCGTGTATCTTCACTCCACAAAAGTAAGATTAAAAAATCGGTATTTATAACATGATTATTAGAGAAATAAAACAAGAGGATAATGCGCAAATAGAAGCGATTATCAAAGCTTGTTTTGAGGAATTCGGTTTGCCAAAAGCAGGTTCTTCACTTGAAGATGAAGATGTAAAACATATGTATCAAGGTTTTTTAGAAAGTAATGCGGTTTATTATGTTGTAGAAGACAATGAAGAAGTTGTTGGTGGAGGAGGCGTAAAGCAACTAATTGGTGCTGATAGAAACATATGTGAACTTCAAAAAATGTATTTTTATCCAAAGGCTCGTGGCAAAGGTTATGGAAAAAAAATTTTTGATTTATGCATGAAATCAGCAGCTGATTTAGGATTCGAATATTGCTATTTAGAGTCGGCTTCACAACTAAAATCTGCTATTAAATTATATGAATTGAATGGATTTAAACATTTAGAAAAACCTCTTGGCAATACAGGGCATGTTATCTGTGGTGTTTGGATGTTAAAAAACTTAATATGATATTAAAATCATTAAAAAACTCTTTTAGTACTGCGCTTTTAGAACATTACCCTGAAACTGAAATAGATTCTTTTTTCAATTTGTTGTCGGAACATGTATTAAAAATGAAGCGTATTGATATTTCACAGAATTTGTATTCCCTGGTTTCAGGTAAAAAATATGACAAGTTTGATAATGCTATTATTAGACTAAAAGATTATGAACCAATACAATATATTATTGGCGACACTGAATTTTATAGCTTGACTTTTAACGTGACGCCTTCCGTTTTAATTCCCAGGTCAGAAACTGAAGAATTAGTAGATTGGATTATTAATGAGCAAAAAGATAAGGATCAAATTTCGATTTTAGATATTGGAACAGGTAGTGGATGTATAGCTATTTCGCTAGCTAAAAACTTACCAAACGCTAAAGTTTATGCCTTGGATGTATCTGAAGAAGCATTAAAAGTTGCAGAACAAAATGCTTTGCTGAATGAGGTAGAGGTTGAATTTATTGAAGCCAATATACTTGATTGGAATTTTAGTAATTTGGAATTTGATGTTATCGTTTCCAATCCGCCTTATGTGCGAGAATTAGAAAAGGAGGCTATGAGTGCCAATGTTTTAAATCATGAACCTCATTTAGCTTTGTTTGTTGAAGATGAAGATGCTTTGTTATTTTACAGAAAAATCACTGAATCTACTAAAAGAGGCTTAAAGTCTAAAGGTGATTTGTATTTTGAAATTAATGAAGTTTTAGGGAAGGACATGAGTCAATTATTGTCAGATTCAGGATATAGTAATATAGAATTGAAAAAAGATATTTTTCAAAAAGATCGGATGATTAAAGCTAATAAATTATGAATAAATTAAACGCTGTTGCGGTATTTTGCGGAAGCAGTGAAGGCAATGATACTATTATTATTTCTCAAGCTGAAGTTTTAGGTAGAACTTTAGCTAACGAAAATATTGCTTTAGTTTATGGTGCAGCTAAAATTGGTATCATGGGAAAAATAGCGAAGCATCTCTTGATAATCATGGTAAAGTTATTGGAGTGATTCCGGAATTTTTAAAGTTAAAAGAAGTGGTTCATTTAGGGTTGAGCGAACTAATTACAACAGATAATATGCATGAACGTAAATTAAAAATGCATGAATTATCTGACGGATTTATTACGCTTCCAGGAGGTTTTGGGACGTTTGAAGAATTATTTGAAATTATTACTTGGGCACAATTAGGTTTGCATCAAAAACCAATTGGGTTGCTTAATATTAATAGATTTTATGATAATCTTATAAACATGCTAGAAACAATGGTGGCAAAAGGTTTTCTAAAACTTTACAATCTAGATTTATTAATTGTTGATGATGATATTAATAGGTTACTAGATAAAATGAGAAACTATAAACCACAAGAAGTGCCAAAGTGGTTGAAGGCAAATAGGACTTAGTTTATAAAATCATTCAGCGTTTTTAACTTCAAATCATTTAAGGTTTCAGCTTCGGTTTCAAAATCTATTTCTATAGCTTGATTTGGTAATAAATCGAAGAAATTATCACTAAAATGCCCTTTTGATTCTGAATATAGAAAAATATCTTTTTGCAATTTAGTACTTAACAAGGCAACTCTAAATCCAGAAGCCGTTTTTGTAATTTCTTTATAGATGCTTCCTTTTTGAAGTTTTAAATCTTTCGGCTTAGCCAAATAAAATACGGAGGTTGTTTTATTGAAATTTGAAATTAAAACAGCATTGGTATTATCAATATCATCTAGAATAATTTCATGGATTAATTTACTACTGTTTTCTGTAGAAGTTATCTTTTTTGACAGTGACCAAAGCTCATTGCCAGAAAAATCAATAAGCTTCAAATAAAGCGTATCAGTTACAACTTTTAAATCATCATTAATTACATAAGTTTTTAGCGTATTGCCTTCTATTTTTGAAGACACTAAAACATTCTCAAAAGCGTTTTTTGTTTTGTAATGTAAGGCTTTCCAGTTTCCAAAAAAATCAATACTAGACCAAGATATTGAAGGCCAACAATCATTTAATTGCCAATACAATGTTCCCATATTATAAGGTTTTGCTCTGCGCTGTGCTTCAAAACCTTTAGTAATTCCATAGGCTTGCAATAGCTGACTCATATACACATAATCTTCTGCTTGTGTTGGCATAGGAAAATCACGAGCCATATACTCGTCAATTAATTGAAATCCACGAACATGCTTTTGGTGATTTTTAAACCCTTCCGAAGTAATCTCCAAAGAATCACTCTTATTGATATAATTAATAACTTCATAACTCGGTAATGATTGAAACCCAAACTCACTCATAAATCTAGGTACTTTTTCTTCCAGATGTTCAAAAGGATAAGCATCATGCCAAATCCACCAATCGTGTGCATCACCTTCAAATTCGTATTTTGGGTTGCCACGTCCAAATTTTGGAGAGCTTTCCCAATAATCTGTATCAATTAATTCACTTACAGTATTTGGCAAAATAGAATCAAATACTTTTAAGTAGTTGGTCCATATTTCATCTTTCTCTTCTTGTGATCGTCCATCTTGCCAGCCCCAGCGATGCCAACCTTCACTATTTTCGTTATTACCACACCAAAGGGCAATACTTGCATGATTTCTTAAGCGTCTTACATTGTCAATAGCTTCTTGTTTTACATTTTCTAAATAATCATTATCACCAGGATACATAGCACAAGCAAACATAAAGTCTTGCCAAACCAGAATACCTTTTTCATCACATAAGTCATAGAAAATATCGTTCTCATAAATGCCTCCTCCCCAAACTCGCAACATATTCATATTTACAGCAACAGCATCATCAAGCAATTTTTCATAATGTTGATCTGTGACTTTGTTTTGCATACTGTTTTGCGGAATATAATTAGCGCCTTTAGCATATACAGGAACATCATTTACCTTAAAATAAAACGATGCGCCAATACTGTCTTTTTCGGTAATCAATTCAATAGTTCGTAATCCTATTTTTGTAGATATGCTATCTAAAATAGCTTTGCCTTTTTTGACAACTACTTTTATGTCATATAAATAAGGATCTCCTAAATTATGAGGCCACCAATATATTGGATCTTCAATTTGAAATGTTAAGTCTGATTGCTGCAAAGGAGTTAATTTGTTGTTAACATGGATTTGATAATTTAATCCATCTAAATTAGGATTAGAATTATCGATGTTGAGTTTTAAACGTGCAACAGAATCGTTTAACTCCAATTGATTTATATGAATATCTTCAATTTTTAAGTCATTCCAAGCTGTCAGCTTTATTGGTCTCCAAATTCCTAAAGTATTAAGTTTTGGTCCCCAGTCCCAACCATATTGAAATTGAGCTTTTCTCGTGAAAATACGATTGCCTTCTGGTAATGTGTAACCAAGTTTTGTTTTTTCTTGTTCTTCGAATTTTGTAGTGTTTTCAATTAAAATACGTAGGTCGTTATCAGTTTTTAGTAAAGATTTAATATCTACTTGAAATTCTCTAAAAGCGTTGTTGGATTTTAAAATTAAACTGTCATTTAAGAATATTGATGCATAAGTGTCTAGACCTTCAAAATTAAGTTCTATGTGCTCTTTTTGAAGTGTTTTATTGTTAACTGAAAACTTAGTTCTATACTCCCAATCTGCTTCTGAAATCCATTGTAAATCATGCTCGTTATTTCCAATAAATGGATTTTCAATTAACTTATTCTCTAATAAGTCGGCATGTACATTCCCAGGAACAGTTGCTATATTCCAATTTATATCATTTACTTTTTTGAATTCCCAATTACTATGAAGGTCAATAGTTTCAGATAAATCATGCTTAGTCTGACAACTAAAGCAAAAGAGCAAAAAAAGTAGAATACTATATCGCATCTAAAATAGCTTTTATTTTTTCTGGATCAGAATAGGTCAATGGTTCTGAAAATAAAGAATCAATAGATTCAATTATTGACGAAGCTGAAGCATGAATTTCGTTGAAGCCAGCTTCTTTAAATTTTATAACGTTTTCAGCAGATATTCCTCCTCCAGCTAAAATTGTAATTCTTCCTTTAGCTTGTTTTTTTAATTGTTTCAATAGCTCTAAACCTTTTTCGGCTGATGTTTCTTGTCCAGAAGTTAATACTCTATCTATTCCTAAATCGATTAGTTGTTCAAGTGACTTTTTTGGATTTTTCACACAATCAAAAGCACGATGAAAAGTAAACTCTAATGGTTTAGTGAGTTCTATTAATTCTTTTGTTCTTTCAATATCTATACTGTTATCTTTATTTAAAACACCAGATACAATTCCTTTACAACCTAAATCTTTGCAAGCCTGAATATCATGTTTCATGATTTCAAATTCGGAATCAGCATAATAAAAATTACCACTTCTCGGTCTTATAAGCACAAATACTGGGATTTTAAGCTCTTTTATTACTTGTTTCAACAATCCATAACTTGGCGTAATGCCACCAACTGATAATTCAGAACATAATTCTATACGTTGAGCACTAGCTTCTTGAGCATTTATTGCAGATTGGTAGGAGTTGGCACAAATTTCTATAAGCATATTAGTTTACTATAATTTCATCAATAAATGTCTAGGCTTTATTGCCAGAATCTTGTTTGCCTTCGAGAATGATGCCATAGTTTGGAATTATTATCTTAATTATTTTAGCAATCATTTTTCATAGGTATTAGTGGTTTAGTAATTATGTTATTTCTGTTTCTTTACAGTTGAATAAAAAGCTTATAAAAACCAAAGCCAAGAGTGTTTTCTTGTATTGCATTTTAGTATATTAGATGCTTTAAATATAGCCTAAAAAGATAACTTTTTCTGAAATTATTTCATGGATATTCAGCAGCAAATAAAAACTCTAAGCGAAGAACTTCGCCAGCATAATTATAATTATTACGTATTAGATAATCCTACTATAAGTGATTATGAGTTTGATATAAAGCTAAAACAACTCCAGGAATTGGAAGAAAAAAATCCGGAACTAGCAGAAACTAACTCACCTACACAACGAGTTGGAGGTGAAGTGACCAAAAACTTTGAGACAGTTGTTCATGAACATAGAATGTATTCATTGGACAATTCATATTCTAAAGAAGACTTATTAGATTGGGAAAACCGAATCAAAAAAATGGTTGATGGTAATGTTCAATATACTTGTGAACTTAAATATGATGGAGCTTCAATTAGTATAACTTATGAAGAAGGGAGCCTATTGAAAGCAG
>Ga0075467_10004243_pt1 | contig 10694 bp, 8 predicted proteins | sample DEB08_DNA_9_FD_75067 | JGI IMG/M metagenome (GOLD analysis project Ga0075467, IMG submission 75067) | Aqueous microbial communities from the Delaware River and Bay under freshwater to marine salinity gradient to study organic matter... | ecosystem: Environmental > Aquatic > Marine > Coastal ...
ACAACGTTTTGAAAATGATAGACGACGGTACAAGATTTTTCTTACGGAATCGGGTAGGGAAGTGGTTGAGGCTTGTTATCCAAAAATTTTGGAATTGCGAGAAAGCGGTTGGCAAAATTTATCTGATGAGGATTACGAAAATTTTATAAGAATCATCAATCAAATTGCAAAAAATCATTTTTAGAATGGTCGCTTTGCTTGACGGAAAATGAAAGGTCAAAAACAATAAAGTTTTTGACCTTTTTTATTTTAACCGTCTGCTCCGAAACCTCGATGATCAGCCGTTATTTAATTTCCATAATCTGACAAGAATTTAATTCGCATTAAGTGAATTTCGTCTATGGTAATATCTTCATCTTTCAAGGCACGGTAAGCGTCGTCGATAGAATCGGTTTCTGCTTCTTTGAAATAGTCCTCAATTTCTTCTGCCGAATATTCGTCAACATGATCAGTTAAGTAATAATCCAAATTTAGTTTCGTACCGGAGGAAACTATCATATACATTTCGTGATACAAATCTTCCATTGACAATTGATTTGATGTTGCAATATCTTCTAATGGAATTTTGCGGTCAACGCTTTGAATAATAGCTACTTTTTTACCGGATTTATTGACAATTGACTTGACAACAAAATCTTCTGGTCGAATAATATCGTGTTCTTCGACGTAAGCCTCAATCAATTTTCGGAATTTCCGACCGTAGCGAGTTGCTTTTCCTTTACTAACGCCGGTGATATTGGCCATATCTTCGGTTGTTGTCGGATAGCGAGTCGCCATTTCTTCTAAGGACGGATCTTGAAAAATGACAAAAGGTGGAATATTTTTTTTGTGAGCGATTTCTCGACGCAAATCTTTTAACATTTCTAACAAAAGTGGATCTAATGCCGAAGAGTTAGAATTCACCTGATAATCGTCGGCTTCTTGTGCCGCTTCTGCTTCGAAGTCGTGGTTGAGGGCAATTTCAAATGGTTGAGGCGATTTTATAAATGCTCGACCTTTATCCGTTACTTTCAATAAACCATAACTTTCGATGTCTTTTAGTAATAAATTATTCAATAAGGCTTGTCGGAATACCGAGTTCCAAAAATGCTCGTCATATTCTTTTCCACAACCAAATAATTCCATTTCGTTATATTGAAAATCAGACATTACTTTTGTCTTTTTACCAATGACGAAATCAACCATTTCTTTAATTAAATGATTTTCATTCAAGACTTGAACTGCTTTTAGTGCGTTTTGCATTTCATCTTGAACTTGCAGTTTTTTCTTAGCTGGATATTTACAATTATCACACAAGCCCTTTCGATCACAGTCAAATTCTTCACCGAAATAGTGTAATAAAAAGCGACGACGACAAGAGGAAGTTTCAGAATAAGCAATCATTTCATTCATCAACTGCATCGTCATTTCTCGCTCAGCGACAGGTTTATCTCGTAGAAACTTTTCTAAACGATGAATATCTTTATAAGAATAAAATGCGATACAGTAGCCTTCCAGGCCGTCACGTCCTGCACGACCAGTTTCTTGGTAATAATTTTCAATACTTTTTGGAATATCGTAGTGAATTACAAAACGAATATCGGGTTTATCGATTCCCATTCCAAATGCAATTGTCGCTACAATGACATCGACATTTTCCATCAAAAAGTCATCTTGAACCTTGCTTCTGGTTTTAGCATCTAAACCTGCGTGGTAAGCGAGCGCTTTTATATCATTGACCTTTAACATTTTGGCAATTTCTTCTGTACCTTTTCTACTTTGGACGTAGATAATGCCAGATTTGCCAGTATGTTTCTTGATAAACTGTATAATTTGACGCATTACGGCGTCCTTTTTCCCTTTTGGTCGGACTTCGTAGTAGAGGTTATCTCGGTTAAATGAAGAGATAAAGACATTGTGATTCACCATGTTAAGGTTCTTAACGATGTCTAAACGAACTTTGGGGGTAGCCGTTGCAGTCAAAGCGATGACTGGCATTTTATCTGAAATGGCATCAATCATTATTCGGATTCTGCGGTATTCAGGTCGGAAATCGTGTCCCCATTCAGAGATACAATGTGCTTCATCTACGGCAATAAAGGAAATATCTACATTTTTAAAAAACTCAATGTTTTCTTCTTTCGTCAAAGTTTCGGGTGCAACGTAGAGTAATTTCGTTTTCTTGTCTATAATATCACTTCTGACTTCTCTAATCTGTGCCTTCGTTAGTGAAGAGTTTAGTACATGAGCAACATTATCGGATTGACTGTAAGCTCGCACTAAATCGACTTGATTTTTCATCAAAGCGATTAAAGGTGATATAACAATGGCAGTGCCTTCGAGCATTAAAGCGGGGAGTTGATAACAAAGTGACTTTCCGCCACCGGTAGGCATAATAACAAAAGTATCTGTTCCTTCTAAAACACTACTAATAATGGATTCTTGATTTCCTTTAAATTTATCGAATCCAAAATATTGTTTCAACGCATTGTGAAGGTTTTGGTTTGTCGCAATCATTTACAATTAAGTTCTTTCTTATTCTAATTAATATCGAATCTTCGTCCTTTATTTAAGTGTCGATTTTACACAAAAGTCGATTCATTACTCTGTGTACTCCACAAACTTTAAAAATAAAGATAAAGAAAAATATGTAATTGACTTGAATTATTTATTAAATAAATTGGTTTTGACAATTAACAGAAAGTTAAACTGGAAGGAGGCTGTAAACAATAAAATTTTATAAAGTTACTTGTTGACTATGCTTTTATTTTTAGAAAAATACCTTTTATATACAGGTTTTCGCATCCAAAACTGAATATACAAAATTGGATAGAAAATTATATCCATCATTTTGCCTAATGGTGTCGTATATCGAATATCGTCAATTATTTCACTATTTTGACTTTTTAAATTAATAATTCGGTGTTTGTGTTGCCAAGTTTTTAGGAAAAATGGCAGTTTTGTGCCTTTATCAATGAAATAAATTTCGTCTTCAGTCTCTTTTTGATCAATAATCAATGCGTCCCAATCTTGACTCAAAAAACCTTTACCTAATCTTATTTTAACTTCATCTCCCTTCATCGAGCCATCAAATTGACGCAAAGTCAAGGGTAAAAAAGGTGGCTTTAAGGCTAAAAATAAATCCTTGTCAAATCGACTAAAAACAGTCTGATAATCTTGTTCCACTTGAGTTTTGATAATTATTCGCATTTATATTTTGATAGTTAAAAGTAGTGTGAACAGAATCGTCCGTGTAATTTTGTAATGGATATAATAGATATATGATTTTTTTGTTTAATAAGGAATTAAAATTTATTGAATTTTGAATGTGGACTTGTCTATCGTTTTATTTCCATGTAACTTTTGCAAAATTACTCATTATTACACACGAAAGGAAAGCGGAAATAATCTTATGAAAAATTCTGGTTCTTCAAAAATTAAAAAGGAAATCTATGAAAACAGTATGGTCAATCGCAATGCTTTTGATGGTCGCAGTCACGGCTTATTCACAGCAGTCTATTGAGGAAATAATGGCTCTAAAACCTGAAAAAATTGATTATTATGATGATTCAGAAAATGAGTATTATATAAAAATGCCTTATGCTAAAAGCAATATCGAAACGAAAAATCTTCCAACAATTGATGATTTAGATCGCTTAGTCAGTATAGATTTGGTTTATACCGAGTTTAGGCGTTCGGAGCGGTTTAGTCAACCAAAATTAAATCGTTATCGGTTGCAGCGATTAAAAAAAGTAATGCCGGAAATATTTGAGTTAGAAAATGTCACTTGGAACATTATTGAACAAACTGGCCCTACGACAATGGAGGAAGCGAAACGATTGTATCATGGTTTTGTGATTAATATTGCAGAGGAACGTGGTCGGGAGGAAATCAGTTATATTGAAAGAATCGTGAATGAAGAGAATGAAGAGTCAATTGACTCTACGGTTTTAACGGTTTTTGAACGAAACAATTGGAGCGAAATGCTTATCACAGCGGATTTAACAGGGAGTATGTCGCCCTATGTCGCACAAGTGTTATTGTGGTTTAAGCTCAACAATATTGATGAAAGAGCGAAGTATTTTATGTTTTTTAATGATGGAAACAGTACACCTGATGAACAAAAGAAAGTGGGTAAAACTGGTGGCTTATATCAATCCTCCGCTACGGATTATGAAACTATCAAAGACTTAGCGTATAAAACAATTCGTAGCGGTGATGGCGGCGACTGGCAAGAAAATGATATCGAAGCCTTGTATTTTGGTATTCAAAACTGTCCAAAGTGTAAAGATATTATTTTGATTGCTGATAACGGTTCTCCTGTTCGGGATTGGCGAATGATGACCATGATAAAACGCCCTATACGAGTTATATTGTGTGGTGTAGAAAATGATTCACTTAATCCTCAATACTTGAATTTGGCTCGAATGACTAAAGGTTCTGTTCATACAATGGAACAAGATATCACGAATTTGATGAAAATGAATGAAGGGGAATCTATCGAAGTGAATGGAGTGACGTATGAGATTTATAAAGGAAACTTTGTGATAAAACGTTAACTTAAAAAGTGATTTTTTGAATAGAAAGTTTGCTTTTAAAGCAAAAAAAATCCCGAATTTTCAATTCGAAAATTCGGGATTTTTATGTAATAATTATTTTTGGCGACGGTACTTTTTACTAAAATCCTAAGTCGTTAGTTCTATAACCCATTGATAAAGAATCTAAAGTAGCCGCAGTGAATGTTTGGTATTGACCAAAAGTTTTGTAATAACGAGATGAAAAAACACCATAAACGTTATCTCCTTCTAAGTTTGTGTAAGTTGGCACTAAATCAGCACCGGTGACACCAGAGTTTACTTGTCCGATTTCTGTATAATTTAACAAATCCGCTGCACCGCTACCAACTAATAATTCGATTCCAATCAATTGACGATTGAAACCTGGTTCTAATGATTCTCTCATAAAATCATAGAATGAGCTGCCAGGAATGGCTAAACTCACCAAACCATTGTCATTTGGTTTAATATTGTCTGTAATATTCCAGACTAATTTACGGTTTGTGGTATTACTTGGGTCGGAGGTTGGTGCTTCGCTGATTTCTACTAAAATTTTAGCATTGTAAAATTTAGCATTTGTAGTAGAACTCCAGCGGAAAGTAGTCGGTTGATCTCTTTCTAAGTCGAAGCGCATTGGAACTGTTACATCGAAAGGCGACGTAATATCAAAATCTTCACAAATTCTGGTTTCTGCTTCTATTGTACTTTCATCATCTTTTATAATTACTAAACGATACGTAAAGTCTTCGTCGATTGGCTCTTCTAATTTGTACAAATAATTCGGAGAAGTTGCAAAAATTCCATCTTCACGAGTGAAGCCTTCATCTTCGGCGTTGACACGTTGTAAAGTATAAATACTACCGCCCGAGCCGTTTGGACGAAATGCACGAAGTTCAACTGTGATATTATCGTAATATAAAGAATCTGCAATTTGAGCAATAGAAATCGCACTTGTTGTAGGGTCCAAGAATGCTTTTTCTACTCGAATGTATTGAACTGGTTGACTTTGATCTAATAAACCATAAACGACCGTGATGTCTTTCCAATCTTCTGTTAAATCAAAATCATTGGAACAGCCTGTAATAATCCATATTGCAAGTGCGAAAAGTAAGGTTTTATTCATAAGTATTAATGTGTTTTTTTTCATGCTGCAAAGTTATAAACTTTATTTTTTATAACTGTTAATAGGAACAAATTTATTGGTTTTGTCGCTGCTTTGCCATATTACAAAAGCAGGATTTGACCAAAAAGAAATTATTGAAATTTTAAAAACAGCATATTAGGGATAAACGGATATTAATGTTTTATGAAAATTAAAAATACGTTTACGATGACACATTCGAAGAGATTCAAGTACGAATCTATTTGATGCCTTATTAATATGTTGAAAAATTGACAAAATATATTTTTAATCCTGCTGTAACGGTGTGATTTTTAGCCCTGGAAAATAATGATTATTAATTTGATCAATATAAAAATGACAAAAATATTATAGTTTGCTATAATATCTACTTTATATTGATTTGTTAATAAATTATAATAAATAATAGTCAAAATTCTAAAAAATAAGAGATAGCCGAAATTCAAACTTTTGTTTTTATCGGAGATCAAAGCATCGGATTTTGGCAATCAATTCAATTACATATCCACACAACAAATAAAGATTATATGTATAGTCGCCCTCGACGCAATCGAGCAACAGCAGCAATTCGGGCAATGGTTCAAGAAACCCGATTAGATACCGCAAACTTAATTTATCCCTTGTTTATAGAAGATGGGAAAAATGTTAGACAACCCATTGCTTCTTTACCAGGAGTTTATCGCTATTCTATTGATACGCTGCTAAAAGAAGTAGAAGAAAGCGTAGCCTTAGGATTGCAATCATTCGTATTATTTCCGAAGGTCAATGACGATTTGAAGGATAAAACAGCTACGTATAGTTATAGTGATGACAATTTTTATTTAAAAGCCGCAACCGAAATTAAAAAGCATTTTCCAGAGATTATGCTCATGAGCGATGTGGCCATGGATCCTTACAGTTCTGATGGTCACGATGGTTATGTTGACGAGAATGGAAATATTGTCAATGACGTTACGCTACCTATTTTAGCTAAAATGTCGCTTGCCCAAGCTCAAGCAGGGTTTGATATTTTGGGCCCATCGGATATGATGGATGGTCGAGTTGCTTTTATGCGAGAGACTTTAGACAAAGACGGTTTTACGGATGTTGGAATCATGTCTTATACCGCCAAATATGCCAGTGCTTATTATGGTCCTTTTCGAGACGCTTTGGACTCTGCACCACGAGGTGGGGATAAGAAAACGTATCAAATGAACCCAGCAAATAAGACTGAAGCATTGCGAGAAGCGACTTTAGATGCTGCTGAAGGTGCAGATTTCTTGATGGTTAAGCCTGCTTTATGTTATTTGGATATTATTCAATTACTTAAACAAAATTTTGATTTACCAATAACAGCGTATAATGTCAGCGGCGAATTTGCAATGTTAAAAGCGGCTTGTATGAACGGCTGGTTAGATTACGAAAAAGCAATGCCCGAAATGCTCTTGAGCATGAAGCGTGCAGGAGCCGATGGTATTTTGACTTATTTTGCTAAAGATTTTGCAAAAATGCGAAAGGAAGGAAAAGTTTAATAAAAACAAAAGCGTGTGCCGAACAATCGACACACGCTTTTTGATTATGATGAATAATGATACCATTCTAAAGAATTAACATAGCATCACCATAACTATAGAAATTATACTTTTCTTTGATTGCTTCTGCATAAGCTTTACGAGTCAAATCATAACCACAGAAAGCACTAATCATAATAACTAAGCTCGAACGTGGAATATGAAAGTTGGTAATCATCGCATTAGGAATAGAAAACTCGTAAGGCGGATAGATAAAGCGATTAGTCCAGCCTTCAGATGTTTTTAATAAATTCTCTGCGGATACAGCCGATTCTACGGTTCTTACACTGGTCGTACCGACGGCACAAATTCTACGTTTATTCGTCAACCCTTTGTTAACAACATCAGCAGCCTCTTGACTAATCTTGAAGTATTCTGCATCCATTTTGTGTTTAGACAAATCCTCCACTTCGATATTACGGAAAGTTCCCAAACCTACATGAAGTGTTACTTCTGCAAAGTTGATACCTTTGATTTCCAAACGTTTCATCAATTCACGACTAAAGTGCAAACCTGCTGTCGGAGCAGCAACTGCACCTTCTTCTTTCGCATAAATCGTCTGGTAACGTTCCTTATCAATAGCTTCAACATCTCTATCAATATATTTAGGAAGCGGTGTGTGTCCTAATATACCCAATTGAGCTCTAAACTCTTCGTCTGTACCATCGAATAGGAAACGAATCGTCCGTCCTCTTGAGGTTGTATTATCTACGACTTCAGCTACTAAAATATCATTACCTTCAGAATCTGAAAAATACAACTTATTTCCAACACGAATTTTACGAGCCGGATCAACCAGAACATCCCAAAGACGCATCTCTTTATTCAGTTCTCGCAGCAAGAATACTTCGATTTTTGCACCGGTTTTCTCTTTTTTTCCATACATACGAGCAGGAAAAACTTTCGTATTATTGAAGATAAGCACGTCATCTTCGTCAAAATAATTTATAACGTCTTTAAAAATCTTATGCTCGATTTTTCCTGTATCACGATGTACAACCATTAATCTTGATTCGTCACGATGTTGCGAAGGGTACTTCGCAATCAACTCTTTCGGCAAATCAAAATCAAATTGGGATAACTTTACTCTCATATATTATTTTTATTTAAGCGGCAAAATTAATAAAATTGTCTTTAAATAACATTGTTTTAAAAAAAAATTAGAGGGTTTGGTTGAAATTTAGCCTCATAAAATCCAAAGAATTTTACTGAAAACGGAAAATGATAACTCAAAACGGAAGATACAATAATTAATCAAATTATAATTGTCAGATTAATCAAATTTTGAACATGGTTGATTGGGCTTAAATAAAAAAAGCCGATAGAATATTTTCTATCGGCTTTGCGTCCCCACAAGGACTTGAACCTTGGACCCTCTGATTAACAGTCAGATGCTCTAACCAACTGAGCTATGGAGACATCAAATTGCACTTATACCTATTTTTAATAAAAAACACTTATCAATGATAAGTAACTTTTGCGTCCCCACAAGGACTTGAACCTTGGACCCTCTGATTAACAGTCAGATGCTCTAACCAACTGAGCTATGGAGACATTTAATAAGTTATATTTGCAACTATTTTGCTTTGTAATAAGTTTCTTCAAACATATCCTTTTTCAAAAGCGATGCAAATATAGGGAATGTTATATCATAATACCAAATGATTGATGAATATTTTTTCATTTTTTTTATGAAAAATTCAATTTTAAAATGACATTTTTTATAAACCTTTGATAATGAATTGTTAATAAAAATGGCGAAAATGAAAAAAATAGGATATTGATGAAAAATCAAAAAATAGCCGTTGTAATTAATAAAACAGTAGTTTTTTGTAATTTGCAGATTCAATAAATCCAAACACGATGTATCTAATTACTATTCGAGAATTTGATCATGCGACAGATGCTCGTTATTACAAAAAAGTATTAAGTGAATACGGTATCGAAAGCTATGTAGAACTGCTTGATTTTGCAGAGGAAAGGACTTTAGACGCTGCTGAGTTAGGGAATGCAAGGTTGAGTGTGCTTCAAGGCGATATTGATGACGCTAAAATTATTTTAAAAGGACTTGATTTAGAGTATTATGGCGAAACTCGTCAGAATCTGGACGATTTTAATGAAAATGCTTTGGTTCTTATTAAGAAAATGTCGTATCAAGAAGAAGCTTATTTATACAAAGCTCGACTGATTGACGAAGGGCTGACTTGTTTTATTATTAATAAACATGCTACAACTCCGTTACCTTTAGTAGGCATCGCAGGTACGATTGACTTGTATGTACCGAAAAGTCAATGGTCTCTTGCTGAAGCAATTATTTCTGAATTGGACGAAAATACATTTAGTAAAAGTTATGATGAACCTAATAAAAAACCATTATTGATTGGGGTTATCATCATTTTAATTACGCTATTTTTATTGGTACAGCAGTATTTTTCAATGTATTAAACAAAGTTACATCAAGATATAAATAGTTGGTTTTGATGTTTTAATTGATAATGTTATAAAACTAAAAAGCGGCGTTTACAAATTTTGTAAGCGCCGCTTTTTAATGGAAAGATGATAGTACGTAAAACGGTAATTAGGATAAAATTTTGGCTATGGCTTCTGTTGTCGGAAATTGTTCTAAAAGCGTTTTTACCGTGACCGTAATCGGAATTGACAACACTAAGCCAGGAATCCCCCATAAATATCCCCAAAGCATCAACATCACTAAGACGACAATCGTATTAATTTTGAAAGATTGCCCCATGAAAATAGGTTCTAAAACACTACCAAAAAATATTTGTACCGTTAGTAATAAAAGTCCAAATAATACTAAACTTCCCAAAGAATTAATTTCTACAAAAGCGAAAATAGTCAGCAGAGCCGTCACGATTAGCGACCCCAAAAGCTGAATATAATTTAATAAAAAAGCCAATAGCCCCCACAATAAAGGAAACGAAACTCCAAAAAAGTAACAACTCAAACCGAAACCGATACCTGTAAATAAACTGGTGACTGTTTTGACTTTTATAAAAGTGACAATACTTTTTTCAATCCTCAAAAAGGTTTTTATTGATGATAAACGACTTTTGAATAAAGTATCGTGCATAACTTTTTGAAAGTTCATCGACCCTGTCAGGAGTAAAATCAGAAAGAAGACCGTCATTAAGATTGTCGTAACGGCACTTTGTACGCTTTTGACGACTGACCCCAGATTATTGCGGACAGCATCGACGACTTCTTTGTTTTGAACAATGGTTTTGAAATCATTATTGCGGAGTCTAATCCCTAACAGCTGTTCTGTATCTTTCAGTAAGGTATTGATTTTTATACCGGCAACATTCCAGAATTCTTGATCCGTGTTCAGGACTTCATCAGTCGCTAATTGTCCAATTTTAAACATTGATGTCAGACTGACAATAATAATCAGAGTGACAATTGCTAACGAACCTGTTTTAGGAATCTTTTTATCATTTAACCAGCGTA
>Ga0075467_10004248_pt1 | contig 10688 bp, 8 predicted proteins | sample DEB08_DNA_9_FD_75067 | JGI IMG/M metagenome (GOLD analysis project Ga0075467, IMG submission 75067) | Aqueous microbial communities from the Delaware River and Bay under freshwater to marine salinity gradient to study organic matter... | ecosystem: Environmental > Aquatic > Marine > Coastal ...
CTGTTACCATGTTAAAGCTCTATATTTATAGCCATCAATAAGAGAAAACAAAACCCACACTCTAATCCAATTTATTTAAAATTGTTTTTACTTCAGCAATTTGATCTGCAGTGCCTTTTTGCAAGATTTCATCGAATAATTCTCTTGCTGAATCGTCTTCACCGATCTCAATGTAAGCATGAGCCAGGTCTAACTTAGCGCCTAAGCCGTCATCGGCGTCCACATCTATCATTTCGAGATTATCTTGTTCATTGACAAAGGGCTCTAAGGGGATATCTAAATCTAATACCTTATCCATTTCATCGTCAGCATCAAAGCTTTCACTAAGTAACGCCTCAACATCCAAAAAGTCTTCAGTGTCTTGTTTACTCACATCGATGTCTTCACTTTTTGGCGTTTCATCCAATAAAGCGGCGATATCAAACCCTGTATCATCTTCATCTAATGATAAGTCATTGTCCAAATCAATAGATTCGAGCATTTCATCAAAGCTTGAGCCTTCAAGCTCTTCTATGATCCCATCATCCTCAGTGGCATCAGTTTGCTTTTGGTTGGATTTGACTTCATCCTCGACTAACCAATCCCCCAACCCCGGTAAATCGTCTAATTCATCAGTGCTATTTTGTGATGACTCAAACGATAACCCATCGATAGTGTCGTCGAATGCATTATCGAGTTCACTATCGTCAAAATCGTCAATAGATTCACTGTCATCTAGAGTCGGGGGGGACGAGGAAAATGACTGATTTGATTCATCTTTAGTGACAAAATCATCCGCTGAGAACGCGAGATCATTAAGTGAACTACTAGTAGCAGGTTCGTTAGATGTAAGAACGTCTGACTCTTCTTTCTCAAAATCTTCTAAGGCTTTTTCTAGTTCGGCTAATTCTTCAGCTTCGACTAACGGCTCTGGCTCAGCTAGCGCTTCAACTTCGTCTGCTTGTTCTGACTCAGCTAATTCTTCAGCTTCGACTAATGGCTCTGGTTCAGCTAGCGCTTCAACTTCGTCTACTTGTTCTGACTCAGCTAATTCTTCAGCTTCAATTTGTTGAGCCTCATTAAAGACTTCAGATATATCCGCTTCTGTATCAAGTTCATCGACCAATACTTCTTCTATCTCTGCTGCTAAGTCATCAAGCGCCTGAATATCAAGCTGCGACTCTGCATCTCCGAGTAATTGTTGAGCCTCATCGTCATCGTCATCGTCATCGTCATCGTCAGATAACATAGAACGCATTTGTACCAGCTCATCAAGTAGAGTGTCTGTAACGCTGTCCAACTCTTCACTTTGAGCAGTAATTTCTTTATCTAGCTTCTGTAAAGCTTCCTCATTGATATCGTCTGAATCATCTAATAAAGGATTTTCGATGATTTCATCTTCTGACTCATTAAGTAAATCATCAATACTGATCTCTGCTGGCTCTTCTTCATCCACCGCAGATTCAGCAAACGTTTCATCATCGGGTACCAGTGGTGGCTCACCCTCATCTTGTTTCATATCATCAGCGTCAGCGTTAGCTTGTTGTTCATCTTCCTCGAGCAATATTTTTTTAAGCTCAGAGTTGTCATCGTTGTCTTTAACATCAGCTAATAAATCGTCATCTTCATCAAATAAACTATCTAGGTCATCTTGCTCTAAGACCTCAGCACCTGCTTCAAGCTTTTCTTCCAGTAAATCATCTAGGTCATCATCTTCTAGCTCATCGACACTTTCAGAGTTATCGATCAGTGAATCTTCTATGTTATCCCCTAAAGCATCCTCTACCAATTTTTCAAGTTCTTCAGATAACACATCATCAAATAGGTCGTCATCGCCAAATAAGTCACCACCATCCAATTTATCATCGTTCTGTGGCGACTCCTCGGCACTTAATGCGCCTGACAAGTCATCCATTTCGGTGGCGAAAGGATCCAAAGAAAGGTCGTCCGAAGAATCATCTTCTGGCTTAACAACCGTAGGAACTTTTCGCTTAATCATCCAATAAGCAAAAGCAATGAGTGCGAATAAAACGGGTAAGGTGAACAACAATATAAGTGTTATCGTATTACCTAACCAAGAGCTGTTTTTTTCTGCCATTTGTGTAGCTTTAACGGCATCATCTTGACGAGACTTTTCTAACAACTCTTCAATGCTTTGACCCATTTGATTCATTTGCAGAGACTTTTGTTGTTCCTCACTGCGCATTTCATCAATGTCGGCATTCACTTTACTGAGTCTTTCAGATAACTTTTTATTATTATCCAATATGCTTTGCACACTGTTTATGGATTCGGAAAATCGCTTCCGAATAGCAGTGAACTGGCGATTTTGAGCCTCGTCAATCGCTTCTAGTTTTTGCTCCATCAATTCCTTGGTTTGCTCCAAAGCTGCGGCATTTGATGTTTGCTCTATTAGTTTATTTGATATATTTGACTTAAAGCTCAATATGTCTAGCTGAGCTTTTTGTTGCGCTTGCCTGTTATTAACATTAAAAATATAAGCTTCAGATGGCATTTTCAATATCGAACCATCTTTCAACAAATTAATATTTTGTTGTTCAAAAGCGTCAGGATTAATCTCGTATATGGCTTGCATAACCTGATAGACAGACAAAGAGCTATTAGGACGATAATTTCGAGAAATTTGCCATAAAGTGTCCGAAGAAACTATGGGTCCATAAGTGTCAGACTTTGTACCTGGTTGGATTTGAAGTTGTGGCTCAGAATACCTAGGAGAAGAGTTTTTAGGACCTCTTACATTACCCTGTTGAGAATTGGCAGCAGGAATAACAGAAATGAAATTCAGTACAATTAAAAGCTGTATTGCTATTTTTCGCAAATTCATATGATTCCTTCTGGCCCCAAAATATAGCTCCTCGTTATGAATGACGTCACGACACAACGCTACACTCAACTTTGCACAATATCTTCGTATGTTCTTTTGAAAATAAATAAAAGTGATTATCTATATAAATTAACTAGTTATGCAATTTCACATAGTGTCACTTTATTGGCATTAAACACATTTATTCCAATTAATTTATGTTTGTAAGCAAGTCGTATTCCAAGTTTGAAAACGCAGCATAAATACATAACAACTATAAACCAGTTGGTCTGTTTGATCTAGAATGGCGAGCTGATTAGGAAAGATACTCATTAAGTATCTTATCGGCAATAGAAAAGAATGGATAAGGGCCTGTCACACAGGCCCTTATATATATTTACATGTAATCTCGGATAAGCACTTCAGCAATCTGCACACTGTTGGTTGCCGCGCCTTTACGCACGTTATCTGACACAACCCATAGATTAATGCCGTTAGGATGTGTGATATCGTTTCTGACTCGACCCACATGCACATCATCATTACCGCTGGCGCTGCTCACTTGGGTAGGAAATGCATCTCTATCCGTGTGTAACACTATGCCTGGCGCATTGGCTAATAATACTTTTACTTCTTCAGCGTCTATTGGCGAGCGAGTTTCAAGGTGAATGGCTTCACCGTGACCATAAAAAACGGGGACACGAACAGCAGTCGCATTCACTAAAATAGTATCATCACCCATTATCTTTTTAGTTTCCCACACCATTTTCATTTCTTCTTTGGTGTAATCATTATCCATAAAGACATCGATTTGTGGAATAACGTTGAAAGCAATTTGGCGACTAAAGGCTTCAGTTTTCACTTCTTTGCCGCTTAGCAGCGCCGCAGTTTGATGAGCTAACTCGTCAATTGCAGCCTTCCCTCCCCCAGACACTGACTGATAGGTGCACACATTAATACGCTCAATGCCAACAGCATCGTGAATAGGCTTTAAAGCCACCATCATCTGAATAGTAGAGCAATTAGGATTAGCGATAATATTACGATTACGAAAATCAGCTAATGCTTGCGGATTCACTTCAGGTACCACCAAAGGAATATCTGCTTCATAGCGAAAGTGAGATGTGTTGTCGATAACTACACAACCTGCTTCAGCGGCAATAGGTGCGAATTTTTCTGAGACACTGCCACCAGCAGAAAAGAAGCCTAGTTGTACCTGACTCCAATCAAATTCATCAGCATCTAAAACGCTAATCTCATTTCCCTTAAAGGTCACCTTTCCACCAGCAGAACGAGCACTGGCTAATGGATAAAGTTTGTTGATCGGGAAACCTCTTTCTTCAAGAATTTCGATCATGTGTTGTCCTACTAATCCAGTAGCGCCCAACACGGCGACATCAAAGACCCGAGACATGGTTTTTTACTCCTAAACATTTAAATTATGGGTGGCATTGAATTATGTGAACCACCTATATGGCGGGCAAAAATCCAACGCCGTAGATTGCCTTCGAATTTGCAAAATTTCCAGTGTTTAGCGCAATTGCAGAAAACTCTCTTCTTATAGGATAGTGTTTTCGGATATATCTAAACTGATCGGCACTGTGCATGTTTGCTCTGAAATATTGGTCATCTGTCTCAATGTTATACACATTTAACACTAACTGGTGCAATACTTGCCAAAAATCTTGTTTTTCACTGAGCTGTATGGGAATAGGTTGTGCTTTGGGTAAATAATCAGATAATTTTTTGTCAGCTTGAATACCTAAATGTTTGCACAAAGCCAAATATAGCATTTCTGTCCCTCTGGCCTTGCCTTCAATGGTATGACCCGCAATATGCGCAGTAGCCAAAGCAGTGTGTGGGATTAAATCAAGATTGATACCGGGTTCGTTCTCCCACACATCAAGCACTAAATTCAGCGACTTACCTTGCTCAAAAAGTGCTAAAGCCGCTTGATTATTGATCACCTCTCCTCGACAGGCATTGATCAAAATTTGATTATCTCGAAGAGCTGCCAGCCTCGCTTTATCAAATAAATTTTGGGTAGGATAAGGTCCGTCCTTAACCCAAGGTACATGCAAAGAAATGACGTCACACTGCATGATATCGCTCATTGATACAAATTCACGTGTGTCACCCGCATCAGCTAACGGCGGATCACATAATTTATGCTTAATACCCAAAACAGTTAATACTCTTGCCAAGGCACTTCCAACATGGCCTGCGCCCACAATACCCACTGTTTTGTTTACCAATTGCCAGTTAAGCCTTTTACTCATGACTAAGATGGCGCTTAACACGTATTCCGCCACAGCCACCGCATTACACCCCCCCGCTGAAATAAACGGAATATGTTGACCCGCTAGGTAATGTTGGTCTACATGATCGGTACCAGCCGTGGCTGTGGCTACAAATTGCAGTTGCTTACTTTTTAACAGTAACCGTTCATTCACTTTAGTGGTAGAACGCACCAACAATACATCTGCATCAGCTAACATATCGGCGTTTAATGTTTTGTGAGAAAACACTTCACACTCGCCAAGTTCAGAAAAAAACTCTGCTGCGTAAGGCATACTGTCTTCGTAATAAATTTTCATGATGGATACTTAGGATATATAGCTAGAAGTGGCAGTATTATGCCACCATGTGGAAAATTTTAAACATGGTTATGTGTTATTAAATAGTTTGTTGCTGCGGCGAATCCCCCTTTTAAAATCTAAAGTTTTGTACAGTTTCCCTCTTATCATTCGATATCACCACCACATCTTTAGCTTTTTAAATATCCAGAGGGCCCAGCAGCAAACCACTTAAAAGCATACTTGCGTTCGGTTGCGGGGGTAAACCAGTTGTTTGCGCTTCAAAAAATCAATGGGGTAAGTTTTAACCACATAGCAGGATTAAACAGTAATCATTCATCCTATTACTTCAGTTAAAAAATCCCGATACAAAATCAACACGTCTTGTGGCGCCTCTAGCTGTGGGTAATGCCCCACATCTAAGGCAGTTGTTCTTGGACTGGGAATAATATCGATATAATGGTCAAGCATGTGTTGCCCCGAGATGGGGTCGTGCACACCATTGATAAAATATAAAGGCACCTTTGTGCTGATCATGCTTTGTACCCAACGCTTTCCATGTTGGTTGCGTTCATCTATGTAGCTTAATAATTTGGGTAACACTTTTTTACCCTTATTGTGCTCAATTAACTGCCACAAGGTCTCTATTTCATGGGGTTTAGGTTGGCTATTAGCAGCGAATATTTTATTAAATCCTCTGGCTAAACTTGCCTTATTCATAAAGTGTCTAGCTAAGCCACCGAATATACCCTTCAATAATTTCTGGGCAAACAGAGGTCGGTGATGAGAAGCAAATAAGCCCCCATTTAAAAAACAAATAGACAATATGTCAACCGCGCTATGAATATCGTCCTGTCGACTTAACAACTCTTGGGCAACCGAATCACCATAATCGTGGGCTAGAATATGGTATTGCTTAACACCTTGTTTACTCAATAACGCCTGCACAATGTCGGCTTGCTCCAGCAAACTATACTGATGTTTTGAGGGTTTATCTGATAAACCAAAACCTAACAAATCTACACTGAGTAAGCGGTATTGCCCGGCTAAATGTTTCCACTGATAATGCCAATCCCAAGCAGCACTGGGAAAGCCGTGAATAAACAAAATCGTTTCTTTTTCAATATGTTGTTGAAAATCCAAAGATTGCCAATGTGCGATACGGTGACCACACAGTTGGCTATAACTTGCATGTTTTAAGTAACTTTCGAAGCTAATTGGGTTCAATTGTTATTGATCATATCCAGGATTGGTGCGGTCTAATTTACGCAATATTCCTGGCCATGCCAAGGCACCACCAGCAGAGCGAGTGACTTGTTTAGCCTGAGCCTGTATTCCCGCTAAAATTTGCGACGGAATGGGGATCAATTCTTGACCGCTGGCTTGTGCTTTGAGCTGAATTTGGCAAGAGCATTCTAGTAAATACATATATAAAAACGCATCGGCAATGCTGTCTGCACAAGTTAACAACCCATGATTACGCAAAATCATGAAATTGGTGTGTCCTAAATCAGCGACTAGCCGGGTTTTCTCATCAGGGTTAAGCGCCACACCTTCATAGTCATGGTAAGACAAAGACGACAATGCAAATAGGGATTGCTGACTTAAAGGCAACAAACCTTGTTTAGTTGCAGATACCGCAATACCGGCTGGGGTATGTAAATGCATCACACACTTTGCATCCTCTCGTGCTTCATGCACCGCACTGTGAATCGTAAATCCTGCCGGATTAATCTCATAATCTGAGTCCATCACTTTATTACCCCGCAGGTCCACTTTGACCAAACTAGAAGCGGTGACTTCTTCAAACATCAAACCATAGGGATTAATTAAAAAATGATGTTCAGGGCCCGGTACACGAGCGGATATATGGGTAAAGACTAAATCATCCCAGCCAAACATTGCCACAGCACGGTAACTCGCTGCTAAATCGACTCTGGTTTGCCATTCTTGCTCACTGACGTGTTGTTTTACTGAAGCTACCATTTGATCCATTTCCAGTTGAATATTACTGAGCTTAAGATAAGCTATCGAGCATCACTTAAACTGTCGCCGACGTGACAATTGAGGCCTTTTATGCAGTCAAATAACGTTCGTCAAGTTCTTTCACAAAATGCCTGGTTTGCTTCTTTGCCAGAACTATTAGCTGATAAGCTGCTTGAAAAAGGTAAGGTAAAAGTCCTTCAAGACCAACAAATGTTACATCAAAAAAATGACTCAGCGGACGGATTTCATTGTGTACTCAAAGGAAAAGTCCGTATCAGTAATTACACAGTTGAAGGTAAAGAACTAGTATTAACGTGGATCCAACCGGGAAACTGGTTTGGCGAAATCTCTTTAATCGATGGTCAACCTCGCACCCACGACGCTCATGCTGAGGGCTCAACCACAATATTGAAAGTTCCAAAATCCGCTTTTGAACAATTATTCAAAGAACACCAAGATTGGTCTCAACATATTATGCGCTTGCTGTGCCAAAGAGTACGCGCCACGTTCAGCCTAATAGATGAAACAGGCTGTTTGTCATTAAAGGGGCAATTATGTAAAAGATTAAGCCTGATGCAACAAGGGCTAGAAGAACAACAAAAACAATCAATGAGCATGGAGTTAATTATTTCTCAGGATGCAATAGCACAACTTATTCATAGTTCAAGGCAAACAGTGAACAAAATTTTACAAGGTTTACAAACAGACAATGTCATCGCACTGCGTTATGGAAAAATCGTTATTTTAGACACAGACGCCCTTGAAGCATTAAGTCAGATTTGACAGTAGAAACCTTAAAGCACCAAATTAACAATCAAAACCAATATGCCAATCAGTCCTAACACAAACAAAACTCCGACAATGACAAAGGGCACAAAAGACGGTTGCTCAAAATCGTGCTTATAGTTGGCATCACTTTGTACACCCAACACACTTGCAGCGACGCTTTTAAAGACTTGCCATAAATTAGTTTTTGCCATTTATGTTTAATTCCTGTGTGTAGGCTTGCTCACTCATTTTGATCAACTATTCTCACCTTATCGACCCGACTCGACCTAAAGCGAATTGTGCCATATCGAGAGAAATAAGTAATGATAGTTTTATGCCTAGGCAAGCCAGTGACTCTATTTATGACGGTACCAGAACAGAAGCTAACACCTTAATTTTTTTTTGCCCTAGCCTCAACTCAAAGTTTGTTGGCTATTACTTAAATTGAGTAGGGTAATCGCCATATGGGCGCTGACTGGGATGGCGTGATGCATGCTTTTTTAATGTTTGGTAAAACATGAACTATCAGACTCGCGTTAGCGACTCTTAGTTAATTATTGTACCTCTTATCTGTGTTACTTTAGCCAAAACTGAGGTGTTTTTTGTTAACAATGGCGCGAGTAACATTGGCTCCATGGGCTTACCAAAATAATAACCTTGTGCTAATTTACAGCCTAAAGCATGCAATTTTTCTGCCTGCTCGAATGTTTCTACACCCTCAGCTATAACTTCCTTATTTACATTGGCACACAGCATTAGCATACTTTTAATCACCGCCTCGTCACGGTAATCAGTGGTGATATTGGTAATAAAGGAACGATCTATTTTAATATAATTGACATCAAGTTTTTTCACATATGCGAGCGAGCTCATACCCGTTCCAAAATCATCAATCGACAATTTGACTCCCACTGCACGTAACTCGGGAAATACTCTCTCAGCCACGTTTAAATCTAACATTGTTCCACTTTCTGTTAGTTCAATCTCTATAAGTTCTGGGGGGACTCGATAGAACCTTAGCTGTTCATTTAAAAATGGGATAAATTGTTCATCCCTCAGGTTATAAGGGGACACGTTAACCGCAACACTGAGGCTTATACCTTCGTTTAACCACAAGCGACACTGAATAATGGCCTGTTTCAAAACGTAGCGGGTAAACTCGTGAATCACTGCGCTTTGCTCAATGATGTCGATAAACACGCCTGGTGCTAGCAACCCTTTTTCTGGATGCTCCCATCTAGCCAATGCCTCCACCCCAACTATCGTTCCTTCTGGCAAACTCACTTTCGGTTGGTAGTGTAAAACAAACTGATTTTGCTTTAAAGCACCATTCAATTGTCCCCGCAAAGCGACCCAAGAAGCTGACATGGAATTAAGAGACTGGTCAAATAACTGATAACCAAGTCGCATTTTTTTTGCGTGATACATAGCAATATCAGCTCGCTTAAACAACTCGTCTATTTTTGTTCCATGTTGCGGGTAACAAGCAATTCCTATGCTGGCACCGATTTCAAACTGATTATCATTAATTAATAAAGGTTGGCGACAGGCTGAGACGATATCTTGGGCCAAATTTTTTGCCTCCTCACTATCAATGTTTTCGTGCCAAATAACAAACTCATCTCCTCCATACCGTATTAGATGTGCCTTATCGCCCGCTATTTCAGACAGGCGTCTGGCAATAGACGTAAGTAGGTCATCTCCTGCTGTATGGCCCATAGTGTCATTCACCTCCTTAAATTTATCTAGGTCAATTAACAACAATGAACCTTTATGATGTTTAAGAGGGCTCCCTTCGGCTTCAACTTTATTGAGAAAATCGTTTAACACCGTTACAAGGAAGTAACGGTTAGGCAAACCCGTTAGGTCATCATGGCAAGCCATATAAGCCAACTTCTGATTACTTTGCTCGAAGCGCTTAGTAATAAATGCTGACATAACAAGGGCTGCCCACACAGCCAGCCAGAAAGTTAAAAACGCAGTAATGGAAAGCCTATTAGCAACATATTCTAAAGCAATATTTAAGGTGTTAACCTTGTGAAGTAACAGCACTGATAAGCCAGTAACCGTGTCTATTTTGTAGGTCCAAAACAACCGCTCTTTATCAGTCCCAGTGAAGCCGCTACTTTCAATACCTTTACCTAATGCTAAAGAAATATCTGCAGGGTATGTCCATTCTGGATGACGTCTTAATTTAATGTGTTGCTCAACAAACCATATTTCAATCCCAACAACTTCTGAGTCTAAAGATTGAAATATGTGACTTTTCTTAAGTTGCTCACTTTGCAGTAAGCTTTTTGTTGACTGAGAAGAAATAAGAGGTATTTGATAAATTAGCTGCGTAGCTAGATTATTGATGTTTTCAAGTTCAATCGTCTCGCCGAGATCTCGAGCCAATTTATATGCGACGGAGATAAATATAACAGAAACGGCAACAGCAAGACCCACAGAGCCAAAAAGTAGACGCCTGCGTAGCCTTGTATCTGATTTAATAAGCGTCTGGGGGCCCATATCAATGACAGATGCCTAATTAATCTGTTTTACAGGTATTAATA
>Ga0075467_10004249_pt1 | contig 10686 bp, 10 predicted proteins | sample DEB08_DNA_9_FD_75067 | JGI IMG/M metagenome (GOLD analysis project Ga0075467, IMG submission 75067) | Aqueous microbial communities from the Delaware River and Bay under freshwater to marine salinity gradient to study organic matter... | ecosystem: Environmental > Aquatic > Marine > Coastal ...
AAGCAATAAAAAAAGCCCAAAAAGAAATAGAAGATATAGAAAAGAAACCTTATTGAAATTGGTAAGCCCCTTACGTAAGCCCTTACCACCCCTTACCACGTTTTCTTGCCTTTATACTTGTACCATTGAATCACTAAAAACAATGGACAATGGACAATTATTTCCAAAACCTAGAAACTAGATTAACCAATATTGAACGGTTATTATTAGACTTAAAACATGAAACGTTACCAAATGTAGTTTTACAATTGGATAAGCCAGAAAAAAAAATAGTCGATTTAGCAGGGCTAAGAAAAGTAAGACCCGAAATTGGTTGTATTTCCACTATTTACAAAAAGACCTCAAAAGGAGAAATCCCCCATAGCAAAAATGGGAAAAAATTATTCTTTCATTTAGATGATATTGATAAATGGCTTTTAGAAAACAAGGTTAAAACGTCGGCTGAAATTCTAGCAGAAACAGAAACCTATCTTCAAACAAGAAAAAAACGCTAAGATAATGGTGGACGTTATTAATTCAAAATACCATCTTCCACAAGCGGAAATTCCTGCTAATGTTTGGAATGGTACATTACAACCCTTCGATTTAAAAGACTTACGTTTCTTTCCTAAAGATGATTTTTCATACAGGGCAACAAAAGGAAGTATGAAAGCTATAGGTCTGGGTAATTTATTTTGCAGCATTACAGACGGACGGGCAGCTATTTTTAATTTATCCAATTCCTTACATAAAGTTTGTCATGGTGGAATTAATTATACTGATTTTACTAGAAGTCAAATAATAGATGTGTCTGATTGGATAGGAGATACATTGAACTATAATTTCAATGGTTCGGAACTATGGGGAAGGTTTGAATTTGGGGTAAATATTGAAGTAAAAGACCCTGCTTTATATACTAATGCTCAGAATAATTTTAAAGGCTATTTACCCGAAAATATGAAAAGGGGGAATAAAGCCTATGGTAATAAATTTGATGCCGCCACTTTTGATATTAAAGCTTATAATCCTATCAAAAAAATGCAGCTAAATAATGAGAATCTAGAAAACCCTGATTTGAAAATTATCCGATTTGAAAAGGTAATGAGAATTGGAAATTTAAGAAAAAACGGGATTGATTTAAGGAATGTAAAAGATTTATCTAACAAGGATATTTTGGCTAAACTTGGAAAGTCTCTTTATAATTCCGCTAAACAAATAAAGTTAATTATGACCTTACCAGAAGATGCTAACTATAAAGACCTCTATATTTTACATTTATTTCAAAATATGACATTGGAGCAACGAAAAAATTTCAGAAAAACAAAATCAAGTACCTATAACCGATTTGCTAAAAGGTACAAAATATTGCAAAAAATGTATAAACCTGAAAAGCTAGACATTAGCGAAAAAATCAAAGATAAATGGTTTGAATTATTAGAATCCTAAAAAGCCTTTTCCACGACTTGTAATATAACGTGGAAACACTATCATTTTTGATAAAAAAGAAAAGGAGGGAAAACGGAGTGACACAGGTATCAAAGACACATTTATCAAAAAGAAATTTTAAAGAAAAAATTAATAATTACGTAGTGAACACCTAATAATTGGACTCTTTTATCAAAGACGCTTATATCTGTTCTAAACTATTAAATAAAATTATATGATAGACTTTATTAAAAATATAGAATATACCGTTACAAGTGATTTATGGAAGGATTATAGGAATAAAGGAGATAAGTATTTAGTGGAATTTCAGTATATGGAAGATGGTGAAAAAATTAAAACCAGAAGAACCACCAATAAAATTAAAAGGTTTGAAAGCTACCTAAATTCAGCCTACCCAAACTGGTTATGGATGAATGTATATTTCAGGTGGGCAGATTTGGAGAAGGGAGTATTTAAAATATCCCAAATTACCGCCTACACAAAATTTAATCTACCAGAAACAGATAATCCAACTAAAAGTGATTTGGAAAAATTTCTAAAATTTCAAAGTAAAACTTTTGGCTATAATCGAACATTGGCAGGAATAGAAGCCTATCAAAATTTAGTCTTAGATAGGAATGTAGATTGATAATGTTTAACAGGCGATTAGCAGGCGTAAAGCGGAACGGCAAAAATACGTTTACAATCGAATAGCAACCGATAAAAAGAATATTTTACGTCGTTTTTCCACCTACGGGGAACGGGTTATTAAACAATTAAATGTGATAAAAAAATGATAGAATAGAAACCTCTTAGCAACTCGATAACAACACGTAAAACAGATTAATAAAAGGTTGTCGGATATAGGGGAACATGAATAAAAAAAGCTGCTGTTTTTTAGGCAAATTAGACACTATAAAAAAGGGTTTTGATTATATATAAATTATGCTTCTAAAAAATTGCTGTGCAAAAGCTGTGATAAACTTTTTTAAAAAATTAATTTGTGTTTGAAAGGACAATCAAAGAAAACCTAATTTTTAGGTCAACACAAGAGGTAAACAAAATCTTATTTTAGGAATTATCAAAAGCAACGAAAAAGCAACATTATACGGTTGACCGCCACAACAATAGGCAACAACAAAAGCAATAGATGAAAATTATAAATGCTGTTCAAAAACTGTTCAAAAAAAATCAATTTGCTGTGAAATATCTGTGAAAAAGTAAGTCAATAAATTCAGGAAATCGTTTTAATATTTCATTCAAAATTTTATTTTACGAACCTCACAAAACTTAACTTTGACATAAACACAAGACATACACAAAAATGGATTTTTCAATTGAAATTTGATATTGAGAAAGGCAATGGAAAAGACTAGATATTAAATTTTATAGGATAAACGATAGGCGACTACATTTGAATAAACAAAAAGCTGTTGATTAGCTGTTGAAATATATATTTTTCAGGTTATGAAAGTAAAATGTTAACTATTAATTATTTTTATTCCTCAGTTTTAGGTTATCATGAAAAAAAGTATAATATTTCCGATTCTATTATATTTTAACCTGAATCTTACATAGTTAGCATGGCATTATTCCAAAAATCAGTTTTAAACAAACACCTCAAAGGCTTAGACCTTGCCAAAGTAGGTGCTGCTTATCAAAAGTTTTCAGCGCACTTTCATAACCCTGCCATTCAATTAAATATTCGTAAATCGAAAGAAGAACAGTATCAGGGGGAATTTTTGATTGACCTTTTTGTGAATGTATTAGGTTATACTAAAAGCCCTGAGCCTAATTTCAATTTAACTACTGAATTTAAAAATATAAAGAATGCTAAAAAAGCAGATGGGGCAATTTTAGAAAAAGGAAAAGCCATTGCCGTTATCGAATTAAAAGGTATGGACACCCCCAATTTAGATAAAGTGGAAGGACAGGCATTTGGTTATAAAAGTAACCAACCCGATGCCGTCTATGTCATTACCTCCAATTTTGAAAAGCTAAGATTTTACATTGATAATGCCGTAGATTTTATTGAGTGGAATTTATTCAATCTTACCAGAGAACAGTTTAATGAAGTATGGCTATGTTTGGCGAAAGAAAGCGTTTTAAGTGGACTTCCTAAACAAATCAAGGAAGATTCCATCATTGAGGAAAAGACCATTACAGAACGGTTATATAAGGACTATTCGACTTTTAGAGGGGAATTATACAATAGTATGTCCAAGCATAATCCTGATATAGACCCTTTGCTACTATTCAAGAAAACTCAAAAGCTTTTAGACCGCTTTTTATTTATCTTCTTTGCCGAAGACCGTTTGTTAGTACCACCCAATTCTATTTCCCGAATTATTGACCGTTGGAGACAATTAGCAGAACTAGACCACGCTAAACCTCTTTATGAAATCTTCCAACAATATTTTGGCTATTTTAATAGTGGAAGAAAAGGGAAGAAACCCGTTGATGATATATTTGCTTACAACGGTGGATTATTCAAACCTGATGCTACTTTAGACAGTTTAAAAGTTGATGATTTTGTTTTATTAAAACATACGTCTAAGCTAACTAAATATGACTTTGTTTCCGAAGTAGATGTCAATATTTTAGGGCATATTTTTGAACACTCCCTAAATGACATAGAAGAAATTAACGCCCAACTGGAAGGGGAAACATTAGATAAAAGTAAAAGCAAACGGAAAAAAGATGGGGTATTCTACACACCTAAATACATTACCAAATACATTGTAGAAAATACCGTTGGCAAGCTTTGTGAAGAAAAGAAAACAGATTTGGGTATTATTGATATTGATTTCTCTAAAACCTATATGACCAAAAGGAAAAGAACGACCAAGGACGGTAAAAAGACCTTTCTATCAGTCGAAGGGGAAAATATATATAATAGCCTAAATCAATACCGTGACTACCTTTTAAATTTAACGATTTGTGACCCTGCTTGTGGTAGTGGTGCTTTCCTTAATCAAGCCTTTAACTTTCTAATTGATGAACATGAAAATATAGACCAGTATCATGCTAGTCTTAGAGGGGATACTATGACCTTAACGGATGTGACCAAAGATATTTTAGAATTCAATTTATTTGGTGTGGACATCAATCAGGAAGCGGTGGAAATTGCTAAATTATCCCTTTGGTTAAGAACCGCCCAAAAGGGTAGAAAACTAAATAATCTAAACGAAAATATTAAATGTGGGAACTCTCTAATTGATGACCCCGAAGTAGCAGGGGAAAAGGCTTTTAGTTGGGAAAAAGAATTTCCCGAAGTATTTAAAAATGGTGGGTTTGATGTGGTTATTGGAAATCCACCTTATGTTCCAACTGAATTCATAGGAGATAATGATAAAGTATTCTTAGAAAAAAATTATCAATCTGCATTTGGTAGAATTAACCTCTATCCTGTTTTTTATGAGAAAGGAATTAAAGTTCTAAATAATAGGGGAAAACTTGGATATATAACTCCATATACTCTACTAAAAAACCAATACTATATAGAATGTAGAAAGTTTATTCTTGAAAAGACTTCTTTAAATACCTTAATAGATTTTAAAGGAATTACTGTTTTTGAAGATGCTGCTGTGGACTCCATTATATTAATACTGACAAAAACAATTTCTCCTAATAACACTTTCGAGCAAATCTTTAATATCAAAGATTTTAAATCCAATGAATTTCAAAGATTAAATATAGCTCAATCAGAAATATCAAAATCAGAAGACTTTGGACTATTCGTTTCTATAAATGACAAGCTAATAGATAAGATTAAGCGTTCAACTATTCCTTTAAAAGATGTTGTCAATTTCAATCAGGGAATTATTACTGGAGGAAATAAAAATTTTCTAACTAATGTTTCTAGTGAAAAAACAAAAAAGGTTCTAACTGGTAGTGATTTTAATAGATATATTATTAAAGAAGTGGATAATCATATTCTATATGATGTAGAAAAATTACATCGCCCACGAAAGAAAGAGATTTTTGAAGTAGGTGAGAAAATCCTTCTTAGACAAACAAGCTCTTATCCTATTTGCGCAATTGATAACAAAAGTCATTACACTTTAGATACTATTCACAATGGATTAATTATAGATAAAAATTTTGATGCTAAATTTTTATTAACATTATTAAATAGTAAATTATTAAGATTCATCTATGAAAACCAGATTAATGAAACAGGAAAGGTTTTCGCACAAGTAAAAATAATATACATCAACCCTTTACCTGTAAAACCTATTAGTACACAAGGACAATTAAAATTCACTTTAAAAGTGGATTTAATGACGAAAAATAGTAAAGATTTATTCAAAAACATTAGTTCTTTCACTAGGCTTATAGAAAGAAAATTTAACATAGAAAAACTATCCAAAAAGCTACAAAACTGGCATACTCTTATCTTTGCCGATTTTGTAAAAGAACTCAAAAAGAAAAAGATTAAATTAGGACTAGCTGAGGAATCGGAATGGGAGCAATACTTTGAAACAGAAAAAGTCAAAGCATTAGCAATAAAAGCGGTTATTGATAAAACAGATAAGGAGATAGACCAGATGGTTTATAGCTTGTATGGATTGAATGAGGAAGAGATTGCTATTGTAGAAAATTCTTAAATGAAAACAAAATGAGTTTTAAGCCTAAAGATTTAGCTGCAAATGTATTAAGCAATATAATTGCAAATTTAATATTAATGGCATCAGGAGCATTTTTATCCTTAATGCTATATTTTATAAATAATAATTTTGAACTTCCTGAAGAAGATAGAACTCAAATAATGGTTTTTCTATTGAAACCCAATATTAGAAATATTAATTTCTTAGTGCAAAGCATTTTGTTATTTATCATTGGTTTTTATGGATTAAAAAGAGCGTTAAAGATAGATAAACCTATTTGGAGACGCTCTGTATTCTCTTTATCCTTATTTTTTATGGGAGTTTGTTTTTATAGTTTACAAACCCTTACCAGTATTACCTATAATGAAGGCAACTTAAGCTTTGGCAATTTTGTATCAGTTGTATCAATAATATTGATAATTGTTACTTTAATTTTCAGGTGGAAAACGGTGAAAGATATTTTTGAAATTAGGTAAAACGATTAATCATGCTTTGGAACAAAGAAGAAACCTATAAAACCATCCCTTACAAAAAGGAAAGTGAATTAGAGGAAAGGTAATCAATACAAACAATAATTTCTAAAACAGATAGTATATGAACTATACGGACTAACAACCGAAGAAATCCAAATAATAGAAAACAGTTAAAAAACATGGGAAGAAACAAAATAGGGGCAGCCACTTGTAAAGAAGTGCAGCGGATAGAATTATCCCACCTAATCAAAAGAAAATTAATCCAAAAGGGAAAGCAAATATCCTTTCCTTATTCGTGGTCGGATGGATGGGGCAACCCGTCGGGTAACGTTTGGATGACCACCAACTATGGAGCAGAAGAAAAGTATTTAAAACTTAAATACACCATTACGGACAGATATAGCGGTGACAAAACCCACTATGATTACAAAATACAACTAACGGCTATTCCTTCCAATTTAGGGAAAGGAGAGGTCTTATATTTTCTTTGCCCTGTTAGCGGTAAAAGATGTAGGATTTTATATTCCGCCTATGGATACCCCAAATGGAAATCCAGAGAAGCCTATCAAAACCGTCTTTATTATGATGGTCAATTGTCCTCTAAACTAAATAAAGCCAATGATAGTTATTGGGCTTTAAACAGGCAACTGGAAAAGATGGAAAACGCCAAACATTTCCCCCGTTCCTATAATGGCATCCCCACCAAACGCCAACAACGTATGGAGCGACTGACTGACAAAATGGACTATTGGGATTATGAACGTTGGCAACCTAATAGTTTTCCTGCTTATTTTAGAAATCACTTAGAAAGGAAATTATTGAAAGATTGGGAAAATGGGTTTGATGTTAACCCCTAAATATTAACATTCCTTAGGGATTTAGGTTATTTGAAAATGTTAATAAAAATCATCAATTTGAATCTTAGTGTTGTTAGAAGCCGTTGAAGATGGAATATTAGAACATCAGAATAAAACAAAAATCAAAACTAAATGGCAAAAAAAGTATCAAAATCAAGGCAATCTGCAACAAAAACAATATTTGCAACTTTCCAAATTTTAAAAGAAGCTGGGGGCGAAATGCGAGGAAAAGAAGTGATTGATAAAATTAGGGAAAGAACGGAATTTACGGATTGGGAAAAAGAAAGGTATGAAAAAACAGGTTATATTCGTTGGGAATCTATCTTGCATTTTTATACTATTGATTGCTCCAAAGCTGGATATTTACAAAAAGAAAAGGGAGTTTGGATATTAACTACAGAGGGAGAGGAAGCCATAAAATTAGGAGCTGAAAATTTACTACAAAGTGCTTTAAAAAGATATAAGGTTTGGGCAGAAAATAATAAACCTTTGAAATCCGAAAATGATGATATTGAACTTATAGAGGAAGACGAAACCCAACAACAAAAAGCATTATTAGAACAATATGAAGAAATTGCAATAGATGGTATTTTGGAATTCATTAAGAGTAAAAACCCTTATGAATTTCAGGATATGGTAGCGGCTTTACTTAGAGCAATGGGTTATTATATACCTCATATTGCTAAAAGAGGTAAAGACGGTGGTATTGATATAATAGCCTATTCCGACCCATTAGGAACAAAAGAACCTAGAATAAAAGTACAAGTAAAACACCGTCCTGATGCTGCTATATCTGTTGATGATATTAGACAGTTAACAGGCGTACTAAGCAAAAATGGAGATGTAGGTTTATTCGTCACTTCTGGACGTTATACCTCTGAATCAGAACGGTCTTCCAGAGAATCACATAAACATATTGAGTTAATAGATTTTGACCGTTTTGTTAGTCTATGGCAAGAATTCTATCCAAAAATGACTGATGAAGATAAAAATATGTTGCCTTTGCAGCCTATTTACTTTTTGGGGGTTAATGAGTGAATTTAATATATTAAAATAACATTTCATGGATAAGATTATTAAAAACTTAAAACTTAGCTTAGGTTTAATTTTAATTAGTTACGCAATTTTTGGAGGTTTAATGTTTTACTTAGAAGCTTTAGATTTTTACGATAAAGAAATTTTTGAAAAGCATATATCTGATGTTTGGTTACCTGCTTCTGGTGGTTATGATGGTAACACGGGAGAATCTTTTCCTACGTATGGCACATCAACTGTTCCTGTATTTTTGGGTTTATGTGGACTAGCTGGTGCTTATTTATTAGGTAGTATCAAACCCTTAGAATCTTAAATTTCATTTTTATAATATTATGGAATCAATTAAAAAATATCAAATACAAAAAGAGAGAATTCTAAACAACCTTAAAAATGACAACCCACAGGAAGCCATAAAACTATTATTCACTTACTGTGAAGGCATCAATAATAAATTTCTTAAAAAAGAGCTATTAATCCAATCAGCATCATTAGAAAGGCTTTTGAGAGCATTTAGAAGAGATACTATTGATTGGAATTTAATGAGTAGAAAGAAAAATAAGATAATCGAAAGTTTGATAGAAATTGTTGAAGAGCTTGAAGAATCTTTGATTTTCAATCAATTTAAAATTGAAAATTTTTCTGAACATTTAGATGATGAATACAAAAGATACCTTGTGGAAAAATGGTTTTATATAGCAGAAAAAAATAATTATAAAATACCAGAAAACTTAGGAGAAATTGAAATTAGAATCAAAATTCAAATTGAACATTATGATAAATTAGTCCTGATGAGAGAAGGAAAATTAAAGGATGACAAAAGAGTTTTATATGAAACCTACCCCACACCTGCAAAAATTCCAAGAAAAGACATTTTTTCAACATTAGAGGAATTAATAAGATAATCTTATGAAACTAATCACATGGAATTGCCAAATGGCATTTAGAAACGGATGAATGGTACGGAAAGGAAACACAACCTACTTTTTATTTACATAGGAATTTAGAAAAGCCTTATCATATTGATTATTGTATCATCAAAGAAAATATGATTGAGCATGGGGTAAAAACCACTATTGGTAATTTGATGATTGGATTGAATTTAGCGACCATGTGCCGTTGGTAGTGGAAATTGACTAATCGTTCAAAAATTAAAATAATATGAAACAGATTATATGCGATACTAATGTTTGGTATGATTTACCTAAAAACTTTACAGTTGAAGGTTCAAAATTAATACCTACCTTCTGCAATACATTTGAGTTAACTCATACTATTAAATCAGAAGAATATTTTAAAACTGCAAAAAAAGCAATTGATACCCTCCATTATGGAGGATATCTGGAAAATACTTATTTTCTTAATCCATTTGCACATCTAATGTATCTTGACTCTGGCAAAGGGATTTTCCTTGAAAGTGAAAATATGATTATTGAAGTTTTCAAAATGATAGCCGAAAATAAATTGGAAAAAATAGAGCTTGAAAAAAGAACTAAGCCTTTCATAAAAGATGCTGAGCTTAAAGAAATATCCAATTTATTTAATAAAGTTATTTCAGATAAAGACAATATAAACATGGAAAATAATAAAGATTCTGCAATAGAATGGACAAAGAAATTAATTACATTACTAGTATCTAGATGGGCAGAATCTATAGGAAAAAAGTATTACATGAAAAAAAGTTTTGATTGGAATCAAATTGATTTTTTTTTAAATACTAAAGCCTTATTTATTAGAAAGGTTGTATTTAACAATATGAAGTATTCCAGTAAAGATTTATTTGACTTATGGAATATGGTATATGTTAAACCTACAGACCTATATTGGACATGGGAAGGAGTTAATAGACAAACAGGTAAAATTAATAATAGATTAAGATGGCATAATTTGGTTATTGAAGCAGGAATGGAAGATTATCTTTTTTTACCCAAATAATATCCTATGGACTGAATTCAAATAACTGTACAAACTTGAAGGATAAAAAAAAGATAAAAAAGCATCCTGATTAATAAAGATGCTTTTTTGTTTAGGGAATTCCTAGGATAGTTTATAAAAATGATTTCCTAGCTAACAAATCCTTATTTCCTAAAAACCCAAATATACCCTCCAAAATGGGGTAAAAAGGAAAAAATGTACCCTATTTGTATCTTTACAAAACTAACTAATTGATAATCAACACATAGCACTTTTTGTATCGGTAAATAGATTCGATAACCCATAATAATTTCGATTTAAATTATGCGCAAATAACCTCCTATTTCAAAAAAATTGTATCTTCCCTTCAGTTTTAGACAAAAGCCAGTTAACTAA
>Ga0075467_10004254_pt1 | contig 10676 bp, 9 predicted proteins | sample DEB08_DNA_9_FD_75067 | JGI IMG/M metagenome (GOLD analysis project Ga0075467, IMG submission 75067) | Aqueous microbial communities from the Delaware River and Bay under freshwater to marine salinity gradient to study organic matter... | ecosystem: Environmental > Aquatic > Marine > Coastal ...
AAGGCGGCAGCGAAGGAGTACTTTCATCGCCATCCCTATTAGGAGAGCAGGTCATGCCCGGCAACAGCAAGCGCCGCCTGACGATTGGCGTCCTTGGAGGTATGGGACCCGAGGCTACGGTGGATTTTATGGCGCGGGTCATCGCCGCCACGCCGGCGAACCGTGACCAGGATCATATCCGCATGCTGGTGGACCACAATCCCTGCATCCCGGACCGGCATGCGGCCATCGCCGGTACCGGTGTGGACATTGGCCCCGAATTGGTAGCGATGGCACAGGGGCTGGAGGCCGCCGGAGCGGACTTTCTGGTCATGGTCTGTAATACCGCGCACGCCTATACTGACGCTATCATGGCAGCGGTGGGCATCCCCTTTGTCAGTATTATCGACGCTGTCATGGCAGCCGTGGCTCAGCATCCAGCCGCAGCCGTCGGGATAATGGCCGCAGATGGCTGTCTGCAGGCAGGGGTTTATCAGCGGGCATTGATAGGTGCAGGTCGTCAACCCGTGCTGTGGACAGCGTCAGAGCAGCAAACATTCATGCGCCTGCTATGGCAGATCAAGGCCGGTGAACGCGGGGGCGCACTTCGCGCCAACATGCAGGCGCTGGCCGCCAGCCTCGAGTCAGCCGGCGCCGAGCTGCTGATCGCTGGCTGTACAGAGATACCCCTGATCCTGCACCAGGCCGATACCCGTGCGGGCCTGCTGTCCTCAACCGACCTGCTGGTACAGCACGCGGTGAGGCTGGCCCTGGCCCCAACAATTCAACAGGAGTAAGTCATGCATCTGGCTCGTTTCCCCCGTATCAAATTGGCGCACCTGCCAACCCCACTGGAGTACCTGCCGCGTCTCAGCGAGCATCTGGGCGGGCCAAAAATTTTTGTCAAACGGGACGACTGCACTGGCCTGGCCAGCGGCGGCAACAAAACCCGCAAGCTGGAGTTTTTGCTCGCCGACGCTCGTCAGCAGGGCGCGGACACGGTGATTACCCAAGGCGCGGTGCAATCGAACCATGCGCGTCAGACCGCCGCAGCTGCCGCACGTCTGGGCATGGCCTGCGAGCTGCTGTTCGAGAATCGCATTGCCAACCCGGGCGCAATGTACCTGAATTCCGGCAATGTGCTCCTGGACCACCTGCTTGGTGCCAATACCCGCCACTATGCCGGCGGCACTGACATGAACGCCGCCATGGAAGCGGTGGCTGCGGAAGTTCGCGGGAGAGGGGGGTTCCCCTATATTATCCCCGGCGGAGGTTCAAACCCCATTGGCGCACTCGGCTACGTTGACTGCGCCCTGGAGCTGCTGCAGCAGGCCAACCAGATGCAGCTGCACTAGACTGTGTCGTGCATGCCACCGGCAGCGCTGGCACCCAGGCAGGGCTGGTTGCCGGACTGCGCGCCACCCACTCCGATATTCCCGTGCTGGGCATAGGTGTTAATGCGCCCAAAGATATTCAGGAAGAACGGGTGTATAAACTGGCAGTGGCCACAGCAGAGCTCATCGGTGCAGCCAACTGTGTGCGTCGCGAAGACGTTGTCACCAATTGCGACTACATAGGCGCGGGCTACGGCGTGCCCACCGATGCCATGCGGGAGGCGCTGGCGCAGCTGGCGCGTCTGGAGGGGCTGTTATTCGACCCGGTCTATAGCGGCAAAGCGCTGGCGGGCCTGATCGATCTGGTGCAGCAGCGGCATTTCCGGGCAGAGCAGAACATTGTTTTTCTGCATACCGGAGGCTCCGCGGGCCTGTTTGGCTATGGTGAGGAGCTGCTCTGACGCGCTACAGGTCAGCCAGGTTGCTGTGGCGAATGTCCTCGCCCCGCACCAGATACACAATGTGCTCGCAGATATTCTTGGTATGATCACCCACCCGCTCCAGTGAACGGAGGGTCCAGAGAATATTCATCACCCTGGAAATGCTGCGCGGGTCTTCCATCATGTAGGTGATCAACTCCCGCAGCGCTGTCTTGTAATCCAGGTCCACCTGTTCGTCTGCTTTCAGGGTAGAAATGGCCGCGTCTACATCAAAGCGGGCAAAGGCGTCCAGTGCATCCTTGAGCATGCTGCGCACACCCTTGGCAATATGGCGAATTTCCAGATAACCGTGGGGTGCAGAGCCTTCTTCCGAAAGCACAATGGCCATTTTCGCGATCTTCTTGGCCTCATCGCCAATCCGCTCCAGATCGCGAATCATCTTGACCACGGACATCACCATGCGCAGATCAGACGCTGCCGGCTGGCGGCGGGCAATCAGCATGGTACAGGCCTCGTCGATTTCGAGCTCGAGGTCATCAATTTCTGCCTCGCCAACGATGACGGCCTGGGCCAGCTCGGAGTTCGCCTCCAGCAGCGCGGCGACGGCATTGCCGACTTGCTCCTCGACCTTGCCGCCCATGATCAGCAACTGGGTCTTGATGAGTTCCAGCTCTTCGTTGAAATGGCGAGAGATATGCTGGTCGAGATGCAGGTTGTCCACGGGATACTCCTCAGCCGTAGCGGCCAGTGATGTAGTCTTCAGTTTGCTTCAAGGCGGGTTTAGTGAACAGCTTTTCTGTGTGATCGAACTCTACCAGATCGCCCATGTACATGAATGCCGTGTAGTCGGAGACCCGCGCCGCCTGCTGCATGTTGTGCGTAACGATGACAATCGTATACTGATCTTTCAACTCGTAGATAAGCTCCTCGATCTTCGCCGTCGAGATGGGATCCAGCGCAGACGCGGGCTCATCCAGTAGTATCACCTCGGGCTCGATGGCGATGGCGCGCGCAATGACCAGTCGCTGCTGCTGACCGCCCGAGAGACCGAAAGCGTTATCGTTGAGACGATCCTTGACTTCATCCCACAGCGCAGCGCCGCGCAGCGAGCGCTCCACAACCTCGTCCAGCAGCCCCTTGGCATTGACGCCCTGCAGGCGCAGGCCGTAAGCCACATTCTCATAAATGGACTTGGGGAAGGGGTTTGGTTTCTGGAACACCATGCCAACATTACGGCGCAGCTCCGCCACATCGACGCCGCGATTGAAGATGTTCTGGCCGTCCAGAATGATTTCGCCGGTTATCCGGCAGCTGTCAATCAAGTCATTCATACGATTGAAGCAGCGCAACAGCGTTGACTTGCCGCAGCCTGAAGGCCCGATAAAGGCCGTCACCTTTTTCTCAGGAATACTCAAGCCGATATTCTTCAGGGCGATATCGTTGCCGTAGTAAAGGTTCAGATCCTTGACCAGGATCTTCTCCACTTCGTTCACCTGAGAAACCATGGAACCCGCCTTGCCGGCCAGACTGCCGGCGACCGAGGTGGTGATCTGAGCCGCCCGCGGCTCCGCTTGGGTATTCATGTCAAATGCCTCTCTCGTAAAGTGCGCTGCCAACCGGAATCAGCATCAGTCGGACGCGCTGCGATAGCGTTCCCGCAACCGATTGCGAATCGCAATGGCCGACAGGTTCAGCACCACAATCAGGAACACCAGCACCAGGGCCGTAGCGTAAACCAGCGGCCGCGCCGCCTCCACGTTGGGGCTCTGGAAGCCAACATCGTAGATGTGGAAGCCCAGGTGCATGATCTTGCGCTCCAAGTGAATATAGGGAAACACCCCATCCACCGGCAGGGTTGGCGCCAGCTTGACCACGCCAACCAGCATCAGCGGTGCCACTTCGCCGGCCGCGCGGGCGATGGCCAGGATCAGGCCAGTCATCATGGCGGGGGTAGCCAGCGGGACTACAACCTTCCAGAGGGTCTCAGACTTGGTTGCCCCCAGAGCCAGACTCCCCTGGCGAATGGTCGTCGGAATCCGCGCCAGACCCTCCTCGGTTGACACAATAACAATGGGTAAGGTTAACAGAGCCAGGGTCAGGGAGGCCCAGAACAAACCCGGGGTACCAAAGGTCGGGGCCGGCAATTTGGCCTGATAAAACATCTGGTCAATGCTGCCGCCCAGAAAGTAGACGAAGAAGCCAAGGCCAAACACGCCGTAAACAATGGAAGGAACGCCAGCCAGATTGTAAACCGAGATACGGATAATGCGGGTCATCAGGTTCTGCGGCGCATACTCGCGCAGGTAGATCGCCGCCAGAATGCCGAAGGGCGTGACGATGATCGACATCACGAAGACCATGGTGACGGTGCCAAAAATGGCCGGGAAGATCCCCCCTTCTGTATTGGCTTCGCGCGGGTCGTGCGTCAGGAACTCCCACAGGCGCACCAGGTACTGGCCGGTTTTGCTTGCAACAGACATTGTATTGGGAGCAGTAACACGGACGATGGTAGCAAACGAGACATCAACCTCCGCGCCATTGTCCATCCGCATTCTGAGCGAATCCCGGCGCGTGGCGTCATAGAGCAAATCCAGTTCCTGGCGCAGTACGCCGTAGTCCGCGTTCAGTTCGGCCTGGCGCTGTTCGATTCGGCTTTCCTCCTGCAAGCGCTCGTCTCCGGACACGCTGCGCAACTGGAGACTGCGAGCATCCAGTCGCAGACGCGCAATATCCGTATTGATACGGCCAATGCGCCGGCGTTCGATAGCCTTGATCTCGTCGTGCAACACGATACTGCGATCAACAGATGCCTGCAGGGATTCCCAGAATCTTTCACTGTCCGCAGGTATCTCCTCGCCATCCTGCACCAGCTTTACCGGATAGCCATAGAAGTTGCCGAGCTCCCTGCGCTCAATGACCACGGCATTTTCCGGGTAGCGGAAGGGCTGCATGCCTATTTCCGTATACCAGACGAAGTCCTTGCCGGTCTGGTCGCGGTTGCCCTGCTTGATCAGAAAGCGGGTCAACAGGTCGATACCCTCAGGCACCTCATTACCGGCATCGCGCGCCACTACTGCCGAAATCTGCTGCGAGCGCACGATTTCGCCCAATACAAGCTCGCGGCTGCCATCCTGAGGATTGACGATCTCGATCTCGGCGACATCCGCGGCCCAGAAGTGGCCAAAACCGCGCACGGCTATCAAGCCCAGCAGGCCCACGACCATCACCATGCAAACAGCAACGGCGCCTCCATTGAGCCAGATCCAGGGGGTTCCACTCTTCAACCACGTGTTCATCATCTGCTTCCAGTGTCTGGTTAAAGGCTGCTATAACGTTCACGCAGGCGCTGGCGCACAACTTCCGCCAGCGTATTGACGACAAAGGTCAGGGCCAGCAGCACCAGGGCGGCAAGGAACAGCACCCGGAAGTGGGAAGAACCCACGGCGGTCTCCGGCAGTTCTACCGCAATGTTGGCTGACAGGGTTCGCATGCCTTCAAAAATGTTGAAGTTGACCACCGGGCTGTTACCGGTTGCCATCAACACGATCATGGTTTCGCCCACCGCGCGCCCGAAGCCCATCATCACGGCAGAAAAAATACCGGGGCTGGCGGTGGGCAACACCACCCCGATCACCGTCTGCCAACGCGTCGCACCGAGTGCCAGGGAACCCTGGGTCAGGTGCTTGGGCACGGTAAACACTGCGTCTTCGGCGATCGAGAAAATGGTGGGAATAACCGCAAAACCCATGGCGATACCCACAATAAGAGCATTGCGCTGGTCGTAGGTGATACCGATGTTGGTAAACCACTGGCGCATGCTGCCATCGAAAAACCAGATTTCTATCAGCGGGCTCATGATGACACTGAGCCAGCCAAAACCGAGGATAACGGGGACCAGCAGCGCCGCCTCCCAGCCGTCGGGAACACGGTGACGGAGCCCCGCGGGCAACACGTTGGTCCAGAAATAGGCGAACAGCAGCATCATGACCGGCAATAGCAGCAGAATGCTGAATATTGCCGGCAGGTTATCCTCGGTAAAGGGCGCTAACCACAGGCCGGCAAGGAAGCCCAGGATCACGGTTGGCAGGGCTTCCATTATTTCAATGGTGGGCTTGACCATTCCGCGCAGCTTCGGGGTCATGAAATAGGCGGTGTAGATGGCTCCCATAATCGCCAGCGGCATCGCAAACAGCATGGCGTAGAAGGCGGCTTTCAAGGTTCCCAGCGACAGGGGCACCAGGCTGAATTTGGATTCGAATTCATCCGTAGCCGAGGACGACTGCCAGATATAGTCGGGCTCGTCGCGCCCCTCGTACCAGACCTTGTTCCACATGGCCGCGAAGGACAGCTGCGGGTGCTCATTCCACAGCTCTGCCACCTGCAAGCTGCCATCGGCGGTTTGCACCAGCAAGCGCCCGTTCAGGGGCGAAATGGCCACCCTTGCGATGGACTGGTCGGTAAAGGGCTCGAGAAACAGGGTGCGGGCGGAGGTGGCATAATGGACGCCAAGTTGGCCACTGGCGTCGCCGACCACAAAACCCTTGCGGTTGTACTCAGGGGCGATGGAGGTGATTGGCGCCCCATGACTGCGAAAATCACGGATCATGGTCAGGTCGTAGTTGTTGTCTTCGTCCCGCACCAGGAACCACTGACTCAGCTCACCGCGCTCGGTGCCAATGATCAGCGACACCGTACCCACCAGAAAGTCGATGGCCGTAATCGGACTGCCCTGGCCCGCGTCCACCGAGGCCACCAGGCGCGGTGCGCCAGGTTCGCTGACATCGTAGTAGTGCACCATGCCGGCCTTGTCGGCTACAAACAGGCTGAGCAATGCCTTGTCCAGCAATACCTTCACCGGCTCCCCGGGTATGCTCGGCAGTTCATGCACAACCTTGTTGACAGTCACCGCGCCGGTCATCAGGTTGGTGCGAGTGGCAACCGACGCCAGCAGCAGACGGCCATCGGCCGTCACAGCAGCAATGTGGGTGCCCGCCCGGCCCCGGGTGCGGCTCTCAATGGCAACGTGAACGAGAGCCTGACCGCGCTCGTCAAGCACCAGGGGTTCCTCGCCAAGAGGATACTCGAGCTTGGGGGTGATCAAGCGCCCGCTCAAGGGGAAGGACAGGTCATAGGCATGGCGCACCACCAGCACGCGCCCATCGTCAAGACCGTGGGCCGTAGTGTGGGTGCCGGGTTCGGTCGCGCCGAAGCTGGTTACGCTGGCCCCCTCGGGCAGTGCCAGGGGTATGGTCGCGCGTTCGCTGCCATCGTCGAGCTGGAAAAAGTGGGCGCTGCCGTCAGCCCCGTAGTGGACCCCCAGTTCCTCGTAGCGTTCTATGTACAGGGCCTGGGTAGAAGAGGCACCCTGCGGCAGCGGGAAGTCAGCGACAGCGTTTATGCTGGCGCCGCGCAGAATGGGCGCCACTTCATAGAACAGGTATACAAAAATCATCGCGAGGGCGAACACCACCCCAAATCCGGCGGCACCAATACCCCAACGGGAGGCGTTGTCTTTGAACTGGCGGCGCCTGCGCAGCTTCTGCCGCGCCTCCAGCCCAGGCAACAGCGATCTCGTCGCCTTGCCAGGCTGTGGGCCAGATTCCGAAGGTATATCAGTCATGGGAGCAGCTCGCGGGGCTCATTGAGGCGAGGGTGAGAAGCTTAACCTCAGAATATGACACTTTTGTTACAAGGTGGGCTCAGAGGGAACGGGCCGAGAAAACCCCGGCCCTGCCGTCAACTACTGGATGCCAAGTTCAGTCAGCACGCGCTGGCCTACGGCATTGGGGATTGTGACGAAACCGTAATGGTCTACGACTTCCTGGCCAGTCTTGGAATACAGCATCTTGACGAATTCGCGGGTCAGCGGATCAAGGTCGCGGTTGGGGTTCTTGTTGATATACACATACAGGTAGCGTGAGAGCGGATACTCCCCGCTGGCGGCGTTTTCTGAAGTTGGTGCAATGAACTCACCGCCTTCTTCCGCGGCCAGCGGTATGGCGCGTACGCCGGGGGTGCGGTAGCCGATACCGGAATAGCCGATGCCATTAATGGACTCGGTCACCCCCTGTACCACCGAAGACGAGCCAGGCTGCTCGTTGATGCTGGACTTGAAGTCACCGCCACACAGCGCGTTATCCTTGAAAAAACCATAGGTGCCAGAGACAGCGTTGCGGCTGTAGAGCGCGAAGTCGCGGTTGGCCCAGGCACCGGTCAGGCCCAGCTGGCCCCAACGAGTGATGTCTTCAGGATGGCTGCAGCGGCGTGTCGCCGAGAAAATGGCATCGACCTGGGCAAGTGACAGGCCTTCGATTGGGTTGTCCTTGTTCACATAGACAGCCAGCGTGTCGACCGCTACCGGCAACGCGTAGGGGGGGTAGCCGTGGCGGTTCTCGAAGGTCTGAATCTCTGTATCGCGCATCTCTCTGCTCATCGGAGCCAGAGTGGCAGTGCCCTCCGTGATCGCTGGCGGAGCCGTGGATGATCCGGCACCCTGAATCTGCACATTGACGTTCGGATAGAATTTGTTGAATTCTTCCGCCCACAGGGTCATTAGATTGTTGAGCGTGTCGGACCCGATACTCGACAGGTTCCCGGACACACCGCCTACGCGCTCATAAGCGGGTAGAGCAGGATCGACATCGGCGGAACTGATCGTGCTGGTCATGCTGGCGACGGCGAAGGTCGCTGCTGCAAGTAGGCCTTGGAATTTCATGAATGTGCCCTGTGGTCAGGTGGGTGTCATTAGAAGGACTAAGCCCTCTTCACCCCACATGGTAGTCACGATATATGACAATAATATGACAGGTTGATGACTAATCTTCCAGCAGCATAACGGGACGATTCCACTATCGACTTCCAGTCCCAGGGTCTGCACAATCTCGTCCAACCCGGGCCGGAAACGGATTGATCTTGTGCAGCACAGTGTTCGTCGCGACCTCCTCACCCTGGGTATCGGAACCGGCCTTCTGGGAATAGTCGGTGCTCTGCTGGGGCACATTGCCATTACCTTGGCACTGGGCGCGCTCGTCTATCTCACCCTGCAAGGGCGGCGACTGCGGCGCCTGCAGCGCTGGCTAACCACCAGCGACGCGGAGCGTCCACCTGATATACCGGGTATATGGGGTGCAATTGCAGAGGAATTTTACCGGCAGAAGCGAGAACTGCGGCGAGAACAGCTGGCTCATGCCAACCTTGCCGCCCGGGTGCGTCAGATTACTGCAGCGCTGGAAGACGGCCTCATCCTGCTCGATCGCAGGCTACAACTGGACTGGTGGAACGACAGCGCAGCCAGATTGCTCAAACTCCGCAACAGCGACCGAGGCTCCAATATTACCAACCTGGTTCGCAATCCCCTGTTTACCGCCTACATCCAGCAGACGAGCTTCGATCAGCCGCTGGAACTCTACGCCCCCCAGGATGAAAAACGGACCTACCAGTATCTGGCCGGCCGCTATGGTCAGGGCGAGGTGGTACTGGTGGTGCGCGACATCACCCGCCTGCGCCTCCTGGAGGAGCTACGCAAGGTGTTTGTGGCCAATGTGTCCCACGAGTTGCGTACCCCTCTGACGGTCATGGTGGGCTATCTGGAAACCATGGCCGACCAGGGCGACCGGCTGCCAGAGGCATGGCGCAAGGTTCTGCCCCAGATGCAGCAGCAGGCGCGCCGCCTGACCTCGCTCACCGACGATCTGCTGACGCTGTCACAGCTCGAATCGACGCCACCTGCGGCCAAGCCGGATTCAATCGAACTTCACAGCCTGCTGCAGACGGTAGCCAGCCAGGCTCAGGATCTCTCCAAAGGCCAGCATGAGATCGTGGTCAACTGTCCGCCCGGCCTGGCTATCAGGGGTGTCAGCAAGGAGCTCTACAGCGCCTTCACCAACCTGGCCTTCAACGCCGTCCGGCACAACCCAAAGGGTTGCCGGGTGACGCTGAGCGGCAGGCAGGTAGAAGATGATGTTCTGGTGGAGGTCAGCGATGATGGCGTAGGCATAGACAGAAAACACCTGCCGCATCTGACCGAGCGCTTTTACCGGGTAGATGAAGCGCGCACCACGGCATCCGGCGGCTCAGGATTGGGGCTCGCCATCGTCAAACACGTGCTGGCGCGCCATCAGGGTCAGCTGGAGATAGACAGCAAGCCGGGCAAGGGCAGCACCTTCAGCTGCCGCTTCCCGGCCATTACCAACGGGGACTGACTTAGGCAGCGGCGTTCTGACCTCGCTCCGCGGCCTGGTTGATGGCGCCCAGAATCCCATCCAACGAGGCCTGGATGATATCCGGGCTGCGACTCACGCCGCAGCAGCGCTCGCCGTCGATATTAAGCTGGATATAGCACACCGCTTCTGCGTCTGCACTCTGACCCAGCGCGTGCTCGCTATACTCCACCAGCACGATATGGCGGCCGGTAAAGCGCTGCATCGCATCGACAAAAGACGCCACCACCCCATTGCCGGTGCCGCTGAGCGCGCTACGACCACCGTCCTCCAACAGCTCCGCACGCAGCTGGTCGACATTATCGGCACGACTGACCTGATAATCTCCCAAGCGCCAGCGGCCGCCACCGGACAGGTAGGTACGCTGAAAGAGTTCGTGAATGGCCTCCGGCGACAGCTCCGACTCCTGCTCTTCAGCGTAGGCCTGCACTACCGGGCTGAAATCGATCTGCAGCCAGCGCGGCAGGGCGTAGCCGTAGTTGCTCTCTAGCACGTAGGCAACACCACCCTTGCCGGACTGGCTGTTGATGCGGATCACCTCTTGGTAAGAGCGGCCGATGTCCGCCGGGTCTATGGGCAGATAGGCCACCTGCCAGGGAGCGCGCTGATCGCGTTTCGCCAGACACTTTTTGATCGCATCCTGGTGGCTGCCCGAAAAGGCGGTAAACACCAGTTCACCCGCGTAGGGATGGCGGGGGTGAATA
>Ga0075467_10004256_pt1 | contig 10676 bp, 6 predicted proteins | sample DEB08_DNA_9_FD_75067 | JGI IMG/M metagenome (GOLD analysis project Ga0075467, IMG submission 75067) | Aqueous microbial communities from the Delaware River and Bay under freshwater to marine salinity gradient to study organic matter... | ecosystem: Environmental > Aquatic > Marine > Coastal ...
ACTCCAGAGATCGCAAGACACAAAGCATTTTCGCTCGCCTCCTTTTTCACTACAACCAGTTTCACACATGATTTGTGCGGCCGCCTGGAAGATAACCGCAGATTGCGAGCCGACTCCACTGCTGGGCCTGACGCGGAGAAACGGCAAGCCTGACCAAGGCACCCATGTGATGCGATGCTAAGCTGTGCCTACGCAGCGAGCACATCAGCATGCTGCAACAACTGGAGCATCCGTGCGCAGCGTCGACGACAACGAGAACCTGGCCCGTTGAGAAGCTTCGTCCCACATGATGCGGTCAGGCCGATGCAGCTACCATGGCACGCAACTTCTGCCTCAACACTTCGGGAAGGCCAACCGACGACTTCTTATCATCCAGAAGTTGGCGTGCCATGCCGGGGCCCTGCGCCGTCTTCGCAAACGACTCGATGGCCGTCACTGCTGCGATGACCGACATGCTAAGCTTGGCAGCCTCCATCACTCCGTCGGTCTCGCTCAGTGTGGCGTTCTCCGCCACCGCCATCTCCGACAACTCGAAGACCTCCTTGACCTCGGAGACGAGGCTTCCTATGGCCTCGATGAGGCTCCCGACGACTTGCACAGGGGCCGCCAAGAGCTGTTTCTTCGCCAAGGTGCTGTTGTACTTGGTGGCGGTGATGATGTGGGCATAGGCAGGGGTCTTGTTCCGCAGCTCCTGCGCCTTCTCCGCGACCACTTGCAGGGCCAACCGCAAGGCCTTCTGCATCGCCGTGGGCAGCCAGGTGGCATTGACGAAGTTGATGATGTGGTCCATGTTCGCGACGGGGTACAACAAGGGTGCCTCAGGGGCACATTCGAGAGCAAGGTCTCTGGTCTGAGGCCAGGTAAGAGTCGTGGCAGCCAGCACCCATTGAAAGCAAGTCGCCAGAGTGGGGGCGACTCGCAAGGTCTCCATGCCCTTCTCCTTGGTGGCCAGGATGACAGTGGAGGTCTCCTGCAGCATCTGCGTGGTCATGCTGCAAGCAAGCTGCAGCACACAAGCCACCAAGTCGTAGGCTCGCAAGCAAGGTGCCATAGCGGTTGCTGGCATGGGACCACCGGCCACGAGAACCTTCGAGAAGATCGTCTTCTCGTAGCAACAGTCCAGCACCTCGAGCAATGGCACCAAGGCCGTGTGCGAGGGGAACTGCAAGCCATCCAGGAAGTTGGCCACCTCCACCGTTTTGCACGTCAGCAAGTCGACCGAGTTGCCGAGGGAGCCGATGAGGGGCATGGGCACAAACTTCTGCAGTTCTTGCAGTGGCTCGTCGTGGCTCTCGCTCTTCATCAGTTGCTCTTCGCCCGGCACACACTCGAGGGAAGAGGCGACCTTGTCCAACACGTTCTGCACAATGCCCTCCACGTGGTCGTAGAGGTACAGCTTCAGCACATTCTGCACGCCGCGACCCTTCTTCCAAGAGTCGAAGAAGGGGGCTGAAACAGTATCGGCATATGGTGCCAAGCTCGCGTCCTCGTTGCCAGAGGAGCCGGTGCCACAGGTCACAGGTGTCGCCATCGAGATGGCGGCCGTGGCGCAGTACTCGAGCTCGCTGACCTCCACCCTCAGCCTCGCCAGCTCGATGATCTTCCCGAAGAAGCCTTTCTGCTTGCCCGAGAGTTGCCCCAGCATCGCTCGAACTCCTTCGTCGCCAGGCTGCCACGTCTCCTTGAGCAGCTCGAGGACCACCACACTCTCGGCCCACAAGCATTGACGAAGCTGGATTTGATCGCAGACCCTCTCCAGCTCGACGCGCAGGTCCTCGGAGATGAGACGCATGGTCGGCGACTTGGCCACCAACTTCTCGAGGGTGCCCTCGCGAAACTTCGCCAGGGTGTTGCAGAGCTTCAGCATGATGTCCTCGGAGCCCGAATCATCCTGGAGGTCGGGCAGCTTCAGCGAGCTAGGGGGCCATGTGTCACCGCCAGCGTTGCAGAAGACCTCCTCCCACTCCTTCCAGACTTTGGCGAGTGCCTCGAAGCACTTGCCCACCCGCGCCGCATCGTAGATCGCCAGTATCCTGGGGATGTGCTCCACCATGTCGCAGAGAGTTTCCATCTCCTCGGCAAGTTTCCTGGCCGATGCTGCCTCGATGGCCTCCCGCAGCTTCACCACGGCCTCTGACAAGATGCGCACCAAGTCGGAGGGATTGCTGTCAAGCACACAGGAGTCCTCCGCGACATGGATGCCATGCTTGTCGTGCTCGACGCCGACGCCGAGGATGTTCTCACCTGCAACCAGCATGTCGGACTCGCACTGTGCATCGAGCTCGCCGACAGCAAACACCTCCTTCGCATCCACCATCACTGCTGCCCCCAAGCCAACCTTGAAGCCCTCCTTCAATCGGCGAGCATGTGGGCTCGACTCGAGAACCTCGATCGCCTTGAGCAACTCGTCCGGGCCAACGGAGTCCTTCTGCAAGGCAGCATGGCACACCACAGAGGTAGCCTCCAGGACAGGCCGAGTGCTCTGCACCTCGGGAAGCTCCGAGGACACCTTGGAGGCGAAGGCGCAGTACTCCTTGACCAGGGCAGCAAGGCACTGCTTCCTCGTAGCCCAATCTTGCTGGGTCTGGGTACTTGAGGTCTCCACGAGAAGGTTCTCCTTCAAGTTATCGTAGATGATGGAGGTCAAGCAGTCCACCACCACGCGGTCAGGGGCACAGCAGTTATCCCAGGTCTCCTTGTAGTTGTAAGCCAAGCGCCCCTGGAAGCACTGCAGGGCCTTCGTCGGGTCGGACTTCGCCACCTGGAAGAAGGATGCCTTCACGTCGCAGCTGCCGATCCAAGGCCCCAACTCCTGGCCCATGGCAGCCAAGAACTTGACGAGCTGAGCGAGCGAGGAGGTCGCACTCATCTGGGCCAGCAAGGACACCTTCGGGTTCTTGCGGTACTCCCGATAGGGCCTCATGAGCCTCTTCGCCGCCGAGGTGGCCTCGATAAATTGATCCACCTTGTCCATCAAACCCTTGTCGTTGAGGACCGCGGGGCTCTCCACCAGCTCTTGCCTCAACTTGAGGAGCTTCACGAGCACTGGTGAGAAATCTCTCTCTTTGGTTTTCGGCTCGAACTGGGTGTTCAGCTCGAACAGGAGGAGCTTCGCCGAGGTGCTGATGTTCGTGAAGGTCTTGGTGAAGTTCGCCTCGGCTACCGAGGTGCTCGCTGGGGGGGGCTGCGCCGAGGCAGCACCAGACGAAGACTCCTGGGCCTGGGCAGCACCTGTCGAGACCTCGGGCGCGATGTCGGTGCCCAGGCTGTTCCACCAGGCGACGAAGTCAGGGGAGGCTGTCCAGGCAGGCATGATGGGCCACACATGGTTGGCCTGTGCTGTCGTCACGAAGCGAGCCCCCTCAGTTGGTGCAGGAGGTTCGCTGGGCAAGGTCCGAGGGACCAAGGCCATCATCTTCGGCCCCTGTGCTGAACTCTGCCCAGCCATGGGCACGAAGACTTGCTGGGCTGGTGGCACAGCCTGGCTCCCCACTTCGGCGACCGCAGCCAGAGGGTATGGCACCCCTGCCAGGGCGAAGGCGATCTTGAGGGTGTTGAGCCGGGCCTCGAGGGCGCTTCGAGCCACACGGTTCACCCCCTCGGACTTCAAGGTGAGGTAGGCTAAGGCGACCCCCAGGTACTCCGTGCGATGTGTTTTCAGCCATCGGCCGAACAAGCCCAGCGTCATGCTGCCCTTGAAGTAGATCTTGTATATCCCAGCGCAATCCTTACACCACTCGCCCCTGCCATCTCCATAGAGCCAGGAGAAGCCCACGTCGGGGGTCAGGAAGCTTCTGTCGACGCCAGAGACTCTGAAGCAGCCTAGGCACGCCTTCGCCTCGCCGTCGGCCGGCGTGTCGGCGTCGAATTCATCATCGTCGCTGAGGTCCAACCGAGAGGTGCTGCCACGGCTGTCGCGCTGCTCTTCCTTCACTCGTCTCGGCTCCGGACTCGCCGAACGACTTCGGCCAGCGATGCGAGGATTCTTCGCACCAGAGGGTGGGCTGCATTGCTCCGCTCGCTTTCGCTTGAAAGCTACGCGGGGATTCCGACCTCGCCCTGCACCTGACGAGGGGTCGTCATGCTCCTGCTCGGTCTTGGCCTCCACTGCTGCAGACGCCGATGCTGCCGACGCCGATGCTGCCGACGCCGCCGATGCTGCCGAGACTCGCCTGAGCTTCGAGCGAAGGTCTGCCGTGGAGCAGCGGCTGACCGCTGATGCTGTCTCCTCGGCCTCGGCATCCTGAGACATGCCGGATGCCGAGGCAGCCTTCGACACTGGCCCACATGCCAGCTTGGAAGCCGAAAAGGCTGGAAGCCAAAATGGCTGCAATGAGGAGAGGGCTTGACTGCCTGCCAGCCCCTCTGCCCTGACTGCCCACCTGCCCTGGCTGAAATCGAAATGTGGACCCCCCTGACTGCCTGACTGTCCCCGCATTGGCCAACCCGGGGTTGCCCTCAACCTTAAGGGGGGTCTAAGGTTGATCTGCCTAAAGGGGGTCGTAAGGTTGATACGAAATCAGGGTCGCCCAAATCAACCTTAAGGGGGGTCTAAGGTTGATCTGCCTAAAGGGGGTCGTAAGGTTGATACGAAACCAGGGTCGCCCAAATCAACCTTAAGGGGGGTCTAAGGTTGAGGCTACCCCACAGGTTGGCCAATTTCCCTCAACCTAAAGGGGGTCTTAAGGTTGAGGAGATTTCTAGATTCGAAATGTACTCCTGGAACCATGTAAATTGATGTTTGGGGTTCCTGGGGTTGATTATCTGGATTCGAAATGTACCCCTCGAACCCGCCACATCTCCTGTCTGGAAACGAAATGTACCCTTCGATCCTAGCAGGCTGTGAATTCCACATTCGAAATGTACCCCTCGAGCCTGCCACATCTCCTGTCTGGAAAAAGAAATGTACCCTTCCATCCTGACAGGTCGTCCCTACAAGGGTCCCTGAACATGTCTGGGAGGAGCGCACAAGGATATGGAACCAGTGCAATAAAAACCAGAGCGAAACCATAGTTTGTTAATGAAACAATTGTATGCGTGTGGTCTAAAACGTGAAAGCTGCAAAGGGACTGTAATTATATATTAGTTCCTTTGCACTCTACAGTTTTACAACATATAATATGTTGTAAAACTGTAAAGTGCAAAGGAACTAGTAACATATAGTCACAGACATACTGTTTACATTTACTATGGTTTCGCTCTGGTTTTTGAATGAACTTTTCCTTGAGTTTTATATATTTGTTCTTGATCCATTTCATTCCAAAGTGCATCAGAGAGGAGGGGCCCGGGTTAAAGAGGGGCCCCAGGGGCCCCGAGGCAGACCACCCAACGGGTCCCCATCCAGGCAGGCACCAGGGCAGTCCCAGGCAGAGACCGGTGCACCAGACCCCCACACCCAAGCCCCCTTCCCTGTAACCAGCTTGAGTTGAAGGATGCCTGCCTGTGCTTCCTGGGCACATCGCAAACCTGCCTTCTCTCGTGTTGCCTCGCAACTCATGATCTAAGCAAGCCCTCGACATGTTCCTTGGCATCCTTCAATTCAAGCCTGTGAGAAACAACAACAGCAACATCGTATTTTCCGCTTTGTTCACGGCTCCTGCAATTCTGGACGCGGTCCGTCCCGAGACCACAAGCTACGGTGTTGTGCACCTATCGCCAGCCGCTGCTCTCGCGTCTGGGCCGCGCATGGCTCGCCCAGTGCCAGCCATCGAGCCAATCGCATGTGCTCGACGGGATTGTGGCGCACACTGACCTTGATCGCGCAGCGAGGGTGTAGGTGACAGCTCGCACATACTGTGTTGCCATCCCTGTAGTTGCAGATGAGTCCCAGGGTGAGCACTCCTTGAAACCTCGGCAGGGAAGAGCGCACGTAGCCGAAGGTGCTGATGGTCAGGCTGCCATCACCGCTAGTCTCCCGGACCTCGTGGTTAGAATGCCCAGAGGATGAGGCTGGAGCATTCGATGAAGAAGCTTCACCTGCAACTGCACCCGCCAGAACAGCTGCTGCCTGGTCGATCACAGCTACCACCCCTGCATCTGCCGCATCTGCCACAGCCTCTGCGTCGTCGCTCGCACTGGCTGTTGGTGCCGAGGGCTCTGGGGCAGCCTCGATGGCCGAAGGCCCACCGAGCACAGATTCATCATCAACATCATCAACCTCTGCTTCGACAGCTGCAGCCTCCTCCTCCTCCTGCCCTTCTCCGAGGGCTTCTGCTAATTCCGCAAGCACGTCGAGATCGAGTGCGTCGCTGCCAAATGCTACATCCTGGAGCACCGCAAAGGCACCAACACCCAGCGAAGAGGAGCCATCCTCTTCGGCCGCAGCTTCAGCCACTGCATCGTCCAAAGGGGCACCCCCGTCTGGGCCAGGCTCGGCAGCAGCTGGCTGTGCAGGCCTCGCCATCGGCCTCGGCCTTCCAAGCCTCTGCAGCAACACCAAGGCTTCGTTCACCGACTTAGAAGGGCCAGCAGCTGGAGCATCAAGTTGTCTAGGCTCCCCATGCCCATCAACCACCAATCTCAGCAAGGAGCCGCGATCTTGCTTGATCTTGTGCTGCAGTGGTGTGAGCACCCATGGCCCACCGCTCACGTTGCAAAGCCGCACGCAGAGCTCGTCGGAGGTCTCGATGGCCAGGCCCATGATGGGATCTGCGATGCCGAAGCACAAGCGAGAGGGCTCGCTCTGCAGCTGCAGCTCGTAGGGGGGCTCGCCAGCGGTGTTGCTGAACCCGTCGCCTGCAGCAAGCTGGTCCACCTTGGCAGCACGAATGAAAACCTGGACCTTCGGGGAGAACACTGGCAAGCCCAAGAGCACCCATGTGTGCCATGACTTGTTGGCTGCCTCGTGCGAGATCCGCATAAGGTGGCAAGCTGACTTGGCGACAACCTTCCCCAAGGAATCGACGTACTTGCTCACAGCTGCCCGAAGCTGCTCGTGTGATCGCAAGATCCCCTTGGCCGAAAGGCCCACTGCGCACACGTTGTGCAGATTGCAACCGCACCCCCACATGTTCTTGGCTGTGACGTTGGCGACATCTGGGACACTCTCGACGGTGAAGGGGGTGGCATCCCTGGCTAAGGCAACCAGGGCAGAGCTGCTAGAAGCATGCTCAGAGCGATACTCGGCCAAGACATTATCCGCGACGGGGGCCCTCACAGCCGACCCAGGGCTCTGAAGCACCGCAGGCCACACCGCCTCGCACTCAGGCTCGGCAGCAGCAGCATCATCCCCCTGGCCAGCAGCCGGATCAGCCACAGCAGCAGCATTTGCTGCTTGACCCCTCTGTTGAGCAACTCGCAGCCTGCCTCGCTTCACATCGAAGAGCACCCTCCACCTGGCTCGCAAGTCGGCGCTCTCGTCGTAGTCCTTCACTGCAGACTCCCTGAGGGACTTCACCTCCGCAACAGGCAAGCTCGCCCCGACAGCTCGCCGCCTCTGAGCCAAGCGAAAGTTGATGAACATGACTTTCGGGTTGCCACCGCCAATCTGATCGAGCATCGCCGGCTCCGGATCGGGCACAACTGGGCCAGCTGCTGCTGCCTCGGCATCTTCAGTCAGAGCTAAGAGGTCGGCCCCAGGCAAACGACCCAAACATGGGCCAGTGCCAGGGTGCTGTGCTGGCTGCCTCCGCAAGGGTAAGGAAACATCAACTCTCCCCTTTTGCAGGTGTGCTGCCTGAGTATGTCGGCAGACCATCCGATGTGCAATAGGGGCATGGCTGATGCCAGTGGTGCTGGAGTAGACGTCGTCCTTCACAAGCTTGTGCTCGCACTCCACTGGCGAAGTCGAGAACTTCAGGAGCGACTGCCATAGTAGGAGGGCTCGGCGACACCGGTCCGATCGAAGATCCTCTGCTGTTGGGAATCGCGTTCGGAAGCTCCGACCAAATGCAGAGAGGCAGCATGGCTCTGCCTCCAAGAAGGCCTGGATGGTTTGCGCCTTCACGTCCTCAGGGATACCAGTGGAGATCAAATGCTGTAGACGATATGGCCAGCAAGCGAATCGACATTCTGCCTTCAACCAGAGAGCGCAGTAGATCTGTAGCACTGTGGACCTCGCAAAGGTCATCACAGTCGCGAGGTCTGCCTGCTGTGCACGAAGCCACCACAGCAGTCGCCATTGGCCTTGCTCCTCCAAGCTCCAAGTGCCTAGCAGTTTGAAGAGTCGTCCTATGGTTGCTGCCACTGCTGAGAACCGAGGGTCTGCGATGCCCGAGAGACTCAGCTTCTCGATGCCTCGGCTCGGGGCACCAATCACTGCCCAAGCCAATCGGTCCACCACGCTCGCCGAGATCAAGATCACTCCGAGTTGCCATGATCTGTCAGGCGATTGGAAGAACGAAGAGACCCGCAACACTCTGGAGCCCTCTTTCGCATTATGGAAGGCCCGGGAGTCCTCCCCTCGCAGCATCGCCTCTTGGGCTGCCTCCTGGTACTTCTTGACCTTCGCCTCCGTGATGTTCATATCAGCGCTCAGCCCTGACAAGGCCGATGGCAGGATGTTGCCCATGAGGGTGCCCAAGACCATGCGCTTGAGGCAGCTCAGCACCCCAGTCCACCTGCTCAAAGTGGCCACCTCCCACCTCCTGCGAGTAAGCACAGCCAAGAGGGGACCGACGATGGAGCTGACGACCTTGTCCTCATCGATGCGCTGTCGCTGAGTGTCACGCCATTGCGTCACATAGTAGACCCACTTCTGCGTATGAGGGTCGTAGTGACACTTCTCAGTCATGACCCGGAGGTCGGCCTCTAGGTTTTTCCGGCGACGAGCATCCCCCCGACGCAGCAGTGATGAATCCCCATCCATGCCGAACACGCCGGTGATCATGTTGTATAACTCGTCTTGCGCAGGAGCCCCTCCACGTCTCCATCGGACGACGAAGGAAGCGCGGACCTTCTTCCGAATCGCACTCTCCAAGCCGCTACAGGACGCATCTCGAGACACGATTCTGCTGAGGGAGTACAGCATCGGCGTCAGCGAAACCAGACTTAGGCATGCAGACTTCACGATGTGCAATTGGTGGGTCAAGCAGCGCTCTCCGTGAAGCATTAGCCCTGGAATGTTGAAGCTCTCACAGTGGCTGACCAGATGCCCATATGCAGCTACATTCGAAGTCGCGAAGTCGAACCCCAAACAGATGATCGTTGCGAACGCCCCTTGGCTAAACGTGCGCATGGACTCCACATCCATCATGTTGAAGGGGAAGGCAGTACTCAAGCCATGTAGCAGGAACTTGTGCTTGGTCTCTGCCAAGAACAGAGGGGCACACACCCAAGGCTGCCATTGCCACACCTCACGAGAAGCGCCATCGACGAGCACTGAAAACAAGGCAGCGAGCATGACCATGACCTGCACATCCTTAGGAGCATCCGAGCGCAGCGTCGACGACAACGAGCGAGCCCGTTGAGAAGCTTCGTCCCACATGCCAGTGAACCCCCTGAGGCACTCGAAGTCCTGCCGCTCGGCTTGCTGAGCAGCTGCCGCATCAAGCCACCTTCCGAGCCCCAGCCGCTGCCTGCCGAGGATGGTCCTGGCCACCAACGCGACCGAGACATTCTGCAGATTGCGAGCCGACTCCACTGCTGGGCCTGACCCCTTCAGACGCGGAGAAACGGCAAGCCTGACCAAGGCACCCATGTGATGCGACAGTGCCTGCTGCATCGTCGGGGCCCGCACGCCCAGCAGAGCTCCTGTGCCTGGCACGAGAAGAGCACACGACTGAGCAGCAGTACGCGTCGGTGGCTCCGGCGCTGCACGCCGCACAGCCAGAGCAGCCGCACGCCGCTCGCGCGCATGCCTGGCCTGCCCTTGCCGACGAGCTCGGGCCGCGTCCTCGGCCTCGTCGTCAGCAGGCAGCGGCAGAGCCACCAATGCCAGCCGCCATGCCTCGCCCATCCTTGCAAGTGCTCGAGAGGAAAATGGCTACGGCACCGGTTAATTTATACTAGTAGTGAGAACGACGAAACACTGTGACTGAGGTACTGCACGGGACACACCAGAACTCCATCAACTGTGTGCTGCCCTAACAACATCGAAGGCATGTACCAAACACCGCCTCGCTTGCCTTACACATCTTTCGCACCTGGTGTGTTTGTTGAAGTTCCACTGCATGCAAACGATCGTGACCAAATTGATTTGTTCATCACAACTGTGTACGCGATTGCTGGCAGCAATGAGATGGTCACCAAGGTGTTGCAATCGCACACCATGTTGGTTGACAACAAATAAAAATAGTTGTTTTTATGGTCTACCGCTCTACCGGACAGAACAGGGGGCAGGCCGCACCACAAGGAGAACCCAAAGGAAACAAGCAAGGCCGAAGGCACCACGAGGGTTCCCGACCGATCCGCCTCAAGCAACAGCGGAAAGGAAGCACACAAGCAAGCAGCGGCACCCGAGGACGAACCTGCCCCAAGCAGCCGCGAAGACACCATCCTAAATTCACAAAAAAACTGCTTATCAGTATTTTGACATTTCCGGTTTTCCGACCTCCTCTAGAAACAGGGAGAACTTGGACTCCAACTCAAAGGTCTTCTCGTCAACCCCCGGCGGATTCAGGTTCTGCAACGCGGAAAACGCAGTGCACGGAGGGGAGCATACTAGTAGTTCAGCCCCCTCTTCTCAACGTAGCATACGTGCCCGGATCTGCTGTCTCCTGTCCTGTAGGTCCCACTTC
>Ga0075467_10004258_pt1 | contig 10676 bp, 14 predicted proteins | sample DEB08_DNA_9_FD_75067 | JGI IMG/M metagenome (GOLD analysis project Ga0075467, IMG submission 75067) | Aqueous microbial communities from the Delaware River and Bay under freshwater to marine salinity gradient to study organic matter... | ecosystem: Environmental > Aquatic > Marine > Coastal ...
CCCAAAACCCCAAAACCCCAAAACCCCAAAACCCCGATTCAGAACTTGCTGCATTAGTTTGTAGATAATTTAATTTTTAATACTTAAATGAAAGGCACCAAGTCACCGGCCTCGTCGAAGAAGAAAGTAACATCGACGTGGGGAACTGCACCCCGCTCGGCAAAGTCGTCGAGATCGCCCGCACGAAGGCAATTACAGAAGGTAGAGGAGAGTGAGGAAGCGGTTTCCATGCACAGAATGGTCGACCCAAACATCGAAGTGAAAAGCATCTTGAAGCCGCCAACCTCACAATACACGGGTAGCAAAAGTATTCCGATTGGCTAAGGGTACCGCATCCCGTCCTAGTCGTAGAAAATTTTAAAGGCTGGCGGTAAAACAGATGACCCGACATATAACCAGATCAAACCATTCATAATGTACCCTGTGGAGCCGGGTAAAACATTTGCACAGCAAAAGAAAGACGCAAACAAGGATAAGCTGGCTGAAATAATGGATGTTCCTACTGTTGCGATCGGAGAAGGAGCTCACACCTTGATCGTTGATAATAAATTCGAGCAATACCTACAAGGTCAGAAGAAGGTGGCTTACCAGATGGGTGAGCAAATGAGAGCAATCAAAAACTTGTAGAGCTCGCTGAACGAACGAATCAGCCTATATGAAGCAAAGGATGAAAAGATTTGGAAGTTGAGCTCCACTATCGCGAGTATTGCAGTTCACTTTGGTATTCAGAACCTGAAGAACTTGAAGCCAGATGCTTCGCTGGACTACCTCTATATTGCGAAGAGGTAGAGTGAGCCGCTGCCGGACTCGGAGTGGGTCGAGAAACGCGACTGGTAAGAAATTCGAAGAGACTTGCACAAAAACTTAGCACTTTATCATTAAGCAAAACAAGACTGGCCGAAAGCATTCGACTCGCTCCGTTAAGCTAGCGTCCACGAGCGCGTGCTTGGCGACAACACGGCCAACTCGAGCTTAACATGCGCGGTGCTCTTAACTAAGATGAACAGGTTCGCTGAGAGTATCGACTATTCGTAACAAAGTGCCAATGAAATTGAAAAGTTGCTTTCGATTAATGGGACCAAGCCACTGTCCGAGTACAAGTACAACGGCAAAAACCGTGACGTGATGCTCGAGAAAGACAAGCAGTTCACCACGTATGCAATTTCTAATCACCTGATTGCCAAGTCACTAATGAACTTGAAGTACTACAGAGAAGCTAAGTAGTTTTTGATGAAAGCCAGCACCGTGGTCTCCAAATTACTCCATGATCGGAAACCTGACCTACAGTTAGCCATCGGCAATGACTTAGCATCACTTTAGAAAATTATGAGGGTTTACGCGGATCAAAACAAAGCGCTGAGTAATCAAGAGATCTAGAGTAGCTTGCTGACTATTAAGACTGATTTGGCCACTAGGGCTTTGTCAAGCTAAGGTGACAAGATAGAGCAGAGGTTCTTACTGACAAACATCGTGGACAACGAAAATAAAGAGAAAAACAAGGATGCTAAGGTAAATGCTCTGTTGCTCGAGAAGGACAAAGAAGCACTGATTGCTCACTAGAACTTTTTAAAGCAATAGAACATGTCGTCTGAAGAATAGCAGCTGCTATTTGCTGAGTTGTAGCAAAAGAAAAGAGACTTAAATGTTGATGTGACGAAGAAGATCGCTGCGGGGCTCAAAGGCTTCCGCAATCAGAAAGGCGAAGGACTCCAGTAGAGCAAAAAGACGCGCGAACGACTGGAGAAGATGAAAGAAGATCGCAGAAATGTCAAGCAAGCCTCGTTAAACTTGGCACGGGCAGGTGCTGAAGCTGACAAGAAAGGCTTGAAGTATTCGTCTGAAAAAGGAACAAAGAACTATTTGCACTAGAGGAAGCAGTAAATCAGGAAGTTGAATAAGGATTTGGGGTATTCTGAGAGTGATGCTGGGGAAAGCTCATTTGATGAAGATGAGGCTGGCAGCCGGCCGCTACGGTCACGAAACAGATAAATAATTTAATCTCACTCTAACGATGATTTCGGCGTCGCCATCAAGCTACCACTCATCTAACCATTGACGCGTGATGCTCTAGCACTTGCTCAAACAGGGTTGCGTCGCCAAAACAGTCAAACTCCGAAAGAAAAGCAGATAACGACCGGCTCTGGCTAAAAGATCAATCGAGTTGATCCTGCGACTGCCTAACTTCTAAAGACTGTGTCGAAGTCGATTAAGCTGCCGAAGCCTAGATCTGTCAAGAAGGGACTTTACGAATAGGATAATTCAGACGATGGAAGTCAACGAAGCAGGCACGAAGACAGCGACTACAACGACAACATAGTTGACGACCTTGACATGCACCTCGCCAAGGCTGCACAAGATGCTGGCAGGGAGGGTAGCGACAATCACAGTGGGAGTGACAAGATGGATTTGCGAGAGAAGAAAACAAAGATGCCATATGGTAATTTGAAGAGTGAAGAGATAGATGAGGAGAATAAGGAAGCAGACCAGCTGTCACTCAAATCGAAGACATCACTACAAGACGACTTCCCTCAAGTTGAACAAGTCTTAAACGAAGAAGAACTGAGACCCAAAAAGGGAGCCAAGCAGGACAAGAAGCTTAAGTCTAGTTTTAAGAATTAGCGACCAGTTGAGATCGGTACGAAGAAAACAGTCAAGATTGCGTCTTCAAGAAATGCGTCTGCGCCCGATCCAAGAAGTCCTGCGGTACCCTAACGGAAGAAAGAGACACCAACTGTGTCGAAAGATAAGCCCAGAGTAAACAAATTTGGGCCGAGAAACAAAAAGTCGCCCGAGCCTGACCCTGCTCCCGCCCCCTTGAAACGACAACGGACACCACCACTGAATAAAGAAGTTTAAGAGATGAAGAAAGCGAAGCGGCAGGGTAAGTAGCCAAGCAAACCTCCGAACCAGAAGAACAAAAAAGTTGGCCTACTTCAATAGTTGAAAAAAGAGACCGCCGCTGAAGAAAGACAGAATTAGAAGGATGATATGAAAAAGAGAAGGATTGAAGGTCTGCCCTCCGACCCTGACTCGCCAAGGTCACCAGCGTTGAGCTACAACTCAAACGGGCTGAAGATGAAGAGATACATCGATGAACAACGACTGAAGGAGCTTTCCAGGCCACGGGAAAAGAAACAGCCGAACCCAAATGCGGTCCCCCCTCGCAATAGAGAGGAGCAACGACGAAAGCGGGAGCTACTCGAAAACAAGAAGAAAGTCCTCGCAAAGTTCAACTTTGCTGACTTCGTAGATCGTGACAATGATTAAGATTGGGATCAGATGGCTTTGAAGCCCGCTTGGGATGATCGACCGCCGGAGCAGCCGCAGGATAAGACGAAAGAAGAACGAAGAGCGGATAGGAAGTCTAGTAAGATGTAGCCCTCGAGTTAGTAATACAGATCGCCAGCTGTAAAGTCAGGTCTTCCAAAGCTGCAGGAATACAATGATAGTCCTCCCAGTCACAAAGCTAGCGGCGCTGTGAGTAAAAGTCAAAGCCGGAGAGGAAGTGCTTAGTCTCCAGCGCATCGGCGAGTCGCTTCCAACAACCCTTTGTCTCCTTCAAGCCGCAAAAGCGGTTTAATGCCAGGAAGCAAAGTGAAACTTGGCACCTTCTTGTCCTCTGCGGCACAGTCTCCGGCTGCATTTAACGTGTCAGAGAGCGAGAAGAATCCGAGTGACCTCTTTAGTCATCGCACCGCGGGGGAAGAGAAACAAGATTCATCAAATAGAGGAGGAATTTCGATTCCAAACATAATCGAAACAACACAGCTTGGCAAGCCTCAAACAGCCGCCGACAGGGTCAAAGAGCGACAAAATTCCCGTCAAGCTCGCATCAGTGCTCGATCCAAGCAAGCCCGTGACTCGTCTCCAAACAGTCCATCATATAAACCATCAAAAGCATCCACTTACGAGCCATCAAGTCCCAATCAGTAGCATTCTAACTACAGTCAGAGCTAGAATCTCTTCAAAGGCAAGCCACGTGTCCCACCCACCTCCAAGAAATCCGTCATGTCTGGCTTCAGTACAGGCTTGGCAACGAAAGTGTCGGTGATTGGAGGTAGGCAAACCCTGGCGAGTAAGTTTGGAAATCAGTCTTTCATAATGGGCAACGCGAGTTTCAACAGCGGAGGACCTGCTTACAACATCAGAGCACTTAGAGATATGGAAGAGCAATCTTCGACCAAAATCCAAGCTCTTGCCCGCTCCTACTTCACCCGCAAGTGGTACGTGAACTACACGGTGAGGAAGCGATTATCGGTGCCGTTCTCGGGTCTCGAGTTCGCCGGCAATCCCTTCTTGAGATAATTCAATCGTGTCGCCCAGAACTTGCACGGGCTCGCGATGACACCGATCGCGGAAGTTGTAAAGATGTAGGAGAGTGCCTAAGACCGTACTAATCTAATCTAGAAGCAGGTCAAGGCGAAGCGTGGGTTTTCAAACCAATCGTACAAGGCAGCAACTAACCTGACTATTGACCCGCTTGGTGAACAGAAGCGCCGTGAATAGGAACGAACTTAGATGTCTCCAGACTCGAAGAGCCCAAACCGGCTAAAGAAGGATCCAGCATTGAGAGTGACAAAAGATGCAACCCCAAATTAGCTGTTGAACAACTTGAAGGATGATTTCTTGGATAAGGGTCTCGATGCTTACAATTAGTTCAAGAGACTAGGAGTTGGCGTTGAGTTCAATGATGAGGGATAGCCTTACTTGCAAGGAGGTATCGCGCACAAGATGATTGAGGAGCAGAGGAAGTATAAGGAAGATTAAGCTGGAAATCTCACAGTAGCGGGTCTTTGGAATGGGCCAGAGGGTCAGAAAGAGGAGGACGAACGGGGCAATGTGGACCCGAGTCGAGTACTCGTCGGAGAACTCAATCAGTACCTAGAGAAGATTGAGAAGGACAAGTTGGCCAAGAGAGGAGATTTCACAGGCGCTGCATCAAATAAAAGTCTCGCTTCAAGAACTCACAAGATCAGGATGAATGATGGAGGAGGAGGCCCTGGTGACAGTGGTGACTCCTCTGGCTCAGACAAGTCGTCTGGCGATGGGGGCAAAGGGGACAAGAACCGAGACACTAATGACTCAGACGAATCCGATGTGCCGCAAGGGGAGAACTCATAAGACATTGAAAGGTTCCTTAAGGAGAGAAAGAACCCGAACTACATGAAGAACAAGTTCCGAGTGCCCGGCTACCAGAACTACTCCCGTGAGCCGATTGTGTTCTACAAGTCGCTGGGCTCGGACAACGCCGTCAAATGGACGATCGTGGTCGGCGCGGCTTTCGAGCGGGAAAAGGACTTCAAGCAGTTCATCCCTGTCAAGATACTTGGACAACCGCTTAGGTCACGCAGTACTATTGTCTCCTACATCATGAACTTGGAGATGCTGAATATCTCGAAGGACAAAGTTAAGAGCTACAGGTTTGAGACAATCTGGCCTTTCATCCTCTACTTGTTCAACAACTGGGTGAAGCACCAGGTGATGCTGATGGGCATCTAGCGTGTACTACCCGGTCTAGCCGAGCGTCTGCCTAAGCAAGAGTACACGATTTATGAGTGTAACGATGAGTTGAAGGAAGACTTTGCCGCGCTGGAAGACGTCGCATACTAAGACATGCTCAACTTTTCAAGTGAAATCGAATTTGATGAGCGGTTCGAAGAGGAGTAAGTTCACAACAAAGGAAATGAAAATGAAAATTTAATCGACAAGTCGGCGCCGGAAGGTTTCCGCCCGACCGCCAAGCAGACTCGAAAAGCTAACCGGAAGAAACTGTTTGAAAAGTATTAGAACAGTGTCAATGAGGCGCTGGCGTTGCAGGAGAAGCAGTACGCTCATGAGAAGAATCGGAAAGAAGTAATGTTCAGCAAGGAAGTAGAACAGCTCTCTTTAGCCCAAGGCAACTACAAACATCTGAAGAGCCGAATAATGAAGGATATTGGCAAGAACATACAGCTCAACATTAGAAATCATGACAAGTTCAAGGAATTCGTTGCGAGCCAGTACATCATGATGCCCAACAAAGATTCCAGCTCCTTCAAACTCATCTGTGCCCTCCAGGAGTCTATTTACCACTTACTACAGAAGAAGGGCGGCCTAGCATCGATGTCAATAGCGATGATGAACGAGGAGCGTCGAAAGAAAAAGCACCTGCCTCCCCTCCAAATCGTCGACTACAACTGCATGGATAGGGCCGCGACCAAGCTTCGGATGGTTCTCGACTGTCTACAGGTATCGCGGCGTATGTCCGGCATGGCGCTCCTGCCTCGCAATTTGCAAGAGCAGCACCAGTGGAAGAAGTATGAGTTTAAAAAAGAATCGTATAAAACCCTTGTAACGAAAGTAGATCATCTTTCGATCAGACTGTACAAGCTAATCGGGCTTCACCACGAAATCGACACCCACAAGATCAATGTTCATGCTGCGCGTATATAGGAGAGCTAGGCGAAGATCTAAACTTATAAAGCTCGTCAACAACTAAAGACGTAGGAGATCTCGGAGCAGGACCAATCCGTTGCGAATTTCAACTTAGGCTAATACCCCGGCGACGGCATGCTCACACAGCAACAGCAGCAAGAAGATGGACAGATGCAGAAGAGTACTGAAGATGGGTATTAGGAGGAAGATACTTATCTGGATGAGCTGGACAGGCACTTGCTGGCAGATCAAGACCCTGACCCCTTCAAGAGCGAAAAGTCCAACCAGGGGATTGAGTTTGCCGCAGATCACTTCTTGATGGCCAAAATACCCGAGGAGTCACACTTGGCGTCCCCTAGTCAAACTATCCACGGGGAAGCCGTAACTCCAATGCTAGGACCACCAAGTGGCAACAAGTTAGGCATGGCGAAAAACATTGGCAGACCGACGGGTAATGGAGGTCTTAGTGCGAGTCAAAGTCAAATCTAAGGTGATGGTGATTTCACTCAAGAGCAGAACCAAGAGATTGAGATGTTTAACTAGATGGTCAAGGAGCAGATCGCTGAAGATGGTGGCTACGATCTCGTCAGGTACAACAAGGACAAAGATGAAGAGATTACTAAGATGAGAATTGAGAGGAATGAAATAGAGAACTACTTAGCTGAACACACACTACTTGAGCAGGGCTGCGTTCGCTTCGACAGCCGCATCTACATTTCAACTCTCTACTTCAAAAAGATAGACTCTAATTACAAAAACATGCAGTTGCTCATCAAGCAGCGCGCAAACAAGTACAAGCGCAAGATGAAGGGAAGTGGTGCCGATGGAGACGACGACGAGCTGTTTTAAAACAACGGGGACGGGCAGCTAGAAGCGTATCAGCTCATGGATTAACCAAATGAAAGGATTAGACTTTAGTCTGGCATTTGCGAGATCATTTCGGACCATAGTGACATTTTGAAAAATGATGACAAATTTTAAGAGGAGCTCAAGGACCCGAACGAGATGGTCGACTTGAAACTTGAGATGGGTGAAAAGGAGCACTCCTTGTACAGATCGTACGCCGAGGTCAAGATATGTTCCAAGCTATCCACCACCACATGGGATGACTCGGTGAACGTGAGCTGGGAAAGTCTGACCAAGTTTTTCAACTTCTTTGGCTACAAGGAATGGTCCCCGATCCAGTTTTTAAAACGATCAAAGTTTTCACGTGTAGAGGCCTTCTTGTTCTATCAACACTTTTCTGAGTGCTTAGTGATGGATTCACGAGATGGTATCAAGCTGGTCTTCGACATCAAGAAACTTCACGAAGTGCGCCATAAGTACGACTTGATATTCCTTAACCTAGAAAAGCACAACGAGGTGAAGCGCAAGCTAGAGCTTGCTTTCTACTATCCAGACGTGCTCGAGAAGACCAACTTCGATGCAAGCGAATTCGACCTCCTTATCTTTCCGTTCTGGTAAGACCCATCCATCATCAAGCGACACTTACCGGGGATCAAACACCGCGTCAAACTCTTCAAAGTCGAGAAAACACTTCCTGATGAACGAACAGCCATGACCATGAACAGAGATTTCAAAGAAGGCCAGAAGGCGGAGATCCTTGTTGATGAAGCAACGCAAGACTTTCTTGACGATCCTAACAACTTGTTCAATCTAACGCTCACCAAATTCCCATCGAGCCAAACAGTCTTCATCGGGCGCCTGCACCTGCAGAAGGCGCAGAATGGAGCTTAGAGATCTATCGCGATGAATGTTATCAGCGAGAAGAATTAACAGATGCTGTGGCAGCCGGACTAGTTCAATGTGCGAATTGATTACTTTCTCAAAGGTGTGACCCCGTAGATGCTCATCAGAGCTACTTACTGCTTAAATGGAGAAGTCTTATCTCTTCGTATTGGTAACCAAAAACACATCAAAGACATAATCAGAATCTGTGGCCAGAACAATCAGCAAATGGTCTTAAATTAGCTTCAAAGTTCCCTCGCAGTGGAGTCTCACACAAATGGTCGTCGCCTTTACTTCAGTTTTCATAAGCTAATGGAGCGACGGACCAACTCACTTCAAGACTTACTCACCATGCTCATTTTCAACGAGCAGATCCTTAAAGCAAGAGTCGGAGAGAAGAACCTGAGCAAGTACAAAAGTGTTCTCCACCTGCAGAATGTCTCAAACGACACCTCGTCAATTCTTGCCAGCGTGACCCAGTATGACATTGAAGCTGAGCTTCTGTAGCACCATGGCGACTTGATGATGTAACTCGTTCATGGCAACAAGCATCTAACGGCGGCCCAACTTGCGCAAGCCAGGGAGAAGATGCTGTAGAAAACGCTCAAGAAAACTCACGGTGCCCCCTTGAAGGTTCACAAGGTAATCACGATGTGGAAAGTCAGTCTGTTCGAGATGAAGAACTGTATTAAGCACGAGGCCGTGATTACTGAGGACGACCTCATTGAGTAGTACGAGTGTGAGTAGTTCCAGTTCTTCAACGACAACCCGCATGTGCCGAGACCCAACCTGATGGACATGCTGAGGGAGTATGTGACGAAGCTACAAAGTTATCGAACTCCCGTGGGAATCACGCTGGCATGGAGACTTCCCTAGTACAAAAAGCCTCTCGATAAATTCGGAATGCCTGTCGATGTTCCACCTGAGTAGTTCTATCAACTGCAATAGAACAAGGTTTACTAAAAATTCTAAGAAATTATCGATCGCTAGTTCAGATTCGAAGACGACAACAAGCTGCCACTATCACTCGACCAATTGAAAGCAAAGCGCGTAGCTCGCAAGCTTCCCTAGCTCACTCTGCTCTCGCACCAGATTATCGAGAAGGTACTGCCCATACACCCCGTTGATGACTTCAAGGCGCTCAAGATCTCATCAACTACTCATCGCATCATTGTCCAGGTGACCAAGGTGTACACTTCGTTGTCATAGTTCCACTACGCACTTGTCACTGTGACCATGCACGATGTAATGGACTGCTGGATTTGGCATATCTACTTCCCATCAACTTAAAGAACGTTTATCGTTTCCATCTACGCGTCGGACTTGTTCAACTTGGACCCTGAGATATTCTTGAACATCTCAAACGGCGACGACTCGGAAGAAAACGAGCGTCTTCTCTGGATTAAACTTGTCAAAATGTCAGACCTGGAAATCAACCAGCTTGGGGATATCTTGATCAAAATCGATGCCTTTGCTGAACCAATCAAGGAGCTGCTCTTCCAGACGTACACCTATAACCAGAGCTCCAAAGATCTTTACTACATGGAGGTGACTATCAAATCATATTCCAACTACGTGACCGAGGCCACCAGCGCCTTCCCATCGATCAATGTGGAAGCGGAAGGCGGTAAAGACTTCACAATCTCGCTGAAGGCGTTCTCCTTGACGAGAAACGTCTGGATCAAAGATTACTAACCATTGACCGAAATCATCAGAATTCTGCAGTAGGAAGACCTTATCAGCGATAACATAAAGAACTTTTACTTTAGCATGCTCCGAAATGCGGCAGTACTCCTCGCTCACAAAATTAAGTTCTCGACACATGCCCAGACAGTGGACATCAAGAAGCCGAAGCTGACGTATAACGTGACTCAGATTATTGAACGGGCCAGGAGTCGTAAAGATTTAGTAGACAAGGTTGACGCAGACGAGTCTCGCGAGCACGACGAAGCAATGAAACATGAAAAGATAGTGAAGATTTCGCAGATGGCCAAGCCAGATGCAGACGCAAGAAGAAAAGCCGACGGTTTGGACATCGACGAGATGGATGTAGTCAAGAAAGGAAAGAATACAGAGTGGTAGAATTTGATATAGCTCAATAGGATCATTTTCCAAGCAGTTGTAGCTTTTGAACCGCTATAGATATGCACCATTAGTTACAACGAAGCAAAGGACCGATTCCGTTATCGTCTCTACAGGACAGCTGACTGCACAACAGTGGAGCGGCGGTTTGACGGGCCAGAGATCCAGCGCACATGTGCTCCTTATTATCAGCAAATGCTCAGAAATGGCATGGAAAACTAGCTCGGAAAACGAATTAGTCAGTTCTACCACGCGAACATCTTGGTCGCAAGCGTGCTGTAGGTGAACAACTTGCATACCTTGGTGAAGGCGTATCCTGAGTTGAACCCCGACGCAGATGTCGACTGAAGACGAAATAGCAAGGTAGACTTGACTTGCTGATATACATAATATTCAATTAATTTTAAATCCCTTCTTGAGCTTCCCTTAGATGGGGTTTTGGGGTTTTGGGG
>Ga0075467_10004261_pt1 | contig 10673 bp, 8 predicted proteins | sample DEB08_DNA_9_FD_75067 | JGI IMG/M metagenome (GOLD analysis project Ga0075467, IMG submission 75067) | Aqueous microbial communities from the Delaware River and Bay under freshwater to marine salinity gradient to study organic matter... | ecosystem: Environmental > Aquatic > Marine > Coastal ...
ATGGTAACTCACACGCAAATCAAGCAAAACATCACTGCACAAGACTGCACACTCATTCATACTTATCATCAACTCAGCTCAATTCGCATGAGGAAGTTAAGTAATAGAGAGAATAACTAATACTGCACCTCCTCCACAGCACGAAGATGAAGTGGTTCGGCGGCTTCTTCCTCAATGCTCTCATCCTCATCCTATTAGCCGTCTTGACGACTACGCCAACAACCGACGCAGCCGAAGTAAGCTTCCATCCGGACGCCAAACGATTCATCTGCCCCCCAGTAACAACTGACCCCACACCCACAAGACTCGACAGCCTCTCCCTCGACAAGGGAAATAAAGTCATCAAGTACATTCTATTGGAACCTCGTACCACCTCACGGACATTGTGCACCCTAACCCGTGTCAATGATGAATTTAATCCGAACAGAGTTTACATTCCTATAGCACGAGCATATGATGATAATCCCCTCTGGACCAAGAGTGCTGGAAAATATGTGTCTACTACCGAAGTGATATGCGGAGAGGCTCTTCTTGATGGACTGCCCGAATACCAAGCTGGGGAAACTTTGTGCCAAGTCAAGTTGGATCCACCGTTGGATCTTACGAACGATGGATATTATTTGACCACCTTTCAAGTTGGTGACAATATTAAGGACGAGAAGGCGATTGTTGCTACCTTTCTTGAGAAGGTCACCTTTGGACCAACTACAGAGGAAATCAACAAACTGCATGCTCAGTACACCCAACAGGGTCCATATGCCCTTGCCAAATGGCTGAAGGACAACTTGGCGAAACCCATCTCATCTCATCGTGCTCAATTTCGAAAGTACCTTCATCCTCGTGCGGTGGAATCGTATATATATGGCATACCCGGTCCACGTCCCTGCGAGAGGGATGCTAGATTTAGAAGGTTCGCATTCACATATATGGATGTGGAAATTAGCAGGGGGAGAAATAGTCCGGCCGATCATACTGGGGCGCCGTATACCAAGATGAAGATTGAAACGATTCAGATTGAAGGGGTGACTCATTGGGCAGTTAAATTTGGTGACCATGTGAGGACAGTTTTGAGTAGTCCACTGGAATATTTTAGTGGGGGTAATAGATTTGGACCATCCGGTGATTTGATCACGTTGCCCGATGGACAGTATACATTGTGTAATGCGGAGGAGGTTGTGGGGAATCAATTTGGGGAGACGACGTTGGAGCAGATGGGGAATTATTCGTTTCAGATTTTGGTGGGTGCTGAGTGCTCGAGTAGTTACACGGTGAGTTTGTTGTTATTATTAATTTAAGTAATAGGGTGGAGATGATTGTGGGGGGGAGGGGAGCTAACACTCAATAAGGGGAGGGGGGATGTAGATGTGTGATTAAATTTTGTGTGGAGAGGGTGGAGGGGTGTATGGGTTTAATTGCAGCTCTTTAGAGGGAGGGGATCTCATTTCCGCCATCGCTCTCTCACACTTCATCTTATCATTATTTGCACTTTCAGAATAGGGGTGGAGAAGATTTGAAGGGTGATGGGGCTATCGATACGCAACAAATCAAAGGATCAGGTAAGCGTTATCCATCTTCTTTCTCAAATTTCATATGTCCATCTAAATTATGGAATGAATAGTATCTTTATATCTAATACACAATGTTGTCTTTCCTTTTTTGGCACTATTTGAACTCACAGGTTCTAACCAGCTAGCACGTTCATACGATTCTGCCCAGTGTAATTCGAAGTGTGGATCTTTCGATTTTGCTCGATACGTCAAGGGTGGAAATCCTGAAGTTAATATTCCTTCTGGATTTGATTTGTCAACAATTAGTTACCTTGATCTGACCAAGCTCCCCAATCCATCCACTCAACTTGTTAAACTCAACCCTGAAAAATTTCATGAATCAAGCTGGAGGATGACTGCCAATCTCGATACCTCCTTTGTCTCCAATCCTCCCTCCTGCACAGACGAGAATGGCGATGCCATTCCAGATGCGGCTGGCCTATCGTACAATGATTACTTTAGTTCTGGAAGAGGAAAGTACAATCTAGATGCACCAATCTTTGCAAAGATGCCCGGTAACAAATGGGCACTTCACGACTATCGCTCCAAATTCCAGGCCAATACTCTAGATAATCCACTTGCCGATGCTGGCGGGTCGGAGTTGAAGCGCGCTCGTCGTGCTGTGAATGGTGAGCCTTACGGTGATGGGACACCCGATGTCGATTTAGTGACTCGCTGTTCCAATGTAGAGGCCAACATCTTCAATGAAGAATTCTGTCAGATCAGCTATGATGAAAATGCTTGCGAAACAACGCCTGCGGCAGGAGCTGGAAAGGTAAGTGCGAATGTTTTCATATTATTTTCATCTTCACCTTCAACTTTCTAACTCGGTCTATTCGGTTGATCTCTCCTCCTTGCAGAGTAATCCGTCCACGTCATATGAAGACGCTGGAAAGTACATACCAGCTTACGCTGGTCGTGGAGTCGTCGTCTGTGGTTCCGACAACGAAGTAGCTCCTGACCAATCAGATGATGATTACTACGCTGTCTCGAATAGAAAACTCAACTCCCATCGAATTGATTACACTAATCAAATACAAACAGTCTGGATGGAGCAAGCTCTGTATGCAGAAGATCAAGCCTGTCAAAAGCTTGCGTGGCACCTCTCAAAAATCTTTGCTTATTCCAAGTGAGTCTTCGTTTTGTAAATGCCTTCAAATGTGATCCTAAATTGTTCTCATGTCGTAATAACCCCTTCTCAATACGATCTATCTGGCATTTTGCAGCGGCCATGGCGAGGAAGAAATATTCATCAATACTTATGATTCGGCCTTCGTTGCCTCTTGCGCCTCGACCTACGCAGAGGTTGTAAACAAGATGACGCACAATGTCCAAATGGCAGAGCAGCTTACATTCAGCTCTAACAAGGCGGCAGCGTATGAATGGCATCGGAGCCTTCACACCAAGAAAAATTATCCCGATGAGAATTATGCAAGAGAAAACATGCAGCTTCATCAGATTGGCCTCCAAAAGCTCCATGAAGATGGCTCGCCCATACTAGATAAGTTTGGGAATGAAATCCCTAATTACACTCAGGAGGTAAGTTCCTGAAATTTGATTGCCTCGCATGCAACTACGTATTGACTACGGGAATGTGCCGCTCAGGAATGAAATCTTACTCTTCTTGCTTGCTTGCTTCTTCAAATTTAATACACCTTAGAACATCTTCGCTGCCTCAAAAATTTTCACTGGTCTTGGACGGTCATCTCGTCGTGGAAACTACAATGATCTTGACCGCTCAACTACAAGTTATCTTGATCCGATGACACAGAATAGCATCGAACAGAAGGATTGGTTCCCCAAGATAAGTTTTGATACGAAGTACATTGGAGACCAGTACCCGCTGTGTGCAGACCTGCCCGGGCGTCACTTCCTCCAAAAGGGTGCCAAATTTGTAGCGCTAGGTGGGAACAATTTAGGCCGATATCACCACGACCCAAATAGTTATTATCTAGATGATGAAGTTCAAAAGTTGCAGCTGAACTTTGAAGGAGGTGCGAGTGTGAACCCTGCGGGTTCACCCTTTACCTTTGTAGCGTCGCCACTTTTTGATAAGATATGTCGTCGAAAACAATCCTTTCAGCACCCTGCTTCAACATTGGCCGAAGGCAGTGGACAGGCCGAATATGATAGTAGTATTGGAGCTCCAAAATGTCATGGAAGGGTTTCCAGGTGTGATTCGGGTGAACTGCTTGGAACTCGCTATCCTAATGAGCCGAATGACTCGCACAACACTATCGATGGCTGCGAGGATGGGATCCCAGAGGCAAGCGAATTTCCGGTCGGAGGGGGAATATCCGACATTACAGAGTCAGTGAAACAAATCATCGTTGAGGCAGTTGGAGGGTCCGTGATCCGAGGTGGTTCGTGGGTCAGTATTCAAGCTAAAGTGGTGGCAAACCATATTAGGGATAAAGTCGATTATTACTATGCAGCTGACGCAGCCGCAGCAAATCCGGAGTGGAAATTCATTACAACCGTCTCCCCTTTAGTTGACGAAATTGGCAAACATTTCGTTACTTTGCCGCGGACGGTTCGGAGGGAGAAGATAACTTTTCGATTGCCAAACTGCGACGATCCAGATCACTGTGATGTAGCCTTCCGTGTTGCGCTGAGAAGTTCAAGGGGTATCAGAGATGGTGCCTGGTTTCATGATATCAATAACAATGGAAGCCACAAACCTTACGATGATGGCTGTGCGAAAGATCCTTACGACGATACGGATGATCTTGTTTTACAGGTCTTGCCCAGTCCAAGGCCTCAAGATATGTGCGACTTCCAAGCTACTATCACTCTTGATCAAAGTCTCTCCTACTGTGATGACGACGATAGCAGCAATTTTTATATGGAATGTCACGTCGATACACTCAGAGTGGTAGAGCTATTACCTGGTGTTTACTATGAATATGTCCGTCTTCCTTGCGTGAACATGCCCTTTATAGCGGATTCGGATTCTGTCAAAGTTGTTGCTAATCACGATATGAGGACAGCCATTTGCGCCGACAAAAGACTTGCTTCTGCAACATCTTCTTGCTGTGGCCATTATGATGATAGGCTGCCAACATCGGGTTACACGAATTATACTGATATGTTTTCTGAATATCGTGGTGAAAGACTGACATTCGAGGGGAACTCAGTTAGATGTATACAAGATTGGGGTCGAGAAGTATGTGCTGACCCGACAAGGATTGGACCACATTCAATGTGGACAGGGCATTGTCATTATCAAATGTCGTGTAAAGACAATGGTGACGGCGGTCAAGGGAGGTGGTTACATTCAATCTGGTATCATTGGACGAGCCGGGCATGTGAGATCAAAGTGAAGATAAATGTTGAGGGTTTGGTTGCTATCGTCCATGCACCAGACGAAACTGGCGCGATAATAAGTGATGTCCTCCCACTGGTGGATTTCGATAAAACAGTCAGCTTCTTTTCTGTCCATTGGGACAAGAGTAACGTGGCCGCAGGAAAACTCGTATATCCTCATGCGAGCGATAACTTATGCGATGAGGGTGAAATTCGTGGCGATTTCTGTTTCTGCAGCACAACTGTACAAGAGGAAGCTGTGTTCGACGGCCTACCTACGAAGGCTGAAGTAATCGACGAGCTTCATATTGGCGCATTTGACCCAACTGAAAATGGTGATTACGCTCTTTGGGATCAATCAGATGATGTTAAGGTGTACACCATGAGCACGAAGGGCGCTTACGCTAAGGAAACCATCTTCCAAGTGGTGAATGAGTACAATGGCGAATTCTTGTATTTGAAGAATGTGAGAAGTGACGTCAGTGTCTGCAATGGAGCCTTTAAATTTCGGAGTCCTCCTGCTTTTTATAATGTGGCAAATCCTGATTTAGTGAGTGCAAATCAGGAGATGGAAGCATACCTTCAGTCTGTAATCAACCATGATAGCGCCCCACCATTCACGTGCAAGAGTTTGATAAAACTATTCGGATCCAGCAATCCTTCGCCTGACCATGTGTTGCGCTGTTCGCAAGCCTTCAAGAGTGGAACCTTCCTCTTTTCAGATCCTGAGGAACTAGGAGCAACCCTCAGTTTCGGTAGTGGCAAACGCAGTAGTATGCATGCTATCTTAGCAGCGATTGTTTTGCCTCCAGAGTCTTACTCTCCATCCGTAGTAATGGACCCTGCTAGTGGTGGAGTGCAAGACCCATTTGAAAAGGTATTGCACGTCATGAGGAGCATGAAACTGACAAGATCGCTGCACCATAGACGAAGTGATGGTCTCCTGCAAGGAAATGTCGTGTCTAAAATTGGGTCAGGCAGCTATGGACCAAAGGACCAATTCTCATTCTACCCACCAGACTTTGTTCCTGTAGGCACTTTTCTTGAAGCAGGTTTAACTTCTCCTGCTGGTGAACTTGCGACTTTGAACGGAATTCACGGCTTGTCTAACGCTCTCTACTCGCTTCTGAGGTTCGGCCTCTCAGCTTGCACTGGAGGGATTGGCATATATTGGTCACGAAACTTATACGCCACATGCGGTAATTATGGCGATGGGCGTTATACCAACACTGCAGCTCACCTCAGTTATTCTCCGAGTGAGGCATCCAACGTCGTGGACGACCTAGCCTTACTGCTCACCTCTAACAGACTCAGTCCTGAAAATAGGCATATAATCGAGACGCAGGTCACTTTGAGTTATGTCGCAAAGGGATCTATTAGCGAGGCCGTACAGGTTGCCACTATATTGATCATGTCTACACCCGAGTTTCACACGTGGAATACAGCTTCGATGACTGAAACAGCACGAACAGCCACGCCGTCGGTTCCAAAAAATCTGCATGTGCCGTACAAAGTTCTTGTGCACGTTAATTTGTTTGGAGGAATGGACAGTATGAATATGCTTGTGCCTCACCCAGATGGGTGCCCGTCCTTATACGAGGAATACAAGTTGTATAGAGGCAGTGATAACTATGTTGCTGTTACCTCTATGGACAAAATTGATGCGACAACATCCGAGCAACCTTGCACACATTTCGGGGTCAACGATGAACTGAATCGCCTGGCCGAGATGTATAATGAGGGAGATGCCGCATTCTTCGCAAATATTGGTCATTTGCAAAAAGCTGTCAATCGATACAATTTTCAAGCGGAGACGTCTGCACAGCTCTTCTCCCACCACTCAATGAAAGAGGAGATGTTCAAAGTAGATGCGTTTAGATCTCGTTCAGGTACCGGCGTTGTAAGTTCATTTCTGATTTCTTACTTGTTTTTTGCATCGCATATTTACTAATAAATATCTTTTTGCATCGTGTTACGATAGTTGGGTCGCATGGCAGATGTATTTTCATTCTCAATGGCCGTTGGACAAACTGCTTTAGATAAAAGCCCCACGATCCTGAAAGGAGACCCAAGTTTAGCGAACCCGGTAAAAGTTGTCAAAACTGGTAAGTGGCATGTAAAGAAAGCACTTTCTCCAATTTGTTGTCCTATTCGAGAACAATTTCTAACCCAGAGTTTGGCGATGCTTCATATCCAGGTGGGCTGGATCCATTTTATCACGGAAGAGATATTTTAGCCTGTGAAGCAGAACCAAATTCAGCCTGTCCCGGTGGCTCGGAACATTCCAAGCGTACGGTATTATTGGAAAAGATGCAGGATTTGAATGCGAAGACACAAGCTACAAGCTCTCTCCAGGCAGAGTTTTGGAGCCAGTCCTTTATCGATGCAATTGCAGAAACGGATTCTTTTCGATCTCTCTTAAACGGCGCTTGCAAAACTCCTGATGGAAACGATATCGCCTGCTCAGGCTCTGACTCTGCTTCTGTTTGTCCTAACGGTTGCCAATGCTCATCAAGCAAGTGCACAGGGGGCGGTGCTACAATTCCAGATTCTGAGTTGGGGAAGAAGCTGGATATGGTGTTTCGGCTCATTGCTCTTAATGAAGCACGTAATGTGAATCGAGATTTCTTTGCAGTTGAGTACGGTGGATTCGATGCCCATTTCGAGATGGTCAGTGGACTGAATACAAAATTACGCGTCATTAATGATGCAATCTATGGGTTCCGTCAAGAATTGAAAGCAAAGGCACTCAGTGACGGTAGTACATTATGGGATAAAGTGACGTTGGTAATGTCTTCTGAATTTGGACGTTCAGTCTCACCAAACAGTAGCGCTGGAACAGATCATGGTTGGGGAGGGAATGCGGTCGTGATGGGAGGAAAGGTGAATGGGGGGAAAATTTTTGGTCTACACCCAAGCACTTACAACCCGTCCGATGATTACAACACTGGGTAAGTTTCAGTATGATTATGGCCCGGCTTTTGCCCGCTTCGTAGCAACAATATGTCGCCATGGAAGACGCCATCAACGTTGTCTTCTATGAATTCACGGACGCATACTTACTCGTCTGCATGACTTTTTTTCATTTCTCCTTGATTAGGCGCGGCGTTTGGATTCCAAGAACTCCGTGGGAGTCTCTGTGGCATGCAGTTGTTCAGTGGGTAGGAATCACTAACGAAAGTGCGATTAACTATGTCTTACCAAATGCAGTTAATTTTGGATGTAACCTTTACGCAGAAGTTGATCTTTTTACTGATGGAACTGCATCTCTTTCGGGTTGTGGAGGGAGCGTCGTAACGCTTCAACAAAGCTTCTTTGTCTCGGAAGCTAGAGTCTTGATCCCAGACGAGCAGAAAGCTTTCTGTGAACAAGTTGTTGCCAGTGTCGCCCCAGTAGAAATACGGTGCTTCATTCAAGATCAAACGTTGAGCGAAGTTCCGGCTGGGGGAAGTTACGAGATTGTGGTTAATTACGAAATCAATTTTGGTCCGACTGTGACCAATGGAGAAGAAGTAGTAACTGAAAATATCGACACAGATTCGTTCCGAGCTGAGGCTGCAAGTGTCCTTCAGATGGATGGAGACGTAGTTATCCAGCAAGCTGAAGTTGTGACAGTGACGTCCAGTCCTTCGGATTTACCTTCACTCGAACCCTCTGAATCACCCACGGTGCTGGATATATGCACAATTGTGACCTCCGCAATCTTTGAAACACTCTTTCCAAACCCTTCAGCACTATATACTCACTCAGGCTTTTGTTTAGCTGTGGCGACTTGGAATTTGGATTATCCTGACAACCAGATCTTCGCAGCTGGTGATGAGTTTGGTTTGAGAAATCAACTCGCTGCCTTCTTTGGGAATATGCTTTCCGATTTGTTCCCCACAAACAGTGCTAACGGCTGGGCAGACACAATTGACTTTTGGACCAACTTCAGAGGGTCGACTGGTACTGGTAAAACATGTGGAGAATTCGTATCAGACGGAAGCTTCGGTGGCACGCTCCAGAGGATTAACGGAGAGTTAGAGTGTCCATCATCGTCTTATGAGACAGGATATTTTGACGCAGTTGTTTCGAGGTTAAACAACTATTGCACTGCAGCCACGGCTTTCAACGTCGAAGCATTACTTGCAATGGACAACTGTAACTTGCTTCTGACTACACTCGAAACCTGCACTGAAAGCACTGGCGATGTCACTTGCACAGCTTGTCAGGTGTGGGCAGGGGTAACGTTGCCACCTTCATCTTGTGAGTATGAAAGAAGATTCATCGGGAAAGAACTCTTGGCACTCCTTACTCACTTGTTTATATCTCCTTGTGTGTCTTTTTTGCAGCACCTTCTACCTCAATCGAACCAAGCGGAGAACCGTCATTGAATCCATCACTGAGTACCATGCCATCGGGACAACCTTCACTATCAATTCGTCCGTCTGTAGCCATTGAGATCGCATCGTACTATGGTCATGTATTGGTTGGAGACGGGAAATGCTACGGACGGGTAGGAGGAAATCATGTGTTTGAAACATCGCCGTACAACTACCTTGAGTTCCAGAGCGCACTCTTAAGTGCAGCTAGTTTATGTCCTAGAGCCTGCGCTGCATACAGGACCCACAACAAATACAGAGGTTTTGAGTTTGAGTCTGGAAAATGTCGCTGCTTGTTTGATGGTGGAATCATTTTCTCGACAGTCTTATCCGACCATGGAGGTTTGCCGGATAGCACACTAGACTCGAATACGGCTGCAGGAACTGTAACAAAATCGATTGGTAGTGACTTGGTACGATGTTACAAAAAATCTCAGCCAGAAGCACCTGAAGCAGTGGACAAATTCGAGTACATTGGCTTTGGGGATTGCTGGGACAGTTCGATGGCTACGTATAATTACATTGCCTTTTCTGCAGAATCCAACTCTGCTGTTCAATGTGGCGACGCTTGCTCTCTATCAACTTTTCCTCAATCAAAGGGATTCTTCACAAAACAGGGTACAGTGTGTAATTGCTTATTTGATGCTGATTTTGAGGATGCTTCAGTGCAAAATAATGGGGGTGGTGGTACAGGGCAAGTTGTTTCGTCAAACTATGTGGAAGGCCACTGCTACAGAGCACTACCGGTTCCAACCAATTTCCCTACGAAAATGCCAACACCAAAGCCAGTGAGTACTATACCAACACCCCAAAGTTTGATTGTGTGATTCTATGTACATATTAATTTGTTCTAACCAATTTTTCGTCGATTTCTTTCTCAGACTCCAAGACCTACGAAAAAACCCACTTCATTTCCGTCTAGTATTCCGTCGTCTGAGCCATCGTCACAACCCTCATCTGAGCCAAGTAGTGAACCCTCATCTGAGCCTAGTTTAGTTCCCTCCAAGTCAACTGAACCATCGTCTGATCCAAGTTTGACTCCCTCTAAATCTTCTCAGCCATCGTCTGAGCCGAGTTTGGACCCGTCTAAATCAGCTAAGCCATCGTCTTCGACTGATTCCAGCTTGTCTCCATCAACATCATCTGCTCCATCAAAAGTACCTTCCTCCGATCCAAGTTTGTCTCCTTCCAAATCCATGACTCCCTCTGAATCCCCATCTTCGCAGCCATCGTCTGAGCCAAGTTTGGATCCTTCTGAATCAGCTAAGCCATCGCCTGAGCCGAGTGCAACTCCTTCGAAATCATCTGTTCCATCAACCGAACCGTCCTCTGATCCAAGTTTGTCTCCTTCCAAATCCATGACTCCCTCTGAATCCCTATCTTCGCAGCCATCGTCTGAGCCAAGTTTGGATCCTTCTGAATCAGCTAAGCCATCGCCTGAGCCGAGTGCAACTCCTTC
>Ga0075467_10004262_pt1 | contig 10673 bp, 9 predicted proteins | sample DEB08_DNA_9_FD_75067 | JGI IMG/M metagenome (GOLD analysis project Ga0075467, IMG submission 75067) | Aqueous microbial communities from the Delaware River and Bay under freshwater to marine salinity gradient to study organic matter... | ecosystem: Environmental > Aquatic > Marine > Coastal ...
ACATATTGACGAGTGCTAGCAGCCTCAATCGGGATTGTTCGCATTTAGATTTATTCGAACGTCAGAGCAACTTTGTAAATAGTACTAGAGCAGAATAAAACGTGTATTTGTATAAGCATAAAACTGAATGGGCTAATGACTATATTCTCGCGCGCGATGCGATTGTTTCGAGTTACGGGGCGGAGTTAGAGCTGCAGCATATCGGCTCCACTGCCATTGATGGTTTGAACGCTAAAGACTGTATCGACATTTTAGGTGTTGTACCTTCGTTATCTATCATCAGCGAAAAAAAGAAAAGCCTAATTGATTTAGGTTACGAGTACAGAGGTGCGTACGGCATCGAAGGCCGAGAATATTTTTCGAAACTGCATAGAAAAGTTCATCTTCACATATTCGAATCGGGTGATTTTAATGTTATTAAACACCTCAATTTTGTCAAAGTTATGCGCGCTAACCCTAGGTTGATCGATGAGCTAAATATAATTAAACAGCGATTGCACAACAAATTTCCAAGCGATAAGGAGGCTTACCAAATCGGAAAGAAATATTTTTACGATAAGCTTCACGAGATGATTTAATCGGTTTTGTAAACAGCGATTCTGGTCAGCCATCTCTAGTATGGAACCCTAGACCCTACTCGAGCCTTAATCCAACTGTCAAAGGCCTTTTTTAATAGCGAGGCACGAGAGTAAAGGTCTGAGTTAGGGAAGGCAGAGTGTCTTTAAGGTATTTGTAAAAAAGTAGTGCTTTCTAGGCAAACTTAGGTCTCAGCGCTAGATGATGATTTCTCAACGTCTTTTTTAGAAACTTAAGTATTAGGACGAGTTAAGGTGTGTCAGCTAAAGACACTAACGTTTTTCGGCGGAGCGTTATCCCTATTCGCCAATTTCAATCCTTTGAATGCCATTACTCGTACATGAAACCTTTGACTACAAATGCCCCAATAGGTGTCCATCAGTCCGTCCATTATCTAATAGAAAATTTAGCAATATACTGCGCTATTTACAACAAAACAGCCAGTCCGCTAAGGAAAGGCTGTTCTGTTACTAAATGTGACAAATATTAAAAAACGTCACCTACCTAAATTTATAGGTAGTTCATTGCTTTGTAACTACCATCACTAAGAAGAAGGTACTGTAACAGTTGTCGTCGCTAGCACTGATGCTTCTCCTTCTTTCCATACACGATAAGTAATTGTGTATACCCTATCTCTACCACTGTTGTTACGGTTTCTGATTGAGAAATTTCTATCATCTGTACCGTATTTCGCTTTTTTAACATCTTTTCTTACATTTCTAGTTGGATCGTCGACATCGATAGAAACAAGTTCAAATATATATGAGTCGTCTACATTTGGGACCGAGAAAAAACTAACATCTATTGGTGTGAATTTCTTTCTATTACCGTGCCGTTCATTACTACGTTTCGGTGTTAACACCGAAGGGGACGCTTCGGCGAAAGTAAAAGGTCTCGATGAGAACATTAACCCTCTTGGAGACCTGAATCCCAGATCAGCTCCTGAAGCAGAGACACCGGCAAAGTCGCCAGTAAGTCTATCGAATCTAAGTACTTCATCTGTACCACTACTCACTACATGAAGATCACTATTTCTTCCGCCAAACTCCAATGCTCTTGGTTCTAAAATGCCACCACTACCAACAGGAACAAAGTCGTCTATAAAGGCTCCGGTTCGACCATCGTAACGCTTAACACTTCTGGTTCCGCTGCTTGTCGTATATAGGTTCCCGTCCGGTCCAAACACCAAACCAACTGGAGTAACCAATCCGCCACTGCCAGGTTCGACAAAGTTTCCTTCGTAGTCTCCTGACTCGATATCATAAATTTGTATACTATTAGTGAAACCACTGGCAATAAGTATCTTACCTTTCATTTCCGGAAAAGGCGAAAATACTGGCATAAATGGACCACTAATAGGCTTAGTACTTGCATCAGCAAATATATCGATATACTCGCCTGTATGGCCGTCATAACGTAAATAGCCGTTCAAATTTAAGTCTCCGACGAACAAATACTTTTCATCAGGGGTTAGAATCGGTGCAGTAGGCGTAAGAAGTCCTCCACTTCCTGCTGTTATAAAGATATCCTTGAACTCTCCTGTCTCCGCGTCAAAACGATAAACTTCACCAGTGCTGCCTGCTGCGACAAAAAAATTGACACCTGATGGTGTAACAAATGAAGCAAATGGACCGGGCACTTGGACGTCCAGGACACCTAAAGATTCACCAGTATTCTGATCTATACGAAATACTTCATTGGTGTTGAAACTACTTAGGTAGTACCACGGATTCGGATCCGTATCAGTAACTTTTAGATTGTTGGCATCCGCGCTTGAGATAGGCGAACTTGCCAAACAAGCAAGTCCGATTAGTGCGCTAAAAAATTTTCTATTAAACTTAAATTTCATATATTACTCCTGTTAAAATTATATTTTTCCTATATAAACTTACTCATTCGCAAGTTCTCCTTATCGTTATTGAACCAAGTTGAATTAACCCTTTGACACAGCTTCGCCGATACCATCATTGGTTAAAGTGTCGCCGTTGATATTCCATGTACCATCAACAGCGTGCGCACCATTCGTTCAAATCTGCTCCTTTACTAACTTGCCTTCAGCTAACTCTTGAATCGATTGAGTCGCCTTGCCGAAAAAACGTTGTTTAGTTTCATTATCAACAAGAGCAAATGTAGGTGTTTTTGTTTCTATCCATGCACCTTCAACGGGCTTGCCTCCCAAGAAAGTCCTTCCTTTCGGGATACTGCCGACGTGTGCAGTGCCATTCGGTGCCATAATGGTATTGCCAGTCATTGCAAGACTATAAAAAAATAAAGCGGTTAACCCTGCTACAGCTTGCAGAATTTTGTTTTCAAGTACCCACTCAGTGTTAGTTTAATTGGCATAATCTATCTCCTTTAAAATCACTAATCAGATTGAACTCGCAGTTAAATACTAACCGCTATCTATTTTTGATAAAAAAGCATCCCTTCGTCTATATATAGAGATCGATATTAGAGTGACTATTTAAAGGTGAGAAATAAACAAAATTTGTCTAAATGAAACTGCTTAGACTTAAAGTAAATAAAAGTACGCTAGTTCACCCGTGGTGCATTTGGAGAAAATCATACGTTTCCTATAAATCAATAGGTTACAAGACATTCTTAAATGCACCATGGGTAAGTTCATATTTACATAAGGAAAGCTTAAGAATTTAACGCTCAACCTTCAACGCTCATCCGCTAAGCTCAACCTTTAACACTCTTACGCTAGGTAGGGTAGGTAGGGTAGGTAGGGTAGGTAGGGTAAGAGCAATGTAACTTAACCTCCCGATACTGCTTCTCCAATACCGCTGTTGGTTAAGGTAACGCCGTTAATATTCCATGTACCATCAACAGCGTGCACACCATTCGTCCAGATCTGCTCTTTTGCTAACTTGCCTTCAGATAAATCTTGAATCATTTGAGTAGCCTTGCTGAAAAAACTTTGTTGAGTTTCATTGTCAGCAAGAGCAAATGATGGCGTTTTAGTTTCAATCCATGCGCCTTCTACTGGTTTACCACCAGAAAAAGTGCGCCCCTTTGGAATTACGCTTACATGAGCTGTTATGTTTGGTGTCATTACGCTGTTACCTGACATTGCGTGGTGTTCCAAAAATGAATCCGTTAGACTTGCTACCGCTTGTTCAATTTTGCTATCCGGAAGTACACCTTCGGTAAGTGTAAGTGTAATAGGCATGATTTTTACTCCTAAAATAAATAAGTTAATTTCGTTTGTCGTTAGATAACTAGCGATATCTAATACTAGATAAACAAATAGCAAACGTCAATAGATAACAATCGATATCTATTGATAATATTAATTTCCTGACAAATGAAATTGCAAGTATAAATGGAGACCACTAAAAAACTATAAGTGATTGATATCGCTAGCTATAACCCGATATTGAAATAGTCAAACGCAAAGCTTTTGAGTTGGTTTGCTTGCACTTATGATCAGAACAACAAACCAACACCAATTAAATCTGGCCGGTTTCGAGAGTCCGTTTCAAACGGCCCCTATCCAGACAACCGATGGGCTGTGTTAAGCGACTGTATTGCTTGGGATGAATAGGCTGACGTCTACTATCAAAGTTTGAGCGTCAAGCTGGGGCGCCCCGCTAAGGATGGCCTATGTGTTTTCGGTGCGGTCATTACCAAACAGAAGCTATGCCCGAGATACGAAGAAACGACACATGTTTAGTAACAATACACGACGTTGTGATGATCGTATCCTGAGTACCTATCAGCCGCATGCGCGACCGATTGTACGCGGCAGAGCGAGTAAGGCGGTGGTTTGAAATTCAAAGTTCGCTGCGCCCGCAAACGGTGACAGAAACAACAAGATTAGAGTTGCGCTCGCCGAGTTTCTAAGAAGGCTTTATTTAAGTTCTTCAACTTCAGTAATAACTTTCTGAACAATCTTAACTCTGCCAGCTTTCACTAAAGCGTCGCGCAGCACGTACTCAATTTGTTGATTTACACTTCTCAGGTCGTCGTCCGCCCAGCGTTGCAGGGCGGCTAACACGTCTTGATTAATACGCAGCGGGTATGCTTTTTTAGCCATGTGCAATATACCTCAGTTTACCAGCCTAATAGATTGTGCCGGTATTGACCACCGGGTGGACCTGCTGTTCTCCACAAATAACCACCAAAAGATTACTTACCATGCTCGCTTTTCGCTCGTCATCAAGCTCAAAGTCATGATCTTCGGTAAGGCTCTTTAGCGCATCGGTAACTATCTCTACCGCGCCCTGCACAATGATCTTACGCGCTGACAATACCGCTCCTGCCTGCTGTTTGCGTAGCATTGCCTGAGCAATTTCAGTGGCATAGGCAAGATGAGAGATGCGAGCTTCGATAACTTCGACACCGGCTTTATTTAGTCGTTCTTGAATTTCTTCTTTCATCTTTTCAGCGATCTTTAATGGGTCGGCTCGAAGCGACAAACCGCCCTCTTTAGCCGATTCATAAGGATACTGATTGGCCAAATTACGCAGCGCTGACTCGCTTTGTATGGTCACAAAGCTCTCGAAATCATCTACTTCAAAAAATGCTTCCGCAGAATCGGCTACTCGCCAGACAACCACCGCGGCTATCTCAATCGGGCTGCCCGATGCATCATTTACCTTCATCTTGTTGCTTTCGAAGTTGCGAACTTTTAACGAGATAGGCGTTTTACTAAACAGTACCGGAATGGTCCAGCGCAGCCCAGCGTTATGATCTGTACCAGCGTAGTTACCGAATAACTGAAATATTTTGCCTTCATTAGGCTCGACCTTGTAAAAACCTGCCCAACTAATCAATGACAAAACGGCGACCGCTACTGCGCCAATTAATAGTGTGAAATTTGGCGCGGCATTCGCTTGAACTGCTGAGTGCATGGTCGTCAAAGCCATTGCCACTGAGCCAATCTGAGTAATCAGTAATATTATAAAAACACCATAGCCATTAAACGAGAACGAGGATTTTTGTTTGATCATTTGCTTGCTCCAAGCCGGTCAATATTAGATATCATTTTGATATCACTTATAAATCAAATTATCACATCTATTTCAATCTCGCAAGTTTGCCTAACACGAATTCTTAGAGCTAACTAAAATTGGCAAGCCATTCTTGAGTCACACGTTTAAGTCAGTCTTTTGAGTTAGACTTTTGAGTTAGACTATAGCCACCACTAACACACTATCGCTTAGAGCATGATCAAAATAGCCCTTACAATCTTATTCTTACTTTTCTCAGCGTCATCAATTGGCGCTCCCGAAGATTTCAGCAAAGGCCCGGTATTCAAGGAGTATGGCGAAAACACGGCGATCGAAGGCGGGCTGGTTAACCCAGAGACGCAACACTTTAAGGTAGTCTTTGATATTTCAGATCAAACAAAGTCGAACGGCCCAAGTCGTCAGTTTAATAGCGTAGCTCGGTTCATCAATATGCATGTTCGCGCCGGTGTGCCTAGAGATAATATTGAGGTCGCCATGGTGATACATGGCAAGGCCAGCTTTGACCTAATGAACGATAAAGCCCATAGCGCTAAATTTGACAAGCCCAATAGCAACACAGAACTGATCGACCTTTTGACTAAATTTGGCGTCACCGTATTCATCTGCGGTCAGTCGGCAAACTACCACGGAATAAGCTCAGATCAACTAAACCCAAAGGTAGAGATGTCGCTCTCGGCAATGACGGCTAACGCCCTACTCCAACAAAGTGGTTATACACTGAATCTGTTTTAATCCAGACCGTTAACTGGCCTAAGACTATGTTACGAACCGTTGTACTGCACTGCATAGTCGGCGCACTTGTTGGTTTTCAAGTGTTGCTGACTAATGCATTAGCCGCCTCTATTGAAGGCCCGGTAACTCACTATATTGACGGCGACTCGATTAAAATTTGGAAGCAGTCGATACGCCTGATCGATATCGATACCCCTGAAGTCGCTCAAGATTGTATTAACTCACGCGGAAAGGCCTACGCCTGTGGCATTGAAGCCAGTAACGCTTTAAAACGCATCATTGCCAAACAGCAAGTGCGGTGTGTTGGTGATCAGGTAGATCGCTACAAACGATTATTGGCGACTTGCTATGCGGGCGAGGTAAATATCAATCGAGAGCTAATATTGCGAGGCTGGGCGGTTAACTATCGTACTAGCGAAAAATATGCTCGTGAGCAAGGTGTTGCTAAAGACAGCAAGAAAGGCTTATGGGCTGGCGAATTTTTAGAGCCGTATAAATTTAGACAACGTTCTAAGGGTTTCGACCCCAAGGCAGAGCAATCTAATAGCTATGCGCCAAGCTCTGGCGACAAGATAGCGGCTAGCGGTGAATCAGCTGCGAATGTTGCCTGTAATATTAAAGGCAACATCAGCTCTAGCGGCCGTATTTACCATACACCTTGGGGCTCGCGCTCATACGCAAAAACCCGTATCAATGTCAGCGCCGGTGAGCGTTGGTTTTGTAGCGAAGCCGAAGCCGAAAAAGCCGGTTGGCGTGCAGCCAAACGCTAACCAGCCTTGTTTAGAAACTAGTTGTGGTAGCACGCTATTGGTCAATGTTTTGAGCCAATGCTTTAACAAACTCATTGGACACTAGTTGCGCCGCTTATCCTGCGCTTGAGTGATGCCGTCATCGCTATCAAGCAAATTGCTCTTGCATTGAAAACGACTAGCGTTGAAAATCTTCAGCTATTTTTTGTCCAAACGATGGCTATCAAGCAAGATGATCAACATGACTCAAAGCAAACGACCACTCAAGTATCTCGCACTGCTATTGATAGGCTTTTTAGGCACCGAAACGCTAATTGCGCAAACTACTCCATCAGAGATTCCGCTGCTCGATTTGGTTAAGCGTAGTGATTATTTAGATATCAAAATATCGCCTGATGGCAAGCACACCGCCTCGAGGGTTCGAGAAAACGATGCGGTATATATGTTCTTCACAAGACTCAGTGACGGCGAAATAGTCGGCGGCGTGCGTCCGGGCAGTGAAAATGAAGTTGCCAGCATGTATTGGGCAAGCAATAAGCGCATAATTTATACCTTTGCAGAAAAAAGATACGACTACGATGCCGCCGTACATACAGGCGAACTATTTGGCACTGATATCGACAATAAGGCGAATAAGATGCTGGCAGGCTACCGCGCCAGCGATAAGAAGCTTGGCAGCAAGTTATCGACTAAGAAAGATTCTTATGCGTCTCATGAGCTACTTAATGTATTGCCCAACGACAATAAAAATGTACTGATAATCGAGTACCCGTGGTCCCAATCCAGTGGAGGTTGGTACGACAGACGCGAAACGTACCCTGTAGTAAGCAAAATGAACGTCGTCACTGGCCGAAAATCTCGCAGCGAAACGATTCCTTATCGCGGCGCTCGAGTATTCGCCAATAACGATGGTGTCGTTATCTTCGCTACATGGTCGGATGACTCGGTAACACGAAAAGCCGTTTACCGAGAATCTAAAGATCAGCCTTGGAAAGATATTTCATCGTCGCTTGATATAGAAAATAGCTTATTGACACCGGTTAGCATTAATAAAGATGGCAGCAAAATTTATCTTACCGGGGCAGTTGGCGAAGAGAGAATAAGCAGTTTATTCCAGCTTGAACTGGCCAGTAAAAAAGTATCACGCGTTTTCGATAATACATTTGGTTTAGATTTTTGGAAAAACGACCTCAATGGCGAACCAATCGTGGGTACTTCTTACCCTAGTCTGCATCGCTATAGCTATTCAATGACAAATGCAGATTCTGATCTTTTAAAACAGCATAAGAAATTGCAGAAAGCATTCGCGGGCCAAGAAGTTCAGATACAGACCTACAGCCATGATGGAAAACGCCTGATACTCAGAGTGAGTAGCGACATTAACCCTGGTGAGTATTATTTGTACAATACTGAGACCAACAAGGCCGACTTCCTGTGGGCTAATTACTCTTGGATAGACCCTCGCACCTTGGCATCGGTTAAGCCTATCTCGCTTAATGCCAGAGATGGGCAAGAACTCCACGGCTACCTAACTGTTCCTAAAGAGGGCAATAAAAATAACAATGCCTTAGTAGTGTTACCGCATGGGGGGCCACATGGCGTGCGCGACTACCCTAAATACGACTCAGAGGTTCAGTTACTAGCCAACAGAGGCTATAGCGTTCTGCAAATCAACTTTAGGGGCAGCGATGGGTACGGCACCAGCTTTGAACAAGCTGGATACCGAAACTGGGGCAAGGTGATGGTGGATGATGTGATAGACGCAACTCATTGGGCGATTGAAAAAGGCGTTGCCGATAAAGATCGCGTCTGTATTTACGGTGCCAGTTACGGCGGATACTCTGCCTTAATGTCGGCGGTTAAAGCGCCTGATTTATATAAATGTGCGATCGGTTACGTTGGCGTTTATGACTTAGAAGCAATGAAGGTCAAAGGCGATATTCCCATAGGCTTTCGTGGCCGGAATTATTTAGAGCGAGTTCTTGGCTCCGATAGCGAAGACCTAAAAGCTCAATCGCCACTAACTCATGCGGCAAAAATACGAGCTAAAGTGATGCTTATTCATGGCGACGAAGATATTCGAGTACCAAGCTATCACGCTAAAAAAATGCGCACGGCTTTAAAGAAGGCCAATAACCCGGCCGAGTGGCTTTATCTCGCTGACGCGGGTCATGGTGCCTTCAGCGTTGAAAATAGAACCGAAGTTTATCAGCGCCTACTTAAATTTCTAGATGAAAATATAGGAGGATAACGATTCGATAGCCTCATAACGCCAAAGTCACAGACTGGCCAAGCAACTCGGATGTTTGAGGTTATCGATTATAGCTATCCGTTTTGGAACTATCCGCCTTAGAACTATCCGTCCTATAACTACAGCCAGTCTTCCTCTTCGGCTTTTGCCGCCTTCATCATCGGTGCGCCAACCATACGTCCGTTGCGCGTGTTTAAGTTAGCTTGCACCTTGGAAACGGCGCGCTCACGCAAAATAATTGCTACCCCAGACAGCACTGTAATCACTGACCCCACAATTACCCATTTATCGATTGATTCATCAAAAAACACGTAACCGAATAATATCGCCCAAATTATCTGGCTGTATTGCATCGGCCCGACATAGGCTGCCGGAGCCATTTTAAAGCCTCTTAACACAGAATATTGACCGAGCAAACCCAGTGCACCAACCAAGAACATTAAGCCCAAATCGCCTAGCGGCATGGGCTTATACACAAAATACAATGCGCTACCCGAGACAATTATAGTCGCTAGCAGTGGAAACAAAATCATCGTCGCCATATTCTCGCTGGCACTGATTTTACGCGATATAACCGCCGTTGCGCCGCTGCAAAAAGCCGCTGCAAGCGCCGCGAAATGACCCAGCTCGAGGCTTTCGACCGATGGTCTCAACACAATAATCACGCCGACTAAGCCCATCGCAATAGCAAACCATCTGGCTAAGGCGATGTGTTCACCTAAGAACCAGATTGCGAGCACCGATATGATTAATGGCGTGCAAAATAGAATCACATAGGCTTCGACCATTGGTAGAGTTGAAAATGCATAGAACCCGAGACATATGGCACCTACGTGTAAAATCGCGCGAGTCACCAATAGTAATGGATTTGCTGGTGACATCGATTGCGGCTTATTTTCGATAATTCGCGCAATCGAAAACGGCACGTAACTGAATAACATGGCAAAAAATACGATTTGAAAAACGTGATAGCCCTGTAGCGACTTCACCACCGCATCGTGGGTCGAATAAATGGCAAAGCCAAATAGTGCAAATGCCAAACCTAATGGAATGCTGGCCGAGTGGTCTTGGTGCTGATTAGACATGATTTATTGCCGAAAACGGTTCTGGTAAAATGGGCCCATCGGATAATGATTTGCGTCAGGCCCTATATTCGCGGAGCGCGGATTCTACTGTCATCAATAGACGATGACTAGCGAATTATTGACAAACTGAAGTCTAATTCTAAATTACCCGCTTGAGACCTCAGCATAACTCCAGTGTAAAAGGAAAATGTCTAATATTTTCAAGATCGCCGTAAAAACAGAGTGTAATAGCTGGCTATTGCACGATGTATTTATAAAGATATTGGAAACTATTAGACGTTTTATCTTGTGCTAGAGTTAT